>OGGQ01000362.1_pt1 | contig 66692 bp, 66 predicted proteins | sample 1571191 | NCBI WGS metagenome assembly OGGQ01 (sample SAMEA2582061, study PRJEB24529) | metagenome | biome: Human gut stool | place: China | collected 2011
TCGATCCCGGCGCCGATGGCAGCCGCCACAGGCTCCTCAATGAGGTAGACTTTTCGGGCACCGGCCTGGATGCCAGCGTCAATCACGGCGCGCTCCTCAACCTCTGTGATACCGGAGGGCACGCAGATGATGACCCGGGGCTTGAAGAAGGAGAAGCCTGCCACCTTGTGGATGAACTCCTTGAGCATCCGCTCCGTCATGTCGTAATCAGAGATCACACCCTCCCGCAGGGGGCGGATGGCAATGATGTTGCCGGGGGTGCGGCCTAACATGGCCTGGGCGTCGGCGCCCACCTTTAAAAGTTTGCCGGTATTCTTGTCTAGTGCCACCACGGAGGGCTCATTGAGAACAATGCCCTTGCCCTTTACAAAAACCAGGACCGATGCGGTCCCCAGATCGATACCAATATCTTTTGCCATGGATTTTTCCACCTCATCATACGTTTCTATCTTTATTATAAACGGTTTTTCCGCATGCAATCATATCAAAAAACATTATACCGGCAGAAAGTGCCGATTGCAACCCTATTCTTTGACAGAACTGTGAACTTTTTCCTGCGGTGTACGGGCGACAGCCACGCAGAGCACGGATTCAGCACCAGCGGACATCAGCGTGCGGGCGCACTCAGCCAGGGTGGACCCGGTGGTGCAGATGTCGTCCACCAGCAAAATCCGCTTTCCGGCGGCACTTTGCGCCTGATAGATATCCCGGACATTCTGACGACGTGCAGCGGCATCCTCCAGGCTGGACTGGGCAGGGGTGTCGGTCCGCTTGCTCAAGAGCCGCTCCGGTTTGACGTGCCAGAGCCGACAGGCAGACCGGGCCAACAGCTCTGCCTGGTCATAGCCCCGCTGGCGCAGCCGTTTGGAACTGACGGGAACCCAGGTAACGGTATCAAATTCGCCGGAGAAATGCTCGGCGGCACATTGGGCGATCAGCGCACCCAAAGGTTCCGCCGCGGCGCAGACGCCATGAAACTTGAGCCGCAGCAGTCCCTTCCGCGCCAAATCCTCATACCATAAAGGCGCGGCGCAGCGCACCCCGCTGGGAAGCTCCCAGAGGGTTTCGCCCTCCAGAATCCACGGAAGAGTGCTTTTACAGACGGGACAGATTCCGGGATGGTCCAGGATTTTGCCGCAAAAAGGGCACTTGGGCGGAAAGAGAAGGTCCAGAACGGATTCCAGCAGTTTCACGGCTGCTTCCGCTTTCTGGGATAGGGCTTCCTCTCATCCGTGAGGCCCAACAGATAATCCACGCTGACCCCGTAATATTCCGCTAGCGTTACGACGACATCCACCGGGTAGTTGAGCGTGCCTGTTTCATACTGACAGTACGTATTCTGCTTGACTTTCAGAATTTCTGCGATTTCCGCTTGTGTCAGCCCCCTGTCATTTCGCAGGTCTCGAATCCTTCCATATTTTAGAATACCTGTTTTCAAAAACATCACCCAAGGCGAGTATATGTATCTTGAAATCAGATACCCTTCATTATTCTGAAATTCAGATAAATAAATGCTGCCCAGACATCCGGCTCTACGGGAGATGGGCTTTCCGCCGCAAAGAGGCGCCTCCCCCGTGCCAGAGGCACGCGACCCGCCAAAACCTCTTGCAGCCAGTCACCGCTGCGGCTATAATGAATATATTTCAGGAAAAAGGAGCACTCACGATGCAAACTATCGGCCGCTTCGCGCCGTCCCCAAGCGGACGTATCCATTTAGGCAATATCTTCTGCTGCCTTCTGGCATGGCTCAGCGCCCGCCAGAAGGGGGGGCGGGTGGTGCTGCGAATTGAGGACCTGGATACCGCCCGCTGTCCCCGGCGGTATGCGCTGCAGCTGCAGGAGGACCTGCGCTGGCTGGGCCTTGACTGGGACGAGGGGCCTGAGGCCGGCGGGGAGCATGGACCCTATGAACAGAGCAGGCGCACAGCGCTCTACCGGGCGGCCCTGGAGAGGCTCTCGGCCAAGGGGCTGGTGTACCCCTGCTTTTGTACCAGGGCAGAGCTCCACGCTGCCAGCGCCCCACACCGGGAGGACGGTCAGATTATTTACCCCGGCACTTGCCGCAGCCTGACGGCGGAGCAGGCGGAGGAACAGGCCGGAAGGCGCGCACCGGCTCTGCGCCTGCGGGTACCGGAAGAGATGTGGAGCTTTACAGATGGACACATGGGCCGCTATGTGGAAAACTTGGCCCGGGACTGCGGAGATTTCCTGCTGTGCCGCTCCGACGGGCTATTCGCCTATCAGCTGGCGGTGGTGGTGGACGATGCGGCCATGGGAATCACAGAGGTGGTTCGGGGGGCGGATCTGCTGGCGTCCACACCCCGGCAGCTGTATCTCTATCACCTTCTGGGGCTGGACCCGCCGGCCTTTTACCATGTGCCGCTGCTGCTGGCGCCGGACGGCCGGCGCTTGAGCAAGCGGGACGCGGACGCGGGGCTGGCCGAGCTGCGCCCGCGCCTTTCTGCAGAGGAGCTACTGGGGAAACTGGCGTATCTTGCGGGCTTTCATCCTTCTGCGTCTCCCCGAACGGCCCGGGAACTGCTGGCGGAGTTTGACTGGGCGCAGGTGCCAAAAACGGACATCCGCCTGCCAGAGAGCCTTTTTAACGCCGACAAATAAAAATTTTATGTGGGAAGTATTCCTTTTTTGGAATGAGTCCGTTATAATAGCGGTCATATGATATTTATGCGTTCTTTATGTTTATGTGGCTTCTTTCTAAATGGTGGGAGGATTTATGAGAATCGTCATTGTAGGCGCCGGCAAGGTGGGAATGGCGCTGACGCAGCAGCTGTCTGCGGAGCATCGAGTTACCGTAATTGACCAGGAACCGCAGTTAATCAATAACATTATCAACGTCTATGACGTGATGGGGATTTGCGGCAACGGAGCCAGCTACGAGATTCAAATGGAGGCGGAGGCGTCCAAGGCAGAGCTGCTGATCGCAACCACATCCAGCGATGAAATCAACATCCTGGCGTGTTTGGTGGCGAAAAAGCTGGGAGTGAAGCACACGATTGCCCGCATCCGAAACCCTGAGTATGAAAAACAGCTGCGCTTCATGCGGGAGGAGTTGGGACTGAGCATGGCCATCAACCCGGAGAAGGTGGCCGCAAGGGAGATTGCCAGGGTGCTGCGGTTTCCCACTGCGATGAAGATTGAGTCCTTTTCCAAGGGCCGGCTGGAGCTGGTAGAATACCGTCTTTCAGAGAAATCTCACCTGCATGGGATGCGTCTATCGGACCTGTATGGAAACATCAAAGTCCGGGTGCTGATCTGTGCTGTGTCCCGAAAGGGGGAGACTGTGATCCCCTCCGGCGATTTTGAGCTGCAGTCAGGAGATAAAATTTACCTGACCTCATCCCCCAAGCAGCTGGAACAGTTTTTCCGGCACCTGGGAGTTTTCCGGAACCGGGCGTCCTCGGTGATGATTGTGGGTGCCAGCAAGATTTGCTATTACCTGGCCTCGCAGCTGCTGGAGATGGGAATGTCTGTGCGGATCATCGACCAGAATGAGCAGCGGTGCGTCCAAATGAGCGAGCGGCTGCCAAAGGCCCTGGTGATCGTGGGGGACGGTACGGACAGCGAGCTGCTTCACGAGGAGGGAATTGAGCAGACCGACGCGTTTGTGGCCATCACCGGCATGGACGAGGCTAATATCCTCATGGCGATGAGCGCCGCCAAGCAGTCCGGCGACTGCTGCAAGGTGGTTGCAAAAATCAACAGAAAACCCCTGGTGGACTTGGTTTCTAACGAGGGGATGATCGACAGCACCATCTCAGCCTGGGAAGTGACCACAGAGCTCATTGTACAGTATGTCCGGGCCATGGAAAGCGCCTCCGGCGCGGGGATCAAGACTCTGCACCGGCTGGTGGGCGGCTCGGTGGAGGCGCTGGAGTTCAGCGTGGGGGAGCAGGCGCCCTTCCTGGGCGTTCCCTTGAAAGACCTACAGCTGAAAAGCGGAATTCTGCTGGCGGGAATTGTCCGTCGGAACGGACGCATCGTGATTCCCTCCGGCGGCGATGTGTTGGAGGCGATGGATGACGTGATCGTGGTGACAACCGATACCAGGCTGCAGAATCTCCACGATATCTTTCTGTAAAGGCGGGCCGATCCTTGAACTATCGAATGATTGGTTTTCTCATTGGACGCATCCTGCTGACAGAGGCTGCGCTGCTGGCGTTACCAACTGTAACAGCGATCCTGTACGGAGAGTCGCCCATGCCCTTTCTGACAACCGCCCTGGCGCTTGCGGCGGTGGGGTTGCTGCTGGGCAGCCGGAAGCCCAGGCAGTCGGCCATATACGCAAGAGACGGCTTTGCGGTCGTGGCGCTGGCGTGGATTCTGATGTCTGCCTTCGGTGCGCTGCCCTTTGTGCTCTCGGGGGATATCCCAAGCTATGTGGACGCGCTGTTTGAGACCGTTTCCGGTTTTACCACCACCGGCGCCACCATCCTGCCGGAGGTGGAGTCCCTCAGCCGGGGGATTTTGTTCTGGCGGAGCTTTACCCACTGGGTGGGCGGCATGGGCGTACTGGTCTTCGTGATGGCAATTCTTCCGATGTCGGATGGCCACGGCATGCATCTGATGCGGGCCGAGGTGCCGGGGCCCTCGGTGGGCAAGCTGGTCAGCCGCATGAGCGACAGCGCCAAGATTCTCTATGGCATTTACCTGGTCATGACGCTGCTGGAAATCTTTCTGCTGCTGGCGGGAGGGATGCCGCTCTTTGACGCCTGCATCCACTCCTTCGGCTCCGCTGGCACCGGTGGCTTCAGCAACCGCAATCTCAGTGTAGGTGCGTATGGAAATGCCTATTACGAGCTTGTGATCGGAGTTTTCATGCTGCTGTTCGGCATCAATTTCAACCTCTATTACTTCCTGATGATCCGCCGGTTCCGGGATGTGTTCCACTCCGAGGAACTGCGGGCTTATCTGGGGATTGTGGCTGCGGCGGTGCTGGCCATCGCTGTGGATGTGGCCCATCTGTACGACTCCTTTGCCGTCAGCCTACGTCACGCTTTTTTCCAGGTGTCCTCCATCATTACCACCACCGGCTTTGCCACTGTGGACTTTAACACCTGGCCCACCTTTTCCAAAGGAATTTTAATGGTGTTGATGTTTGTGGGAGCCTGCGCCGGGTCCACCGGCGGCGGCATCAAGGTAGCCAGGATGCTGATCCTGGGAAAGACGGCTCTTTCCGACATGCGAAAAATGCTGCACCCCACAGCCGTTTCCGCCGTCCGGTTTGAGGGGAAGCCCCTGGCAGATCAGACGGTCCGCAGCGTGCATGTGTTTATCACGGTTTATCTGATGGTGTTTACCGTCTCGTTCTTGCTGCTGTGTTTGGAGGGGTTTGACCTTATCACCACGTTTTCCGCCCTGGCGGCCTGTATCAACAACGTGGGCCCCGGCTTGGAGGTGGTTGGGCCCATGGGGAATTTCAGCGGCTTTTCCCCGTGGGGTAAGCTGCTGCTGTCCTTCAACATGCTGGTGGGACGGCTGGAGATCTTCCCCATGCTGCTGCTGTTTGCGCCTTCCATTTGGCGGCGGCGGCTGATCCGCCCTGTGCAGAATGGAATCTAAAGTGAACCGCACGTCCTTTGGACGTGCGGTTTTTTTGCTCATGCCTGCGGAATCGACAGAGCCTCCAGAATTTGATATCGGTCCATCTGAAAGCTTTTGGTCATCTGTAGGGCCTCTTCCATATCCAGGTCCACAATCTGACCATTTTGAATGGCGATGATGCAGTTGCCCCTGTTTTGCGCCATGGCCATCACAGCCGAATATCCCATGCGGCTGGCAGCCTCTCTGTCCCGGGCGGAAGGAGTGCCGCCCCGCTGAATATGTCCCAGCACCGTGACCCGGGGATCAATGCCGATCTCCTGACGAATGCGGTTGGCGTAGTCCATGGCGCTGCCGGCGCCCTCAGCCACCACGATCATGTAGTGGGTGCTGCCTGAGAGCCTGGCACGCCGGATTTTATCTGCGATATCCCGTTCAAAGTCCACCTCATGTTCCGGGATCAGAACAGCAGTGGCGCCTACTGCAATCCCAACATAGAGAGCCAGGTAGCCGGCGTGGCGTCCCATGACCTCCACCAGAGAGCAGCGCTCGTGGGACTGCATGGTGTCCCGCAGCTTGTCGATGCACGCGATGGCAGTGTTGCAGGCGGTGTCAAACCCGATGGTATAGTGGGTGCAGCCGATGTCGTTGTCAATTGTGGCGGGAATTCCAACGACCTGTAAAGGACTGTGCTCCTCCGCCGCCTGGCGGGACAGGGCCAGGGCACCCCGAAAGGTGCCATCGCCGCCGATGGCGACCAGTCCATCCAGCCCCAGCAGCTTGCAGGTAGCCAGAGCTTTTTCGCGGCCGGAGGGAGACAAGAACTCCTCACTGCGGGCCGTATAGAGCAGCGTGCCGCCCTTATCAATGGTGTGACTGACGCTGGCGGTATCTAAGCGGACAAAATCACTGTTGATGAGACCATGCCACCCTCTGCGAATTCCAACGCATTCCATGCCCTGGCGGCTGGCAGTCCGCACCACGGCACGGATCGCGGCGTTCATACCTGGCGCGTCGCCTCCGCTGGTCAGAACGCCGATCCGCTGCTTTTCCATACCTTCTCGCACTCCTTCCAAACGGTTCAAAATGATAGAGAAGAGATCCGGCCTTGCCGGAATCCCCATGATTAGAAATCATAACAGAAAATTGCTGTTTTTGTCAACATATAAAGTGAAAGACTGGAAGAAAACGATTTAATTTTTTAAAAATGTAATAGTATTCATAAAGCTTCTCTGCTTTTACAAAGACTTAACAAAAGAGTGGTGACAGATTTTACGTGGAAATGTTTATACTAAAGCCGTAGTGAAGAGACTACAGACCATAGACATATCAAAAGGAGATTATCAAGATGAAGAAAGTATTTGCGCTTTTGCTGACCTTGACTATGACCATGGCACTCCTGGCAGGCTGCGGCAGCGATTCTACCAGCGACACAACGGATGATGCTGGGGACACAACCGGCGATCCCCAAGAGACCACGCTCAGCGGTACCGTGGCCACCGATGGGTCCACCTCGATGGAGTCTGTGATCGGCGTTTTGGGGGAGCAGTTTATGGCTGACAATTCCGGCGTGACTGTTACCTACAACCCCACCGGTTCTGGCGCCGGCATTGAGGCTGTTGCCAACGGAAGCTGTGACATCGGTTTGGCCTCCCGCGCTCTGAAGGACGAGGAAAAGTCCGGCGGCCTGACGGAGACCATTGTGGCACTGGACGGCATCGCCGTGATCGTCAATGCCGAGAATGCTGTGACCGACCTGTCCCTGGAGCAGATTGCCCAGATTTATACCGGTGAGATCACCGACTGGTCTGGTGTGGGCGGTACCGCCGGCGCTGTCGCTGTCATTGGCCGTGAGTCTGGTTCCGGTACCCGGGATGGCTTTGAGTCCATCACGGACACGGAGGATGCCTGCGTCCTGGCCCAGGAGCTAAGTTCCACCGGCGCCGTTATTGAGGCGGTCCGCACCACCCCTGGTGCCATTGGCTACGCATCCCTCTCTGCTGTGGAGGGACAGGAGGGCATCACCGTTCTGACGGTTGGAGGCGTGGCTCCCTCTGAGGAGACTGTTCTGGACGGCAGCTATGCCATTCAGCGCCCCTTTGTGTTCGCCACCCGTACCGATGAGGCCCTCAGCGAGGCTGCGCAGGCTTTCTTTGACTGGGCGACCTCTACCGCCGCTAACGACCTGATCAAGGGCGCTGGCGCTGTGCCTGTGGCTCAATAATTCAACCCCATTCCTTTCAACATAGCTTTGCGGGCGGCCGCCGCACCCACGCGGTGCGGCGGCCATTTCGCTAGGGTGTGTCTGAAAGCGGCCGGAAACCCTCCGGCAGTTTTAAGATGCACCCTGATTCCAGGGGCGCAGCCCCTGACGACAAAGGAGAATCCTCATGGAACATGAAATCATCGGTGAAGTCGCAAAGGCGGCGCTGGAGACAACAGTCATATATGGCTCTGGCTCCGTTGACAAAAAGGGTCCTGGACCCCGGGCCAAGGTTGCTCATAAAGCCCTGGAGCGGGGAATGAATCTGCTGTTTTTTACCTGTGGCATGATTGCGGTGGCCTTTGTGCTGATCATCAGCATCTATTTGGTCATCTCCGGCATGCCGGCCATTTTGGAGATCGGTCCCATCAACTTCCTCTTCGGCACCCGCTGGTACGCATCCACCAATGACTTCGGCATTTTCGCCATTATCCTCACCTCCTTTGCCGGCACTGCCGGAGCCATCCTTGTGGGGGTGCCGGTGGGCCTGATGACTGCGATCTTCCTCTCCAAGGTAGCCCCCCCAAAGGTGGCGGCTGTCATCCACATGGCGGTGGAGTTGTTGGCGGGCATCCCCTCCGTGGTCTACGGACTGGTAGGTATGATTCTGCTGGTGCCGGCCATCCGGGTAGCCTTTGACCTGCCCTCCGGCGCCACGCTCCTGGCCGCCATCATCGTGCTGGCAGTGATGATTCTGCCCTCCATCATCTCCGTGTCGGAGACGGCCCTGCGGGCAGTTCCCCGGGAGTATGAAGAGGCGTCTCTGGCTCTTGGAGCCACGCACATTGAGACGGTGTTCCGGGTCAGCGTCCCCGCTGCCCGCAGCGGCATTGCCACCGCCATTGTCCTGGGCATCGGCCGGGCCATTGGCGAGGCCATGGCCATCATCATGGTGGCCGGCAACGTGGCCAATATGCCTGGGCTTTTGAAATCCGTCCGGTTCCTGACCACCGCCATTGCCTCGGAGATGTCTTACGCCGCTGTGGGTTCCACCCACCGCAACGCTCTCTTCTCCATCGGGCTGGTACTGTTTTTGTTTATCATGATGATTAACGTGTTTCTCAATGTGTTCATTAAAAATAGGAAGGAGGAGTGAGTCGTGGGCGATAAAACCCTTTCCACCAGACGCCGGGTCTATGACCGGGTGCTCCGTGTCCTGCTGTACCTGTGTGGCGTTCTCACCTGTGCCCTGCTGGCGCTGATTATCGGCTATATTTTCTACCGTGGCATCCCCAATATCACCTGGGAGCTGCTTAGCAGCCAGACCAGCTATATTAAGGACACCATCGGCATTCTTCCCAATATCCTCAATACCGTCTATCTGGTGGTGCTGGCCATGGTTATTGTGCTGCCGCTGGGGGTGGGCGCCGCCATCTATCTGACAGAGTACGCCGCCAACCGCAGACTGGTGGCCGTCATTGAGTTTGCCACCGAAACCTTGACGGGCATCCCCTCCATTATCTTCGGTCTGGTGGGTATGCTGTTCTTCATCCAGATGTTGGGGCTCAAGACCGGTGTGCTGGCGGGCGGTCTCACCCTGGTGGTGATGATCCTGCCCACCATCGTCCGCACCACCCAGGAGAGCTTGAAAACCGTGCCCAACTCCTACCGGGAGGGAGCCCTGGCCATGGGAGCGGGCAAGTGGCACATGGTCCGCACCGTGGTACTGCCAAACTCCGTGGATGGCATCATCACAGGCTGTATCCTGGCCGTGGGCAGGATTGTGGGGGAGAGCGCGGCACTTTTGTACACAGCCGGGTTCGGTCTGGTCCTCAACGGCTTCATCACCTCGCTGGAGTCCTCCTCCGCATCTTTGACTGTGGCCCTCTATGTATATGCCAGCGAGCGGGGCGAGACTGCCGTGGCCTTCGCCATCGCCACTATCCTGATGCTGCTGACCCTGGTCATCAATTTGTCCGCCAACCTGGTGGGCCGGAAACTAAAAAAGTAAGCGGGGAGAGTCATATGTCCACCATCATTGAAGTAAAGGATTTAAATCTGTGGTATGGGACACACCACGCCCTCCACAGCGTCAATATCGCCATTCCCGAGCATGAGATCACAGCCTTGATCGGTCCCTCGGGCTGCGGTAAGTCCACCTTTTTAAAGACCCTTAACCGCATGAATGATCTGATTCCCGGCATCCGCATTGAGGGAGAGGTCCAGTATGGAGGCGAGAACGTCTATGACCCGGCTGTAGACCCCACCTGGCTGCGCAAGCAGATCGGCATGGTATTCCAAAAGGCAAATCCGTTCCCCATGAGCATTTATGATAATGTTGCCTACGGCCCCAGAACACATGGGATTCGCTCCCGGGTGAAGCTGGATGAGATTGTGGAGAACTCTCTGCGCTCTGCAGCTATCTGGGACGAGGTCAAGGACCGTTTGAAGAAAAGCGCGCTGGGGCTCTCCGGCGGCCAGCAGCAGCGGCTTTGCATCGCCCGGGCACTGGCGGTGGAGCCGGAGGTGCTGCTGATGGACGAATCCACCAGCGCTCTGGACCCGATCTCCACGTCCAAAATTGAAGACCTTGCGGTGGAGCTGAAAAGCAGGTATACTGTCATTATGGTGACGCACAATATGCAGCAGGCCGCTCGTGTCTCCGACAACACGGCGTTTTTCCTGCTGGGAGACCTGGTGGAGTTCGGAAAGACGGAGACATTGTTCTCCACGCCGAAGGACCAGCGCACGGAAGACTATATTACCGGCCGGTTTGGTTGAGGAGGGCAGACGGTGAGAAACAAGTTTGAAGAGCAGCTGGAAAAGCTGCATGTGGAAATGATCCAAATGGGCGCCCTGTGCGAGGACGCCATCTCCGCCGCTGCCGAGGCGCTGATTCACAGCGACGCGGCCCTGGCCGCCGCCGCGGAGGAGGCGGAGCGGGAGATCGACCAAAAGGAGCGGGAGGTGGAGAACCTGTGTCTGAAGCTGCTGCTGCAACAGCAGCCGGTGGCCCGGGACCTGCGGGAGATCTCCGCGGCACTCAAGATGATTTCCGATCTGGAGCGGATTGGGGATCAGGCGGCGGATATCGCGGAGATGACCAGCTATGTGCATCTTCCGCAGGGCAGAAGCTCTCATATTGCGGATATGGCCCGGGCTGTCATTAATATGGTGACAGACAGCGTAGACTCCTTTGTGAAGCGGGATCTGCAGCTGGCCCGCCAGGTCTGTGCCGCCGACGACCGGGTGGATGATCTGTTTATCCAGGTGCGGCGGGAGCTGGTGGAGCTGATCGCCGCCGATGCCTCCTATGGTGAGCAGGGGTTGGATTTGCTGATGGTTGCAAAATACCTGGAACGAATCGGCGACCATGCCACCAATGTAGCGGAGTGGGTGGAGTACTCCATCACCGGAGTGCATCCGTCCAATAACTGAGGGAGCCGTCTGCGGCTTGGAATCTGCTGGCAGTGTACCCGGGCGGATGACACTGGATTGGCGCCTGTCTATACCGGCGCTTCCGGATGTTCTGGGAACGGAATTTGATACAGAAAAGAGGATGACTGTGCTCACTTATGAAGATGTGAAAGACAATGCGGCGATCCGCACCTATATTCAGCGCGCGGATGAGTCTTTGACGGCCCTGGGCTTTACAGAGCACAGCTTTGCTCATGTAACGGCGGTGGCGGAAAAGGCAGGCTATATTCTGGAGACGCTGGGCTATCCTGCGCGGACGGTGGAGCTTGTGAAAATCGCGGGTTTTCTGCATGATATCGGCAATCTGGTAAACCGAGTGGATCACTCTCAGTCCGGCGCTGTCATGGCCTTTCGTCTTCTGGACAATCTCCAGTGCGATCCGGAGGAGATTGCCACGATTGTCACTGCCATCGGCAACCATGACGAGGGTACGGGGCTTCCAGTGAACGCGGTGTCGGCGGCGCTGATTCTGGCAGATAAGTCAGATGTGCGCCGCAGCCGGGTCCGGAATCAGGACCCCAGCACCTTTGATATCCATGACCGGGTAAACTACTCCGTAAAGAAGTCTCAGCTGAAGATCAACGAAGAACATACCCTGATTAAGCTGAAACTGTCCGTAGATACCAAGTACGGCTCTGTGATGGACTATTTTGAAATTTTTATGCAGCGGATGATTCTTTGCCGCAAGGCGGCCGAGAAGTTGGGGCTGCAGTTCAAGCTGATGATCAATGAGCAGCAGCTGATCTGAGACATCCGTGATTCCCAACATGCTGTGAGAATGGACGTTCGAAGCAGGTGCCAGGGAAGCGGGACTCCGTTCAGCGGCTTGCAAAAAATGGGCGGGCCCCGGACAAGCGGGGCCGCTTTCCCATCAGGCGGAAGCGAGAAAACCTGCGGGAGTACCGGGGCTCTGGCGCTGCGGCATAACAAGGAGGCTCAGCCTATGATTTACTTATTGGAAGACGACGACAGCATCCGGGACCTGGTGATCTATACTCTGAACAGTCAGGGGATGGAGGCCCGCGGTTTCGAACGGCCCTCTGCCTTTTGGGAGGCCGTGAGAGAGGAGTTGCCGTCCCTGGCGCTGCTGGATATCATGCTTCCGGAGGAGGATGGCATCTCCGTTTTGAAGAAGCTGCGAAAGGATGGCCGTACTGCAAGACTCCCCATCATCATGCTGACGGCCAAGGGAACGGAGTATGATAAAGTTCTGGGCCTGGACGCCGGAGCCGATGACTATATTGCCAAGCCTTTTGGGATGATGGAGCTGCTCTCTCGAATCCGGGCGCTTGCGCGGCGTACATCAGAGAAGCCGAGTACATACCAATGCGGCTGTCTCTGCGTGGATGAGGGCCGCCATACCGTGACGGTGGAGGGCCACGAGACGGTCCTGACCCAAAAAGAATTTGAACTGCTGTGTCTGCTGCTGCAGAACCGGGGACAGGTATTCAGCCGGGAACGGCTGATTGAACAGGTGTGGGGGTATGCCTTTACCGGTGAAACCCGCACAGTGGATGTCCACATCCGGACGCTGCGGCAGAAGCTGGGACCGGCGGGTGCCTATATACAGACAGTCCGGGGATACGGCTATAAGATCGACGGAGAAGGCTGAAATACATGATGAAAAGACGAATTTTTCGCGCGATTTTGGGTGTGGCACTGACCGTCCTGCTGGCAAGCCTCGTGCTGATTGTGGGGGTGCTCCACGGATACTTCCAGGACCGGGCCTTGCGGGAGCTGTCCCAGGCCACCGCCTACATTGCCCACAGCGTAGAAAATGAGGGGATTCAGTATTTGGAGGGGACACTGCCTGAAACGGACCGAATTACCTGGGTGGCCGCGGATGGCACGGTCCTTTTTGACAACTGGGAGAACCCGGAGACCATGGACGGGCACATCAACCGGGAGGAGATCAGGGAGGCCATGCAGCTTGGCCGGGGGAGTGCGGTGCGCTACTCCGAGACCCTCTCCCAGTCCACACTCTACTACGCCCTGCGGCTCACCGATGGCTCCGTTCTGCGGCTGGCCGGGTCCCAGTACTCCGTATGGATGCTGGTGCTACAGGCGCTTCAGCCGGTGGCCGCCGTGATGTTGCTGGCCCTGTGCCTTGCACTGTGGCTGGCGGGGCGGCTTTCCAGGCAGCTGGTAGAGCCTATCAACGCACTGGACCCCGGCAGGCTGGAGGATCAGGAGCCCTATGAAGAGCTGGCGCCGCTGGTGCGCAAAATCCGCAGCCAGAACCAGCAAATTGAGCGTCAGATGAAGGACTTGCGCCGACAGCGCCGGGAGTTCGCGGCTCTCACAGAGCATATGAGCGAGGGACTGCTGGTCATTGACAAAGAGACCCGGGTGCTCTCCTACAACGCTGCGGCGCTGCGGCTGCTGCATGCGGATGCCCCTGCGGAGACGGGGGAGAGTGTGTTGGCGCTGAACCGGGAGGCGGGCTTTCGACGCTGCGTAGAGACAGTTTTGGCCGGACGGCGGTGCGAGGAGCTGATCGAAAGGGATGATGCCTGCTGCCGCCTGTTTGCAAACCCCGTGGAGCAAAATGGAACCCTGACAGGCGCGGTGCTGATTATCATGGATGTGACAGAGCAGGAGCGGCGGGAGGCACTGCGGCGGGAATTTGCCGCCAATGTCTCCCACGAGCTGAAAACCCCGCTGACATCCATCCTGGGAACCGCAGAGATTTTGCGGGATGGCCTGGTGCGGCCGGAGGATGTCACCCATTTTGCCGGAAACATTCACCGGGAGGCGCGACGCCTGATTGACTTGGTCAACGACATCATCCGCCTCTCCCGGCTGGATGAGGGCGGCGCTGTCGGCCAGTGGGAGAGCATCAGCCTGCGCCAAGTGGCGCAGAGCGTGATGGAGCAGCTGCGTCCGGCAGCGGAACAAAAGAAGGTCGCCATGGCTCTGGAGGGAGACTGTGGACTGGTTCGGGGGGTTCCCCAGATTGTAGAAGAGATCATCTATAACCTCTGCGACAATGCCATCGCCTATAACCGGGAGGGCGGCAGCGTGATACTGACCCTCAGCCAAGTCGAGGGCGGGCAGCGGCTCAGCGTGGCCGACACTGGAATTGGGATTCCACGGGAGGCTCAGAACCGGGTATTTGAGCGGTTTTACCGGGTGGATAAGAGCCACTCCAGCGGCGGAACAGGCTTGGGACTCTCGATCGTCAAGCATGGCGCCGCCTACCTGGGAGCGAGGGTGGAACTGGTGAGTGAGCTGGGAAAGGGCAGCAGCTTTACGCTGACCTTTCCTTGTGGAAACACAGACTGCTGAAAAGCGGCTTCAGCTGAAAGGCTGAAGCCGCTTCTTTTCGGTCAGAATAATCCCAGGGCCTTCAAAAGAAAAATCCACAGGAACAGGGTGAGGCAGGATAGGCCGGTGGTCAAGAGGACGATGCCCCCGGCCAGGTCTGCATCACCGTCCATTTGTAAAGCCATGGTATAGGAGTTGACTGCCACTGGGGTGGCAAAGACCAGCATAGCCCCGCACAGGGGAACTCCGCGAAAGCCCAGGGCCACAGCTAGCGAGAGAAAGACCACTGGCGCCGCAAACAGCCGGACCACAGTGCAAACGGTAAGACTTCGACCGCAGCCCTGCAGCTTCCCAAAGTTCATGGAGGCGCCCATCAGCACCAAGGCCAGCGGCGTGGCGGCCTCCGCCATGCTGGAGATGACACTGTCCAGTACATAAGGGAGTTGAATTTGGAGCAGTTTACAGAGAAAACCGGCCACTGCGCCAAGGACAAAAGGGTTCTTCGCCACACCCAAAAGAATTCTCTTGGGATTTGGGGTACCGCCTCGAAACAGCTCCAGTGCCAATACCGCCAGAATATTGATCAGCGGGACCAACACTGCCAGCATAAAGGCGATATGCCCGATATTCTCAGGACCGAAAAGCGCTGTGGACAGCGGCAGCCCCAAAAGAACGATGTTCGGTCGGCAGAAGGCCTGCAGCATAACACCCTGGGCGGGACGGCTGGGCTCTATGTGCGGAATGAGCAAGAGGCCAAAGGCAAATTCTGCCAGGGTACCAACGACACAGAAGACCAGCAGTTTCCAGCTGTAGGAGGAGGCCAGGTCTGTGGAATAGACATTGTAGAACAAGAGGGGGGCCATAAACAATTTGAAACACAGCCCGTTGGCTTGCCGGGCTGCGTCGTCAGAAAGAATGTGCAGTTGCTTTGCGGCACAGCCCAAGGCAATGATGAGAAAAAGTGGCAGCACGGCATTGAGAGAAATCACCATGTTTTCCATAAGACGGCCTCGCTTTTGATATACCCAGGGTTCCCCAGGATCTTTTTATCACCACTTTAGCACGTGGGAGACCTTCTGTCTATATCAAATATGGACGTACAGCACCGGGCCACACCCTAAGAAAAGCACAGCGCGCCATGATGACGCGCTGCGCTGTCCAGGGTATTTGAAAAATTCATCAGGAGAGTGTGCTCACATAACGCTGTGGAATCAGTCGGGCTTTCATCAGCAGCAGCACCAGAGGCGGTAAAATGACCAGATGCAAAATGATTCCGGGCAGGGTTCCTGCCAGATAGGAGCTGGCCCACAGTGCAAGCGAATAGGGCTGGCCGGAGGGGAGATAGAATATGGCCCGGGCAATGCCACCAGCGATACGGCCCAGGAGCATGGCGGGGACCAGGGCAAGATACAGATCGGCATAGGCGTGTCCGGTGCGGACCCATTTCAGCAGCAAACCAGAAAACAGGCCGTAGACGCACAGCTCCGGAATCATATAGAGAAGCATGGCGGCAGGCGGCATTCCGGAGAGCAGGCTGGAGAGCAGAGGGCCGACAACCCCGCAGAAGGCCCCGTAGGGCCAGCCGCAAAGCAGACCGCACAGCAGCACGGGAATATGCATAGGGGAGAGCGCAGTGCCCATGGCAAGGGGATGGAAGGCCAGCGGCAGCACATAGCAAAGGGCGGTGCAGATAGCGCAGAGACAAATTTTTTTGATGGACGACATCCTAAAACACTCCTTAAAAAGCCGGTTCCACGGCAGAAGATAGGCCGGAATGCATAAAAAAGGTATGCTCTTCCTCTTCTCGAGAAAGGGCATACCTTCCTGGTACACAATTCGGGCGCGGGAAAACGAAAAGATGAGGCGCTTCTGTGCCTCTGGCCGGCTTCGAACCGGCTACTTTTCTATTTTACAATACCCAGCGAACAGATGTCAAGAGAAAATACGTGCTTCTTTCCTGATGTCTGCCAGTTGACGGAGTATCGACACCGCTTCTTGCAAAAGCGCGCTGACACTGGTGTTGGACACACCGGCGATTAGGTTGTCGCAGTGGTTGAAGGGGATCAGAATGCGCTTTGCGCTGCTCTGCCCCACTGCTGTGGCCATGACGGGGGTAATCTCACCCAGAAGGGAGTCCGCGATCACAATACCGATGGGCCCCACAATAACGTCGGCTTTGCGGCAGGCCACCACTACAGCATTTTCTCCGGTGGCGGCATCGTGTGCACCTGCCTTGCGCATGGCGGAGGTGGCCACGCTGTTGGTGCCTACCGCGGTGATCACCGCCTCTGGAATGGTTTGACGGATCGCTGCCACCAGTTGCCTTCCGATTCCACCGCCCTGGGCGTCAATAATCAGTACGTGCATGCTGTCACCTGCCTGTTGTGAAAAATCAAGATTTCTAACCTATGATAGCACGCGGCGGGAGAGATTTCAAGCCGTTTCCGGAGTGGGCGAACGGACCAGACGGAGAATTCGCAGTCTCTAGGGCACTGGTACGCTGCAGAGAGGACAAACCTTTTGCGGCAGAAATTGGACGGCATCATACTTTTCTCCCTGTCCCCATATGGTAGGTGCGGGAGGGGATTTCTGTGCGCCTGTCCATGTTTTACAGTACGCTGCTGCTGACAGGAGTCAACTTGCTGCTGCGGCTGGTGGCTACAAGCTTTCAGGTCTATATTTCCGGTCGGATCGGTGCGACCGGCGTCGGCCTTTTACAGCTGGTTTTGTCAGTGGCCATGCTGGCGGAGACGGCTGGGATTGCCGGGGTGCGGACTGCGGCGATGTACCTGTCCGCAGAGGAGCTTGGGCGGAAGCACCTTGGCATGATTCCCAAGATCCTATCCAGCTGTACGATTTACAGCGTGATCTGTGGCGGGGTGGTTAGCGCGGCGCTATATGGCGGCGCGCCGCTGCTGGCCGAACATTGGATCAATGACCTGCGGACTGTGGGGGCTTTGCGCCTGTTTGCGCTTGTACTGCCGCTGGAGTGTATCTGCGGGGTTTTACGGGGTTATTTTGCGGCTTCGGAGCGGATTGGAACCCTGGCGGCAGTGGGGATTGGGGAACAGCTTTGCTCCATGGCCGTCACGATGGCAGTGCTCACTGCCTGGGCAGGCAGCGACCCGGCTAGAGCGTGTCAAGCAATCATTTTGGGTAGCGGCGCAGGTACCTGCCTGGCGCTGGTGAGCCTGGGAGTTCTGTGTCCACATACAGACAGAGGGCAGTCCGTGCCGCAGCGAGGTGTTGTGCGCAGACTGCTGCGCATTGCCGTGCCGCTGGCTCTGGCAGACGATTTGAAAGCAGGACTTTCCGCTGCGGAAAAACTGGTAATTCCAAAGCGGCTGATGCTTCACACCGGAACGGAGGCACCGATGGCGGCCTTTGGCGTGGTGTGCGGTATGGTTTTGCCGGTGCTGATGCTGCCGGCAGCCATCCTCTTTGCGCTGGCAGAGCTTTTGATCCCAGAGCTTGCACGGTGTGCCGCAGTGGGCAGTACCCGACGGATTCGCTACCTGACGCGCCGCAGTCTGCGGATGGCAATGCTCTACGGCCTCTGCTGCGGCGGCCTCCTATTTTTGCTGGCGGCGCCTTTGGGCGAAACCTTGTATCACAGCGAGGAGGCAGGGCGGTATCTGATGCTTTTTGCACTGCTGTCTCCCATGCTCTACTGTGATGCGCTGATTGACGCCATGACCAAGGGATTGGGACAGCAGACTTACTGCGTGCGTTATAACATCATCACCTCGGCGCTGGATTTGCTGCTGCTGTATATCTTGTTGCCCCGTTATGGAATGTACGGCTATTTTCTGAGTTTTTTTGCAACGCATCTGCTGAATTTTGCGCTCAGTATCCGGAGACTGCTAATCGCGGCGCAGATCAGCGTCTCGTTTTATCGGCCCGCCCTGGCGGGACTTTCCACGCTGCTGAGCATCTGGGTGGCCGCGCAGTTCCCGGTGGGGCTTCCCAGAACGGCGCTGTTTCTTGGCATGAGCTGGGGATTCTACTGGGCGTTCGGCGCCCTGCGGCGGGAGGACCTGCAGTGGGCGCGCGGGCTGATGAAAATCCGGAGACCTTAGCGGAAAGCCATGTGGCCCGCTGACCTTTTGGGATTGACACCGTGAGAAAACTCGCACACCGCCGCTATGCGCGGGCGAGCGAGCCTGGTGAGAAGACTCATGCCATTTCGCTCCTCGGCAGGACGGGATGCATCATGAGAACGGGCGGCTACGAAAAGCGCATGGGAATCCTCTGCCAATACGCTGAAAAAGATTGTGCCGCAAGGAGCGTTTAGCCGTGTTTGCTGGGCGTTGAGAGAGCGGAAAAGGCCGCCCTTTGGCGGCCTTTTCATTCATTCAATGGAGATGATATAGTAATAAACCGGCTGGCCGCCAGAGAGAACGGCGACCTCGGTATCCGGACAGTGGGTGCGGAACACATCAGCTGCCTGCTGAGCATCCTCTTCAGCGACATCCTCGCCAAAATACAGCGAGACAAATTCCGCGCTCCGGCTCACAGCCTCCGCCGCCAGTTTCGCCAGCAGAGCTTCAATGGAGGTATCCGTACCAAAAAGTTTCCCCTCCTGCAAGGCCAGATAGTCCCCCTCCTTGATGTGGAAGCCGTCGAACTCAGAATCCCGGGCGGCATACGTGATCTGAGCGGTGGTGACAGAGGACAGACTCTGGGTCATGGCCTCTGTAATGCTCTCAGGATCAGGAGACTCAAAGTCTACGTTCATCATGGCGGTGATCCCTTGGGGAACCGTTTTGGTGGGAATGACCACCACATGCTTTTCCGTCAAGGCGCTGCACTGTTGGGCGGCCATGATGATGTTGCCATTGTTGGGCAGGATAAACACGGTTTCAGCAGGAATCTTATCCACGCCAGCCAAGATACTCTCTGTAGAGGGATTCATGGTCTGGCCGCCGGATACCACCTCATCAGCGCCCAGGTCTTTGAACACGGTGGCAAGGCCTTCGCCGGCGCATACGGCCAGAAAGCCGTATTTTTTTTCGGGAGCAGCTACCGTGTGGGCGGATGCTTTCAGGGCTTCGGCATGCTCCAGCTCCTCCTCTACGGCGTCCAAGTCATCGGTGCTCTGGGCGGTTCTGCCGGCTGCCAGGTCCTCGGCCTGGGTGCGCATGTTCTCGATCTTGGCCAGCTCCAGGGTGCCATATTTCTGAGCCTCCATCAGTGCCGCGCCGGGAATATCCGTGTGCACATGGACTTTAAAGGCCTCGTCATCCTCACCGATCACCAGACTATCGCCAATGCTGTTCAGATAGGCGCGGAAAGGCTCTAATGGGGTGTTGACCGTTTTGCGAACAATAAAGACAGTGTCAAACGTGAAGGTGATGTCCTCGGCGGAGAGAGCGGCAAAATCAGCTTTGTCCTGAGCGCCGTTATCCTCGGTGATCTCTGGCAAGGGTTCACCCCGCAGCGCGGCAAGCATTCCCTCCAGAATCAGGAGATAGCCCTTGCCGCCGGCATCCACCACGCCGGCCTTTTTCAAAACCGGATTCATATCCGTGGTCTGGGCGAGGGTCTCATAGCCCTTGCGGATTGCCGCCTCCAAAACCTTTTCCAAGTCGGTCTCGCCAGAGCCTGCTGTGTCCACCGCCTCCTTGGCGGCCAGACGGGAGACGGTAAGCACCGTTCCCTCTGCGGGCTTCATGACGGCCTTGTAGGCGGCGGAGACACCCTCCTGCATGGCGGCGGAGAAGGTGGCTGCGTCAGCGGACTCCACCCCCTTGAGCCCCTTGGAAAGGCCGCGAAAGAGAAGCGAGAGGATGACGCCGGAGTTTCCCCGAGCGCCTCGCAGCAGCGCGGAGGCGGTGAGATCCGCGGCCTGAGTCACCGCGGTGGGGGCGGCTTTGCGCAGCTCCGTAACGGCGGTGGAAATGGTCATGGACATATTCGTGCCGGTGTCCCCATCGGGAACGGGGAACACGTTCAAATCATTGATGGCCTGTTTTTGTGCCGTAATAGAGGCGGCGCCGTGCAGGACCATCTGCTTAAACAGCGCGCCGGTGATCTGTTCGTTCATGGCTATGGCTCCCTCCTTACAGGATCATGGAATCAACGCACACGTCCACAGCCCGGACCTGTACGCCGGTGTTCTTTGTGACCACGTAGCGCACCTCATTCATGATGGAACGGCATACCGCCGGAAGGTTGACGCCGTTTTCCACAACAATATGAAGTTCAATGGAGATGGAGTTATCGTCATGATAGGTGATGCTGACGCCTTTGCTCATCGCTTCCCGGCGCAGCAGATGGACAAGTCCATCCGTCATGGAGCGGTAAGCCATGCCTTTAACGCCGAAACAATTGGTGGCAGCCATGCCGGTGATGTTGGAGAACACAGCACTGCTGACGGAGATCTCACCTAGTTCAGATTTGAATTGAATCATGAGAACGTCCTTTCTTTCCCTGTACCGGAAGACACGCCGCCGCGCTTTCCGGTTCTGCATGTTATTTGAGAGTTATAGTATAAACGATTTTTTCCAAAAGCACAAGCATGAAATGGCGATTGAAGCAGAAAGACTATTGAAATGTTATGGCCTTTGCCGTAAAATAAGGAGCAAGATCAAACCACTCGGCGCCACGCAGCGGCAGGGTCCGGCGCCGCGCCCGCCGAGGAGCGGGCTGGGAAGGAGATACAGCATGCGCGTGATTACCGGTTCCGCCCGGGGCCGTCGACTTAAAGAGCTGGAAGGGCAGGAGACCCGCCCAACCACGGACCGGGTGAAGGAGGGGCTCTTTAGCATCCTCCAATTTGAAATTGAGGGGCGGCGGGTTCTGGACCTCTTCGCGGGGACAGGTCAGCTGGGGATTGAGTGCCTCAGCCGCGGCGCAGCTAAAGCGGTCTTTGTGGACCAGAGGACGGACGCCGTCCGGTTGATCCGGGAGAATCTGGCGCTGACAGAGCTGGCAGACCGGGCGGAAGTGATCTGCGGCAGCGCGCTGGACGTTGTGGCCCGCGCCCACGGAACCTTTGACATCATCTTCTTGGACCCGCCTTACCAAACAGGACTTTTAGAGAAGGCGCTGGAACAAATTGCGGCGTTTGACATTCTGAATCCACATGGTATAATTGCAGCAGAGCACCCGGCGGACAGGCCTCCCGTGTCTCCGACGGAGACCTGCCGGCTCCACCGCACGTATCGGTATGGCAAGATTGGCCTGACGATTTTCCGCCGGGCCGAAAATCACAGAAACGAAGGAGAGACCCCATGAGAGCAGCGATCTGTTCCGGCAGCTTTGATCCCATCACACTGGGACACTATGATATCATTCAGCGGGCAGCCGCCTGTTTTGACAAGGTGTGGGTCTGCGTCAGCCCCAACGCGGAAAAGCGCAACCAGATGTTTACGCCGGAGCAGAAGCTCCAGATGGTGCAGGCCGCCGTTGCGGACCTTCCGAACGTGGAGGCGGAGCTGGGACCGGGACTGCAGGCGGATTTTGCCGTGGCTCACGGCGCGCAGGCGATTGTGCGGGGCGTCCGCTGCGCGGCGGATTTTGATGTAGAATACCAGTTGGCGCAGATCAACCGCGGCATTCATCCGGGGCTGGACACCGTGCTGCTGCCGGCAAGTCCGGCCTATCAGCATTTCAGCTCTTCCATGGCACGGGAGATGATCCGCTACCATCAGCCCTTAGAGCGGTATCTGCCGGCGGCGATCATCCCGTTGGTGCGGAGGATCATGGAGGAGAAAGGAGAGTAAGCGCTATGGCAAGCAGCGATGTCAACCGTTTAATTGATATGCTCTATGAGCGGATTGAGGAGGCCAAGGCTCCCGCGCTCAAGCCGGGGATGAGCATCGTGGACCGGGATGAGATGCTGGATCTTCTGGACGAGCTGCGGGCTCAGCTGCCGGTGGAGGTGAAGCGCGCCCAGGAACTGCTGTCGGCCCGGGAGAAGTTTGTGGAGGAGGCCAAACGGGACGTGGACCGCATGATGCGGCAGGCGGAGCTGGAGGCCCGTACGAAGGTATCCGATAGCGAGGTGCTTTATGCTGCCAAGGAAAAGGCGCGACAGATCATTGCCCACGCGGAGGAACGCTCCCGCCTTTTGTATCAGGTGGCGAATGAGTATGCCGAGGATGCGCTGGCACGTACGGAGGAGGCAGTTCAGGCTGCTTTGGATGAGGTTAAGCAGCAGCGAGTCCGGTTCCGGACGGCCTCTGCTGAGCAGATGCAGGAGCAGCGCGCCAAGCTGGAGCAGAAGGCGATCCAATCAGACGACGATGTTTAAATGATGACGTGCGCCCAAAAGAGAATGAAGATCCGCCAAAAATTCATTAAAAATGACGAAGAATATCGGGAAACTTTTTGAAGACTACCTAGATTTTGTATCATAACTTCTAGAAAATGTCCTCCGGCACAACATCTTGTGCCGGAGGACATTTTTGACTTTACGTAAACTGACAAATGGTGGAGGAGATTTCTGGAAAAAATGGCTAAAACACAGAGAATAGCCGGGTTTGACCGACTTTTTGTCGCAAAAAAAAACTTGCATTTCCCATAAAAATTACGTATACTCAAAATACGACGGTGGGGAAAAGTGGGTAACTTAGGTGTTTAAGTGTCACAGCTGCCCCATTTTGTCCCAAGAAGAGGGGGAAAGGGGGACGCACCATGGCGAGGCTAATGGGAAAATCGAATAACAGCATTGACGCCAAGGGACGTCTGGTGATTCCCTCCAATATGCGGGAGGCCTTGGGCGATATCTTTTATGTCACCATTGGCGCCGAGGGCTGCCTGACAATTTATCCCCAAACGAAATGGGAGCAGATGTCCGAAGAGATGGACGAGCTGCCCTATACGGAGGCAAGGGCACTGTCGCTGCTGTATGCCAACGCTGTGGAGTGCGAGCCGGACGGCCAGGGCCGGGTTCTGATCCCCGCCTCCCTGCGCAAGTACGCGGGACTGAAAAAGACCGCTACGATTGTGGGATTGAATACCTTCGCCGAGATCTGGGACGCTGCAGCCTGGGCGGAGCGGGAGGCCAGAATGCTTCAGGACGACGATATGGCCGCCGCTATGGACGCATTGGCGCGGGCCCGCCGGAATCGTGGATAAGTATGGAATTTACACACACTCCTGTCCTTTTGGACGCATGCATCCGGGCCCTGGACATCCACCCTGACGGGGTTTATGTGGATGGCACGCTGGGCCGGGCTGGACACTCCCGGGAGATTGCCCGGCGCCTTACCACCGGGCGGCTGATCTGCATTGACCGGGATCAGGCTGCGATTGACGCGGCACCCGGCCGTCTGGCGCCCTGGCTGGACCGCGTGACCCTACTTCACGGCAATTTCTCGGATTTGGCGGCTCTTCTGGACTCTGCCGGCATTGACCAGGTCCAGGGAATGCTATTTGACCTGGGGGTATCCTCTCCCCAGCTGGATGACGCCTCCCGGGGATTCTCTTACATGCAGGATGCTCCGCTGGATATGCGGATGGATGCTTCCGCGCCTTTGACGGCGTATACAGTGGTCAATACTTGGAGCTATGAGGAGCTGCGGCGGGTTTTGTTTGAGTACGGTGAGGAGCGCTATGCACCTGCCATTGCCAGGGCGATTTGCCGGACCAGAGAGACTCGTGAGATTGAAACCACGCTGCAGCTGGTGGATGTGATCAAAGGGGCAATGCCCCCACAGGCCCTGCGGGAGAAACAGCACCCGGCCAAGCGCACCTTCCAGGCTATCCGGATTGCTGTCAATGGTGAATTGGAGGCATTGCCGCCCATGCTGACGGCGGCGGTGGACAAGCTATCGCCCGGTGGACGACTGGCAGTGATGACCTTTCACTCGCTGGAGGACCGGATTGTGAAGCAGGCGATGGCCGATATGGCCAGGGGCTGCACATGCCCGCCGGAATTTCCGGTGTGTGTCTGCGGCAAGAAGCCGAGGCTGAAACTTCTAACCCGCAAGCCCATGACAGCGGATGAGGCGGAACTAGCGGACAATCCCCGCGCGCGCAGCGCCAAGCTGCGCGTGGCGGAAAAGTGCGGGCCGCAGGGCCTGTGACATGTTTGAACAGGAATTGACGGAGGGGAGAGATTTTTACCATGGCATCAGCAGCCAGAGATTTGCGTTATCGCCAGTCTGTGGACGGCAGTCTTGCGCGGGAGCTGGACTGGGCTGTTCGGGAACGGGAGCTGCGCCACGCTGGCGAGGCCCCGCGCCGGCGGGAACGGGAGACGGAGAGGATTCGTGCAATTCCCCGCGTGCAGCTGCGCCAGCGTCAGCATGTATCGCTGTTTTCTGTTTTCGGTTCTATTCTGGTGATGGGCATGGCGGTTTTGGTTCTGGTCGGCCACATTCAGCTGACGGTACTTTCCTCCGATACGGTAGCGCTGAAGGAGGAGCTGGAAGAGTTGGAGAGTCAGAATGTCATTCTGACCGCCCAGTATGAGCGGATGTTTGATCTGACCACTGTGCGAGAGGCTGCTGAGGCAGCCGGCATGAGCAAGCCCAGCTCCAGCCAAATCTGTTACCTGGATATCTCCGGCGGAGACAGCGCGGTTGTCTATCAAAAGGAAGAAGACAGCGTTTTTGACCGCGTTCTGGCCGCTTTGAACCATGGCGTCTACTCAGTGGTGGAATATTTTCAGTAAGCACTGCACTATACTGGCATGGAATGATACGGCGGGGAGGGAGAAGGCTGCTTCTCGCTCCCCATTTTCTTGAGAGGTATACAAAATTTGTAGGCATGAGCATTCTCGCGGAGAAAAAGGAGGTCCCTGGATGGCAAAGCCCAAACAAAGAAAAAGTGATGCGGCCCGCCGGGCCAATCAAGTGATCCGGAGCCGCACCGTGCTGGTGATGGCCATCCTTGGCGTCATCACATTTGTTGTGCTGTTTTGGAAACTTTATGATTTGCAGATCAATCAGCATGAGGCTATGCAGACCCGGGCGGTGAATCAGCAGACCCGCAGCGCGGTGGTGACGGCCTCCCGCGGGACCATTTATGATCGAAACGGCAACACACTGGCAGTCTCCGCCACTGCGGAGACTATCAACATCTCTCCCAAGGAAATTGCGGAATTTGTAGAGAGCCAGGAGAAAGCTATTGAGGAGGCTGCGGCCAAAGCCGCTGAGAAAGGCGAGAGCTATACGGCTCCGGAGATACGGGATCAGGCATATATCGCCCGTGGCCTCAGCCGGATTCTGGAAAAAGACCAGGCTGATATAGAAAAGGCCATGGAGGATTTGGGCTCCATGTATTACAATGTCCGCAAGAAGGTGGAACAGGAGGTGGCTGACGAAGTCCGCCGCTTCATCAACGGCGAGATTGACGAGGAGGGCAACGCGGTTCCGGAGGACCAGCAGAAAAAGCTGCAGGGCGTCTGGATTCAGCCGGATACCAAGCGGTATTATACTTACAGCACCCTGGCGGCCAATGTGCTGGGCTTTGTCAACGCCGACAATGTGGGCGGGGTGGGCCTGGAGGCGAAATACAACGACGTGCTGGAGGGGACGGCAGGTATGACCGTGACCGCCAAAAACGGCGTGGGAACAGACCTGCTGTACCAGTATGAGCAGTACTATGACGCCGAGAACGGCAACAGCCTGGTCCTGACCATGGATGTGGAGGTCCAGTCCTATCTGGAAAAGGGACTGGAAAGCATGATTGATAAATTTGATGCCGCCAACGGTGCTACCGGCATCGTCATGGACGTGAATACTGGTGCGATTGTCGCCATGGCCTCCTACCCCAACTATGACCTCAATGAACCTGGCGTGGTACGAGATGAGGCGCTGCAGAAAAAACTGGATAAGACCCTGGCAGACCTGGCGGGAAAGCAGTCCGAATATGAGACGGAAGAGGAATATAACGAGGCTGTCAGCAAGGCCAAAAGCGAAGCCATGAATACCCAGTGGCGGAATAAGTGCATTGATTCTACCTATGAACCGGGCTCCACGTTTAAGCCTATCACGCTGGCCATTGCTCTGGAGGAGGGCGTGGTGAGCAAGAGCAGCACGTTTAGCTGCAGCGGTGCTGTGAGTATTGAGGGGTGGACACTGCGGTGCTCGAAAAAGACTGGCCACGGAAGCCAGAGCCTGGTTGAAGCGGTTGGAAATTCCTGTAACCCGGCTTTTATCAACATCGGCCTGCGGGTGGGAACGGAGAAGTACTACGAATATCTGCAGGCCTTTGGCTTGATGGAAAAGACCGGTGTGGATATGGTGGGAGAGGTCGCCGGCATTTTTACAGATCCGGATACGTTCAACTCACACCAGATCTCCCTGGCCTCCTATTCCTTTGGCCAAACCTTTAATGTGACGCCTTTGGAGCTGATCCGGGCCCAGGCGGCCTGTATCAACGGCGGATATCTGTACACACCCTATGTGGTAGAACAGGAACTGGACAGCGACGGCAACGTGATCTACCAGCACGAGGCCACACCCGTCCGGCAGGTTATCAGCGAGGAGACCTCCGCTGTTGTTCGGGAATGCCTGGAATACGTGGTGGCCTCCGGTACCGGTAAGAACGGACAGGTGGCCGGATACCGCATCGGCGGCAAGACCGGCACCGCAGATAAGACAGAGACCCGGAATACCACCAAAGAGGTGGTGGTGTCCTTCATGTGCTTTGCGCCAGCGGACGATCCCCAGTATATCATGCTGCTCACCATGGACACCCCCAGCCGGAACACCGGCGTCTATGTGTCAGGCGGCAACATGGTGGCGCCTACTGCCAGCAGCATCATGGCGGACATTCTGCCTGCCCTGGGGGTGGAGCCGGATTACAGCGCCGACGAGCTCTCCAGCGCGGATGCCGCTGTACCCAATGTAGTGGGCGAGACTGCGGAGAATGCCAAGAGCCGCCTGGAGGCAGCCGGCTTTTCTTGCCGCACGGTGGGAAGCGGAGACACCGTCACAGACCAGACTCCGGCAGGCGGCGCGATTGTACCCAATAATGCTACGATCATTCTCTACCTGGGAGCAGAAAAACCAACGGCGCCTTGTACGGTACCCAATGTGGTGGGGAAGACAGCGGCAGAGGCCAACCGGCTTCTCACAGATGCGGGCCTCATTATGAAGGTCAGCGGGACCACTGCCTCGTCCTCCGGCAATGTGAAAGCGCTCTCCCAAAACCGGGAGGCAGGAACAGAAGCACCGGCTGGCACAGTGGTGACAGTTCAGTTTGGAGACAGCTCCGTATTGGATTGACAAATAGCAGGTTCTGTATGGTTTCCGGCACTATTTTCTGTATACGCGGCGTTTTCAGCTGCCTATAATAACCAATGGCGGCTTGTGCGCCGGATATCAGGAAAGGAACGAATTTCATGAAGCTCAGAGAACTCTTACAGGGAATCCCTGTCCTATTTGCCACAGCGGATTTGGATTTGGAGATTCGGCAGGTCAGCTATGACTCCCGAACCACCCAGCCCGGGGACCTCTTTGTGGCCATGGCTGGCTTCGCCACAGACGGTCACACCTTTATCGGAAAGGCCGTGGAGGCTGGAGCCGCGGCGGTGCTGTGTGAGCGGCCGCCAAAGGAATCTATTCCCTACATCCAGGTGAGGGATTCCCGCCGGTCTCTGGCGGTGCTGGGGGCAAATTTTTACGGGCATCCTGCGGCGGATATGACGATGGTTGGCGTCACCGGCACCAACGGCAAGACGACCACCACCTATCTTCTCAAGTCCATTTTGGAGCAGGCCCGCGGCGCTAAGGTGGGATTGATCGGCACCAATCAGAATATGATTGGAGAGGAGGTCCTGCCCACGGAGCGGACCACGCCGGAGTCCTTTGCGCTGCAGGGGCTGCTGGCACGGATGCGGGATGCAGGATGCACCCATGTGGTGATGGAGGTCTCCTCCCATGCCCTGGCGCTGGACCGGGTATACGGTATCCACTACGCAGTGGGCATCTTCACCAATCTGACCCAGGATCATCTGGACTTTCACAAAACCATGGAGGAATACTGTGATGCCAAGGCGCTGCTGTTCCAAGCCTGTGACGTGGGCGTTGTAAACGCCGACGATCCCTGGACGGAGCGGCTGCTGCGGCGTGCGACCTGCCGGGTTTATACCTATGCGGAGCAGGAGCGGGCCGACCTGCGGGCTGAGGAGGTTTGCCTGAGCGCGGACCACGTGGCCTTTCGTGCGGTGACAGAGAGCGAAAAAGTTCCGGTCCAGGTCAACATTCCTGGCGGATTCATGGTATATAATACTCTGGATGTGCTGGGAGCGGCTCTGCAGCTGGGAGTCTCCATTGGGCAGAGCGCCGGGATTCTGGCAAAGGTCCCTCACGTGAAGGGGCGGGTGGAGGTGGTTCCCACCCCAGGAAAGGATTATACAGTCCTGATTGACTATGCCCATAGTCCGGACAGTTTGACCAATGTGCTCTCGTCGGTGCGGGGGTTTGCAAAGGGGCGGACCATTGCCCTGTTTGGCTGCGGCGGTGACAGGGATAAAACGAAACGGCCCAAGATGGGGCGGGCAGCCGCCCGGTCCGCAGATTTTCTGGTGGTTACAACGGATAATCCGCGGACAGAACGGCCTGGCGATATCATTGCCGACATCCTGCCGGGTCTTGCGGGGAGCGACACGCCCTATGTGGTGGTGGAGGACCGAGTGGAGGCGATTCACTACTGTCTGGACCACGCCCTGACAGGGGATGTCATCGTTCTGTGCGGCAAGGGCCACGAGACCTACCAGGAGATCGACCATGTCAAGCACCACATGGATGAACGGGAAATTGTGGCGGAGTATTTGAAGGCACAGACATGAATCACTGGGAGCCCGGCATTCAAGATTTTGGCAACGGCTAGGGCCTGGAAATTGGTTGGATTCATTCTGCGCCATTCGAGTCATATGCAGTGTCCCCGCAACCCTCGGAATTTTGCGGGGCCTTAGCAGTGTCATATGGATGAACGGGAAACCACGGCAAATGGCACAGCCGCGCCATCTGGACATACGAAAGGGAGAGAGCTATGGAAATCATATTGCTGGCGTTTGCGGTCAGCTTTGTACTGACATTGGTGATTGGACGGTTTGTACTGGCAGAGCTGCGCAAGCTTAAGGCGGGACAGGAGATTCGTGCAGACGGTCCAACCTGGCACAAATCAAAGGCGGGAACTCCGACCATGGGCGGCGTCATGTTCATCCTGGGTGTTGGAATCACGATTTTTATCCTGGGCTGGGGATATATGTTGGAGGGGCAATTCACCCATCTGTATATTTATCTCTTTGCCTTGGTGTTTGGCATGATCGGTTTTGTGGATGACTACCGCAAGGTACGCCAGCATCAGAACGAGGGGTTGACGGCCAAACAGAAATTTATTTTGCAGCTTGCGGCGGCGGTTCTCTTTTTGAGCCTGATGCGCTATGAGGGATTGCTGAGCAATGAGCTCTATGTGCCCTTTTTCAACGTTGCCTTTACGCTGAATTGGATTCTCTACCTGATTTTCGCGGCCTTTGTCATTGTGGGCTGTGTCAACGCCGTGAACCTGACAGACGGTGTGGATGGTCTGGCAACAGGAGTGACCTTTGTCGTCATGGTATTCTTCACAGTGACGGGCGTACTGTGGAGCGAACATGGGATGCAGGCGCTGTTCCCGGCGGCAATGGCGGGCGGCCTTATGGCCTTTTTCCTGTATAACCATCATCCTGCCAAGGTCTTTATGGGAGACACAGGAAGCCTGTTTCTCGGCGGAGCGGTGGCGGCACTGGGCTTTACCTTTGGCACGCCGCTGATCCTGATTCCGGTGGGCGTCGTCTATATTGCGGAGACGCTATCGGATATCATTCAGGTGGCCTATTTCAAAGCGACCCACGGCAAGCGCTTTTTCAAAATGGCACCGCTGCATCACCATTTGGAGCTATCCGGGTGGAGCGAGACAAAGCTAGTAGTGGTGTTTTCCGGTATTACGGCTGTGTGCTGTGTGCTGGCGTACCTAGGGGTGCGGGCGAGATATTGATAGGCTGGGCAGGAATCTGACCGGGAGGAGGGAAGCCATGAGCCAGCAGCGCAGAACATACAACCAGCGGCAGGCGCTGAGCCGCTATGAAGAGCGCCGACGCCAAGAGGAGGCCCGACGGGAGATGCTCCAGCGGCGTCGGGAAAAGGAGCAAGAGAGCCGGGAACTGGCAAAGGGTCCCATTGATCTGCCTTTTTGCCTGTTGGTGCTGTTGCTGACGGCGGTAGGCCTTGTGATGCTGCTCTCCGCCAGCTTTCCCTCCGCCTACTATACCACGAAAAACAACGACCCAACCTACTACTTTGTGCGTCAGGGCGTCTTTGCCGTCATGGGGGTGGCGGCCATGTTTTTCATCGGCAAGATCAATTACCAGCGCTTCCGGGGCGTTGCAAAATTTTTGCTATACCTCTCCATCATTTTGCTGGTATTGGTCATTATTCCCGGCAACCCTCTGGCAGTGACCCGCAATAATGCCACTCGCTGGCTGGGAATTGGCGATTTGTTCACCTTCCAACCATCGGAGATTGCGAAAGTGGCGGTGGTGATTTATTTCTCCGACAGTATTTCCAAGAAAAAGGACCAGATGCGTAGCTTTCGCTATGGGATTCTGCCCTATGCCATCTGGCTGGTGGTGCTGGGAGGTCTGGTGGGCTTGGAACCACATCTCTCCGGCGCCATTTTGATCATGGGCGTAGGGGCTGCGCTGATGCTGGTGGGAGGTATCAATTGGGCCTGGGTCATCGGTGCCGTTGGCGCTGCCGGTGCCGCGATGTATCTGGTGTTGTTTGTCATCGGCTACAATACCTCTCGGATCACTTACTGGCTGAACCCGTGGGCGGATGCCCAGGGAGCGGGCTGGCAGCTATCCCAGAGCCTGATTACCATCGGCTCCGGAGGGCTGTGGGGTGTAGGCTTGGGCAAAAGCCGACAAAAATTCCTCTACCTGCCCGAGGAACACAATGATTTTATTTTCGCGATTATCTGTGAGGAGCTGGGACTGATTGGCGCCAGCATCATCATGTTGTTGTTTGCGGCGCTGATTCTCCGGGGTTACTGGATCGCCCTGCACGCGCGCGACCGGTTTGGAAGTCTTCTGGTGGTTGGTATTACCACACTGGTGGCTATGCAGACCTTTTTGAATATTGGTGTGGTGACGGGACTGCTGCCCACCACGGGAATCTCCCTGCCCTTTTTCAGCTATGGCGGTACCGCGCTGTCCATTCAGCTGGCGGAGATGGGAATTGTCCTGTCGGTATCCAGGCAGATGCGTCCGACAAGGGCAGGATAGAAGAGCGGGGGGAGTGTTCCCCCCAGTCAGGCTGTCGGGAGGGAATCTCCCGGCAGCCTGAACGCCGTTGCGGCACCGCGCTGAGAGCACCATTATTTTGGCAGGGAGAGATATTGGTATGGAAAAGAAATTGCATAAAATGATATTTACCTGTGGCGGAACAGCAGGACACATCAACCCGGCCATTGCCCTGGCACAGCTGGCGCGGGAAAAAGAGCCGACTGTGGAGATTCTCTTCGTGGGAGCGGAACGGGGCCTGGAAAAGGACCTGGTGCCAAAGGCGGGGTATCACTTTCGGACCGTTCACATCTCCAGCTTTCACCGCTCCTTCAAGCCCCATGAGATCAAACATAACCTGATTTCCGCCTGCAATCTGCTGCGCTCCCCCCGGGAAGCCCGGGCAATCCTTCGGGAATTTCAGCCCGATGTGGTAATCGGGACTGGAGGCTACGCTTCCTTTCCACTGGTAAAGGCGGCGGCCAAAGCGGGAATCCCCACCGCGGTCCATGAGTCCAACATGGTGCCTGGATTGACTACAGAAATGCTGGAGCCCTTCGCGAACCGGATTATGGTGGGCTTCGAATCCTGCCGGAAGTACTATAAGCACCCTCAGAAAGTGGCAGTGACTGGCACACCGGTACGGGAGGACTTTTTCGCCCTCACCAAGGCGCAGGCCAAGGAACAATTGGGCGTGAATGACGGCCGGCCGCTGGTGGTCTCCTTCTGGGGGTCTCTGGGAGCCTCTGGCATGAACCAGCAGATGGTAGACTTTTTGGCTCTGGAGGCAGCAAAGGAGCCCTTTCACCATATCCACGCGGCTGGGAGCGGGAATTTGACCGCCCTGAAGCACGCGCTGAAAGAGCGTGGTGTAGTACTGTCGGAGCACCCGGCGCTGGATGTGCGGGAATATATTTACGATATGGCCCGGGTCTGCCGAGCGGCGGACCTGGTGATTTGCCGTGCGGGAGCGTCTACGATCAGCGAGCTGACAGCGCTGGGGGTTCCGGCGCTGATGGTCCCATCCCCCTATGTCACCAACAACCACCAGGAGAAAAATGCCAGGGCGCTGGAGGAGTCGGGCGGTGCGGTGGTGCTGCTGGAGCGGGAGTGTTCCGGTCAGGCACTGTTCCAGGCGGCCAGCGGTATTCTGCGGGATGAGGAGCGCCGGGCAGAAATGGAGCGGTCCATGCTGTCGCTGGGAATTCGGGATGCCGGCGAGCGAATTTGGCAGACGGTGCTTGAAATCATCAAGTAACCAGTCTCCTGCGTTTTCCATAGGATGGAGCGTTGATTCATTCTTGGAAGCGGAGGGAGACATGTATGAGCCAGCTTTTGTTGAAAGGCGGCAGGCATTTGGACGGCGAGGTACAGATACAAGGGGCGAAAAACAGTGTGCTGCCGATCCTGGCGGCCACACTGCTGACGGGGGACGCTGTGGAACTGAAAAATTGCCCCCGGCTGAAGGACGTGGATGCCTCGGTGCGGATTTTACAGACCCTTGGCTGCGACGCCCACTGGGAGGCGGAGAAGCTGACGGTAAACGCCGCGCAGCTCAGCAGCTGTGCAATCTCGGACACGCTGATGCGGGAGATGCGCTCCTCTGCCATTTTCCTGGGGGCAATCTTGGCCCGGTGCGGCCGGGCGGAGATCAGCTACCCTGGTGGGTGCGAAGCGTGATGGGGCCATGGCTGCCGGCTGACGGAAAAGAGAGAAGAAGCATCGTGCGCACAGACACTGTGCGCACGATGCTTTTATGGCGCGGATAGCTTGTCCAGCCGCTGCACCGCATAATTAACAAAGCGCTTGACGGCGGGAGACGCCTGACGCAAAGAGGGGAGTGCAATGCCCAGCGTAATGGACTGAGGCGGAGAGAGGGGGAGCTTGGCGACATGGAACTGCCAGCGCTGGGTAATGAGGCTGTTCATAATGCTCATCCCCATGCCTTGCTCAATCAGGGCGGTGGCTGCAAAGTTTTCAAGCGTGGTAAAAGCGATTTGAGGAGAGAGATGGTGGCGGCGGAAGAGAGCTGTCACGTCGTCGTCCTGCCCCAGGGCGGGCATGATGAATTTCTCATACTGGCAGTTTGCCAGGGGATAGGAGGGACTGTGGGCCAGCGGGTGGTCTGCGGGCAGCACCGCCACCATCGGGTCCTCCGCCAGGGGAATCCAGTCATACTCCATGGGCTCCTCATAGCTGCAAAAGGCCAGATCCACCACCTTTTCCTCCAGCCATTTGATGTTTTCCTGACGAATTCCCTCCATCATGCGGATATGGATGCGGGGATAGGCCTCCTGAAAATTCTTGATGACAGAGGGAAGCCAGTGGGTGGCGATGCTGGAATAGGCGCTGATGGTGATATTGCCGATATTCAGTCCTCGGATTTCCGCAGAAATCTGGCTGAGACGGTCCTCCTGCTGCAGCAGGTCTCGCACGGCCAGCAGCACAGTCTCCCCATCAGAGGTGGGGCGAACCCCTTTTTTATCCCGGATCAAAAGCGGAAAGCCCAGCTCTTTTTCCAGCGCGTTGACCAGCTGGCACACGCCGGAGGGGGTATAGTTGATCTTCTCGGCCGCCTTGGAAAAGCTGCCGGTTTCCACAGACGCAACAAATGCCTTGTATCTGGAGTTCTCCATTCCACACCCTCCATCTATATTAAGAATTACTTAAAATAAATCTGATGATTTGTTTATTTACTTTCATACAAAACCATTATACAATATCACCATAGCCAGCGCAAGCTGAATATGGAAAGGAGTTCTTTTTATGGAAAAGAAGAGGTTGGTTCCCAAGGCAATTACCTTTGACGTATACGGCACCCTGATTGACTGGGAGGGGGAAATCCGGAAGTATTTCTCGGATTTTATGGCCTCCAAGGGCATCACCAGCGCCACGCCGTATCAGGTTCAGCAGCGCTGGGAAGAGGTGCAGTTCGAGTACATCAAGACCTACCGGCCCTACCGCCAGGTCCTTAAGGATACCATGGCCCTCACCTGCCAGGAATTCGGCTTTGATTTTACCGAGGAGGACTGCGTTGCCTTCTCTGAGTCCATGGCGCACTGGAAGGCATTCCCCGACACGGTGGAGGCGATCAAGGAGCTGCGCAAGTATACCAAGTGCGTCATGCTGACCAACACAGATAAGGATATCGCTCCCGCGACCTTGTCCAATGCCGGCATTGAGGTGGATGGAATTGTCACCGCAGAGGACGCGGGCTGCTATAAGCCCAATCACGGCGGCTTCCTGCTCTCCCAAAAGCTTTTGGGCCTGACTGCCGATGAGATGATGCATGCAGGCTTTGGTTTCAAGTATGACGTGATTCCTGGCAACCAGCTGGGGTATCGCACCATCTGGGTGAACCGGCAGGGCATCGTCCGTCCTATTGACGGCGTCAGCGGAGAACTGCTGCAGTACTGCAAGGAGGATATTCTCTGTGGCGATCTGCAAACGCTGGCCTATATCATCAAAGGCATGCACCAGACCGATGTGGAAAACGGCTTTGCCGATTGATCCCTCTTACCTGAAGGAAGCCGCCGCGCCCATAGGCGCGGCGGCTTCCAAATTTGCGGCTTGCTGTAAGCTGCACTTATCCAAGGGGCAATCCGCTGCTCTTCACGATGGGGCGGAAGTCTCAGGGGTGTCAACTGGAAAAACACGAGAGCGCCCGCCTCCGGGCGCTCTTTTTGATAAATCACACAATTCGAGTTTCCACAGTGTCAACACCACACCACTGCCGCAGCAACTGGGAAAACCGATCCAGCCAGAGCTCCAGATCCCCTTTGCCGTCAAAGGCGTACAAGACGCTGAGAATGCTCCGGCGGCCTTTTTGAATCATGGCCCGCTGGCTGTCGCTGGTAGGGTTGCCGAAAGGACCCAGTGCATCGCACAGGGTGGGGAGATATTCGATATTGACACTGGCCTTTCCGATCCCCTCGTAGTGGACGCCCTCACCGGCCCGCGCCAGGATGACGTCTCCCTGAAGCTGGGAGACGTCATAGGAGCCAATGGAATAGCCGGAGGAGACGGAGATCAGGTTGTTGATCTCCACCACGTTGTTGATATGGTACAGACCGTTGCTTTTAACGATGCGGCGGAGCATGGCCTCCGCCGCGTTGCGGTACTCGTGGGGAGATTTCCCCAGTGCTTTGTAGGCGCTGCGGGTGGCGGCGATATGGGGGATCTGAGCGATGCTGTCCAAGGTGTGGCATTCAGAGAGCTCCCGCAGGGTGTGTTCAAAGAGCTCCAGCAGAGCGGAAGAGCTGGGCGCCACCTGGGCCTCATATTGTAAAATGCCAAGTGCTGCCTCCGGACATCTGGCGCGGACCTCTTCGGAAATGGATATGTTCATGAATTGTCCTCCTGTATCAATGGGAGCGCAGAGGCGTTCCTCCCTGCGCTGGCCCTTCACTCAAACAGTATTATACAAGATTGGATTGCTTGTACAAAACAAAAAAATGTAAAAATGGTTTGAAGAATTTCTTCAAACGGGAATGACGGGTGCAGGTCTGGTAAGAAGCTATTATCTCTCCCGACTGTGGGCACCGCTGGGGAAAAAGCCACGGAAGAGCGCAAGGCAGGGGTTGGTGTTTTGCGGGCGCCACATGGCCTCAATAGGCATGGGGACACGAATATCGGCCAGAGAGACGCAGCAGGCATCGGGATGATAGGCCAGAGTCGCCTTTTCCGGCAGTAGGGAGACGCCATGCTCCAGCTGAACAAGAGTCATCAGAGTCTCTAAGCGGTTGGTTTCCATCAGATTGGCAGGATAAAAATTCCGCTGACGGTAGAGTGTCTGCAGCAGCTCGAAATAGCTGGGATTTTCAATCCTGCTGATTTGAAGAAAGGTCTCCCGGCTGAAGTCCCGCAGCCTCAGCTCCTGACCGCCTGCTATATAGCCCTGCAAAGCGCCTTTTCCCAGGAAAAGGGCCATTTGATCTACAAAGATGGTCCGGCTGAGCAATTCCCCACTGTAGGGCGAGCCCTCACGGATCAGGGAATAGGCAATGCCCAGGTCCAGACCTCCTGTAGAGAGATGCTGGATCAACTGGCGCGCCCCCAGTTCTTCTACGGAGACCTGCACGTTGGGATAGTGTTTGAAAAAGCGATCCAGAATGGGAGAGAGCACCACACGGGCGGAACCCTGATATCCCACCTTGAGAAAGCCGCGGTCCCCCTCCAGCAGGTTTTTGGCGGAGACCAGAAATCTGGCGCTGGCGGCACAAATTTCACGGGCAACTGGCAGCAAGTGGAGGCCGCTGGGCGTCAGAGTGACGTGTTTGCGGTCTCTGATGAACAGCTGCAGGCCCAATTCGTCCTCCAGGTTTTGAATATGCCGGCTGAGCGATGGCTGAGAGAGATACATACGTTCCGCGGCCGTGGTGAAGTTGAGCGTTTCAGCGGCTGCTACAAAGCACTGGATTTGCTTGAACTCCATAGTCCCACCTCTTCCGGGAGGCGCCCTCCTGATGGGCACATTATTTTCCTTGGATACTTGTATTATAGAGAAAGTGCATAAGAAAATCAAGAGTTGATATTGGACAAAACGCATATGACAACTGATAATAATAACAGTTTTTATAGCAAAATCTACGACAAAAATGAATAAGAAATGAGGGAAATGAAGTGGATGTGTCAACACGAGTCGACAGGCTGCGGGAGGAAATGCGCAGACAGGAGATTGGCCTTGCGCTGATTTTGGGACATGAAAACATGTTCTATTACAGCAATTACAAGGCTATCATTTACTCCCGCCAGATCATCATTACGGTGGACGAAAAGCGGGTCAGCGCCATTGTTCCCGGCCTGGAGGAGGACCATGCCAAGGCTCATGCCACGGTGGACCAGGTTCTCGTCTACTATGAGCACCCGGAAAAGGTGGCTCAGGGCGGCAGCTATCAATACTTCCTGGACGGCATGCTGGCGGAGTTGCCCAAGGGTGCCCGTGTCGGTGTGGAGTTGGGAGCTATCCCCATGGGCATGGCTCTTTACATCCAAAACCAGGGGTTTACCCTGTGCGATATCGGCGCTTTTATCCAGCATGAGCGCTACATCAAAAGCGCTGAGGAGATCGCCATGATGGAAAAGGCAGGCGACCTTGTCAGCAAGGCCATGGCCGCGAGCCTGGAACAGGTCCGCCCAGGCGTCACAGAGATGGATATGGACCAGTTTGGCAACGCCTTGATTATGGAGGAGACTCCGCGGCTCTACCCGGGTGCCACGCTGGACATCTTCGTGATGTCTCCCGGCGGGCTGGCCCGCACCAACATGCCTCATGTATTCTCCAATACCCGGAAATATGAGGAGAATGAGATCGTGCTTCACAGCCGTCAGGTGGGGCTGGACGGCTATCGGGCAGAGATTGAGAGGACATTCTTCCTGGGAAAGCCTTCCGACAAACAGCGGGAGGTATTCCGGGTGATGACCGAGGCTCAGCAGACCATGCTGGACGGCATCCGGCCCGGTATGACCGCTGGCGAAGCGGATGCTCTGGGCCGCCGGGTGATCCAGAAAGCGGGGCTCGGAGAATACTCCAACCACCGCTGTGGACACGGCATCGGCCTGGGGCTGCATGAGGAACCCTATCTGCGGTTTGACAATGACCTGGTCCTGGAGGAGGGCATGTCTTTCTCCATTGAGCCAGGCATCTATATTCCAGAGCTTGGCGGTTTCCGCCACTCTGACACCGTGATTCTGACCAAGGGCGGCAGCCGAAAGATTACCCAGTGCAAGCGGGAACTGGAGGAGCTAATTTTCTGAGCAGGGACACACCACTTACGTGGATGATAAAAAAATCAAGAAGGGAGGAGCGCGCATATGAAATTCAAGTACGTGGAAAACGATCCCATGGACCAGGTACCGGCTCCTGTGGGGAAAATGGTTCTTACGATGGTGGGATGCATCGGCTATATGGCGGTGTATCTGCTGATTTGGTGCGCAATCTACGGCTGGCGGCCGTAACGCGCGGATAAGACAGAAAGGAGAAGTGTTATGGGCCCTAAGATCTTTGCACTCGTTGTGATCCTGGTGTTCTTCGCTGTGATGATCGGAATTGGCTTTTACTACAATAAAAAAGGACAGGCCGATACGAACTCCGACGACTATATCCTGGCAGGCCGGAAGGCGCCGCTGCTGATCGTGGCGGGTTCCCTGTTTGCAACCTGGGTCAGCTCCGCCACGGTCATGGGCTATGCTGGCAGCGGTTACACCGTGGGGCTGGGCTCTTTTTGGTCCGGTGCCAGCTTCATCGCCGCCACCATGTGGATGGGGATATGGCTCATCCCCCGTCTGCGCAAGGCAGGAATCACCACGGTGCCAGAGTTGTTTGAGCACTACTTCGGACCTGCCCACCGGTTGGTAGCGCTGCTGTTGAGCCTGGGGCGTGACCTGGGTGTGATTGCATCCATCTCCATTGCCCTGGCACAGATTTTCCAGTCCCTGTTTGGCATCAGCCAGCTTGCCGCGCTTTGCATCACGGTGGGTGTGGTGCTGGTGTTCACAGCTTCCGGCGGCATGTGGGCTGTGCTGGTAACGGACACCATCCAGTCCGCTATGATCATTGTGGGCTCTGTGGTCCTGATTCCTCTGGGCATCTGGAAGGCAGGCGGTTTTGCGGCATTTTGCGCGCAGGTTCCGGCCACCCATGTCAATCCCGTTTCCGCCGGTTTCTCCCAGACACTGGGATGGATTTTGCTGGGGTGCTTCATTTCCTTCGCCTATCAGACCGTGCTGCAGCGGGGGCTGGCAGCCAAGGATGACGAGACTGCCAAAAAGTGTTTCCTGTACGGCGGCGGCATGGCAATGCTGTGGTACATCACCCCCTTCATGGTGGGGATGGTGGCCAGGGTGGTTTATCCCACCATCAACGCCTCTGACGCCTACCTCACCATGTGCAATATCCTGGGACCATATGCCGGAGCATTCTTTGTGGTGTGTCTGATGGCGTCCTGTATGTCCACCATCAGTTCCTGCATTCTGACTACCACGGCCAACATCACCCTGGACGTCTACAAACGGTTCCTCAACCCGAAGGCATCTGACAAGCAGGTAGTCAAGCTGCAGAGAATTTGCCTGTTCGTCATCGTGATCGTCTGCGCCTGGGTGGGGAAGATGCTGCCCTATATCCTGGAACTATTCTGGATAGGAGGCCGGATTATGGCCTCTGGCCTGGCGCCGGTGTTTGTGGCAATCATCCTCTGGCCAAGAGCGCGCCGCGCACCAAAGGCAACTCTGCTTGCAATGATTTGCGGCGCCGCATTCAATATCGCGGCTCAGGCCTACCAGAGCAGTGCATTTGCTGCCATGGGAGGACAGAACGACGTGGTCACTCTGTTCACGCTGGACCCGGTGCTGGCTGGGCTGCCCGCCTGCTTCGTGGTGCTGATTGTGGGCGTCCTGCTAGAGACTCGGGGCCAGACCCGGGAATACCTGCTGCAATATAAAGCAGACTGACAAGAGGAGGAGATGCTGTGATTTACATCTTTGAATTTGACATCGTACCCGGAAAAACAGATGAGTTTTTTGACTTCATGAAAGCCGAGGGCGCGCCCTTCTGGACACAGTTTGAAGAGGTGGACAAATACGAGGTTTTTATGAAGCTGGGGGGCTCCCCCTTGTATGAAGGCCACGTCTACTTTAAAAGCTTCGAGGATTTCGACAAGGTTCGCAGTCATCCCGACTTTGGCAAGGTTGCCAAAAAGACTGCCGCCTATGCGGTCAATATGCAAAGAAGATTCCTGATGGAACAGGTTACTTACGAGTGAACCAAAAGACGCCGGCCCCGGATTGTTCCGGGGCCGGCGTCTTGGCGCGTGGGAAAACTTCTGTCGAGAGGCGGAGAATCGCTGCGATTTCCCCACGCGCATGAGAACGGAGCGTTTACAGCTGTCCCGCATAAATGCAAACCACCCTCATATGGATAGGTATGGGGGGAGGCGTATTTTATGGAGGAATACAAGGCACACGGAAGAGAACGTGCGGAAAGAGCGGTGGTGTTTGTTCCTGGTGGAGAGATTTTACAGACTCCAGAAGCGGTTGTCGAGCAGGTGCTGCTCAGGCTGCTGCGGCAGATGACAAGATGGGGAACTGAAAACCGAATGGAAGCGCAGATTCGAGAGATCCGGAAGGGGACCACGGAGTGAGGAGGCTGTCATGCATAAAACTGTGGACCGCCGGCCGGTGCTGATCTACTGCCGGGAGAGTCGGGATGAAAATGGCGAGTCCTATGAGCGGATTGAGACTCAGCGGGACATCCTGCTGGATTTTTGCCGGCGGCGCGGGCTGGTAAATGTGGTGGATGTGATCCTGGATGACGATACCTCCGGCACTAGCTTCCGGCGGTTTGATCCGGTGATTGAACGTGTCCGGCAGGGAGAGATTCAGGTTCTGGTCTTTAAGGATGCCTCCCGCCTGGGCAGAAATTTAAAGGAGAGCCTGATCTTTGTAGACCTGGTGGAGAGCTGCGGCGCGGAAATCCTCTTTGAGAGCGAGGAATATAACGAGGATTTTTTTCCGCTCAAGGCGTGGTTCAATGAGCAGCGGGCCAAGGAGGATGGACAGAAAATTCGCCGTGTGCTGCGGCACAAGATGGAGGCTGGCACCCTTTTGATAAAACCATTTTACGGCTACCGGCCGGGAGAGGCCGGCAGACTGGTGCCGGACGAACAGACCGCCAGCGTGGTCCGGTGGATTTTTCAGCAGGCACAGCTGGGGCGGGGGAGCGGGGAGATCGCCGGGGCACTGAACCGGAAAGGACTCCCCACGCCGTCCCAGGCCGCGGGATATGAACGTGCCGCTGCCTGCTGGAACGCCCAGCACATCCGCCGGATCTTGACAAATTCAGTGTATGTGGGCACGATGGTCTACAACCGCACAGGCCGGAAGAGCTATAAAAATAAAACCACCATTCGCCGCCCGGAGACAGAGTGGATTATTTTGGAGAACCACCATGAGCCGCTGGTTCCCCGGGAGCTGTTTAACTCTCTGCAAAGACCCGCCCGCCGTCAGGAGCGGCGTACTGCCGTGAGCCGGCCTTTTTCGGGCCTGCTGCGCTGCGGAAGATGCGGAAGCCCCTTGGTTCTCCGAAGTCGGAAAAACCGGCCGGACGCGTATATCTGTGGGAAAAACCATCGGGAGGGCGCCGTCAGCGGCAGGGACGGCTGCACACCGCACCATGTGCGGGAATCTGTGCTCTATGAGGCGGCACTGAAATACCTGGAGCGGCTGCTGCGCTCCTCCAGTCTGAATCCGGAGGCCATCGCGGACAGGCTGGACAGCGGGGAGCGGAACCGGAGGACGGAGCTGGAGAAGAAACTGGGGCGGGTGCGGAACATGATTGACCAAATGTATGACGACAGGCTCAGAGGTGTGATATCAGAGGAGCTGTTTGTCCGAAAATATGCCTCCTGTGTCGCTGAAGAAGAGACGCTGGAGGCTCAGCTGCGCTCCGTTGCAGCGCGGCGGCCAGGGCAAAACCAATTGACAGGGATTCGGCTGGACGATATAATATTACATTTAGATAAGAGAATTTTGACCAAGGAACTGGCAAGAACGCTTTTTGACCGCATTCTGGTCTATGAACCGGGGGAGCTTCCCGCAAAGGCGCCATTTGCCATGCCGGAGGAACTCCAAGTGCGGGTTCAAACTTGCGGCGGCATTGTGTTTGTGGAAAACATGGCATCTTCGGCACCACAGAGTATCACACCGGGGTGGGTGTGAACTGGGACCGCGGCCCATCGACCTGCATCTGTCAGGATTGCGCACGCTGGGAGCGGAGATTGATGACGCCGGCGGCATGCTCCACTGTCGGGCAGCGCGGCTGCGGGGCAGGGAAATTGTGCTGAGTCTGCCCTCTGTGGGGGCCACAGAGAATCTGATGCTGGCTGCCTGCGGGGCGGAGGGAACCACCTCCATCTGCAATGCTGCCAGAGAGCCAGAGATTACAGACTTGCAGAATTTTCTAAACGCCTGTGGAGCCCGGGTATCCGGCGCAGGAAGCACCACCGTGGTGATTGAGGGCGGACACAAGCTCCATGGATGTACGTATACAGTGATGCCGGACCGCATTGTAGCGGGCACATATTTATGCGCGGCGGCAGCTGCCGGCGGGACGGTCCTTCTGCAGGGGGCCAGGGAACAGCATCTTGCCACAGTGACCGCCGTACTGCGGGAGGCCGGGTGTGACATTGTTTCAGACAGCGCAGGGATTGCGTGTGTCTGCCGGCGTAGGCTACGGGCGGTTCGGCCTGTGCGGACCGCACCCTATCCTGGATTTCCCACCGACGCGCAGGCCATCCTGATGGCGGCGCTGCTGCGCAGCCGGGGAGCGACGGTGTTTGAGGAAAATATTTTTGAAAACCGCTATCGGCATGTAGATGAGCTGGCCCGCATGGGGGCGGACATTCAGGTGTCCGGCCGCACAGCGGTAGTGACCGGTGTGGAGACTCTGCGGGGCGCACCGGTGCGGTGTACGGATCTTCGGGGCGGCGCGGCACTTTGTGTTGCGGCGCTAGCGGCAGAGGGGGAGACCCGCATTGCGGAGATTGGACACATTGACCGTGGCTATGAGAGGATAGAGAGGGATCTGCGGGCCTTGGGCGCGGAGATCGAACGAATTGAGTAGTCCGGGCTGATCGACGGACGGAGAAGGACGGAAAAATCCACTGCCGGGATTACAACATCTTGCAATCGACAGACTTTTCCTGGCAGGTGAAGTACAATCAAGGAGGGTTTCCGCGAAAGCAGGTCTTTTGCGGATGAGGTGGAAGAACATGGGCAGATATTCAAAACGAAGACGACGCAGGGGAAGCTCCGGCTTTCTCTATAAGCTGCTGTCCGTGTTGGCAATCTGCGGCTGTCTCATCGCGGCGCTGACGCTGTTTTTCCGGGTGGACACTATTGCGGTCAGCGGCCAGGGCCGCTATACGGCTCAGGAGATTCAGGCGGCTTCCGGTATTCAGGAGGGTGACAATCTGCTGCTGCTGAACAAACACAGCGCTTCAGGGAATATTTCAGAAAAGCTGCCCTATATTGAGGAAATCCGGATTCACAAGCGCCTGCCGGATACGCTGGAGATTGAGGTGCGGGAGTGCACCGCGCCGGTGGCGGTGGTGCAGGATAACATCACATGGCTGATCAGCGCCGGGGGCAAGAGCGGCAGAGGCAAGATCGTAGATCAGACAGATGCGTCGGCGGCTGCCAATTACGCGGTGGTGTCCGGCTGTACGTTGCTGGCCCCCTCCGTAGGGGGAGAGGTCGTCCTGGCCAGTGAGTTCAGTGTGCAGCAGGAAAGCCTGCTCAGCCTGCTCTCTGCGCTGGATGAGGCAGATATGCTGGGAGAGGTGGATGGCATTCATCTGGACGATCTCTCCGTGATTCGAATGGACTACTTGGGGCGTTTCACCGTAAAACTGCCCTACAGCGCGGACTATGCCACCAAGATGAAAATTTTGAGCATGGCGATTGAGAGCGACTACGTCCAGGACAATATGACCGGCACCTTTGACATGACCCGGGAAGACGGCAGAGTATATCTGGATCAGAGCACCCGATAGACGGGCCGCGGAGACAACTGGGAACAGGAGCTGATTTGAATTTTTTGAAAAAAATCCAGGAAAACGCTGTGGGGCACTTGACCAAAGCGAGAAAGTGTCATACAATGAACAAGAGCATCTTTACACAGGATATTGTATAAATCTGTGGGTATTTGCGCCCATTTCTACAAATGATAGCAGGAGGCACCACTATGGCATTTGGGTTGGAGACCGGTCCTGACACCGTTGTCAATATCAAGGTCATCGGCGTGGGCGGCGGCGGCAACAATGTGGTGAACCGCATGGTCCGCTCCGGCACGAAGGGCGTGGACTTTGTGGCAGTGAACACCGATAAGCAGGCGCTGAATGTATCCAGCGCTACCTATAAAATTCAAATTGGAGAAAAGCTGACCCATGGCCAGGGGGCGGGGTCTGACCCGGAGGTGGGCCGCAAGTCCGCGGAGGAGAGCCGCCAGCAGATCGCCAAGGCACTGGAAAATACAGATATGGTTTTTATTACTGCCGGCATGGGAGGCGGCACCGGCACGGGCGGCGCGCCAATTGTGGCAGAGATTGCCAAGGAGATGGGAATCCTGACCGTGGCCGTGGTCACAAAGCCCTTTGGCTTTGAAGGCCGCCGCCGGATGCAGCAGGCGGAATCCGGCATTGCAGAGATGAAGGATAAGGTTGATTCTCTGGTCATTATCCCCAATGAGCGGCTCAAGCATGCCACGGATCAAAAAATTACCTTTGCAAATGCGTTTGAGATTGCGGATGACGTGTTGCGTCAGGCAGTACAGTCCATCTCCGATCTGATTCGGGATACCGGCTTTATCAATCTGGACTTTGCCGACGTAACTGCCATCATGAAAAACGCCGGCATGGCCCATATGGGCGTGGGCCGGGCCGCCGGCAAGGGTAAGGCGGAGGAAGCCGCCCGCATGGCGATTTCCAGCCCGCTGTTGGAGACCTCTATCGAGGGAGCCAAGGGCGTGCTGATCAATGTCACCGGCTCCATGGATATTGGCCTGGAAGAGGTGGAGCAGGCCGCCAGCTTGGTGCAGGCTGCCGTCCACCCCGACGCGCTTACCATTTTCGGTGCCCAGTTCGATGAGACATTGGATGATGAGATTCGAGTCACGGTGATTGCCACCGGATTTGATAAGCAGCCCGGTGAGCCGCTTCCAAAGATATCCAGTAAAACTCCGGAGGACGAAGGTGCCGCTGTGCCGGGACCGATGCCCCTCAAGGAGGATGATGTGGAGAAGAGCGAGGAAGCTGACCCCTTTGATGATATTTTCAAAATTTTCAATAAGCGGGATTGAGGCTGATAATCAAGATGATTGGCACGGAGCTTTCTCCTCAGAGTGTCAGTGACATGTACTACATGGCAGGAGTTATCCGTACGGCGGGAAGTGCGATGTGGTAAAAATGAGGAGAGCATTCCTTTGATTCCCGCTCTGATAAAATATTGGAAAACCTCGTGGGCTTTTGCCTGCGGGGTTTTCATTTTTCGCTGGAGATATAGAGAGGCAAAGGTTGACATGGGACTGTTGGCGGTTTTTGCTTTGCGTGATTTCGCTGCGGCTGGCAGATGATAAACGTGCCGGCATTTGTCGGCGATGATTTTGAAACGGGGTGATTTTTCATTGTATGAACCTTCGCAAAGCGCAAAGCGGATGCTGCGTGGCGGGACGGCATTGCTGCTGGCGCTGCTGTTGTGCGGCGCCGTTGGGGCTGGCGCAGCTGAGATGACAGACACCCGTATGCTGGTGCCGGTCGGCCATACCGTGGGCATCAAGCTTTTTTCCCGTGGCGTCGTGGTGGTCAAGCTCTCCGAAGGAGGAACTCCAGCCAAAGCCGGCGGACTCCAGACTGGAGACGTTATTGTAAAGTGCGCGGGCAGCAGCGTGACCTCCACAGAACAGTTTCAGTCGCTCCTGCAAAAGAGCGGCGGAGAGACCACAGACCTGCAGGTGAAGCGGGATGGCAGCAGCGTGACACTCTCCGTGGAGCCAGAGCAAAATGAGCGGGGAGTCTATGGGATTGGTGCTTGGATTCGGGATAGTATGGCTGGGATCGGTACCATGACCTACTATGACCCGGCCACAGGCGCCTTTGGCGCGCTGGGTCATGGAATTGCGGATGTGGATACTGCACAGCTGATGCCTTTTTCCAACGGTTCCATTTTGCCTTCAACGGTCAAAGCTGTCAAAAAGGGAGAAAGCGGCGCTGCTGGGGAGCTGAGAGGCGATTTTGATTTGACCGGCGATTTGGGTGATCTCTACGCGAACACCAGCAACGGAATTTTCGGCATCTTGGAGGCCGATGACTACAGCCCGGTGCTTGGGGACGCGGTCCCCGTTGGCAGAGCTCAAACAGGACCGGCGGTCATACGAAGCAATGTGCAAGGGGACACCGTGGAGGAATTTGATATTGAAATTGTCAGCGTGACGTCCACTGGCTCCGATGGGCGAGATATGGTAATTTCCGTTAAGGACCCTGATTTGATTTCCGCTACCGGAGGAATTGTCCAGGGGATGAGTGGAAGCCCAATCCTGCAAGACGGACAGTTGGTAGGCGCTGTGACCCATGTGCTGCTGAACAGCCCCCAAAAGGGATATGGAATCTCCATTCAGAGAATGCTTGCAACAGCTGAAAGCGTCGCGTAAGGCACCGTGTCCACTGTTATAAGGATGTGGAAATTTTATTAAAAATATGCCGCGTGCCATTGCGTGCTGCACGAACCATAGCCCTGATTTGAGAAATACAATTTGCGGCAGCTTTTGAAACGCAGATGGACTGGGCCCGGTTCTCCCAAGGGTGGGAGAGCCGGGCACTTTTTCCACAACCATCACAGAAGACTGGCGTATTTACCAGATTTTGAACTTGTGTATGGCGGAGATTTTTGCTAAAATAATCACAATGGCTCACTTTTTGCGGTTTGACCCGCTTGCTAAGACATAGAAACGGGAAGGAAAATCGTAGAAGACTAAGGCATACCAGGAGTTCACGCCCTAGGAGGAGCCGGGGGAATGCCAGTAGGAGAGAAGGGGAGAGAAGGATATGAATTTTCGACAGCTTGAATACATTTTGGAAGTTGACCGATGCGGATCGATCAACAAGGCTTCACAGACGCTGTTTGTCTCTCAGCCCGCCATCAGCTCCGCGGTTCATGATCTGGAGGCGGAGCTGGGGTTTCCGGTGTTTGAACGGAGTTCCAAGGGGATTACCAGCACAGCGGAGGGAAAACGGTTTATCATGGCCGCCAGACAGATTGTGGACCAGTGGAATCAGATTCGCAGCAGCCACACCCATGGCCAGACTGAACCACCCCTAGTGCTGCGGATTTCCAGCGGGCGGTATTCTTTTATGTCGGCAGCGGTGATTCGGTTTTATGAGCAGGAGCTGCACAAGCACTCCCGTTTTTCCCTGTATATCAATGAGAGCGGAAATGCGGATGTCGTGCAGGATGTATTTGGTCGCAGAGCTGACCTTGGCTTTATCCATGTAAAAAACGCAGATGAAGAGGCATGGAAAAAACGGTTGGAGGCCAGAAATATGGAGCATATTTTTTTGTTCCGGGCCTATTCCTGTGTGACGTTCCGAAAGAGTCATCCGCTGGCGCAGAGAGAATCTTTTTCCATGGAGGATATCTATGCATATCCTCAAGTTCGTACCACCAGCAAAATGACAGAGTACTGTAACTACGACGCTACACAGCCGTTTGCCAGTTATGAAAAGTTTGAGAAAAATATCTTTACCAATAACCGCTGTACGCTCTACGATGTTCTTTCCAGAACAGATGCGGTTTTTCTAGGGATTACAGCCCATTATGTCACAGAATTTCATCCGGATCTGGTGACAATTCCCATCAAAGGAGATGGAGCGGCCTGGAATATTTACTGCGTACGTCTGAAGGGGAACCCGCCGCATCCATATGCGGCGCGCTTTATCCACGTTTTACAGACGCTGATTCATGAAAAAGACAAGCCGCTGCCTTTTTAAAGAGAAAATATGTAAAAAGGGCTACATCTTTTAAACACTTATAAGTCTTATAAGTCTTATAAGTGTTTAATTTTTACATAAATATGGATAATTGGCAAGCAGAAATAATATAGATGCTTTCATTATTCATGAGATAAAATTATGGAAAACTGCCTCTCTTTTTAGAGAGACGGTTTTCTCTTCCTGAATAAGCGGAGAAAATGTTATAACTGCAAATTATAACGGCACTAAAAAAGTAGGATTACAAAGTAAATGTGCATTATGATATGATTAATAAAAATAAAAGCTGTTTTTTTATAACTTATACACAATTTCGCGCGCGAATTTTGGCGAAAACGCAGCTCGACCCGTATGTGTATTTCACCTGAAAGGAAGGAAACATATGAAGAAGATGCCTGTACTGCTGACGTTCGATGTGGACGGAGAATGCCTGTGGCGCTGCCGGGACCCGAAAAATGCTGAACGGCCAGTCATTCTGTCCCAGGGGAGATATGGCCCGGAGAGCGGCGTGCCTCGCATTTTGAGCATGCTCAAAAAACATGGAATTCACGCGACGTTTTTTGTCCCGGGCTTTACCGTGGACGAATATCCGGATATGGTGCGTCAGATGGACGCGGAGGGGCATGAGCTGGGCAATCACAGCTGGAGCCACACCTATCCCGACAATATGTCCGGCTATGACGAGGAAATGAAGGAGTACTTGGACTGCAGCGACATCATGGAAAAAGTTGTTGGTTATCGGCCCAAGGGCTACCGCTCTCCCGCGTGGGAATTCAGTCCTTATACACTGGACATTTTGGAGCAGCATCTGCCGGAGATCGCATATTCCAGCAACATGATGGACACGGAGCGCATCCGGTATTTGACGGTCAATGGCAGAAAGACCAAGCTGGTGGAGCTGCCCATCCACTGGGTTCTGGACGATGCGGCTTTCTGGCTCTATAGCGTCCGGACACCTGGAAAGTGTATGCAGCCTCTAAGCGCAGTCAAGGAGTACTGGCAGGAGGAGTTTGACGCGCTGCTGGCGGAGTTTCAGGCAGAGGTGCGGGAGAGCGGTGATTCTGATATCTGCTTTGTGCTGACCTGCCACCCGCAGATCATCGGCCGTCCCGCGCGGATGAAGATGCTGGATGAGTTTGTACAGCATATGCAGGACACCAATGCGGTGGAGTTTATGACTGGTTTTGAGGCGGCGGACGCCTTTAGAAGGGCGCATCCGATTCGATGACAAAACGAGGAGGAGAAAGATGATGAGTGCCAACAAGTTTTTATCAAATTTGACCATGAATTACCCGGTGTCCGGCATTCGTGCCATGTTTGATTTGGCAGCGGACTATCCCGGTGCCATTAACCTGTGCAATGGCGAGCCCAATTTTGAAACGCCGGAGCACATCAAGGAGAGCTGTATCCAGGCTCTGCGGGAGGGACGGACCAAGTACGGAACGGAGCCGGGCCTTCCGGCCATGCGTCAGGCAGTGGCAAACAAATATACCAAGCAGTTTGGACGGCCCTATGACATGGACAATGTCATGGTCACCATCGGCGGTGTGGAAGGGATCTTCATGGCGCTGATGACAATCCTGAACCCCGGCGATGAGGTTATCATCCCGGACCCGGCCTATACCTGCTATGTGGGCCAGACCCTGACTCTGGGCGGCGTGCCGGTTCGGGTGCCGCTCTATGAAGAACATGGTTTCCGCCTGCAGGCGGAGGACCTGGAAAAGGCCATCACCCCCAAGACCAAGGCCATTGTCATTACATATCCCAGCAACCCCTTGGGAGCGGTACTGGACCGGGCAGACGGTGAAGCTCTGGCAAAGGTGATCGAAAAGCACAACATTATGGTGATCTCCGATGAGGTCTATGAAAAGATCATTTTTGACGGCCGGGAGCATTTCAGCCTTGCCCAGATTGAGTCCATCAAGGATAAGGTCCTGGTGGTCAACAGCCTCTCTAAGACCTACGCCATGACTGGCTGGCGGCTTGGTTATGTGGTTGGCTGGGACAAGGATTTGATGAAGCATATGTTCAAGATGCAACAGGCGGTGGCCTCCTGCCTGCCGATCTTCACCATGCAGGCCGGCGCTGACGCTATTAATGGGCCTCAGGACTGCGTGGAGGATATGCGCCGCCAGTATGAGCGCCGCCGTGACCTGCTGTACAACGGCTTGAAGGAGATTCCAGGGATGAAGCCCTTCCGGACCGAGGGCTCCTTCTGTACCTTCATTAACATCAAGGATTTTGGAGTCTCCTCATGGGAGTTCTCTAAGGAACTGCTGGTGAACGCCGGCGTGATGACCATTGCGGGCACCGCCTTTGGCGAGATGGGCGAGGGCTATCTGCGCATCTGTTTTGCGAACTCCGATGAAAATATCCTGGAGGGTGTGAAGAGGATCAAGGAGTACATAAAGATAAGAAAAGGAGTGATTTATTAAAAGGTAGTGACCATGGCACAAATAACAAGATTGATACTGAACGCAATTTAAGGAAAGGGGAAAGAACATGAGAAAATATAATTTTGCAACATTTATGTTTATTCTAGCAATAATGCTAGGGCTAGTGGGGTGTGGAGGTCAAACAGATTCTGATGGCTCAGATTCCAACGACGGGGAAAAGTTATACATTGGCATGGCATTGCCGCTAACAGGAGAGAGCGCTATGTATGGCGAAACGGTTCGTGACGGAGTACAGTTTGCTGTAGATGAAATTAACGAAGCAGGTGGAATTGGCGGCAAGCAAATTGAACTTGTAATTGAAGACGATAAAGGCAACACTTCAGAAGCTGCTATGGTCGCACAGAAACTGTCAGAAGATGATAGGCTATTTTGCGTAATTGGGCATGTAAATAGTAGTTGCACACTGGTCGGCATTCCCATTTATGCGGATGCAGGGTTGACTCTATTGAATACTAGTTCTTCTGCGGCAAACATCACTCAACAGGGATTTACCAACTTTTTCAGAACAGTTATTAGTGATGACTTACAAGCACCAATGATGGTCCGTCACGTTACTGAAAATCTGGGACTTAACAAAATTGCATTAATGGTGCCCAATTCTGATTATGGTTTAGGATTGCTAGAAGGGACAGAGTCCAGTGCTGCAGAAAATAATGTAGAAATTGTTGCAAGTGAGATGTATGTTCCCAATCAGGACAAAGACTTTAGTGTTCAGCTGGCTAAAATTAAACAGGCAGAACCAGAGGCGCTTCTCATTTTAGGCGACTATAATGAAGCTGGACTGATTATTAAACAAATGGACGCGGCGGGAATGGGTGAAATGCCGATCGTTACAACTGCTAGCTGCTCGAATCAGATCATGATTGATCTGGCGGGGGCTGAAGCTGCGGAGGGCGTTTTCATGCTAGGATATTGGGACCCTGACAGACCTGAAGATATTGTGCAGAATTTTGTCACAGCGTGGGCGGAAAAACACGATGGAGCTGTTCCAGATGAGAGAAATGCCTATGGATATGAAATTCCATATATTATTAAACAAGCGATTGAGGAATACGGCGCGACACGGGAAACGCTCCCTGATGTTCTCAGAGAGAAGGTAGAATATACCGGTCCTACTGGACTCAATAAGTTCGACGAGAATGGCGATGTCACGGAAAAAATGCAGATGGTATTTATTGTACATAATGGAAAATTTACTAGTTGGGTGAAAGATTCTTGATATTGCAGGGCAGGAATTAGAATAGAGGTACAAGGAGAAGTGGCAGAAAGAATCATATTGTTCTTTCTGCCACTTCCCAAAAAGAGGATATTTCAAAAGGTTCGAAGATAGATGTTTAAAATTTGCAAAGATCAATTTTGAGAACTTAGAGAAAAGTACCAGAAGATTTTACAGGGAGGAGCATTATGATAGAGGGGAAAATTAGGATTGTCGGAATTTGTGGGTCACATCGACATGAACAAAATACTTATTATGCCTTGAGATCATGCCTCGAGGGAATGAAGACTTTGGGTATCCCAGTGGAGACCACATTGATTGACCTAAGTAGAATGAAAATTGAAGATTGTAAAGGATGTCATGCATGTTTTACGAAAGCAGGGGGAGGGGTTTTCTGTCCTGTTATTCATGATGATATGGACAAAATATATCCGCAGTTAATAGAGGCAGATGGAATCATCGCTGCGAGTCCTGTGCATTGGTGGTCATGTACGTCCAAATTGCGCCGTTTCATTGAGAGAACAAATGCCTTTTGTGGGTCCGGAAATACGGAATATGCTGGTGCACTTTATAACAAAGTCGGCGGGGTGATTGCTATTGCCTATGATGTTCATGGGGGAACAGAAGTTGCTGCATCCCATATGGCGACTTGGATGCTTTCTCAAAATATGATTGTAGTAGGGACCCAAAGCGCCCATATTGGTGGCACTGCGGCGTCTAATTTAGGTGTTCCGACTGGTGGATCGGATTCTATTAAATTTGATTGCCATGGTATGCGTTCTATTTATGAGGTGGGAAAACGTGTAGCTGAGACGGCATTTATTATGAAATGTGGTCGAACGCATTTACCGGATATTCAGGCACCAACAGAATTACTTCAACAGATTGGTGAAGGAAAAAAGATTGATTGGGATAAATTTTATGAGCATGAAAATAGCTTTCCAAAAGAACATTATGGTATCGAAGGAAAGTGGGCAACTTCCAAAATTGCATTTGAAAAGTTTTTGTCAGAAATGAAGATACGAAGAAAAGCCGTCGGTAACACATGGGGACTCATTACAGATGATGCAGCTTTCCGAAAAGCGTGGATAGAGAAGAGGAATTTGGCGCTTCTTTCTGACGAAGAAATTTACGCACTTTGCCCGGACTACTATCGGTATTTTTTAGAGGAAGAGAAACAGGAGGAGAATTAATGGAATATTTTCTGACACAAGTAATTAATGGACTTGCTATTGGAAGTATTTATGCATTGCTTTCTGTTGGCTATAGTGTAATTTACAGTATCTTGAACTTAATTAACTTTGCACATGGGGACCTCTGTATGGTTGGAGTGTTTATTTGTATGGCTGTCATTTCTTCTACTGGAAACGTATGGATAGCTTTAATTACAGCTTGTATATTTGGCGCGGTTTTAGGGCTTGCAGTAGAAGTGCTAGCTTATAAGCCAGTCCGCACGGCAAGTCGAGCGGCACCATTTGTTAGTGCTGTCGGCGTTGCAATGATTATGCGCGGTATCGCGCAAGTAATCTGGGGCAGTTCTATGCAGTCCTTCCCGCAGATTATGCCATTTGGGGTATATAAGATTGGGAATATCACCATCTCCGGTCTTGCAGTAAATATATGTGTGATTGCGGCAATTATTATGATTATCGTGACGCTCTTTCTGGAAAAAACCCGTATGGGTCTTTCTATTAAATGTGTATCATCCAATATTCAGACATCTCATCTGATGGGGATTCGGGTAAATAGTATTATTAGCATTGTTTATGCATTTGGCGCAGCTATTGGTGTGTTGGGAATGATCTTTTACGCAACGTACTATCAAAGTGTCTTTATCTCCATGGGATTTGCGGCAACCGTAAAGGCCTTTACTGCGGCACTGATGGGGGGGCTTGGAAATCTATATGCAGCCTTTGCAGGCGGTATTATTTTGGGATTAATTGAAGCACTGGGGGCCGGATTCATTTCGTCTGGATACAGAGATGCAATCGCTTACGGCGTATTAATTCTTGTCCTTTTGATTAAACCGACAGGTATATTCGGAATTAAAAAGGCTGAGAAAGTTTGAAGGGAGATGAGTGCAGTTGAAAAAACAATCTCAAAAAAGACAACAGAAATCCATAGCATATATTGCGCTATTGATCGTGGCTGTACTGTTTCCCTTTGTGTCTGACAATAGCTATCTTGTTCGCATTGTTACAACAATCTTCATGTATAGTATCATTACTGTTTCGCTAAACCTTATTGGTGGGTATGGCGGCGAACTGGCGATGGGACATGCATGTTATTTAGCAGTTGCTGCATATACAACAGCTATTCTTTCCACGCACTATGGACTGTCCTTTTTGGTGACATTTCCACTCAGTGTGATTATAGCGACAATATTTGGCTTTTTAACTGGCTTTATATGTGTTGGACGGATTAAAGGCGACTACGTAATGATTATTACCATGGGTATCTGTGAGATCACGAGAATTGTGCTTATAAACGAAGCGGAATTGACTAACGGTCCTATGGGTATTTCCCAAATTCCTGGCATTCAAATTTTCGGTTATACAATTCGCGACACCAAACAGTATTATTTTGTTTTTTTATTATTTTTGCTTATCACCATATGGATTATCCACAATATTGTAAACTCTAAATTTGGAAGAAATGTGATCGCCATTCGCGAAGATGAAACCGCGGCAAGAGCGATGGGAATGAAGGTGGCTTGGATTAAGGTTACAGCGTTTGCCATTTCCACGATTTTTGCAGGAGCTGCCGGGGCTTTGTTGGCGCATTACAATCGCTTTATTGGGCCGTCTCAGTTTAACCTAGATGAGTCACTATTGTACTACCAAATGTTAATTATCGGAGGACTGGGTAGTATTCCTGGCTCCATCGTTGGAGCGGCGATTCTGGTCTTGGTTCCAGAAATATTCCGCGGCATTGACATTTATCGTACCATTGTTTATGGCCTGATTATGGTTATTATGATGATTGTGCGCCCACAGGGATTGCTGGGTGATCCGGGGGATAAACATCCTATTGGACATTTTAGCACTGCTGTTAAGGTAATGCTTAAGAAATCCAAGGCCGGAAAGGAGAACGCACAATGAATCTCTTAGATGTTCATGAGATTGGTATTAGTTTTGGTGGTTTAAGAGTTTTATCCGGGATTACTTTCCATATCAAGGAGCATGAGATTTTGGGTGTGATTGGACCCAATGGTGCCGGGAAGACCACGCTTTTTAATCTGATTACCGGTATCTATAAGCCAACAGCAGGGAATATACAGTTTGAGGGAGAGACGATCAGCGGGTTAACCTCTGACCTAATTACAAAAAAGGGGATTAACCGTACATTTCAGAATGTCCGCTTATTTGGGAATTTGAGTGTATTGGAAAACGTTCTAGTAGGAATGCAAAACAAGATCAATTATCCGCTCCTGTCTGCTGCTTTTCGTACAAAAAAAGTGCGAGAAAGCGAAAAACAAGTCAGAGAAAAAGGAATGGAACTGCTGAAGCTCATGGGGCTGGAGGACAAATGGAATATGCGGGCCGCTAATATGAGCTACGGCAATCAGAGGAGACTGGAGCTTGCGCGCGCATTAGCCAATGAACCCAAACTGCTTTTATTAGACGAACCAACTGCCGGCATGAACCCGCAGGAAGCAGTCCAAATGATTGAGCTAGTACAGAGTATTCAAACACTGGGTATGGCTATCCTAATCATTGAGCATAACATGAAAGTTGTTATGGGACTTTCCGAACGGATCGTTTGTATTGAAGCGGGAACCAAAATTGCAGAAGGCAGCCCAGAAGATATTCAACATAATCCGGAAGTCATCCGTGCCTATCTGGGCGGTCAGCTGGAGTAAGGGGAGGTGTCGACGATGCTAGTAGTGAATGATCTTTCGGTCTATTACGGCCACGTCCATGCGCTGAAAGGGGCGAGCCTGGAGGTGGAAGATGGAAGCGTGATTGCGTTAATAGGCTCTAATGGCGCAGGAAAATCCACCCTGCTTAACACCATTTCCGGATTAGTCCGAGCCAAATCGGGAAGCGTCTACTTTGATGGGATTGACATTACAAAGGAGAAACCGGAAAATATTGTAAAACGAGGGATTATTCAATGTCCGGAAGGCAGAAAGATTTTTGGGAATTTAACTGTGTACGACAATCTCCTCGCTGGGGCGCTGACCCAAAAAGATTCCCGGAAAATTAAAGCCCAAGCGGATCAACTGATGGAGCGCTTTCCAAGACTGAAAGAGCGCCGAAAACAACTTGGGATTACACTTAGTGGAGGAGAGCAGCAGATGCTCGCGATCAGCCGGTCATTAATGGGAAATCCTAAGATACTGCTGTTGGACGAGCCCTCCATGGGGCTGTCCCCCACAATGGTTAAAGAGGTCTTTGATACCATCCGTAGCACAAGTGAGACAGGCGTCACCATTATGCTAGTTGAACAAAATGCAAACATGGCTCTGCGTCTTTCAAAACGTGCGTATGTGATTGAATCAGGAGTGATTGTACAGTCTGGCGATTCTAAAGAATTGCTACAGAGTGACGAGGTAAGAAAGGCATATCTGGGTGAAGCATAATATTTAAGAGGTGCATGATGATTATTAGACAGGAGAATTCCCTCCCTGAATCTCAGTATGCAAAAACGGACCATTGGGAGAGCTTTCGAATTTTTGTTAAGAAAGATCAGTTAGGGTGTTCCTTTCACAAATGCATTAATAAGGCCAACACAGAGCATGTGCTCTGGTATAAAAACCATAAGGAAATTGTAGTAATTGTGGACGGGCTGGCGGAGGTTGTGAATTTAAGTACGGGTGAAACTCATTCGCTGGGGCCAGGCTCTGCTTATGCGCTGACAGGTGATCGACATATCTTTCGAGCGATTACAGAAGTGACCTCATATTGTGTTTTTTTACCTGGGTTAAATGGAGACGAGGTTCCGGATGAAGATGGGGTTTATCCCGCAAACGAGTAGATTATGAAAGAACACATGAGCCCCACCATCATCGTGGGTCACTATGGAAGCGGAAAAACGGAGTTTACAGCTAATTACGCTGTTTATCTCCAAAAGCAGGGACTGGAACCACTGGTGGCTGACCTTGACATTGTGAACCCATACTTCCGCATCCGAGAGCAGAAAAACCGGCTGGGAAGTGAGGGCGTCCGGGTGGTGTCCAGCAATTATGAGGAGGATTACTACTTGGACACGCCGGCCCTGGCCGCCTCCCTGCGCGCCTGCTTTGAGCCCTGGGAGAAGGCTGGATTGGTGGACGTGGGAGGTGATCCGGCGGGGGCCGTTGTTCTGGCCCAGTACGCAGGACTCCTGCGGAACCGTCCGTATAACATGTGGATGGTGGTGAACGCCAACCGGCCCCAGACCGCCAGGGCAGAGAATGTCCTGGGTTACATGGACGCGATTGAGCGCGCCGGGAGACTGAAAGTCACCGGCCTCATCAATAATACCCACCTGCTGCGGGACACAGCGCCGGAGGATATCCTGCGGGGTGACGTGCTGGTACGGGAAGTTCGGGACCGCACGGGGCTGCCGGTGGTCTGCACCATGGTGGAAGAGAGGCTGCGGCCGCAGACAGAGGGACTGGAGCTGGCGGGAGAGCCATTTTATATCTCTCTGGCCATGCGGCCGGCGTGGCTGGACAGCACAGAAGGGAAAGAAGGATAAGAACGATGGGATTTCGAGTCACATTTAAGACGGAGGCGTGTAAGGGCTGCGAGCTTTGCATGGCATTCTGCCCCAAAAAGCTGATTGTGGCTGACAAGAGCGTACTCAATAAGAGCGGGATTCACCCCGCCATGATTACAGACACCACGGCGTGTATTGGTTGCCTGAGCTGTACGCTGATGTGCCCGGACGCCGTGATTACCGTGGAAAAACTAGAAGGATAAGGAGGGGAGAAGCATGGCAAGGATTCTGATGAAGGGAAACGAAGCCATGGCCGAGGCCGCCATCCAGGCGGGCTGTCAGGCCTTCTTCGGCTATCCCATTACACCTCAGAGCGAGATTCCGGAGTATTTTGCGCGGGAGCTTCCTCCTCGGGGCGGATTGTTTTTGCAGGCTGAGAGCGAGATGGCGGCCATGAACATGGTGATGGGTGCCTCCGCCGCCGGCGGGCGGGTGATGACCAGCACCTCCGGCCCGGGGTACTGCCTGAAGCTGGAGGCCCTGGCGGCTATGGCTTTGACCCGGCTGCCTGCCGTGGTGGTGGTCGTGATGCGCAGCGGCCCCGCCTTCGGCACCATGAAGGCGGCCCAGGAGGACTACCGTATGACCGGCAACGGCGGCTACAAGGTGGTGACATTTGCCCCATCAGACGTACAGGAGGCCGCGGCCATGGTTTACGAGGCCTTTGATATCGCCGACCAGTATCGCAATCCGGTGGTCATCATGGCGGATGGTATGATCGGCCAGATGATGGGAGCGGTGGACTTTGACAAAATGCCCGCCAAGCGGATGAATCTGCCGGAGAAGACTTGGGCCCTGCGTGGAAGCGCCTCCAGAGGCGGCGAGAACTCCGCGATTCTCTTCCCGGTGGGTCCCGCCCACTATGCTGCCAAGCATGAGGCGGAGGCGGAGCTCTATCCGGCGCTCATTGCGAATGAGACCCAGGTGGAGGTGGATGGCGTAGAGGACGCCGACCTGGTCCTGGTGGCCTATGGTACGGCGGCCAAGATGTGCCGCGCGGCGGCAGAGGAACTGCGCGGCAGGGTGAAGATCGGGATCATCCGGCCCAAGACGATCTGGCCCTTCCCCTATGGCGCCTTTGAGAAGATCGGAAAGAACTGCAAGGCGATCATCTGCCCGGAGATCAACATCATCGGCCAGATGATTGACGATGTGCGCATCGCCGCAGCCGGCCGCTGGCCGGTCCACCACGTGGGCGACACGGCGGGCGATTTCCTGACGCCTGAGAATATCATCGAGAAGGCAGAGCAGGTATGGAAGGAGGTCCAGGCATGAGTGTCCTGTATGAAAAACCCAAATCCCTGAATGAAAGCCCCTTTACGTTCTGCCCGGGCTGCACCCATGGGATCATTGTGCAGCTGGTGACGTCGGTGATTGACGAGCTGGGCATCGGCGGGGACACGATCTGCGTGGGCTGTGTGGGCTGCGGTGGATATCTTCCCTGGTTCATGGCCACGGACACCATCTGCTCTCTGCATGGCCGGGCTCCGGCCAATGCCACGGGCATCAAGCGGATGCAGCCGGACAAGGTGGTCTTTACATACCAGGGCGACGGCGACCTTGCATCCATTGGCACAGCGGAGATCGTTCACGCCGCCAATCGTGGCGAGAAGTTCACCACCATCTTTGTCAACAATACCACGTATGGCATGACCGGCGGTCAGATGGCTCCCACCACGTTGCCGGGGCAGAAGACCACCACCTCCCCCTATGGCCGGGACCCGGCTCTGTGCGGAAACCCCATCCGGGTGTGCGAGACCCTCTCCGCCCTGGATGGCGTGAAATTCCTGGAGCGTGTGGCGGTGGACAGTCCCGGCCATGTGCGCAAGGCCAAGGCGGCGATTCGCCGGGCCTTCCAGTGCCAGCTGGAGGGGAAGGGCTTCTCCATGGTGGAGGTCCTCTCATCCTGTCCCACAAATTGGGGCATGACGCCGCTGGAGGCGCTGGAGCGCATCCGGACGGACATGATTCCCTACTATCCGCTTGGAAATTTCAAGGATTTTTAAGGGGGACGGAGACATGTTCAGAAATAAAATCATTGTAGCCGGTTCCGGCGGACAGGGTGCGCTCCGGGTGGGGCAGATGATTGCCTACGCTGCGCTGAACGAGGATTTGGAGGCCACATGGCTTCCCTCCTACGGCGCGGAGATGCGGGGCGGCACCGCCAACTGCAGCGTGATCATCACCGATGGAGAAATCGGCTATCCTATGCTCTCCATGGCAGATTACTGTATCATTATGAATGACGCCTCTTTGGAGAAGTTTGAAAAGAGCGTCTACCCCGGCGGGACTCTGATCCTGGATAGCTCTATGGTCTCCCGCCCGGTAGGACGCAAGGACCTTCGGACGTTCTATGTCCCGGCGGACAAGATCGCGGAGGAAGAGGGCAATCCCCGCGGCGCCAACATGGTGCTTCTAGGGGCGTATGTGGCGGCGGCCGGCAGCGTGAGCCTGGAGGCAGTCTATACCAATATTGACCACAGCTTCACCGGCTCCAAGGCCAAATACGCCGAATCCAATAAACGTCTGGTCAAGCGCGGCTACGATCTGATCGCCGCCCAGCCCCAGGAATGAGCGGAGGAAGCAACATGGAAAAGACCTATCGCCTGTTTGTTATCAACCCCGGTTCCACCTCCACCCGGGTCGCCTATTATGAGAATGAAAAAGAGGTCTGTGGGACGAAGCTGGTTCATCCTGCGGAGGAAATCGCCAAGTACAAGACTATCAACGACCAGCTCCCCATGCGCCGGCAGATGGTGATGGAGTACATGGAGCAAGCCGGCATCCGGGAACTGGATGCCATTGTCTCCCGGGGCGGCGGGGGCCGGCCCATTCACTGTGGCGGCTACGCTATCACCCCGCTGATGGTGGAGGAGTGCAGCCGGGCCCCCTGGCCCCACGCCTCCAATCTGGGCGTGATGATCTCCATCGGCCTGATGGAAAAGTACGGTGTCCCCGGCTACATCTACGACGCGCCTCTGGCAGACGACTTTATCGACCTCGCCAAGGTCTCCGGCCTTCCGGAGCTGCCCATCCAGCGGGGCGCGGGCCATCCCCTGAATGAGAAGGCGGCGGGACACAAAATCGCTGGGCAGCTGGGCGGTCGATATGAGGATTATAACTTCATCATCTGCCATCTGGGAGGCGGTATCACCGTCAACGCCCATGAAAAGGGCAGAATCATTGATAGCCACATCAACGCCTTCTCCCCGGAGCGGGCGGGGGCCCTGCCGATGATCGCCTTTACAAAGAAGTGTTTCTCCGGCGAATGGGACTACGACGCCGCGTTCAAGCGCCAGATGGGCGGCGGCGGTCTGGTGGCCTATCTCGGCACCAGCGACATCCAGGAGGTGGAGCGCCGCATTGACGCGGGAGATGAGAAGGCGGACTTTTACTTCAACGCCATGATCTACCAGATCGCCAAGGACATCGGCGGCATGGCCACCGTCATGAACGGCCAGGTGGACCGCGTGATCCTCACTGGTGAGATCGCCCGGTCTGCACGCCTGGTGGAGCGGCTGAAGGCGCGGGTGGAGTTCATCGCCCCCGTGGAGGTGGTTCCCGGAGCGGTGGAGATGCAGGCTCTGGTGGATGGAACGCTGCGGATGCTCCGGGGAGAGGAGCTTGTGCGGGATTACGACACGGAGCGAAACGACTGAAGAAGGACGGAACAACATGAAGAATACGACCCATGTGATTATCTCAAACCGACATATCCATTTGAACCGGGAGGCATGTGACATCCTGTTCGGAAAGGGCTATGAGCTGACGGTGAAGCGCCCCATGGCCCCGCCCATCTTTGCCGCCAACGAAACGGTGACGCTGAAGGGACCCAAGGGCGAGATCTCTGGCGTGAGGGTGCTGGGTCCCCTGCGGAGCTACACCCAGGTGGAGATCCTGCGGGCGGACAACTTTGTGCTGGGCATTGAAGCGCCGGTACGAATTTCTGGGTCCAAGGACCTGGCTCCGCTGACGGTGATCGGCCCCTGCGGCAGGATTGATTTCGACTCCGTGGCGATGGTAGCCCTGCGGCATATTCACTTCACGCCGGAGCAGGCGGCCGAGTACGGTCTCCAAAAGGATCAGATGGTCCAGGTCAAGGTCAGCGGCGAGCGGCAGTTGATCTTCGGTGATGTGCAGGTGGTCTTCACAGATGGCATGGAGGAGCCCATGATGCACGTGGACGTGGAGGAAGCCAACGCGGCCTGCATCCACCCCATGGACATAGTGGAGATTTTGCCGCAGGAATAAAGAGGGAGGAAACATGATGTCTGATGACAAGATCGTAAGCTATCTGGAAGGCCAAGTCCCCGCATATTTACAGCTGCTCCAGAAATTTGTGGAGCTGGAGTCGCCCTCCTTTGAACACAAGGAGGCGTCCGACAAATGCAGCAGATTCCTGGAGGAGACCTTTGGGGGACTTGGTTTCCGGATGCAGCGGCTCCCCCAGGAATCCTGCGGAGACCATGTGTATGGAGAACTGGGAGAAGGTCCCAAGGGTATTTTGTTTGTGGGGCACTATGACACAGTGTACCCTGTGGGAACGTTGAAGACCATGCCTTTTAAGGTAGAAGATGGTAAGGCCTTCGGTCCCGGTGTACTGGATATGAAGGGCGGCATCATCATGGCGTATTTCGCCATCAAGGCTTTGCAGGAGCTGAACCTGATGCCTGGAAAAACCATCGGCGTGTTCTTCAACGGCGACGAGGAGACCGGCAGCTTCCACTCCAGCGACCTGATCGTGGAGAAGGCGCGGCAGTACGAGGCGGTATTTGTCATGGAGCCGGGAGTCAATGATCTGGGCGCGTTGAAGACCAGCCGCTCTGGCCGGGGAACTTACACGCTGATTGCCCATGGCAAGGCGGCTCACTCTGGCTCCAATCCCCATTTGGCCATCAGCCCGCTGATGGAGGTGGCCCGGCAGCTATTGTTTCTGGAGCAGTGGGACAAGGAGCTGGAGGATGTGACTTTGGCGCCCACAGCCATTCGGGGCGGTGAGCCGGAGACCTGTATGATCCCGGAGACGGCACAGCTGACGATGGACGTCCGCTACAAGACCAGGGAGACGTCCCAGCAGGTGCATCAGCAGATTATGGCGCTCAAGGCGCTGGGCCCCGGCATTCGGCTGGAGGTACAGGGCAAAATTGACAAGCCGGTGATGGTGGCAGACCCGAAACTGTTTCAAAAGGCTGTGGAGCTGGGAAAGAGCTGCGGTCTGGAGGTCAAGGGAGTTCCCATCGGCGGAGGCAGCGACGGCAACTTTACATCAGATGCCGGTGTTCCGACATTGGATGGCTTGGGTACGTCCGGTGAGTTCCTGCATAACCCCAATGAGTATATCCATATTGACCATATTGCCCGCCGCACTGCGCTGGTAGCGAAGCTTTTACAGAGCCTATAAAAGGAGAGCTTTTACCGGCTCCATGTCAGCATCCATACTACCATTTGTTACATAGAGAAAACGGATTGATAACAACATCCATCAGAATTGAACGGATTTTATCAAAAAAGGAGAAACGAAGAGATGAATGGGTATCTGGCAAGAGTGATCGAAGAAGTGAAGGGGAAACACGGAGACGAGCCGGAGTTTGTACAGACGGTGGAGGAGGTGTTCTCCTCGTTGGAGCCGGTGATCGAGCAGCATCCAGAGTACGAGGCGGCGGACCTGCTGAGCCGGATGGTAGAGCCTGAGCGGACGTTCAGCTTCCGGGTGACGTGGATGGCGGACGACGGGACATGGCACACGAACACGGGGTACCGGACGCAGTTCAACGGAGCGATCGGGCCGTACAAGGGAGGGTTGCGGTTCCGGAAGGACGTGAACCTGGGGATCATCAAGTTTCTGGCGTTCGAGCAGACGTTCAAGAACGCGCTGACGGGACTGCCCATCGGCAGCGGGAAGGGCGGCAGCGACTTCGATCCCACGGGGAAGTCGGATGCGGAGATCATGCGGTTCTGCCAGTCGTTCATGACGGCGCTGCACCGGTTCATCGGGCCGGACGTGGACGTGCCGGCAGGTGACATGGGCGTGGGGACCCGGGAGATCAGCTATTTGTTCGGCCAGTACCGGCGTCTGCGCGGCGCATGGGAAAACGGGGTACTGACCGGCAAGGACTTTGCCTCGGGCGGGTCCCTGGTACGTCCTCAGGCAACGGGGTATGGCGCGGTATACTATCTGGAAAACGTCTTGAAGCACGAAGGCGAGAGCATTGAGGGCAAGACCATCGCGTGCGCGGGGTTTGGCAACGTGACATGGGGCATCTGCCAGAAGGCGGCGGATTTGGGCGCCAAGGTGGTGACTCTCTCCGGCCCGGACGGGTACATCTATGATCCGGACGGAGTGACCACAAAGGAGAAGATCGACTACATCGTGGAGATGCGGGCGTCCGGACGGAACCAGGTGAAGGACTATGCAGATAAGTTCGGCGTTGCCTTCTATCCGGGTGAGAAGCCCTGGGGAGTGAAGGTGGATGTATGCATGCCGTCCGCGATGGAAAATGACGTGCACTTGGAGCATGCCAGGCAGATTGTTGGCAATGGGGTGAAGTACTACATTGAGGTGGCGAACATGCCCACCACCAACGAAGCACTGTCGTATCTGATGTCTCAACCGGGGGTGATTGTGGCGCCCAGCAAGGCGGTGAATGCTGGCGGCGTGGCTACCAGCGCGCTGGAGATGGCGCAGAATAGTGAGCGTCTGGTGTGGACAGAGGAGGAAGTGGACCAGCGTTTGCGGCAGATTATGAACAACATCTACACGATGAGTGTGGAGGCTGCGGAGAAGTACGGCCTCGGGTATAATCTGGTAGCTGGTGCCAATATTGCAGGGTTCCAGCGGGTGGCGGATGCGATGATGGCTCAGGGCATCTTCTAAGCGCTTTTCCAACGTCAACCAACAGGCAAATGCAAGGCCGGCGGGCCGGAGCTGATTGCTCCGGCCCGCCGGCCTTGATTGCGCGGAGGACTTGCTTTTCTCTGGCAGGCTCACAGCTCCGTCAGCATATCCCGGATATAGTCCTCCACCTCATCCAGGGTCTTGGCATCGGCAATATCGGTGTATACATCTCTGGCAAAGGACAGACCGTCCCCGGTGTCCAGGAAGAGGAAACGGATTCCTTCGCTTAGATAGAACTCCGCCAGGTCAGCGTAGCAGAAATACGCCTCCCCGTCCCGCCATCCAGTCTCCTCTGTGGCCCAGAAAGGCATGAAAATGGCCTCGCTGCCGATCTCCAGATCCTCCAGATCTCCGGCAATGGAGGTGGACAGCCTGCCCGGGGCCCCCAGATACAGCACGCCGCAGATGTCCCCCTTCGCCAGGTCTCCCCGGAGGGAGCTTGTGACCTCCACGGAGGCCACGGTGTAGGATAACTCTGTGCCGCCCGCCGTCACCGTGTAGTACCGCAGATTCCGGACCACGCCCCGGAAAATGACGGTATCCATTGAGAATACCTCCTCCGGGTCCAGCCAAACGAGGCACGCCGAGGCGTCCGACGCCGTCTTCCCGTGGTCGGCGGAGCCGTCCAGTTCCCCGATCTCCACGTTCGCGGAGTAGACGGGCGAGGGGGAGGAGTCCTCCGCACTCTCCGGCGCGGAGTAGTCGCTCCCATCCACAAAGCCGCCGTCCTCTGCAGCAAACGGCAGATCCCAGCCGGTGTGATACAGCCTGTTCCACCCAAAGACTCCCGCCAGCACCGCCACGAGACATGCCGCCAGCGCCCCGTATCGTTTCCAGGGACATCTTGTGAAATGCTCCGCAATCTGGTCCTCCCGGACCTCCCCCACGGCGCGGAACAATTCCTCTCTTGTCATGGGTCATAGCCCTCCTTTCTCAGATGCACCTGCAGGCCCTTCCGGGTGCGGTGGAGCAGAGCGGTCACCTTGGAGCGGGTGAAGCCCGAGACTACGGCAATTTCCTGGATGCTCTCACAGTGAAAATACCGCCGGAGAAACACCCACCGCGCCGTGGGTGAGACAGTGGCCAAGTAGCGGGAGATGCTCTCCCCCAACTGCCGCAGCTTCAGATCATCCTCCATCGACACGCCGCTCACGCACTCCGCCAACTCCTCCAGAACCGCCTCAAACCCGCTGCTGCGGCACTGGGCGGTGTTATAGCTGTAACGGTCCAGGGCGGTATTCCGGGCAATCCGGCCTAAAAACACTGCAAGACGCACCGGCCGCTGGGGCGGTATGGCATTCCAGGCCCCCAGCCAGGTATCATTCAGGCACTCCTCCTGGTCCCGGCCGTCTCCCAGCACCCGGCGGATGATGGCGGCACAGTAGGCACCGTATTTCTTCGCAGTCTCACCAATGGCCTCCTGGGATCTAGACCAGTACAGGGCGATGATCTCTCTGTCCTCCATGTGCTCACATCCTTTTGAAAGCCGCTTTCACCCATAAAGTCGGCAAACAGCGGCCCCCGGTTGCGGGGAACCGCTGTTTTTTGACATTCTTTTTCTGCGAGAGAGTCAAAAGGCATTTCGCTCCCACTGTTTCCCCCAGGGCAAGTGAAAAGCAGCCTGAAACCGCCCATTGCTGTCCATCAGTTTTTCAAACTCTGCATGGGTGCAGGAATCCGGCCCCCCCGAGCAATAAAGTCCACGCTGGATTCAGGATGTACCGGCATCACCGGGGCGCTGCCCAGAAGGCCTCCCATCTCGATGGTGTCTCCCACCGTCTTGCCGGGGGCCGGCAACAGGCGCACGGCGGTGGTCTTGGAGTTGACCATGCCGATGGCCGCCTCGTCAGCGATGATGGCAGCGATGGTCTCCGCCGGCGTGTCGCCGGGGACGGCGATCATATCCAGTCCCACAGAGCACACGCAGGTCATGGCCTCCAACTTGTCCAGGCACAGCGTCCCGGCGCGGGCGGCGGCGATCATACCCTCGTCCTCGCTAACGGGGATGAAGGCACCGGAGAGGCCGCCCACGGAGGAGGACGCCATCACGCCGCCCTTTTTCACCGCGTCGTTCAGCAGGGCCAGCGCCGCAGTAGTGCCGTGGGTGCCGCAGGTCTCCAGCCCCATCTCCTCCAGAATCCGGGCCACGCTGTC
>OGGQ01000364.1_pt1 | contig 66481 bp, 55 predicted proteins | sample 1571191 | NCBI WGS metagenome assembly OGGQ01 (sample SAMEA2582061, study PRJEB24529) | metagenome | biome: Human gut stool | place: China | collected 2011
TGTTATCCTGTTTGGGAGCATCTTTCCGCTGATTTCCCTTATGCTGCTCTTTTACTTCCTGCTTAGGAGCTTCTTTTTTGGGTTCTTCCGCTTTCTGTGCAGGCTGATACAGCTTTCTGATCTTGTCCGCGTCGCTTTCCTCGATCATGCTCATATGGCTGTTTGCTTCCATACCTACACTCTTCATTTTTTCCATCAGTTCTTTATTGGCTACGCCCAACTGCTTTGCCAGTTCATAAATTCGCATTTTTGACATTCGCCGCACCTCTTCTTTCTCTTACATCTATTCCAAATCCTTTACTCTGCGTTTTCTGCTGTCTGTGCAAGCTGCTGCAATTTTGCCGCAAATCCCGCTTCTGTCACGACCAGTACCGCGCGGATTTCCTCGCCGACAGCTCTGCCTAAATCTGCCTTTGTTCCCAGTTCCAAAATCGGAACTTCATAAAACGATGCAGAGTTATGAAATTTCTTCTTTGTATTTGCCGATGCATCTCCTGCCACAATGACAAGACATGCCTTTTTGCCGCGTATGGCTTCCTCTGCCGCCACTTCGCCCCCTGCCACTTTATTGGCACGCTTGCAAAGTCCCAGCAGGGAATAAAACTTACGCATGATTTTCTTCTCCTTCCAGCTGTGCCAACAGGGCTTCATATACGTCCTTGGGCACAGGCGCCTTAAAGGAGCGTTCCAGACCTTTGGACTTCTGCGCCTTCGCCAGACATTCCGTATTGGGGCAAATATATGCGCCCCGTCCCGGTTTCTTGCCTGTACGGTCCAAAGAAAATTCGCCTGCATCGTTGCGCACGATGCGGATCAATTCCCGTTTGTCCTTCATTTCCTGACAGCCGGTACATTTTCTGAGGGGGACTTTCCGTTGTTTCATCATGTTGCCGCCTCCTCTATGCTTACGCTTCTTCCTGTGTTTCTTCTACAGAAATTCCTTCTTCTGCTGCTGTTTTCACAGCTTCTGCGGATTCTTCCATGATTTCTGTCATTTCTTCTGCCGCGTCTTCTGTTTCTTCTACAGGATCTTCAGCCAGGAAGTTTGTTTCTCTTGCCTGTGTTTCGCTCTTGATGTCGATTCTCCAACCTGTCAGTTTTGCAGACAGTCTTGCGTTCTGGCCTTCTTTACCGATGGCCAGAGACAGCTGATGGTCAGGCACAACGATTTTTGCGCTCTGTTCTGCTTCGTTGATGGCAACTGCCAGAACTTTGGAAGGGCTCAAAGCCGCTGCGATGAATTCCTTGGGATCTTCGCTCCAGTTGATCACGTCGATCTTTTCGCCGCCCAGTTCGTTTACGATAACGTTTACACGATAGCCGTTCTGACCAACACATGCGCCCAGAGCGTCCACGTTTTCATCTTTGGAGTAAACAGCAATTTTTGTTCTGCTGCCTGCTTCTCTGGCAATGCTCTTGATTTCAACAGTACCGTCATGCACTTCAGGCACTTCCTGTTCAAAAAGACGTTTTACCAGTTCGGGATGTGTTCTGGAAACATAGATCTGAGGGCCCTTGGGTGTCTGTTTTACTTCCAGCACATATACTTTGATGCGATCCATGAAATTATACTGTTCGCCGGGAATCTGTTCGTTGGCAGCCAGCACCGCATCAATTTTGCCCATCTGTACGATGATATTTCTTCTTTCTTTTCTCTGTACAATAGCGGTCACTACTTCACGTTCTTTTGTGATGTACTGATTGTAGAGGATTTCTCTTTCCGCTTCTCTGAATTTCTGTACAACCACCTGTTTTGCTGTCTGGGCAGCCACACGGCCGAAGTCTCTGGGTGTTACTTCCAGATCTACAGTGTCACCAATCTGATAGCTGGGGTTCAGGATTCTTGCTGCCATCAGGTCGATTTCGTTCTGTTCATCCATAACTTCTTCCACAACTTCACGCTGTGCGTAGCAGGCAACATTGCCTGTTTCTCTGTCAATAACAACTTTGATGTTCTGGTTGGAACCAAAGTTCTTTTTGCAAGCGGAAACCAGAGATGCTTCAATGGCTTCGAAAATGATTTCCTTGTCAATGCCTTTTTCTTTTTCAATCAAATGCAGTGCTTCGATAAATTCTGCTCTATCCATTTTTCCTATTCCTCCCTTATCCTCAGAAAATAACAGCTAACCGCACATCAGCGGTATCTTTTTGTACAAATTCGCGAACAGTGCCGTCCTCTTCTTCCAAAGAAATGACGCCGTTGTTCAATCCCAGCAGTTTGCCCTGAAATTGTTTCTGTCCGTCTACAGCCTTATAGAGCTTTACATCAATGATTTCTCCCTGGAATCTGATGAAATCCGCATCCTTTTTCAAAGGACGGTCGATACCGGGAGAGCTTACTTCCAGCACATAAGCCTGCTCGATGGGGTCATTTTCATCCAACTTTGCTTCCAGCGCACGGCTGACAGCTTCGCAGTCATCAATGGAAACACCGCCTTCTTTGTCGATATACACACGCAGATACCAGTTCGCGCCTTCCTTTACAAATTCCAAATCCACCAGTTCCAGACCTCTTTCTGCCACAATGGGTTCCAAAAGAGGCATTACTTTCTTTTCTGTATTGCTCTTTGCCATTTTTTCACCTCGTATATATTTTTGCCTAAGCAACAACAAAGAGTGGGCTTTCACCCACTCTTTTCTCTGCCATTTCCGCTTGTTACTGTTGTTAGTATACCATTTTTTCGTACCTTATGCAAGTATTTTTCCTTTTTTTCCCGAAAAATCAAGGAATTTGCCCCTGAGATGAAAAAACATTGTCTATTGTTTCCACCCCCTTTCCTGTGATATGATAGAGGTCAAAGGAGGGTTCATTCTTGAAAAGACATGATATTTTCACCATACACGCAGCACCTTTTTACGCTTACCGCAAACAGGTGATTCTGCGTCAAGCACAGAAATTGAAACAGGTTTTTCCTGATTTTGAAATATTATATTCCATCAAAACCAATCCATTCTTCCCCATTTTGCAGACTGTTTCCGAATTCGGTCTGGGCGCCGATGCTGCCTCTGCCAAAGAAGTGGCTGAAAGCCGCCGCGCAGGGATTCCCTCAGAAAAAATCTATTTTTCCGCACCCGGTAAAACACGGGATGAATTGGAGGATGTTATTGGGCGCTGTCACATCATTGCCGACAGTTTCCATGAACTTGACCTGTGCAACCGTCTGGCACAGGAAAAACACGCTGTTCTGCCCATTGGCATCCGCATCAATCCGGCTTTTTCCATGGAAGGAACGGAAGGAGGTCCTTCCCAATTCGGCATTGATGAAGAACAACTTCTTTCTCCACATGCATTCGATGATTTCCCTGCTCTGCGTCCTACAGGAATCCATGTACATATCCAGTCTCAGGTTCTGGATGTTGACCAGCTGGTTACCTATTATGCCCATGTGCTGACATTGGCTCTGCGTCTGGAGCATCTTTGGGACACCAAACTTTCTTATATCAATTTCGGCAGCGGGCTAGGCATCGTCTATGACCCGGATACCCAAGCACCTTTGGATTTAGATGCCCTGCAAAAAAAGGTATCTACGGTTTTTGATGCATTCCGACCTCGCTTGCAGGCAAAATTCCTGCTGGAAAGCGGACGTTTTCTGGTTGGCGAAAGCGGTGTCTATGTGACAGAAATCATGGACATCAAAATTTCCAGAGGAAAAACATATTATATTGTAAAAAATGGTACCAACGGCTTTTTCCGTCCTGTCCTGAAGGAATTGATGACAAAAGACCAGCATATACCGACACCTGCGGAACCTTTTTACACCTGTTCGAATATCTCACAGGTAACACTGCTGGCTGACCGGGAAGGCACAGAAACCGTAGATATTGTAGGCGGTCTTTGCAGCCGTTATGATCTTCTGGCATCCAATGTGACACTGCCCAGAGCGGAAGTAGGTGACCGCCTGCTGTTCACAAACGCCGGCAGTTACGGTTATACCCTATCCCCTTTGCTCTTTGGTTCCCAAACACCGCCAGACCAACTTTGGCTGGAACACGAAATAGAAATCTAAAGAAATGCCGGATTTCTTTCTACACTAAATTTCCTTTCACCTATGTTTCATAAAAACAAATCTGCCCATTCTAATATAGCCGACATCCTTGAAACAAAAAGGATGCTGGCTATATTTATTTTGCAGGATTTTATCATGTGTGTTTTCTTTAGGGAAGACTGCTTTCGGGGCATCTTCATAAGAAAACAAAGAAAGCCAAAGTCCTTATCATGACAAAGGATTTTGGCTTTCTTATTTTATTAAGATTTTATTTATTATGTTTTCTTAAGGGGAACTTTCTTTCTCTATCTTTTTATTTTCTGATTTGAACAAAAAAGCAGAGAGAATCTTTTAAAATCCTCTCCGCCTGATTTGCGTTATACTGTTTTTTGTATTTATGTGGTTGGCCTTACGAATCGTTCTTACAGTACTTTGTTCAGGAAATCCTGTGTTCTCTTGTTTTGAGGATTGCCGAAAACTTCTTCCGGTGTTCCTTCTTCTACGATATAACCGCCGTCCATAAATACGACACGGTCTGCCACTTCACGGGCGAAGCCCATTTCGTGGGTTACAACCACCATGGTCATGCCTTCAGCAGCCAGCTGCTTCATAACTTCCAGTACTTCCCCTACCATTTCAGGGTCCAGAGCGGAAGTAGGTTCGTCAAAAAGCATAATGTCTGGTTCCATAGCCAATGCACGGGCAATAGCCACACGCTGCTGCTGACCGCCGGAAAGACTTGCAGGATATACATTTGCTTTTTCCAGCAGACCTACACGTTCCAGAAGTCTTTTTGCTTTTTCTTCCGCCTGTTCCTTTGTCATGCGTTTTCTGTCTACAGGAGCCAGCATAATGTTCTGGATAACAGACAGATGAGGGAACAGATTGAACTGCTGGAATACCATACCGATGTTCTCGCGGATTTTGTTGATATCGGATGTCTTAGCCATCAAATCATAATCATCTACGATGATCACACCGCCAGTGGGTTCTTCCAGTTTATTCAGACAGCGCAGGAAGGTACTTTTACCGGAACCGGAAGGCCCGATGAGGCAAACCACTTCACCTTCTTTGACTTCCATGTTGATGTCCTTGAGAACCTCCAGACTGCCAAAGTTTTTCTTCAGGTTTTCAACTTTTACCTTAATCAATTTGCCAGCCTCCTCTCAAGCAGTTTAAACAGTTTTGTCAAAATAACAACCAGTACATAGTACCATACGGCAACAACAGCATAGGTTTCGAAACCGCGGAAGTTACCGGAAACGATCTGGTTACTCTGACGCATCAATTCTGCTACACCGATAACAGACAGAATGGATGTATCCTTCAGTGTAATAATGAACTGGTTTGTTACAGAAGGAATGACGATACGGAACGCCTGTGGCAGGATAACTTTACGCATAGCCACGCCATGAGGCAGCCCCAGACTGCGTGCCGCTTCCATCTGACCTTTGTTGATGGCTTTGATACCGCTTCTGAAGATTTCAGATAAATACGCACCGGCATTGAGCATCAATACGATGATGGACGCGCTGAAAGAAGAAATTCTGAATCCCAGCGCACCAGTGATACCGAAGTAAATAAACATGGCCTGTACCATCAGAGGTGTACCACGAATGATACTCAGATAGGCACCAGACAGTTTATTTAAGATTTTGACCTTGGAAATAGAGAAGAAGCAGGAAATCAAACCTACCACAATCCCTAAGATCAAGGAACAGACAGTCATACTTGCCGTCATTTTCAGCCCTTCAAACAATCTGGGGGCGATAGATACGGCATAGTTTAAAAAATTAAGTATTGCATTTAAAAACTCACCCATAAGGCACTTCTCCCAACTAAATTACAAAAAATTTTTCGGATATTCCTATCCAATGGCGCAAGCCTCGGCAAAAGCCGGGGCTTGGTCAAAAGCATTCATTATTCCTGAATGTATGTTGCCAGAATTTCGTCATATTTGCCGCTTTCTTTCAGGTTCGCAAGACCTGCGTTGAACATTTCCAGCAGTTCTGCGTTTTCACCTTTGTTTACAGCGAAACCATAGGAGCTGCCCTGTTCTTTTTCTGTTACCATTTTCAGACCAACACCCTGTGTGATTGCATAGCCCATTACAGGATAGTCTTCGAAACAAGCAACAGAGTTACCAGCGTTTACATCCATGTACATTGCATTGGAATCATCGAATGTTACTGTTGTGAAACCATACTGATCTTTGATTTTTTCTGCAAATGCCTGACCTTCTGTACCAATCTTAACTGCTACTTTCTGACCAGCCAGATCTTCATAGCTCTTGATTGTTTCGTTGTCAGCTTTTACACCCATAACAACACCGCTGTCGAAGTAGGGTTCAGAGAAATCAAATTTTTCTTTTCTATCATCTGTGATGCTCATACCAGCGATAACGCCGTCAACCTGACCAGCTTCCAGAGCCTGTACTGCTGCGTTGAAGCCCAGAGAGTTGAATTCTACTGTGAAGCCCTGATCTTCTGCGATTGCGTTCATCAGGTCGATGTCGATACCAACAAAGTCACCTGCGTCTGTTGTGAATTCAAAAGGCGCAAATGTTGTATCTGTACCGATCACATAAGTTTTTCCGGTTTCGCTTTCTGCGGAATCAGTACCGCCGCAAGCTGCCAAACCAAACACCATTGTCAGTGCCATTGCTGTTGCTGCAAATTTCTTGAATAAACTCATTGTAATTCCTCCCTTTTTATCTTCATTGAAACATATTTATGGTATGCCCGTACATCTAAAACGCACCGGCGCATATCAGTCCTTTTGATCCAGCATAGCCACCAGAGAACTGGTTCCCAGTCGTTCTGCCCCAAGTTCCAGAAATTTCTCCGCGTCCGCAACACTTTTGATGCCGCCTGCCGCTTTGATTTTGGTACCGGGCTGTACATGCTTGGCAAACAGTTCCACATCCGCAAATGTGGCGCCGCCGCCGGCAAATCCCGTGCTTGTCTTGATGTATTCTGCCTCGGAACGGCTGACTACATCGCACATACGGATTTTTTCTTCATCTGTCAGCAGACAGGTTTCTACAATCACTTTCAATATCCTGCCCTGACAGGCTTCTTTCACTGCGTTAATTTCTTCCAGAACCTTCTGGTCTTTTCCATCTTTGACCCAGCCGATATTGATCACCATATCAATTTCATCTGCGCCCTTTGCGATGGCATCTTTTGTTTCTGCCACTTTCACCGCTGTGGTCTGATACCCATTGGGAAAACCAATGACTGTACAAACTGCCAAACGACCTTTCAAATATGCCGCCGCATCCGCTACATAAGAAGGCGGAATACAGACAGAAGCTGTCTTATGGGACAAGCCCTCGTCACAGATCCGCTGGATATCTGCCCATGTGGCACTCTGCTTCAGCATGGTATGATCTACATGTGAAAGAATGAAATCCTTTTGCATATATACATCCTCTTTTCATCTGTTATACATACTTAGCCATTATAACACAAAATGAAACACACAACAATACAGAAAATTTTATCAATTTCCAAAACTTTTTTCTATAGATTCGCGATTATTATTAAAATTTCACATATTTTTAAATCACCTTTGGTTTTGACCGAAAATTTCATCCTTTTTGCAAAGGCGCAAATGTCAGCACTTTGAAAATCTTAACATTTTGTTGATGCAAAAAATTTATGAATCCGGGCTATTTTTTCAAATTTCTCAACACTTTTGCATATAAACGAAAATTCATGAATAAAAATACATTTAATTTTTTCGAAAGTTTTTCTACGCTTTATAAGCCACATCATACGAGAATAGATTGGTATTTTTTTTATTTCTTTGAAAATTTCCAATACCATTAAAATAAGATAGCCGAAACCCTCTATACCAAAAGGATTCCGGCTATTTTTATTTTCTTATGAAGCAGCTTCTAAATGCCCAATTTACCTTTTTTAAGTATCATTGAAAAGGCTTATTTCCAATATTCCACTGCGGATTTGAACAATTTCATATCAAATTCGCCGGGTACGTTCTGATACAGACGGTCAGCGATACGTTCGGAGTGACCCATCTTACCCAGTACACGACCATCGGGAGAAAGCAGACCTTCGATGGCGAAGGCAGAGCCGTTAGGGTTGTACTGAATATCGTTTGTAGGGTTGCCGTTCTGATCTACATACTGTGTGAGAATCTGACCGTTTTCTGCCAGCTGGCGCAGAAGCGCTTCATCTGCCAGCAGACGACCTTCGCCGTGGGAAATAGGCACGGTGAAGATGTCGCCGGGCTGTACGTTGGACAGCCAAGGAGATTTATTGGAAGCCACACGAGTACGAACCAGTTTGGACTGGTGTCTGTGGATGGTGTTATAAGTCAGTGTCGGGCAGTTTTCATCGGTGTCGATGATCTTGCCATAAGGCACCAGACCCAGTTTGATCAGTGCCTGGAAACCGTTACAGATACCGCAAATCAAACCATCTCTGTCTTCCAGCAGTTTTGTCACAGCTTCTTTTACTTCAGGGTTCCGGAAGAATGCTGTGATGAATTTACCAGAGCCGTCAGGTTCGTCACCGCCGGAGAAACCGCCAGGGATGAAGATCATCTGGCTGTCGTTCAGTTTCTTCGCAAATGTTTCTACGGAGTTTGCGATACCAGCTGCAGAAAGGTTGTTGATAACAAAGATTTCCGCTTCCGCACCTGCGCGTTCCATAGCTTTTGCGGAATCGTATTCGCAGTTTGTACCGGGGAATACAGGAATCAGAACCTTAGGTTTTGCGAACTGCAAACGGGGTTTTGCAAAGCTTTCTGCACGATATGTAAAGGTAGGCAGTTCTTTTGCTTCTGTTTCGATGTTGCAGGAGTAAATAGGTTCCAATTTGCCTTCGTAAACATCGTACAGGTCAGCCAGTGCGATAGAAACGCCGTTTTTTGCGATAGCATTGCCGCCGGTTCTGCCCAGCAGAGTGCCAACTTCATCTTCGCCGCTCAGTTCCAGCACAAATGCGCCGTAAGTATAACCGAAGATATCTTCTTTGGTCAGACCATCTGCATAAGTAAAGCCGATGTCGTTACCCATTGCCATTTTCAGCACTGCTTCTGCTACGCCGCCATAAGTGGGTGTGTAAGCTGCGCAGACCTTACCTGCACGCATCAGGTCGTTCACCTGTGCAAACAGCGCTTTCAGGCTGTCAGCGGTAGGCAGACCGTTTTCATCGTAAACGGGTTTCAGCAGTACCACTTTATGATTTTCTCCTTTAAATTCGGGAGAGATGATATTTGCTACATTTTCTGTTGTCACAGCGAAAGAAACCAGTGTGGGAGGTACGTCGATATGTTCAAAAGTACCGCTCATGGAGTCTTTACCGCCGATGGCAGCAATTTCCAGACCTTTCTGTGCCATAAACGCACCCAACAGAGCTGCCATGGGTTTGCCCCAACGTTTGGGGTCTTTCATAGGTTTTTCGAAGTATTCCTGGAAGGACAGGTATACATCTTCAAATTTCGCACCTGTTGCGATAAGTTTCGCAACGGATTCCACAACTGCCAGATATGCGCTGTGATAAGGGCTCTTTTCTGCGATGAAAGGATTGTAGCCCCAAGCCATCAAAGAGCATGTTTTCGCGTCAGCTTTTTCCATAGAAACTTTGTTTACCATAGCCTGAATAGGTGTTCTCTGGTTTTTGCCGCCGAAAGGCATCAGGACTGTGCCTGCACCGATGGTGGAGTCAAAGCGTTCAGACAGACCACGTTTGGAGCAAACATTCAGGTCACCAGCCAAATCCATGTAAGCTTCTTTGAAATCGTCTTTGATTTCTTTGTCATAGCTTTCGGGAGCCACAGGTGTGATATCGATATGTTTTTCTGCACCGTTGGAGTTCAGAAATTCACGGGAAATGTTAACGATCTTCTTATCGTTCCAGTACATTACCAGATAAGGATTTGCCTTTACTTCCGCTACAACGGTAGCTTCCAGATTTTCTGCGTAAGCCAGTTCTTTGAAGCGTTCCACATCTTCTGCCGCAACAACAACTGCCATACGTTCCTGAGATTCACTGATGGCCAGTTCTGTGCCGTCCAGACCTTCATATTTCTTAGGAACCGCGTTCAGGTTGATTTCCAGACCATCTGCCAGTTCCCCAATGGCAACGGATACACCGCCGGCACCGAAGTCATTGCAGCGTTTGATCAGGCGAGATGCTTCTGCATTACGGAACAATCTCTGCAGTTTTCTTTCTTCGGGAGCGTTACCCTTCTGTACTTCTGCGCCGCAGTTTTCCAGAGATTCCAGTGTATGGGATTTGGAGGAGCCTGTTGCACCGCCGCAGCCGTCACGACCGGTTCTGCCGCCCAGCAGAATAACAATATCCCCGTCTTCGGGACGTTCTCTGCGTACATTTTCCGCAGGAGCCGCACCGATAACCGCGCCGATTTCCATTCTCTTAGCCACATAGCCGTCGTGGTAGATTTCGTCTACCTGACCTGTTGCCAGACCAATCTGGTTGCCGTAAGAGCTGTAACCAGCAGCAGCTGTGGTAACAATTTTTCTCTGAGGCAGTTTGCCCTGGAGTGTTTCGGAAACGGGAGTCAGAGGGTTGCCTGCACCTGTTACACGCATGGCAGCGTATACATAGGAACGACCGCTCAGAGGGTCACGAATAGCACCGCCCACGCAGGTTGCAGCGCCGCCGAAAGGTTCGATTTCTGTGGGATGGTTGTGTGTTTCGTTTTTGAACAGCAGCAGCCATTTTTCCACTCTGTCTTCCACTTCTACGTCAATTTTGACTGTACAAGCGTTGATTTCTTCGGATTCATCCAGTTTATCCAGCTTGCCCTGCTGTTTCAGGAATTTTGCCACAATGGTGCCCATATCCATCAGGTTGATGGGTTTTGTTCTGCCAATGGCTTCTCTTGTTTTCAGATATTCGTCATAAGCGCTCTGGAGCAGTGCGTCTTCAAATTTCACGCTGTCGATGGTTGTCAGGAATGTGGTATGACGGCAGTGATCAGACCAGTATGTATCAATCATTTTGATTTCTGTAATGGTAGGATCTCTGTGTTCACTCTGGAAATAAGCCTGACATACTTTGATATCGTCCAGATCCATTGCCAGACCCTGATCCGCTACAAACTGCGCCAGTGCAGCTTCGTCCATTTCGCAGAAACCGTCCAGTGTTGCCACGGAAGTGGGGATTTCATATACCATTTCCAGTGTATCTGCTTCTGCCAGAGCAGCTTCTCTGGATTCCACAGGGTTGATGACATATTTCTTGATAGCTTCCACATCAGCGTCTGTCAGATCGCCGTACAGCAGGTAAACTTTCGCACTCTTTACCAGAGGTCTGTCCTGTTTGGAAATGATCTGGATACATTCTGCTGCGGAGTTTGCTCTCTGGTCAAACTGACCGGGCAAAAATTCCACTGCGAATACTTTCGCGCCATCCTGAGGGATTTCTGTCAGCAGATCATCCAGCTGAGGTTCGGAAAATACCGTTGTTTTGCAGTTTTCAAACAATTCTTTGTCAATGTGTTCTACGTCGTAACGATTCAAAAGGCGCAGACCTGTCAGACCTTTGATGCCCAGCAGGTTCACCAGATCGGCTCTCAAGCCGTCTGCTTCTGTCTGCAAACCCTGTTTTTTCTCCACATAAATTCTATAAACCATAGATGTTACACCTCCGCCGCAAGGGCTTTTTTACCAATATCTTTCCGATAATATGCGTTTGCAAAACTTACGGTTTTTACCGTTTCATAGGCTTTATCCACAGCTTCTGCCAATGTGTCAGCCACTTCTGTCACACCCAGCACACGACCGCCACCGGTCACCAGTTTGCCGTCTTTGATTTTCGCGCCAGCCACGAAGATTCTGCTGGAATCTGCAGGCAGTGTGATTTCATAGCCGCTTTCGTATTTGCCGGGATAGCCTTCAGACGCCATGATGACACAGCAAGCTGCTTTGTTGCTGAATTTCACTTCAGCGTCTGCCAGTGTGCCGTTGGCGATATGCTGCATGATGCTCAGCAGGTCACTTTCCAGCAAAGGCAGAACTACCTGTGTTTCAGGGTCGCCGAAACGGCAGTTGTATTCGATTACTTTGGGGCCGTTGGGTGTCAGCATCAGACCAAAGTACAGGCAGCCTTTGAATGTTCTGCCTTCTTTGTTCATAGCTTCCATGGTAGGCAGGAAAATGGTTTTCATGCATTCTTCCGCAACAGCTTCTGTATAGTAAGGATTGGGAGCAACTGTTCCCATACCGCCTGTATTCAGACCTTTATCGCCGTCCAGCGCGCGTTTGTGGTCCATGGAAGAAACCATGGGAATCATGGTTTTGCCGTCTGTGAATGCCAGAACGGAAACTTCCGGGCCTGTCAGGAATTCTTCCACAACGATGTGGTCACCGCTGGCACCGAAAACTTTATCTTCCATGATGGTTTTTACACCAGCTTTTGCCTGTTCTCTTGTTTCGGCAATGATAACGCCTTTGCCCAGTGCTAAACCGTCTGCTTTGATAACGGTAGGAATGGGTGCTGTTTCCAGATAAGCCAGCGCGTCTTCTGCGTTGTCAAAGACTTCGTAAGCCGCTGTAGGGATGTTGTATTTCTTCATGAGATTTTTGGAGAACACTTTGCTGCCTTCCAAAATCGCTGCGTTTTTGTTAGGGCCGAAGCAAGGCACACCGATGGCTTCCAGTGCGTCAACTGCGCCCAATACCAGAGGATCGTCAGGAGCCACCACTGCGAAATCAATGGCTTTTTCTTTTGCAAATGCCACAATGCCGTCAATATCCTTCGCGCCGATATCCACACAGACTGCATCCTGCGCAATACCGCCATTGCCGGGCAGTGCGTACAGTTCTGTCACATCTTTGTTTTCCTTAATCTTCTTCACGATGGTATGTTCTCTGCCACCGCCGCCTACAACCATAACTTTCATATATTGATTCCTCCCGTTTTCTCTCTTAGTGATGGAACAGTCTCATGCCGGTAAATGCCATAACCATGCCGAATTTGTTGCAGGTTTCGATGACATTGTCGTCACGGATGGAACCGCCGGGTTCCGCAATATAAGTTACGCCGCTCTTAGCCGCACGTTCGATGTTGTCACCGAAGGGGAAGAAAGCGTCACTGCCCAGAGCCACACCTTTGATAGAATCCAGGTATGCTCTCTTTTCTTCTTTTGTAAGAGGTTCGGGTTTTTCAGAGAAGAATTTCTGCCATGTGCCTTCTGCCAGAACGTCTTCATAGTCGTCAGAGATATAAACGTCGATGGTGTTATCTCTGTCAGGTCTGCCTACAGTAGGCAGGAAAGGCAGGTTCAGCACTTTTTCATGCTGACGCAGATGCCATACGTCCGCTTTGCCGCCAGCCAGTCTGGTGCAGTGGATTCTGGACTGCTGACCTGCGCCAACGCCGATAGCCTGACCGTCTTTGGCAAAGCATACGGAGTTGGACTGTGTATATTTCAGTGTGATCAGAGCAATGATCAGGTCGCGTTTTGCCGCATCAGGCAGTTCTTTGTTTTCTGTCACGATATTGTTCAGCAGTTCTTCGTCGATTTTGAAATCGTTTCTGCCCTGTTCAAATGTGATGCCGTAAACCTGTTTTCTTTCCTGTTTTTCAGGTACATAGTTAGGATCGATTTTTACAATGTTGTAGCTGCCTTTGCGTTTGCTTTTCAGGATTTCCAATGCTTCGGGTGTATAGCCTGGAGCAATGATACCGTCGGAGACTTCTCTTTTCAGCAGACGAGCGGTTACTTCGTCGCAAACATCACTGAGGGCAACCCAGTCACCAAAGGAGCACATTCTGTCTGTGCCTCTTGCTCTTGCGTAAGCCAGCGCAACGGGAGAATCATCCAGACCTTCGATATCGTCTACAAAGCAAGCTTTTTTCAGTTCCGCGCTCATAGGTACGCCGACAGCTGCGGAAGTGGGGCTTACATGTTTGAAGGAGGTTGCCGCAGGCATGCCCAGGGCTTCCTTCAGTTCTTTCACCAGCTGCCAGCTGTTGAACGCGTCCAAAAAGTTGATATAACCCGGTTTGCCGTTGAGAATTTCAATGGGCAAATCACTGCCGTCCGCCATAAAGATTTTTGCCGGTTTCTGGTTGGGGTTACAACCATATTTCAATTCAAATTCTTTCATACCGCTTCTCTCCTTCTAAAATTTCAAACCTTCAATTCTGCCTGAATCTCACCGTCATGCCACCGCTGCAAAATGGGCTGGATGGTATAAGCCACCAGTTCTTCCACCTGAGAGGCACATCTGCCGATATAACGCTTGGGGTCCAGTTCCGCATAGATTTCCTCCTCTGTCAGAGGGAATGCGGGATCGTCCACAATGCGCTGAATCAGGTCATTGGTGCCGCCTTCCAGTTTCACTTTTGCCGCTGCCCCATGGGAATGGGTGCGCAGACGTTCGTGAAGTTCCTGTCTGTTGCCGCCTTTTTTCACAGACTGCATCAGGATGTTTTCTGTTGCCATAAAAGGCAGTTTTTCCATGACACGACGGTTTACAACCTTATCATAGACCACAATGCCGCCGGTCACGTTAATATAGATATTTAAAATGGCATCTACTGCCAGAAACGCTTCCGCAATGGAAATACGTTTATTTGCTGAGTCATCCAGAGTACGTTCAAACCACTGGGTTCCTGCTGTCAGTGCCGGATTCAGAGAATCTACAATGACATATCTTGCCAGTGCGGAAATACGCTCACTGCGCATGGGATTGCGCTTGTAAGGCATTGCAGAAGAACCGATCTGATTCTTTTCAAAAGGCTCCTCCATTTCCTCAAAGGACTGCAAAATACGCATGTCATTGGAGAATTTATATGCGCTCTGAGCAAAACCGGACAGAACAGAGAGGAAATAAGCGTCTACCTTTCTGGAATAAGTCTGACCGGAAACGGGAACCACGCCGGGGAATCCCATTTCATCGGCGATCATGGTTTCCATCTTTTTAATCTTTTCTTCATCGCCGTCAAAAAGCTCCATAAAGCTCGCCTGTGTGCCTGTGGTGCCTTTGGAGCCCAAAAGCAGCAGCTTGTCCAAACGATGCTCCAGTTCCAGCACATCCTGAGAAAGTTCATACATCCACAGAGCCGCACGTTTGCCGACGGTGGTCAGCTGTGCAGGCTGCAAGTGGGTATAAGCAAGGCATGGCATATCCTTATATTCCATAGCAAAATCAGACAGGTTTTTCAGTACCTGTGCCGCTTTCTTCAGAATGATTTCGGAAGCCTTCCGCAGAATGATGATATCTGTATTATCCCCTACATAACAGCTGGTTGCGCCCAGATGGATGATGGGTTCCGCCGCAGGGCACTGTTTCCCAAAAGCGTAAACATGGCTCATAACGTCATGGCGAACGATTCGTTCTCTTTCTTCTGCCACTTCGTAATTGACGTCGTCTTTAAACGCCTCCATCTGTGCAATCTGTTCATCTGTAATATCCAAACCCAATGCTTTTTCCGCCCGTGCCAATGCGATCCAAAGTCTGCGCCATGTACGGAACTTAAACTGTTCAGAAAATACTTCCTGCATTTCCTTGCTGGCATAACGGGTAGAAAAAGGTGAAATATAAATTTCCTTGTTTTCGTGCATCCTGTACTCCTCTTTTGATTTATTTGTTTTTGTTGATCATTCTGTTTTCCACAGCGCCTGTTTCCAAGTCGATGTAGCGAACATAAATGGAGATTTTGTTCTGTTCATTCAGGTTTTCCCAGATTTCATTCAGGAATGTGTCGATGTCATCGGGGATTGCCACACGTTCGGGTTCACCCTGGAATGTAGGCAGGGGGTTGCCGTCGCAAGCATAAGTATGGATGAAGTGACCCAGACCTGCTGTTGCAGCATAGGAGAAGGTGTAGCGGTTGCATGCGCTGCCTTCTGCGTCTGCGCTTTTCAGGATACTCATTTTGTATGTGAAATCTTTTTCCCCGAATGTGAGCATACCGCTGATTCTAGGGGTAAAGTTGGGTGCGTCAGGTTCAAATTCTCTTGTTTCCAGAGCTTCTTCGAATGTTTTACCGTCTTTGATGAAGTCATAAACGGTGTCTGTCTGATCGCCGTTTGTCACAATCAGTTTGTTTTCCCATTTTTTGATGGGAGAATAAATAATCAGAGAAGGATCTTCCACTTTGGAAGCATCGAAGGGTTCAATGATGACTTCGTCGCCTTTTTCGATGAACACACGGTTACGGCTGTTTTCGCTGCGGCCCATGATGAAGTAAGCCACTGCCGCTTTTTTGGCATCTGCTGTTTTGCCGATGACAATGCCTCTGCCCACATAAGCGTTATCTTTCACCAGTGTAGCCATAGAATCTTTTCTGTAAATATCCATGAAAATTATCTTCCTTTCTGCAATTCTTTGGAAACCTGCTCTGTGGCACGGGGCAGCAGAATCCATTCCGCTTCCTCCATGACACGGCGCTGGAGCACTTCCGGTGTATCTCCATCTTTGACTTCAACGGCTTTCTGCATGAGGATTTCGCCGCCGTCGGGGATTTCATTGACATAATGCACCGTTGCCCCTGTCACTTTCACCCCATAAGCCAAAGCCGCTTCGTGGACTTTCAGACCATAATACCCTTTTCCGCAGAAAGAAGGGATCAAAGAGGGGTGGATATTGATGATCCGCTTAGGAAAAGCGGAAGTAAAGTTTTCGCTGAGAATGGACATGAAGCCTGCCAGAACAATCAGCTCAATGCCATGTTCTTTCAGGACTTCTTTGACCTTTTCTTCATAAGCCAGCTGGGAATCAAATTCCTTTCTGACAACCACAGCGGAAGGAATGTTGTTTTCTGCCGCTCTTGTCAGGGCATAAGCCTTATGGTTGCTGGCAAGTACCAAGGCGATTTCGCCGCTTTGCAGGATGCCGCTTTTCTGGGCATCAATCAACGCCTGCAAATTGGTGCCGCCGCCGGAAACAAAAACTGCTATTTTTGTTTTCAGCATATAACCACGCCCTCCTCGGAAGGAATGATTTCGCCCATGATGTAAGCGTCTTCACCGTTTGCTTTCAGGATTTCCAGTGCTTTTTCAGCGTCTGCTTTGGCAACCACAACGCTCATGCCAACGCCCATGTTGAATGTGTTGAACATGTCACGTTCGGGAATGTTGCCTTTTTCTGCCAACAGTTTGAAGATGGGAGGAATACGCAGTGCGCTCTTGTCAATTTTCGCACCAAAGCCTTTGGGGATGCTTCTGGGAATATTTTCATAGAAGCCGCCGCCTGTGATATGAGAAACTGCTTTCACTTTCACTTCTTCAAACAGTGCCAGCATCGGTTTTACATAGATTTTTGTAGGTGCCAGCAGGGTTTCGCCCAGAGATTTGCCGCCCAGTTCTTCCATAGGTGTTTTGATGTCTGCGTTTTCCACATCAAATACACGGCGAACCAGAGAGAAACCATTGGAGTGCACGCCGCTGGAAGGCAGTGCGATCACAACGTCGCCAGCTTCCATGGTTTTGTTGTCCAGGATTTTGTCTTTGTCTACAACACCTACTGCGAAGCCAGCCAGATCGTATTCGTCTTCGGGATAGAAACCGGGCATTTCTGCTGTTTCGCCGCCGATGAGAGCAGCGCCGGACTGTACACAGCCTTCTGCTACGCCGGAAACGATAGCAGCTACTTTTTCAGGGAAGTTTTTGCCTACGGCAATATAGTCCAGGAAGAACAGAGGTTTTGCGCCGCAGCAAATGATGTCGTTGACGCACATAGCTACACAGTCGATACCTACTGTGTCATGCTTGTTCATCAAAAACGCCAGTTTCAGTTTTGTACCAACACCGTCAGTACCGCTTACCAGTACAGGTTTTGTGATGCCTGTCAGATCCATTTCAAACAGACCGCCGAAACCACCGATATCGGACATTGCCCCTGCTGTTACGGTTCTTGCAATGTGTTTTTTCATCAGTTCCACTGCCTGATACCCAGCGGTAATGTCCACACCTGCAGCTTTATAGCTTTCACTTTGACTTTTCATGATTGTTGCTCCTTTCGCTCAGCTTGCCTTCAAATCTGTTCTTGCACGTTTCTGTGGGAACTTCTGTGGGGTAATTCCCATCGAAGCAGGCGGCACAGTATCCGCAGCCCTTGGGGGTGCCCATGAGCATGCCCAGATGGTCCAGATTCAGATAGCCGATGCTGTCCGCACCGATGATATCCCGAATCTCGTCCATGGTATGATTCACCGCAATGAGGTTTTCCTGGGAATCCACATCTGTTCCGTAATAACAAGGGAATAAAAACGGCGGTGCGGAAGAACGGACATGGACTTCTTTTGCCCCTGCTTCCCGCAGCAGTTTGACGATTCTTGCGGAGGTAGTACCTCTGACAATGGAGTCGTCCACCATAACCACACGTTTTCCCTTAATGGTTTCTGATATTACATTCAGCTTGATTTTCACTTTATCTTCTCTCGCCTTTTGTCCCGGCGCGATAAAGGTACGACCGATATATTTATTCTTGATAAATCCAATGCCATAAGGAATGCCGGATTGTCTGGCATATCCAATGGCTGCGTCGATACCGGAATCCGGCACACCAATGACAACATCCGCCTGTACAGGATGTTCCATGGCAAGACAGGCACCTGCCGTTACTCTGGCATGATGTACGCTGACGCCGTCGATTCTGGAATCGGGTCTGGAAAAATAAATATGCTCAAAAATACACAAGTGCTTCTCTGCTTCACCCATATGGTCAGAAATAGTACGGATTTCATCGCCGTCAAAAACTACGATTTCCCCCGGTTCTACATCTCGGATAAATGCTGCGCTGACTGCATCCAAGGCGCAGGTTTCCGAAGCAATGACGTAAGTCCCTTCTTCTGTGACACCATAGCAGAGAGGATGGAATCCATGAGGATCTCTTGCCGCAATCATTTTCGTGGAGGACATAACCACCAGAGAGTAAGCCCCTTTGATGCGATGCATTGCCCGATTGACTGCCTCCTCGATGGAAGGTGCATTCAGCCGTTCCTTTGTGATGATGTAGGAAATGACTTCTGTATCACTGGTGGTGTGGAAAATGGAACCTTCCAACTCCAGTTCCCGCCGCAGTTCAAAGGAATTGACCAGATTGCCGTTATGTGCCAGAGCCATTGCCCCTTTCACATGGTTCACAACGATAGGCTGGGCATTGAGTCTGCCGCCGCCGCCAGTTGTGCCATAGCGCACATGACCTACAGCCATGTTCCCTTCTCCCAGGTGCTCCATCACTGCTGGGGTAAAGACATCATTGACCAGACCGCCGTCCTTATGGTACGTAAATAAACCATCGTCATTGACCACAATCCCACAGCTTTCCTGTCCCCGATGCTGTAGAGCAAACAAACCGTAATATGCCGTAGATGCAACAGAGGTTTTTTCCTTGGCATATACACCAAAAACGCCGCATTCTTCATGGATCTTATTCATTTTTCCAGCTCCTTGTTCCGCCTGTTCTTTCTGACAGGGGTTCTTTTGTATCTGTGTTTATTTCGTATGTATGGTATCAGTGGTTGTATTTTGCTTCCACTGCTTTGTTCTTTTCCAGTACTTTTGCTGCTGCTTCCGCTCTGGCTGCATCCAGTTTTGCTGCCAGTTCCGCGTCAGATGCACCCAGCACCTGAATTGCCAGCAGAGCCGCATTTTCTGCCCCGTCAATGGCTACAGTTGCAACGGGAATACCGCCGGGCATCTGTACGGTGGAAAGCAGTGCGTCCAGACCGTCCAGTGTAGAGGATTTTACAGGAATGCCGATGACAGGCAGTGTTGTGTTTGCTGCGATGGCACCTGCCAGATGGGCTGCCTTGCCTGCTGCCGCGATGATGGCACCAAAGCCGTTGGCTCTTGCCTGCTGTGCAAATTCTTTTGCTTCTACAGGTGTTCTGTGTGCGGAATATACATGCACTTCATAAGGCACACCAAATTTGTCCAGTGTTGTCATTGCCTTTTCCAATACAGGAAGATCACTGTCGCTGCCCATTACAATACCAATTTTTTTCATGGATAAACCTCCTCAAAAATAATACAAATTCCTTTTGCAGACGCAAAAAAGGACAGTCCGATTCCTTGGCGGAAACAGGACTGCCCAGACGGTCGACAAAAAGCAGCACGCTTTCCTTCTTTTCTCCTCATTGACAGCAAAAAAGCGATATTTCCATTCATCAAAAACACCGCCGACAACCATCATGCAGAAGAAACAGACCGAAGAAATTCCGTTAAGCCCGGCAATCATAAAAATATCCGCCAGGCAGTACTGCACTGCTTAGAAAAAATTCCGATTTTCTGCTCCCCTGTGGTCTCCCACCAATCCGTCAGTTACAGAAAACCGCTTTATTTGACATGTTCAGTCTAACACATTTTCCAATTTCCTGTCAATGAAGGGGGAAGAATTTTCTCGGAAAGAAATGCTTGACAGAGCCAAATCCCTATGATATACTACTGACAATTTGTAAAGAAATACATAACAACCATGCAGACAGAAGAAAGGAGAGAAATACATTGAACTACATTTTATCCAATGCAAACGTATTTATGCAGGGCGAATTTGTAAAATCCAACGTATTTGTCAATAATGGTATCATTACCGATATTTCTTCCGCCGCACCCACAAAAGGCAGCGTTGTTTTCGATTTGGAAGGTTTCGCTATCTTTCCCGGTTTCATTGATGTTCATACGCATCTGAGAGAACCGGGATTTTTTTATAAAGAGACCATCCGCACCGGTACACAGGCGGCAGCACACGGCGGTTACACCACCATTTGCGCTATGCCAAACCTGAATCCAGTGCCCGATTGTGCCGAAACACTGGCACCGCAGCTGGAAGCCATCGAAAAAACCGCTTTGATCGAAGTCCTGCCTTATGGTGCCATCACCTATGGTGAAAAAGGCGAAGCTCTTGCGGATTTTGACGCACTGGCACCTCATGTTTGTGCCTTTTCCGATGATGGACGAGGTGTACAAAGTGACGAAATGATGCGTCAGGCCATGAAAAAAATCAAACAACTTGACAAAATGGTAGCCGCACACTGCGAAGTCAATGAACTGCTCAATGGCGGCTATATTCATGCAGGCGAATATTGTGCGCAGCACGGACACAAAGGTATCTGCTCCGAAAGTGAATGGAAGCAGATCCAGCGTGACATCGCTTTGGTAAGAGAAACAGGATGTGACTATCATGTCTGCCACATCTCTACCAAAGAAGGCGTGGAACTCATCCGTCAGGCGAAAAAAGAAGGCCTTCCCGTTTCCTGCGAAACAGGTCCTCATTATCTGGTACTGACTGATATGGACCTGCAGGAGGACGGCAGATTCAAAATGAATCCCCCTCTGCGCAGCAAAGCAGATCAGGATGCTCTCATTGCAGGCATTCTGGACGGTACCATCGACATGATTGCCACCGACCACGCCCCTCACTCCGCTGAGGAAAAAAGCAAAGGTCTGGCAAAGAGCATGATGGGTATTGTAGGACTGGAAACAGCCTTCCCCATTCTGTACACCAATCTGGTGAAAAAAGGAGTTCTTACCTTAAATATGCTCATCGATCTGATGCACACAAATCCGTCCAAACGCTTCGGCATCGGCACACCTCTGGCTGTTGGCATGCCTGCCAACCTGACTGTGTACGATCTGAACGAAACATACACCATTGACCCTGCGGAGTTCTGCTCCATGGGCAAAAGCACACCTTTCACCGGCTGGGAAGTATCCGGCAGATGTAAACTGACCATGTACAAAGGTGTTCCTGTATGGGAAGAAAATCTGGACAGCCGGAAAACAACCATATTATAATAAATTCAGGTAACTAGGAAATTTTATATATAATTCAAGGAGGAATTACAATATGCCAAAGAGAACTGACCTCAAAAAAATTCTGATTATCGGCTCCGGCCCCATCGTCATCGGACAGGCTGCCGAATTTGACTATGCAGGCACACAGGCTTGCCTTGCCCTGAAAGAAGAAGGCTATGAAGTAGTACTGGTAAACTCCAACCCTGCTACCATCATGACAGACACAACCATTGCAGACAAGGTTTATATGGAACCCCTAACACTGGAATATGTTGCAAAAATCCTGCGTTATGAACGTCCCGACGCTATCGTTCCCGGTATCGGCGGTCAGACAGGTCTGAATCTGGCAATGCAGCTGGAAAAGAAAGGCGTTCTGAGAGAATGCCAGGTAGAACTGCTGGGCACAAGCTGTGAAAGTATCGAACGTGCTGAAGACAGAGAACTGTTCAAAGAACTCTGCCAGGAAATCGGCGAACCCGTAATTCCTTCCATCATCACATACTCCGTTGAAGAAGCAATCAACGCTGCAAAAGAAATCGGCTATCCCGTTGTACTGCGTCCTGCATTCACACTGGGCGGCACAGGCGGCGGTTTCGCAAACAACGAAACTGAACTGGTAGAAATCATGGAAAACGCCCTGAAACTTTCTCCCGTACACCAGGTACTGGTTGAAAAGAGCGTAAAAGGCTACAAAGAAATCGAATTCGAAGTAATGCGTGACGGCACAGACCACGCGATCACCATCTGCGGTATGGAAAACATCGACCCCGTTGGTGTACACACAGGTGACTCCATCGTTGTGGCTCCTATCCTGACACTGAATGATGCAGACTTCAACATGCTCCGTGACAGCGCTCTGAAAATCATCCGCGCGCTGAAAATCGAAGGCGGTTGTAACGTACAGTTCGCACTGGACCCCAACTCCTCCAAATACTACCTGATCGAAGTAAACCCTCGTGTATCTCGTTCCTCCGCACTGGCATCCAAAGCAAGCGGTTACCCCATCGCTCGTGTAACAGCTAAGATCGCTGTTGGTATGACACTGGACGAAATCAAGATTTCCGAAACAAACGCAAACTTCGAACCTGCTCTGGACTATATCGTAGCGAAAATGCCTCGTTTCCCCTTCGACAAATTTGCTACAGCAGCAAACACACTGGGCACACAGATGAAAGCAACAGGCGAAGTTATGGGTATCGGCAGAACTATCGAAGAATGTCTGCTGAAATCCATCCGCTCTCTGGAAATCGGTGTTTGCCACCTGTACATGGACAAATTTGACAACACACCTAACGAAGAACTGCTGGACTACATCGCAAAGAGCCCCGATGACAGAATCTACGCTATTGCACAGCTGATCCGCAACGGCGTTTCTCTGGATGAAATCTTCAACGCAACCATGATCACAAAATACTTCCTGGAAGTAATGAAAAACATCGTTGACTACGAAACAGTACTGGCTGAAAACGTTGGCAACGTAGAAATCCTGGCAAAAGCGAAGAAAATGGGCTTCTCCGATAAATTCATCGCAAAACTGTGGAACTGGAAAGAAGTTGAAGTATTCAACCTGAGAAAAGAACAGAAAATGTTCCCTGTTTACAAAATGATCGAAACAAGCGGCTGCGGCGGCTATATCCCTTACTTCTACTCCACATACGAAGAAGGCAACGAATCCCGCCTGAGCGACAAAAAGAAAATCATCGTACTGGGTTCCGGTCCTATCCGTATCGGTCAGGGTGTCGAATTCGACTACTCCACCGTACATGCTGTAACAACCATCAAACAGTATGGTTATGAATCCATCATCATCAACAACAACCCCGAAACTGTATCCACAGACTACACAACCAGCGACAAGCTGTACTTCGAACCTTTGACTGTAGAAGACGTTATGAACATCGTAGAAATGGAACAGCCTCTGGGCGTTATCGCTTCCCTGGGCGGCCAGACAGCGATCAACCTGGCACAGCCTCTGATGGAACGCGGCGTAAAGATCATCGGTACAGACGTTGCTGCCATCGAAAGAGCGGAAAACAGAGATTCCTTCGAAAAGATCATGGAAGAACTGAACATCCCTCAGCCTAAGGGTCAGGCAGTTACAAACATCGAAGACGGTGTGAAAGCAGCAGAAGAAATCGGTTATCCCGTACTGGTTCGCCCCAGCTACGTTCTGGGCGGTCGTGCAATGCAGATCGTTGCGAACGAAGAATCCCTGCGTTCTTACCTGAAAACAGCCGTTAAAATCAACGAAGACCAGCCCGTACTGGTTGACAAATATATCCAGGGTAAAGAACTGGAAGTAGACGCAGTTTGCGACGGTTACGACGTATTCGTTCCTGGTATCATGGAACATGTAGAAAGAACCGGCGTACACTCCGGTGACTCCATCAGCGTATATCCTACATTCAGCGTATCCGCAAAAGCAAAAGGCACCATCCTGGAATACACCAAGAAACTGGGTCTGGGCATCGGCATCCGTGGTCTGTTCAACATCCAGTTCATCGTGGACAAAAACGATGATGTATACGTAATCGAAGTAAACCCTCGTTCCTCCAGAACAGTACCTTTCCTGTCCAAAGCAACAGGTTACTCTCTGGCAGACATTGCAACACTGGTAATTCTGGGCAAGACTCTGAAAGAACAGGGCATCTTCGGCATCTACCCCGATGAAAAGAACAGATGGTATGTAAAAGTTCCCGCATTCTCCTTCTCCAAACTCCACGGTATGGACACTTACCTGTCCCCCGAAATGAAATCCACAGGGGAAGCAATCGGTTACGACAACAAACTGAACCGCGCGCTGTATAAAGCTCTGCAGGCTTCCGGCATGAACATCCTGAACTACGGTACCGTATTTGCTACCATCGCAGACAAAGACAAAGAAGAAGCACTGCCTCTGATCCGTCGTTTCTACGAACTGGGCTTCAACATCGAAGCAACAAAAGGCACAGCTGAATTCCTGAAAGAACACGGTATCCGTACAAGAGTAAGAGCAAAAATCAGCGACGGCAGCGATGAAATCATCGAATCCATCCGTCACGGCTATGTAAGCTATGTGATCAACACCAGAGACATCAACGACATGCAGAACAGTGACGGTGCAGAAATCCGTCAGTGTGCAGTAGAAAACAACGTAACCATGTTCACAGCACTGGATACCGTTCGTGTTCTGCTGGATGTTCTGGAAGAAACCACACTTTGCATCTCTACCATCGACGCATAATCTAGGAGGTACGTCGTGAAGCAGTCTATCTTTACTGTAAAAAGCAATCAGCATCTGACCGACACAGTATTGAAAATGGTTTTGGCAGGGGATACCTCTGCCATCACCGCTTCCGGTCAGTTCGTAAATATCAAACTGGATGGTTTTTTCCTGCGTCGTCCCATTTCCGTATGTGACTACAACGAAAAAACTCTCACCATTCTCTACAAAGTAGTGGGCAAAGGCACAAAATACCTTTCCACACTGGCAGCCGGCAAACAGCTGGATATCCTGACAGGTCTTGGCAATGGCTATGACACCAGCAAAAGCGGTATGCGTCCCCTGCTTATCGGCGGCGGCGTAGGGGTTCCCCCCATGTATCGTCTGGCAAAAAATCTGCTGGAAGAAGGCAAAAAGCCTGAAGTGATTCTGGGCTTCAACACCAAAGAAGATGCCTTCTATATCGACGAATTCCGGGCTTTGGGCGTGCCCGTTCATGTGGCAACAGCAGACGGTTCCCTTGGCACAAAAGGCTTTGTCACCGATGTAGTGAAAACATTGAAAGACTACACTTATTTCTATACCTGCGGTCCCGAACCCATGCTGAAAGCCCTGTCTGATGTGACAGCAACCAGCGGCCAGCTCAGCTTTGAAGAACGCATGGGCTGTGGCTTCGGTGCCTGCATGGGCTGCAGCTGTGAAACAAAATACGGCAACAAACGTATCTGCAAAGACGGCCCTGTACTGGAAAAGGAGGAAATCAAGTGGTAAACACAAAAGTAACACTCAGCGGCATTACGCTGGATAACCCCGTGATTCCCGCCAGCGGTACTTTCGGCTATGGCTATGAATTTGCGGAACTGTATGATATCAATATTCTGGGTTCCTTCTCTTTCAAAGGGACCACCAGAGAACCCCGTTTCGGCAACCCTACTCCCCGTATTGCAGAATGCACTTCCGGGCTCATCAACTCTGTAGGGCTCCAGAACCCCGGCATTGACAAAGTGATTTCCGAAGAACTGCCTAAAATGCGCAAGTGCTTCCATAAGCCTGTCATTGCCAACATCAGCGGTTTTTCCGTTGACGAATACGCTTACTGCTGCGAACGCATCGACAAAGAAGACCAAGTTGGCATCATTGAAGTCAATGTCAGCTGCCCCAACGTGCATCACGGCGGCATGGCATTCGGCACCAGCCCCGAAGCTGCGGCAGAAGTGACCAGAGCCGTAAAGGCAGTGACCACAAAACCCGTTTACATCAAACTGAGCCCCAATGTAACAGACATTGCGGCTGTTGCAAAAGCATGTGAAGAAGCAGGCGCAGACGGCATCAGCCTCATCAACACCATGATGGGCATGCGTATTGACCTGAAAACAAAACGCCCTGTGATCGCTAACAAAATGGGCGGTTTCTCCGGCAGTGCCATCTTCCCTGTGGCTGTCCGCATGGTATATCAGGTAGCGGAAGCTGTAAACATCCCCGTCATCGGCATGGGCGGTGTTTCCTCCGCGGAAGATGTCATCGAAATGATGCTGGCAGGCGCTACTGCCGTTCAGGTAGGCGCAGCCAATCTGGTAGACCCCTTCGCATGCAAAAACATCATCGAAGACCTGCCCCGTGTTATGGAGCAGTATGGTATCAAAGATCTGAATGAAATCATTGGAGGTGCTCACAAATGAACAGAGATGTCATCATCGCTTGTGACTTCAACAGCAAGGAAGAACTCTACACCTTCCTGGATCGCTTCACAGAAGAAAAACCCTTCCTGAAAATCGGTATGGAACTGTTCTATGCGGAAGGTCCCGAAATCGTAAGAGAAATCAAGGCAAGAGGCCATAAAATCTTCCTGGATCTGAAGCTGCACGACATTCCCAACACTGTAAAGAAAGCTATGGCAGTTCTGTCCCGTCTGGATGTTGACATGTGCAACGTACATGCCGGCGGCACCATCGCTATGATGGAAGCAGGTCTGGAAGGTCTGACACGCCCCGATGGCACACGTCCCCTGCTGATCGCTGTAACACAGCTTACATCCACCAGTGAAGAACGCATGCAGAACGACCTGCTCATCGACAGACCTCTGGATGAAGTTGTTATGCACTATGCTGCAAATACAAAAATCGCAGGTCTGGACGGCGTTGTCTGCTCCCCTCTGGAAGCAGGCAAAGTAAAAGAAGTCTGCGGCAAAGAATTTTTGACTGTAACCCCCGGCGTACGTTTTGCCGATGGGGATAAAGGGGATCAGGTAAGAATCACCACCCCTGCAAAAGCAAGAGAAATCGGTTCTGACTACATCGTCGTAGGCAGACCTATCACACAGGCAGATGACCCTGTGGCTGCTTATAGAAGATGTGTTTCTGAATTTTTAGGAGGCGAAAAGTAATATGACAAACATGAAAAAACAGATTGCAAAAGACCTGTTATCTATTGGCGCTGTTTTCCTGCGTCCCGAAGAACCTTTCACATGGGCAAGCGGCATCAAAAGCCCTATTTACTGCGATAACCGTCTGACACTGACAGCACCTGAAGTGCGTACTCGCGTAGAAAACGCACTGGCAGAAACCATCAAAGCAGAATACCCCGACTGTGAAGTGCTCATGGGCACCAGCACAGCAGGTATCGCTCACGCTGCTATCGTTGGCCACATCATGGGACTGCCCATGGGTTATGTTCGCTCCGGTCACAAAGACCACGGCAGACACAACCAGATCGAAGGCAAACTGGAAAAAGGCCAGAAAGTTGTTGTTGTGGAAGACCTGATCTCCACAGCCGGCAGCGCTATCGAAGTTGTAAACGTACTGCGTGAAGCAGGTGCTGACGTACTGGGTATCGTAAGCATCTTCACTTATGGCATGCAGAAAGGTCTGGATCGTCTGGCAGAAGCAAATGTAAAAAATGTCAGCCTGTCCAACTTCGACGCAGTTGCTGAAGTAGCCGCTGAAGAAGGCTACATCAAAGAATCTGACATCGCGAGACTGATCGCTTTCCGCAACAATCCCAGTGATGAAAGCTGGAGGACTGATGTGAAATGAGAAATCTGATCGATATTACTGACCTGACTGTACAGGAAATCGACGAACTGATTGCCACCGCTTGTGACATCATCGCCAATCCCGATAAATACTGCGACGCTTGCCGCAGAAAAAAACTGGCTACCCTCTTTTTTGAACCCTCTACCAGAACCCGCCTGAGCTTTGAAGCGGCTATGCTGGAACTGGGCGGCAGTGTGCTGGGCTTTTCCGAAGCAAACAGCAGCTCTGCATCCAAAGGGGAAAGCGTTGCGGATACCGTACGTGTGGTAGGCTGCTATGCAGACATCATCGCTATGCGTCATCCCAAAGAAGGGGCACCCATGGTAGCTTCCATGTACTCTCCCGTGCCCATTATCAATGCTGGTGACGGCGGTCATAACCACCCCACACAGACACTCACAGACCTGCTGACTATCCACAGAGAAAAAGGTCATTTTGACAATCTGACCGTTGGTCTGTGCGGCGACCTGAAATTCGGCCGTACTGTACATTCCCTGATTCATGCCCTGTCCCGTTACACAGGCATCCACTTTGTGCTGATTTCTCCCGAAGAACTCAGCCTGCCCTCTTATATCATTCACGATGTACTGGAGAAAAAAGGCATGTCCTTTGAAGAAACACAGGATTTGGAAGCAGTGATGCCCAAACTGGATATCCTGTACATGACAAGAGTACAGCGGGAACGTTTCTTCAACGAAGCAGACTACATTCGTCTGAAAGACAGCTATATCCTGACACTGGACAAGCTGAAAGACGCCAAAGAGGATCTTTGCATCCTGCATCCCCTGCCCCGTGTCAACGAAATTGCCACCAGCGTGGATAACGACAGCCGCGCATGCTACTTTAAGCAGGCACACAACGGCAAATATATCCGTATGGCACTGATTCTGAAATTACTGGGGGTGGAAGTGTAATGCATATCGATGAAATCCAAAACGGTATTGTCATTGACCATATCAAAGCCGGCAAAGGCATGGAACTGTATCATTTCCTGCATCTGGATGAACTGGATTGCTCCGTTGCCATCCTGCGCAATGTCAGCAGCCAGAAAATGGGCAAAAAGGACATCATTAAAATCGACAGCGTGCTGGATATGGATTTAGGCGTTCTTGGCTACATGGACCCGAACATGACCATCAGCATCATTCAGGACGGCAAACGGGTGAAAAAATTCCATCCTGAACTGCCTGAACAGATCACAAACGTTATTTTCTGTAAAAATCCTCGCTGCATCACCACAGTGGAACAGGAAATCGACCATATCTTTAAGCTGACAGACAGAGAAAAAGGCGTTTACCGCTGCCTGTACTGCGAAAGTGAAGCAAAAAAATAAGATGCCCTTGGCATCCCATAGAAAAACAGCCAGAACATTAGGGGCTTCTTCATAAGAAAACAAAGAAAGCTGAAACTTTTGTATAACAAAAGATTTCAGCTTTCTTATTTATCAAAAATTCATTAGATTTGTTTTCTTAAGGAGAAGTTGCTTCCTTCTGGCTGTTTTTTATTTCTGTTAAATACAAAACTTTTCTGTATACACCATGCAATCCCCTCTGTAAGCCTCTATAAGGCGTTTTCTTTCTCAGAGAGCAAATCCTCATAGTTTACAAAAAATTCGTTTCAAGCCCAGAAAATACCAAAATACAATGGTATTCTCCTTACTTCGCCAATTTTAGTGTGAAAAGGAAGGTACTTCCTTCGCCCAATTTGCTTTTTACTGCAACTGTTTCTCCATGGGCTTGGATAAATTCCCGCACAATGGAAAGCCCCAGCCCTGCACCAGTCTTATCTTCATTTCTGGTGGCATCAGCTTTATAGAATCGGTCAAAGATATATTTCTGATCTTCTTCACTGATGCCGGCTCCGTGGTCTTTCACAGAAACCAGAATCTTATTTTTCCCAGAAAATGTAGTTTCCACCTCAATGACACCGCCTTCTTTGGAGAACTTCACAGCGTTGTTCATGAGATTATGAATGACACGGGAAATCTTATCCTGATCCGCATGGACCATGGTTTCTTTCGCCGCAAAGGAAACTTCGATGCGCATGCCCTTTTCTTCCATCTGGGGTTCCAGCACCGCACAGTTTTCCCGAATGATTTCATTCAGGTCAAAATCGGTTTCTTCCAGCACGATCTTGCTGTCCTGGGCGCGGCTCATATCCACAATGCCTTCAGCCAGTCTGCTGAGCCGCTGGCTTTCCTCCAGCACAATCCGCAGATAACGCTCCTGTTTTTCCGGCGGAATGGTACCATCCAACATAGCCGTCAAAAATCCTTGGATACTGGTCAATGGAGAACGCAGGTCATGGGATACATTGGCAATGAACGCCCTTCTGGATTTCTCGATATTATCCAGACTTTCCGCCATGTGGTTGAAGCTCTCTGCCAATTGCCCCATTTCATCCTCACTGGTGATCTCCACTCGTTTTTCAAAATTGCCCCCGGCAATTTCTTTTGCCGCACGGTTCATATCCATCAAAGGCTCTGTCATTTTCCGAGATGTGACCAGACTCACCAGCGCCGTCAATAGGAAAGCCAACAGCAGGCAAAATACACCGGCACGGTACATCTCGTTCAAAGAAACCTTGATTTCCGGCATAGAACGGCACATAAAAATACCGGAAAGCTGCCCTTCAGACAGAGGATATCCCACAATGAGCATAGGTGTACCGAAAATAGAGGAGGAACCTGTTTCCAGAGAAACCACATTGCCTTCCTGAATCCCTTGCACCAGTTCTTCATAAGCCAGTACATGCCCCAGCAGACTGCTGTCCATACCAGGAGAAGCCAGCACAATAACGCCCTCCTTATTGACCAACAGAACGCCTGCGCCCATATAGTCCTCCAGCACCTGCATTTCATAAGCCAAATTATTGATATTCCCCGTATTATAAGCTTTATTGATGGCTCCAGCAATCTTTTCTCCCTGTTCGATGAGCTCCTGCTTTGTTTCCGACATATAATGGCTGGTATAAATCACAGAAAGCATACCGCCCATCAATATGACGCAAAAACTGATGGTTGCCATATATAATAAAAACTGCTTAATCACAATGGACTTTTTAAACATAATCATTCCTCCAAAAAGAAAACAAAAGAAAAACATTCCAAAGAACAAAAAACATGCTATAATAAAACAGGAATGTTTTTACAAAAAACTTCCTCATTATGAAGAAAGGAGTGGCAGATGCTTCTGCCGTATGTACTATGAACAATCAACGACCCAATCCGCCCAGAAAGAAAATCAAACTGGCAGACCTTGTCCTGTTTGCCGTTGCCATCTTTCTGATTTTTATGACCCCTTGGGGCAACACAAACAGCTATCATCATTTGATGCTGTTCCTGTATGTACTTTGTGTTCTGCTTCGTTTCAGCAATCTCCGCAAACAGAAAATACGGGAATTGGAACGCAAACGCAAAATGGAAGAACGCGCTGCCATGCAGCAGGCTGCTGATACACTCCCTGCTGATGCTGTCGAAGCCGCTCCCACAGAAGCTCTGCCTGTGCAGTCTTCTGAAAATGTTTCTGATGTAGTTCAGACAGAACCTAAAAATGAATGATATACAAAATATGTAAGGAATCAGCCGCCCAAACAGCGGCTGATTTTTTATGTATTTCTTATTTACTTTGGTCCGAATTTATAACCAACACTCCAAACGGTGCGGATGCCCCATTCATCGTCCTGATTGAGCTTTTCACGGATTCGTTTTACATGAACATCAACGGTACGGGTATCTCCAGCGTATTCATAACCCCAGATACGGTCCAAAAGCTGCTCTCTGGTAAACACACGCTTAGGATTGGATGCCAGAAAATGAAGGAGTTCAAATTCTTTCGGCGGAAAATCCACACTTTTTCCATGATAAGTAACCGTATAATTGGACAGATTGATCTCCAAATCTGGATAACGCAGCACCTGTCCATCATCAGCTTCTTCTTTCACACTGCCAGCTTCATAACGCCGCAGTACTGCCTTTACCCTTGCCACCAGCTCCTTGGGGTCAAAGGGTTTGACGATATAATCGTCTGCCCCCAATTCCAGCCCCAGTACCTTGTCAAAAGTTTCCCCCTTTGCTGTCAGCATGATAATGGGGACTTTGCTTGTTTTCCGCACTTCTGCACAAACCTGATAGCCATCCATACCCGGCAGCATCAGATCCAGCAGAATCAAATTCGGCTCATAAGTTGTCACTGCTTCCAATGCCTGTTTGCCGTCATAAACCTCCTGTGTATCATAACCGTCTTTCATCAGATACAGAGAAATCAGTTCTGCAATATGCTGATCATCGTCTACTACCAGAATCTTCTGTTTCTCACTCACGGCATCCATCTCCTTTGTATATGACCCTTATTATTTCAATTCTACAACCGTTACGCCGGCATCCCCTTCCCCAAACGTACCGGGACGCTGGCTTTTCACATGGGGATTGGTGCGCAGATATTTCTGCACGCCAGCACGGAGGGCGCCGGTGCCTTTCCCATGGATGATGATAATCTGTTTCAGACCGGACAGATAAGCATCATCAATATATTTGTCAATATTTACAATGGCTTCATCCACCAACTGACCGCGGCAGTCGATTTCCGCGGAAATAAACTGACTCTTTTTCGCCTTCGCCCGTACGTTGGTCTGTCTGGGCTTAGGTTCTTTGGGCTGTGGTGTATCATCCAGCATCAATTCTGCCAGAGGCACTTTCACCTTCATGATGCCCATCTGCACCATAACATCTTTATTCTTATCCGGCGCAGAGAGAGCCACACCGTTCTGGTCGAAGGAAATGACATAAACTCTGTCCCCTGCCTGTAATTTTTCAGGCGGCTTGTGGGTAGGTTTCACCTTTTTGGACTTGAGGAAGTCCTCCTGTACGGAAGACAGCTTTTCTTTCAGTTTGGCTCTGTTTTCCAGTGCCTTCTGCTGGTTTTTCTGCTTTGCTTCCCGGTTCATTTCCTTGATGATCTGGTCGGCTTCTTCTTTCGCCTGAGCATAAATCTGTTTTGCTTCTTCTCTTGCCTTCTGGAGGATTTTTTCTTTCTGTTCTCTTGTTTTCTCCTTCTGGCGTTCCACTTCTTTTTTCAGGCTTTCCGCTTCTCTGCGGTACTGTTCTGCCCGTTCCTGCTCGAAAGCCACACTTTTCTTGCTGATTTCCAAGTCTGTGATGACGTCCTCAAAACGGGCTTCATCATGGGAAATAAATTCTCTTGCACTATCAATGATATAATCCTGCAAGCCCAGACGCTTGGAAATGGCAAAAGCGTTACTTTTCCCGGGAATCCCGATGAGCAAACGATAAGTGGGACGCAGTGTTTCCACATCGAATTCACAGCAGGCATTTTCTACCCCTTCTGTGGAAAGAGCATATACCTTCAATTCGCTGTAATGGGTGGTAACTGCGGTACGAATCTTCCTGTCATGTAAATAAGAAATAATCGCCATAGCCAGTGCCGCACCTTCTGTAGGGTCTGTACCTGCCCCTAATTCGTCGAAAAGCACCAGAGAGCTGTCTGTCACATCTTCCAGAATCTTGACGATATTAGTCATGTGAGCAGAGAAGGTACTCAAGCTCTGCTCAATGCTCTGTTCATCCCCAATATCCGCGAAAACTTCGTCAAACACTGCCAGCTGGGAATGGTCGTTGGCAGGAATATGCAGCCCTGCCTGCCCCATAAGGGAGAACAAGCCCAATGTTTTCAATGCAACGGTTTTACCGCCGGTATTAGGCCCAGTGATAAGCAGTGTGGTAAATTCTTTCCCCAGATAAATATTGATGGGCACTACGGTTTTCTTATCCAGCAAAGGATGTCTGCCCTTCTGGATATTCACATAGCCTTTTGTATTGAACAGGGGCTGCGTACCATCCATGGACAGGGAAAGCTGTGCCTTTGCGAAAATAAAGTCCAGCTGTGTCAGCAATTCCAAGTTTGCGCTGAGCTGTGCTTCATTCTGGATGACCATAATAGACAGGCTGGTAAGGATTTTTTCAATTTCCTCCCGTTCTTTCGCCTGCAATTCTTTGATTTTGTTGTTCAGCTGTACAACGCTCAAAGGCTCCATGAATACAGTGGAACCTGTATTGGACTGGTCGTGTACCATACCGGGGAACACACTGCGGTATTCGCTCTTGACAGGCACACAATATCTGTCATTTCGGATGGTGATGACAAAATCCTGGAGCATATTCCGATATGCAGAAGAAGAAATGACCCCATTCAGATGATCTTTCACCCTGTCATTGGAAATTTTGATTTCCTTGCGGACGCTTTTCAGTCCTGCGCTGGCATCGTCAGCGATTTCCGTTTCAGAAACGATACATCTGGTGATTTCATTTTCCAGATTGGGAATCAGTGTCAACAGTTCGAAATATTCGTCCAGACGTTCATAAGTTTCCGCCTTGTTTTCATTTTTCGCATAATTTTTCGCCTTACGGCAAACATAGAGAAATTCCCCAATGTGCATCAATTCGGGAATGGACAGAGTACCGCCCATTTCTGCCCGTTTCAGCTGGGGACGGATTTCCCGAAAACCGCCAAAGGAAGGGCTGCCTTTCCGCAGCACCATACTCACTGCTTCGGTGGTTTCCTGCTGACGCAGCACGATTTCCGACATGGAAACGGAAGGCTGCAAGTGGTGCGCCATTTCCTTTGCCATAGGGGAAACGGCAAATCCCGCCAGCATATTTATGATTTTATCGTATTCCAAAATACGCAATGCTTTTTCGTTCATTCCATTACCTCAATCTATTCTACGCCCCTCACGGGACTATTTTCTGACATACAAATAAGGCAGCTTACCGCCGCTTATTTTGTTATTATACCATCGGATGAGCCAAAATACATCGGCTTTTCCGAGAAATTCACAGAAATGTTACATTTCTGCCGAAACAAAAACGGAAGAATCCACCGCTTTGGCAGAATTCTTCCGTCTAGTTTTCTTTTTTTGGGGAATTATTTCCAGAATTCGAATTCCATATCGTAAATACGAACGGTATCGCCTTCCTGAATACCTTTTTCCTCCAAAGCTTCGATGATACCTTTTTCTTTCAGATAACGTTGGAAGAAAGCGAAGCCCTTTTCTGTATCGATATTGGTATAGCCGATCATCTTTTCGACGCCGACGCCTCTTACCACATACACTTCGTCCTCGATTTCGATGGTGAAAGGTTCCTGATCCACTGCCACTTCATCGTATTCTTCATATTCTTCTTCGAATACGATATCTTCGGGATAGTTTTTCAGGATTTCCGCTACTTTTGTCAGCAGTTCATCCAGACCTTTGTTGGTTGCCGCGGAAATGGGGAATACTTCAAAGCCTTCTTTTTCATAGGCTTCTTTCAGGCGTTCCACATTTTCTTCGGAACCAGGTATATCTGTTTTATTTGCTGCAATCACCTGAGGGCGTTTCATCAATTCGGGATTGTATGCTTCCAGTTCCTGATTGATCTTACGAACGTTTTCCACAGGGTCGTCACCTTCCACGCCAGCAGCGTCTACCACATGGATAAACACTTTGGTACGTTCTACATGACGCAGGAAAGCATGTCCCAGACCAACGCCTTCGCTGGCGCCTTCTACCAGACCGGGAATATCTGCCAGCACGAAGGAATCGCCGTATCTGCCTTCTACCACGCCCAGATTGGGAGCCAGTGTGGTAAAGTGGTAGTTTGCGATTTTAGGGTTTGCGTTTGTTACCATGGACAGCAGTGTGGATTTGCCAACATTAGGGAAACCAATCAAACCAACGTCCGCGATCAGTTTCAGTTCCAGAATGACGTCGTATTCTTTTGCCACTCTGCCCTGTTCCGCATAACGGGGCGCCTGTCTGGTGGGTGTTGCAAAGTGCTGATTGCCCTTGCCGCCTTTACCGCCGTGAATCAGGATTTTTTCTTCTCCGTGTTTGGTAATGTCCGCCATGATTTTACCGCTTTCCGCTTCACGGATAACCGTACCAACAGGCACTTTGATAACAACGCTTTCGCCGTCTTTACCGAAACAGTTGCGTTTGCCACCGTCCTGACCGTTGCCCGCCTTGAACATTCTCTTATAACGGAAGTCCATGAGAGTACCCATGCTTTCGTCCCCTACAAAAATAACGTCGCCGCCTCTGCCGCCGTCGCCGCCGTCGGGACCGCCATGGGTAATATATTTCGCACGGAAGAAAGAAACCATACCATTGCCGCCGTTGCCGCCTTTAACATGAATCTTGACTCTATCTACAAACATATTCTCACCTCGTATCCTTTCTCTTTCTTTCAAAACCTCTTTCGTCAGAAGCAAACTGTTTTGCTTTTCACGAAAAAGGCTTCAAATGATATCATTTGAAGCCTTCAACATTCTTATTCAGCGATTTCAACAGGGTATACGGAAACCTGTTTTTTATCTCTGCCTTTTCTTTCATATTTTACACGACCGTCAACCAAAGCGAACAGTGTATCGTTACCGCCTTTGCCTACGTTCACACCGGGATGGATTTTAGTACCACGCTGTGTGTATAAAATATTGCCTGCCAGTACAAACTGACCGTCTGCACGTTTTGCACCCAATCTCTTAGCATTGGAGTCACGACCGTTCTTTGTGGAACCGCCGCCTTTGTGGTGCGCGAAGAACTGAAGGTTCAATCTGAACATACTTACACCTCCTCAATTTTCAAAGTAAGATACTTGTTATATTCCGTTTCAATGCCGGACAACCCGAGCCATAATGTCTGCAAAAGCAGCTGTACCCGTTCGTCCTCCATTCCCTCTAAAGGGAACACAACTTTGAGATAACCGCCTTTTTTCTCATCGGCTTTTGCCTGAAAGGGCACGTCCGTGAACTGCTCTATGGCATTGACCGTATTGAGAGAAAGTATAGTAACCGCCGCACAAACAATGTCTTCCCCATGGGGCGCATAGCCTGCGTGACCGGAAATCTCAAATGCACAGATTTTATTCTCTTTCTGATAAAGCTTTGCTTGAATCATAATTAGATGGATTTAATCTGCAGTTTTGTGAAAGGCTGTCTGTGGCCGTTTTTCTTGTGGAAACCTTTTTTGGGTTTGTATTTGTAAACGACTACTTTTTTTGCTTTGCCGTCACCGATTACGGATGCTGTAACTGCTGCGCCTTCAACGTAGGGAGCGCCAACTTTTACATCGCCGTCTTTCGCCAGTACCAGAACTTTGTCGAAAGTATATTCCTGACCTGCTTCAACACCCAGTTTTTCTACTGTGATGATATCGCCTTCTGCTACTTTGTACTGCTTACCACCAGTTTCAATAATTGCGTACATGTGAACACCTCCTCGCAATTTTACTCGCTGGATACGGTAACCGAAGCCTTTCTTCGGTTTTCCAGAACCTCTCCATGCGGCTGACATACTTCATTATAGTATCACAGGGTTTTCAGCCTGTCAACACTTTTATTCCAATTTTTTGCCTTGTTTTACAGCAAAATACCGCTCGTCCTGCCCCAGTTTCCGCAGCACGGACAAAAGTGCGGCAAGACCATCTCTGGTCAGGCATTTTTTACCATTTCTTGTCATTTCATAGGCGATGGAAAGGCAGTCCTCCGCCCGTTCCAGACTGCCGTTGGCGGCATACATCCGTCCAATGCGGTCACATAGCTTGCCGTATGCTTCTGTTTCTCTGCCTTTGGCTGTCCCTAACAGCAAAGCACGGTCCAAAAGGGTATTCGCTTCTTTCTGGTTACCCTGGGCAATATGAGAAGCCGCTGTTTTCAGAAGCAAACGAGCGAAATTCTCTGATTCCCCTTCCATCATACGGGTTGCCAGCGCCAATTCACTAAAACTTTCCGCCGCTTCCTTATGGCGTCCGCTGTCTGCCAGCAATCTGCCTGTGCGTTCCAGTCTGCGCTGGTACTGTTTTCCTCTGGGAAGCTGCAAATCACGGAACAGCCGCACGTAAGGCAGATACATGCCAACCGCTTTTTCCTTTTCGCCCATGGCAAAATAGCAGTCGCCGATTTCCGCCAGCAGTTCGCAGTAATCTTTCGTTTTCACACTGTCATATTCTTCGATGTAATTCTTAGCGTTGGTAAGCTTTTGCAGACCTTTCAGGTATTCTCCTGCTGTCAGGTACCATTCTCCCAGTCTGCGGCATGCCTGGGCATATTCCATGCCTTCCGCCGCCTGTTCTGCCGCCTGATACCAGAAAAATGCCTGTTCCCGGTTGCCTGTACGCATTTGCAGATCCCCCAGAGAGATAGCATTGCGCACCGCTTCTGCGTCCAGAGATTGTGCCTGTTCTCCTCGCTGTGCCAGCATTTCCGTAAAAAGGTCTTTGGCCTTCTGGAGCCGCCGTCTTTCTTCCATTTTTGCCTGACGTTCCGCCCCTTCATAAGGCAGTTTTCCTTTGTTTGCCAGCAAATCATACTGCTGGTGACGTTTTGCGAATTTCTCCGTCAGTCCGCCTCCGGAACGGCTGAGTTTTTCCACCGCTTCTTTTCGATATGCCTCCGCCTTTTTCTCATTGCCCATGGCAAGATAACAAACAGCAACAGCCAGCAATGTTTCCGCCGCACGTTGTTTTTCTTCTGCCGTTTCCTCATAGTTTGCGTCATTGATGGCAAGATAATGCTGTACTGCCACAGCGTAATCGCCTTTGCGCACACAAACTTCTGCCAGATATTCCAGTGTTTTCAAATATCTTGGATTGTCCTCATCCAGCATTTCCTTCTGGATGGCGGCACTTTCTGTCAAAATCTGAATGGCTTCATCGTATTGTTTTTCTCTTGCCAAAATCTCACCCAGTTTTGCCAGACCAATGGCATATTCCGGATGATTTTTGCTGAAATGCTTTTCCAACAGTTCTATGGCTTCTCGGCAAAGGGCAGCCGCCGCCTGCCCTTCTCCTGCTTTCTGCTTCACATCTGCCAAAAGCTGTAAGCCACCAATCAAATCACGGTCTGTACCCGTTTCCGCTTCTCTGCGGATATACAGAGCCTCCTGCAAGTATTCTGCCGCCGCTTCATAAGCGCCTTTGGCTGTAAAAAGCCCTGCAATCTGCTCCAGCGTATCCGCATACAAAGGGTCCATTCTGCCTACGGTATCCCGACGAATGAGCAAGGCTTTTTCGTAAGCCGCAAGGGCATCTGTGTCCCGTCCCATTTTTTCGTAAAGTCTGCCGCGGCTCATGTAGCACACAGCCACCTGTGGATGGGACTCTCCCAAAGCCGCTTCTTTCCGCCGCAAAGCCTCTGCGTTGGCTTCCAGCGCCTTTTCCATCTGTCCCATGCCGCTGTAATCAGCACTCATGTTGTTCAGGGTATCAGCGTAAAACAAATGGTCACCGCCCAGCACTTCTCTTACCAGCTTCAGCACTTCTTCATGACACTGTAATGACTTTTCAAACATCCCTGCCTTACAGCACAATATGCCCAGACTATTCAAACTGTTGATGTAATCCAGATGGCTGTCCTTCATAATCTTCCGGCGCATCTGTACGGCTTTTTCACAGTATTCCACAGCCAGTTCGTTCCAGCCGGCTTTTTCGCAGACCTCCGCCAGAGATAATGTCCAGATCATATAACAAAAGCTTTCCTCCACCCCTGCCTTTTCCATAAAGTCCAGCGCCTTTTCGTAAGAAGAAATGGCACGTCTGTAATTTCCACCGCCGTCATAAGCCGCTCCCAGAGAAGCGAAAATATCCGCCATATCTTCTTTGGAAAAATCCGCGGAGCGTCTTGCCCGCTCCAAAGCTTGCTGGTGGTACTCCACCGCTTTTTCGTACTGCTGGAGGTCTTCTTCCGTATTGCCCAGATGGAACAGGCTGTAAATGGTATCCACATGGTCTTTCCCCAGTTTTCCTTCGCGGATTTTCAGCACCTCACCATGGAATCTGCGGGCTTTCTCCCCTTCTCCCATGTTGTTGTAGGCAATGGCAAGGTTATTTACCGTATCCGCATAAGAAAGGCTTTCGCCGGAACAATCCCGTTTCAGCACAGCCGCTTTTTTGTAATACTCCACCGCCTTGGGATACATGCCCATGGTATCGAAAATAACCCCCAGATTGTGCATATCCGACGCGTATTCCATGGTGTTGGCGTCATCATTTTCCAGATATTTCTGTAAGATATTTTTGCCCAGTATCAATGCTTTTTTATATTCACCGGCTCCATAGGCCGCCTGCAGTTCCCGCCGCAGTTTACGGACTTCCGCAAAATAAAATCCCATTTTCATACCTCCCCTGCTTCCACAAGCGCCATAGCCTCCCGAATGGTGTCCCATCGGTAGCCTTTTCGCTGCAAAAAGCCGTAAAGCCGTTGTTTTTCTTTCTCATCCAATTCCAGATTGCCCCTCGTTTTTTTCAGTATCCAACGGGCAGCGTCTTCCGCTTCGTTCAGGTCTGTTTCTGCCAGCACTTCTTCGGCGATTTTCTCAGAAATGCCCTTTTGCCGCAGTTCCATTTTGAGGGCATAAGCTCCCTTGGGTTTCAGCCGCAGCCGTTCCTTCACAAAGCTTTTAGCATAGGCTTTGTCGTCGCAGTAGCCATAACGACAAAGAAAGTCCATGACCTTTTCGATGACTTGGGGCGCAAATTCCTTTTCTGTCAGCTTCCGCCGCAGTTCCGCCTCCGTCCGCATTTTATAGCCCAGATAATGGAGGGCTGTATCCTGTGCCTGTATATAAATCAGATTATCCTGAATGATATCGTAGGTTTCCTGTAAAATGGGCTCCCCCTCACGCAGTTTAAAATACAGCACGTCCTGTGCAATGAGGGAAAAAGCAAATTCCCCATCAATAAAAATATTTCGTTTCGCAGGATCTTTTTTCTGCGGAATGATGGCTGTCACCAGCATGGCATTCTCTCCTTGCTCTGATTTCATATCTTATTAGTATACTACAAATGATAGGAAAATGCCAAGGTGTTCCGTCCATAAAAAAGCCCTCTGTTTTCACAGAGGGCTTTGATGTGTTCTTATACAAAAAGATATTTCAATATAAATGCAATTGCCAGTACATACATGAGCCAGTGTACTTTCTTTTCTCTTACCTTACCTGAAACAATCTGAATCAACACATAAGAGATGACGCCCAGGGCAATACCTTCAGAAATGGAATACATGAAAGGCATCACAATCATGGCAACGAAAGCAGGAATGGCTTCGCTCATATCATCGAAATCAATGCGGAACACAGTTGTGATCATCATAAACCCAACAACTACCAACGCAGGTGCTGTCGCGAAAGAAGGAATCGCCAGGAAAATGGGAGAAAGGAACAGTGCAACCGCAAACAGCAGACCTGTTACAACGGAAGTCAGACCAGTTCTGCCACCAGCCATAACGCCGGAGGAGCTTTCTACATAGGTGCTGACAGTAGATGTACCCAGAACCGCGCCCAAGCTTGTACCAACTGCGTCTGCCATGAGGGCGCCGCGGATACGAGGCAGTCTGCCCTGTTCATCCAGCATGTCCGCTTTGGAAGCAACACCGATAAGGGTTCCCATGGTGTCAAACAGGTCAACAAACAGGAATGAGAGCATAACTGTGATGAAATTCAAGCCCAAGAGCCCTGAAAAATCCATCTGCATCAAAGTAGGTTTCAAAGAAGGAATCCCAAAACCTGCGGAAAAATCAGGCAGTACAGAATACATTCCCAGTTCCGGATTGGGCTGATAAATTCCAGCTACCTGCAACAGGATGCCCAGCAGCCATGTGCACAGGATACCCAGCAAAATGCCGCCGGGCACTTTTTTGATCATAAACGCAACAGTCAGGATAATCCCAACGAATGCCAGCAATGCGCCAATGCCTTCAGACCAGAATCTGCCGTCAGCCAGTGCCGCTTTGAAGGGATAAATAGCTACCAGTGTGGAGCCGTCCACCACCAGTTTGGAATTCTGGAAACCGATGAAAGCAATGAACAAACCAATACCACAGGTGATACCGGCTTTCAGAGACATGGGGATACAGTTAAAGATGGCTTCACGCACATTTGTAAGGGAAAGCACGATGAAGATAATCCCTTCCACAAATACCGCTGCCAGTGCTACATGCCAAGTAAAGCCCATCTGCCCTACAACTGTGTAGGCAAAAAAAGCGTTCAAGCCCATGCCAGGTGCCAGTGCAAAGGGATAATTGGAAAAGGCAGCCATCATCAGTGTTGCCAGACAGGATGCCAGCGCCGTTGCTGTAAATACCGCGCCGCTGTCCATACCTGCTGATGACAGTACAGACGGGTTTACCGCAAGGATATACGCCATTGTCATAAATGTGGTAATCCCTGCCAATACTTCCGTTTTTACATTGGTATGGTTCTTTGAAAGATGAAACGTTCTCTCCAACAGACCATTCATTGGTAAAATCCTCCTTTTTCTTCTTTACTTCAGAGTTTATTTGCATTATCAGCGTATTAAATTTTTCTATCCCTGTCAATGATTTTCTTAATGAAATCTTAACGTTTCACGAAAAAATACAATTTTTCAATTCCATCCACCTCGGACAAATAGCCTTGACAAAAAAACACCAGCACTCTAAGATAAAAAGAAAAACACCCCTTAGGAGGTCATTATGCAGAAAAAACAAACAAAACTTGCCGGCATAATTCTTGCAATTTGCTGTATCCTTGCAGTGATTCTTTTTTTCCAGACCAGACCGGACACAACCGCCGGCGAAAAACAGATCACCATTTCTGTCATTCATAGTGACAGCAGTAAAAGTACATTTTCCTATGACACAGACGCGGAATATCTGGGGGAAGCACTGACAGAGCAAGGGCTTGCCGAAGGTACCGATGGGCCTTACGGCATGTTCATCACCACCGTTGACGGAGAAACCGCCGACGAAAGCAAAGAACAATGGTGGTGCATCACAAAAGCAGGAGAAATGGTCAATACCGGTGCAGATCAGACTCCTGTACAAGATCAGGATGTCTTTGAACTGACTTTGAAAGAAGGCTATTGATTTGACAAAGCAGAATATCCACGAACTGGTGATTTTAGGGCTTTTTACCGCCATACTGTTTCTGGGACAGGTTTTTCTGGCATTCCTGCCCAATATTGAAGTGGTGAGCCTGCTTATCATCCTCTACACCCTCACATGCGGAAAAAAAGTTTTCCTCATCATATATGCCTTCGTACTGCTGGAGGGCTTCTGTTACGGCTTTGGTATGTGGTGGTTCAGCTATCTCTACATCTGGAGCATACTGGCTCTCGCTGTTTTGTTCTTCCGTCAAAACTGTTCTGCTCTTTTCTGGAGCATTCTTTCTGGCTTCTTCGGACTGGCATTCGGCGCATTATGTGCCCTGCCCTATCTCATCGCCGGCGGTATTGGAGCCGCTTTCGCCTATTGGACGTCGGGCTTGCTTTTTGATGTAACCCACTGCATAGGCAATTTTGCAGTCTGTTTTGTGCTTTTCCATCCTCTGCATCGGCTGCTGAAACGACTATATCCCACACCATAAAAAAACAGGCAGACGGTCTTTTTTATTTGCTGCCGGGAATTACTTAGAAAAAAAGTCTTTTGACAATCCTGTGAAGTCACAGCCGTCAAAAGGCTTTTCTCTATAAATCATGCATCTTGCGTATTGAACATTTATTTTTCTGCCAGCTTATATAGAATCTTTTTCCGGCAGATATTTTTTCATCATTCACCAAAAAGTTCTTTTACAAAAGGCGGTATCAGTCTTCCGAAAAGTTCTGTCATAAATGCCGGACTTTCTTTCATGCCGTTGCTGACCCACTTTGTGAACATAAAACATCCCCCAAAGGTGAAATACTCCAATTCCCTGTATTCATCCTCATTCATGGTATAGTGATGGATTTCCGTGATGTTTCTGCTCAGTTCAGACAAAATCCTTTCCTGACCGTAATCGGTGATAAAGGAGAATTCCGATTGGGAAAATGCCTTGATGAACAGCTCCTTGTATTTGAGCATTTCCTCAAACTGGCGCATTTTCGCTTCTCTCCAGCCATAAGGATTTCCCATTTTATACAGGCTCATGTCATTGCACTCATCCCACAGCCAGAAAACAGCATCGTCGATATTATAAAAATATCTGTAGAATGTGGCTCTGCTGACGCCGCCTGTTTTGCATATATCAATGACTTTCAGTTTGTCATAATCAGTATAGTGCGCCATCTGGTTCAGCGCTCTGATAATGGCATATCTCATTTCATTGTTCTGTACCATATTTTCTTTTCTCACATCTACACCTCTTATGAAAACCTGATTTTACCATTTCTTACAGATACAGACCTGCGTAATATCCATGATGGATTGCTGCAACTGCCTGACCGGGTCTGTAGCAGTCACCCAGAGGGATGAAGTCTACCACTGTATCGCGCAGTGCTTCCACTTCGTCACTTCTGGATCTCATACCTACTGCACACAGAATTGTGTCCGCAGGGAATACCATTTCATTGTTGTCTTTATCTGCGGCTACAACGCCTTCTTCTGTGATTCTGAGAACTTTTACCCCTGTTCTCATGTCAATGCCGTCTCTCACCTGAATGTTCAGACCCATTTTGTGGAACATATTCGCATCGGAAGCAAAATCGTCTTTCATTTCCAGAACTGTTACCTTTTTGCCTTTGTTTCTGAAGTCGATAGCAGATTCTGTACCTACCAGACCACCGCCGATGATCACAACGCGTTCACCGATTTCCAGATCATCTCTCTGCAGGTCATTTGCAAAGATTACACGGCTGTCATCAATGCCTTCAAAAGGAGGTTTGATGGGTGTTGCGCCAATGGCACAGATCAGTGCATCCGGCTGGATTTCTGCTACCAGTTCAGGTGTTACTTTTGTATTCATGCGCAGTTCGATGTTAGGATTTTTTGCAACCTGCGCAGGCAGATATGTATGGGCAAAATGATAGAAATTCTTTTTGAAGTCTACATGTTTTTCATTGAGCACCGCACCGCCCAGTTTGTCGCTGCTTTCGCACAGAATAACTGTATGACCTCTGTCTGCCGCAGATACTGCAGCCTGCATGCCGCCAACGCCGCCGCCGGCAACAAGGACTTTTTTCAGTTTTTTCGGAGGTGCAGGAGGACAGATGAACCGTTCTTCTTCACCGATCACAGGATTCAGGGCACATGCCACATCTCTGGGGCCAATGATTGTAGAGAAGCAGTAATGGCAGCGCATACATTTTACGATATCTTCATAGCGGCCTTCTTTTGCTTTTTTCGGCATGAAGGGGTCAGCCATCAGTTCACGAGCCATGGCAACTGCATCTACTTTGCCGCTTGCAATCCATTCTTCGCATTCATCCAGATCGTTGATGGCACCTACAACAGATACAGGCACATGTACATTCTTTTTGATTTCCGCAGCCATTTCCAGATTCAGTCCATGAGGTCTGAACATATCGGGATGTGTACGCACAAAACATTCGGGGTCATTCTGGTTGCCGGCACTGATGTTGAACATATCTACATAATCCTGCAGACCTTTTGCGATTTCAATAGCCTGTTCCAGTGTTGTGCCGCCTTCGATGACCTGAGAGCCGTTCATGCGGAATTCGATGGGGAAACCGGGGCCAACAGCTTCTCTCACTGCTTTCAGAATCATGATGGGGAATCTCAGACGGTTTTCCAGACATCCGCCGTATTTATCTTCTCTAGTGTTCTTGGGAGAAAGGAACTGGTCGATGAGCCAGCCGTGACCGCCATGAATCATAACCATTTCAAAGCCTGCCTGTTTGATAAGAGAAGCGCTTTTCCGGTAAGCTTCCACAATGTCCATGATATGACCTTCATCCATCTGATGAACCACTGTACCGTTTTCGATTTCGTAAATGGGGCCATAAGCAGGGAATTCAGGATTGGGGTTTTCCAGATTCTTTACACCGGAATATTTGCCGCCGTGACCAAGTTCAATGCTGGCAACAGCGCCATGGCGTTTGATGGTTCTTGCCACATGATGGAGACCTGACATAACATTGGGGTTGTCCATTTCCAGTTCTTTGTGATGTACACGACCAGAGGACAGTACATGGGTCTGCCCTACAGTTACGTTTGCGGCACCGCCCATGGCTGTCAATTCAAAAAATGCAATGTCTTCCGGTCTCAAAGTTCTTTCAGGAGAAAGTTCCTGCAGAGATCTGGGGGCAGAAAAAATTCTGTTTTTGAATGTCACATTGCCCAATTTAATGGGTGTGAACAGATGTGTATATTTTGTTTTCATGTGAGCCTCCTATAATAATATTTTTTTATAAATCGTCGATAAATTTATTAATATTATTATACGATTCTGTTTTTTTGAACTCAAGAAACATTCATTGCCCTTTTGTCTCAAAATTTTACAGGTCTTTAAGCCCATTCTGTCCGTCACACAAAAACACATTTAATGCAATTCCCTCATACAGCATCCCTTTGTATATCATTCATTATATTTCAAAATGCATTCCTTTCAAAGGAAAAGAATGAAAAACACGAACTCCTTTTTCGCACTGCTTCTCTTTCCTGCCCCTATATAAAAAATTTGTTCATCAAAATCAAAAACTGCAATGAATATCCCCAAAAACGAAACATCGCAAAACTGCCTCCAAAAAAAACATAAAAAAGATAGCTGGATTCCTTCATATCATAGGATTCCAGCTACCATTATTTAGCACTTAAGCCACCTATTCTTATTTCAGAAAACGTGCTTGTTCCGCATATTCCTGAACTTTTGCAATATCTTCATCTGTAAAGCCCAGACGTTCTTTCCAGATCTGCATTTCCTTGCAAAGATTGGTATCAGAAACGGTCATATTGTCAGAGTTGACAGTTACGCGCACACCTGCATCGAAAAGTTTTTTAACAGGATGTTTTTCAATGCTGTCTACCAGTTTTGTTTGATAATTGCTGGTGACACAAACTTCCAAAGTAATGCCCTTTTCAACCAGTTCCTGCACCAATGCATCGTCATATACAGCATTGACGCCATGTCCCAGACGATTTGTACCATAACTCAATGCCTTTCTGATACTGTCAGGGCCTGCTGCTTCGCCTGCATGAATGGTTCTTGGCAGCTCATAAGCGTTGGCTCTTTCAAAGATATCCGCAAAATTTTCTGTAGGGTACAGGGATTCCGCTCCTGCCAGATCCACTGCGCAAACAACATCGCCCAAATATTTTTTTGCGGTTTCAAGGGTCAGCAAGTTTTCCTGCTGATTGTTTTCCCCACGCATACAGCACAGAATCAGACCGCATTTAATCTGAGGATATGCCTCCATGCCTTTTTTGGCACCTCTGATTGCTGCTTCCACCACTTCATCCTGAGAAAGACCTTTTCCCAAAGACAACTGTGGTGCAAAACGGATTTCTGCATAATGCAGACCCAGTTTTGCCAAGTCCTCCACCAATTCAAATGTCATGCGTTCAATGGCATCCGCTGTCTGCATGACTTTCAGCGGCACATCAAATCTTTCCAGACATTCGTGAAGTGTTTTACAATCATCCGGCACCTGCATCAGATACCGCAATGCTGTCAAATCTTTCGCGCCCAGATCAATCTGCTGTTCTTTTGCCAGTTCCCAAACAGTTTCAGGTCTGACACAGCCGTCCAAATGCAAATGAAGTTCTATCATTTTGCCTGTTCGTCTCCTTTCTTCTCGTGTGCCTGCATCTGTCTTTTCAGTTTATTCCGTTCCACTGTCGCGCAGTAGCAGGTGTAAACAATCACAATGATGATGTAAGGCATCAGCTGGATAAACTGCAAAGGAATGCCAGAGGACTGCAAATAGTTTGCGAGGCTGGAGCAGAAACCGAAAATCAGTGATGCAAACATACCGATGACTGCATTGCCTGCGGCAATTGCCTGTGTAGCCAAGGCGATATAACCACGGCCTGCGGTCATGTTCGCGGAGAACAGACCTACATAACCCATGGAAAGGAACGCACCGCCCATGGCAGTCAGCACACCACTGATAACCAGTGCAATGTATTTTACTCTCAATACGGAAATCCCTACAGATTCTGCTGCTTCAGCGGATTCCCCTACTGCTCTGATGTGCATACCCAGTCTGGTGTATTTGAACATATACCAGATCACAAATACCAAAATCAATGCAACATAAGTCAAAACATGATGACCGGACAGAATCTGACCAATGATAGGAATGTCCTGAATAACAGGAATATCAATGCTTGGCAGTTTCAGAGAGTGCAGGGATGTGGAAGCACCCTTTTCCCCTGTGATCAGATACAATACAAAGATGGTACCGCCGGAAGCCAACGTATTGATGGCAATACCGGAAATAACCGCATTTGATTTCAGTTTCAGCACAAAGTAAGCCAGAATATTACTGATGATAAAGCCTGCCAAAACGGCACCCAAAAAGCCGACCCACGCACTCTGTGTAAAAGCACTGACTACAACGCCTACAAAAGCAGAAATCAGCATGGTACCTTCCAGCGCAATGTTGCTTGTCCCGGAACGAGAAGACACCATAGCCCCCAATGTGGCAAACAATACAGGCGTTGCAGTACGGAACATCGCAAAATAGAAATCCGGTACACTTAAGGCACCAAAAATATCTCTTAAAATATCCATATTACGCTTCCCCCTTCAATGCTTGTTTTGCTTCCTGTCTCTGTTTCCAGCCAGCCATAAATCTTTCCGCTGTAATGAACAGAATCAGGACTGCCTGAACAATGGATACCAGTTCATTCTGTACGTCCGCACGTCTGGACATCAAGTCTGCACCTACGCGGATATACGCCAGGAAGAATGCCGCCAAAGGAACATATTTCGGATTATTGCCAGCCAGAATCGCGATGATAACGCCGTCCCATGCGTAGCTGGGAGAATCCTGCCAGTTGAATCTTTCATACATGCCCAGCTGTTCTACAGCACCGCCCAGACCAGCAACTGCACCAGCAATGACCTGAGTCACAATGATGACGCGGCTGGTATTGATGCCACTGTATTTCGCAAATTCAGGGTTGCTGCCGGAAATCCGGATTTCATAACCAAATTTTGTTTTATAAACCAGTGTATACAGCAAAATCACCACTGCAATGGCAATGAAAAAGCCCCAATGCAGTTTGGTGCCATCCAGAACATTGCCCAAAGTTGCAGTAGGTGAATACTTCAGGGAAGCAAAGGTGCCAGCTTCTCGGTCTACAAAAAAGCTGTTGACTGTATAAATGCCCAGATAGAAGAACACATAGTTCAGCATCAGGGAAGTTACCAGTTCATTTGCTTTGAATTTTACTTTCAAAATCGCAGGAATACTGCCGATGATACCACCCACTACCATCGCTGCAATAAAGATCACAACGGGATGGATAAACATGGGCAAGGGCAGCATGATGGCTATTGCCGCTGCCAAAACACCGCCGGTATACAAAGACGCATCGGCAATCATGGAGAAATTGCCGGACTTAAATACCAGGCTCAATGCCAGACCAGTAAACATCAGCGGCACACTGCTGGCAAACACATCAAAGAAATGACGTTTTGACTGCAAAGGCCCCAAGAACAGGTTAAAAATTGCGGTACCTGGCTCATTGCTTACAGAAAAAATGATGACTACTGTCAGCAAAATCGCAATAGCAAAGGCACAGACAAGACGAACCGCTGTAAATTTTTTATTCACAATAAGCACCTCCTATTTGTTCCTTTGTATCTTCTTTTACGCCCAGCATATACAGGCCCAGTTCTTTTTCAGAAGTCTTTTTCACATCATCGATGTACCCGACCACACGACCTTCGTGCATAACAACAATGGTGTCACTCAAAGAAAGGATTTCGCTGAGGTCAGCGGAAACCAGCAGTACAGCCTTGTGATTTCTTCTCATTTCCACAATTTTCTTGCGGATGAATTCAATGGCGCCAACGTCGATGCCTCGTGTAGGCTGGTTCATGATGAGCAGATCCGGCATGTAGTCATATTCACGGCCAACAACGACCTTCTGCACGTTACCGCCGGACAATTCGGAAATAGACTGTTTGGTATTATCGTATTTTACAATAAATTCATCCAAAATCTTTTTTGTGTAGGCTGTGATTTTCTTTTTATCCAACAGACCTTTTGTTTTCAGCTTATCGGTATAATAAATCTTGGAGATCACATTGTCTTCCAAAGACAATTTCGGTGCAGTACCGTAACGCAGACGGTCTTCTGATACATGAGAAATCCCCAATTCCTGACGTTTCAGAACAGACGCATTGGAAATATCTGTACCATTGATGGCAATGGTACCGCTCTGCTGTTTCAAAACCCCTACGATCAGTTCGATCAATTCAGACTGTCCGTTGCCGTCGATACCAGCAACCCCCAGAATCTGACCTTCTTTGATGGAAAAAGAAACATTGTTCACTTTTGTTTTGCCAAAACGATCTACATACATCAGATCCTTTACGGAGAATACTGTTTTCCCAAAATCAGCATCTTCCTTTTCAATATCCAGACTGACATTACGGCCTACCATCAGACGGGAAATCTCATTTTCGTCCAGATCTTTGATATCATAAGTTCCCATGGTCTTCCCGTCACGCAGAATGGTCATGCGGCTGCACAAAGCCTTAACTTCATTCAGTTTGTGGGAAATAAAAATGATTGTATGCCCCTTATCACGCAGCAGCTTCAGCTGTTCGAATAATTCCTCTGTTTCCTGAGGTGTCAGTACCGCTGTAGGTTCGTCCATGATCAGGATATGCGCGCCTCTGTAAAGGGCTTTCAAAATTTCCAGTTTCTGACGCATTGCCAAAGAAATGTCCTGTACTTTTTCTTCCGCATCTACTTTCAGATTATAGTTTTCAGAAAGCTGTTTGGTGATTTCCACAGCTTTTTTTCTGTCTACTTTAATCCGTGTACCTGTTTCAGAACCCAAAATAAGGTTTTCTGCCACTGTCATGGAAGGAACCTGCATAAAATGCTGGTGCACCATGCCCAGTCCAGCTGCAATGGCATCTTTAGAAGAAGAAAAATGCACTTCTTTTCCGTCTACAAAAATTCCGCCTTTTGTAGGGGCGATCATGCCAAACAGCATTTTCATCAGTGTGGATTTCCCTGCGCCATTTTCACCTACCAGCGCATGGATCTCACCCTTTTTGATTTGAAGATCTACATTATGGTTCGCAACAACACCACCGGGATATACCTTTGTAATGCCACGTGCTTCCAGTATAAAATCCTGCTCCATACCCGTATTCCTTTCTTTTGATCATGGTTAAAAGAAGGCTGTCGCATTTCTGCGACAGCCTTTAAACATCTTCAATTACTGAGCACTGTTAATCAGTTCTTTCAATGTTGCTTCATCCATTCCGTAAGCTGTGCTTACTGTCACTTCGCCATTGAGAATTTTCTGTTTTGCTTCTTCTACTTTGCTTCTGATGTCTTCGGGAACAACGCTGGTGTAAATGTCGTTTTCTGCCAGACCAACTGCGCCGTCTGCCAGACCCAGCTGTTCGTATGTGCCGTAAGGCAGTTCGCCAGCCAGTTCTTTTTCAATAGAGTTGTACAGGCTGATGCCTACGCCTTTGATCGCGGAAGAAATGATATAGTTTGCTTCTTCTTTGCCTTCATAAGCCATTGCCTGGTCAGAGTCAACACCGATTACATATTTCTGGCTTTCTGCACCAGCTTCAATAACACCAACAGAAGCAGGGCCAGCTGCAACAAAGACGCAGTCTGCACCGTTGGAGTACTGTGTCAGAGCCAGTTCTTTTGCAGTTGCAGAGTCTGTGTAAGAACCTACATAAGATACCAGAACTTTGATATCAGGATTCATGAATTTCGCACCTTCGATATAGCCTACTGCGGAGTCATTGATTACTGCTGCGGTATCTTTTGCACCGATGAAGCCGATGGTTGCATCTTCATTAGCAAATTCCATATCGGATGTTGTAACGCCTGCTGCCAGAACACCAGCCAGGAAAGCTGCTTCGTTCTGTTTGTAGCTCATGGAATAAACGTTTTCCAGACCCAGAGAGTAGTCAACGTCTGTATCGAAGATAATGTATTTTTTATCAGGATATTCAGGTGCAACTCTTTCCAAATTTTCCTTCATATCCCAAGTACCAACGATGATAACATCACTGTCGGAATCGGAAGCGTCCAAAAGGGAACCTTCAAACTTTGTTTTGTCGTTACCCATTTCGATCATTTCCACTTCACACTGATCACCCAGTTCTTCCTGGATTTTTTTCATACCTTCCTGTGCGGAGTCATTGAAAGCTTTGTCGCCAAAAGAACCTGTAACCAGCAGGCTTACTTTCAATTTGTCGCCTGTGCTTTCTGCATTTGCAGCATCTGTGCTTTCTGCTGCACCGCCGCCGCAGCCAGTCAACACTGCACTGATCAGCAAAGTTGCAACCAATCCGCTAAAAAATCTTTTCTTCATAGTATCCCTATCTCCTTTTTATAAATATTAGTTTTATTAAGATTATCTAGTGTTGCCAGATAATTTTCCTTACTCATCACAGGAGAAAAATCAGCCTTAATCTTATAGGCTTTTTCTCCATCATTGGCAAGCAGATCCAAGATCGCATCCGCAAAGTAATGGGCTGGCACTTTATAAGCCTGCTCCTCATCAGCGGTTTTGAAATCCACCCCATGCATGGTTCCAGAAAAACCGGCAACGCCGATTTCTACCGTAGGCCACATCATGGAAATGTCTCCCATATCACCGGAAGCATACCCATGGGTTCCTTGGGCAATCTTTTCCGGTTCCATATATTTCAGTATGTGCTCTTTCATCAAGTTTGTCAGGTTGGAATCCTGATGGAGGGGGAAATATCCCGGTGTATCCTGAATCTCCAAATCACAGCCAATGGCATAAGCACCGGCTTTCAAAGCCCGTTCAACCTTTGCATTGGTTTCAAAAATCGCATCAACGGTTTTTGCACGCACATACATGTCCAGCTGTGTTCTGGAAGGCACAGTATTGACTGTCTGTCCGCCTTCAGACATTACAAAATGCACACGAATGGCATCTTCTTCCCGAAATGTTTCCCTCAGGAAGTTGATGCCTGTCATTGCCAGATTTGCTGCGTTGAGCGCATTAACTCCACCGGCAGGATTACTGCCTGCATGGGCCGCCTTTCCATAGAATACGGCTCTTTTCTGAATAAATCCATTTAAGCCTGCGCCGATTTCCGCATGATACATTTCCATGTCCAATCCCATTGCATGACAGGAAAGCACAATATCCACATCGTCAAAAACACCCAGAGAGATCATTTCCTGTTTTCCGGATGGATGTGCAATCTTTCCTTCTCGAATCAAGCTTTTTCTATAGTCCATGTCACAGAATTCCTCAGCAGGTGTCACCACCAATGTGACCTTCCCACAAAAGTCCTGCAGGGTTTCCGCTTTTTTCAGCGCCAAAAATACACTCAGCATCACACCAATCTGGGCATAATGTCCACAGGTATGCGCCGCGTGATCCTCCTTATTTGCATAAGGGTGATTCAATGTTGGCACAGCGTCCAATTCGCAGATCAAGGCAATGTGGGGGCCTTTTTTTCCAGAGTCGATCTGCGCCAAAATGCCTGTATAGGCACAATCCTCATGGGCAATGCCAGCTTCGTCCAAAACATCAATGACTTTCTGTCTGGTTCTGAACTCCTTGAAGCCCAATTCCGGGTGCTTATATATATCTTCGCACACCGCAATCATCGTCTTCAGTTCTTCTTCCAATATCGTATGAATATCCTTCATATCATTACTCCAAATTTAGGCCATAATTCACCATTTTACAATATTTTTATATTCTCTCATAAAAAAAAAGATTTTACAAGTGAAATTACGCAATTTCTAACAAATTTCTTAAGAATTTCATTTTTTATTTTCCAAAAGCCCATTTTTTTCTGCCTTACTCACGTTTTGTTCTATCAGGAATAAATCCTGAAAGCCTTTTATTTTATCCCAAAGCTTCAAAAATATTAAATCCATCTGCCCATTCTATCGGTCTGTTTGTTGCTTGTCCGCCCTCACTGCATTCCACCTTTTCATCCTGAAACAGAAAATCTTGTGATGACCGCGGCTCACTTCATTGAAAAAAATTTGGCAAAATCAATCGATAAACAGCCAGCATTTTGATATAGACACATATCCTTTCATTTTCGTTCTTTTTCTCTGCATATCTTGATCCTGTTTATCCTGTAGCTATATGTCAAAATCTCAAGGGTTCTAAATATGCCAACATGAAAAGACAGCAAGCCCCTTCCGCTCACTGTCTTTTCATATTGGGCATATCGTCTGTCCAAATGTTATTTTGTCAGGGCAAAACAATGGCTTGGATGATATTACCGAATTTCTGCAAGTAACAGCATCAACCACCAGCTTGACCTATCCAATCCTGAATATATGTCCCCATTCTTTCTCTATCCGTTCTTCCCAATGGCTATATTCAGATTCATCATAAACTTTATCACAAAATGGATGCATCTGCATGTCTGCACTTCCTTTCTGATTCATAATCCTTTGGCAAGTACCAGCCATGTTCACGATGGATACTTGGTGCATGAGGAACTTCGCCGCCCCATGCTCTTTTACTCATTTCTTTATCAAATCTCCATAACAAATTCTGGAGCCTGCCTGCTTCACTAAAGTTATTTCCTGAAGCACAATAAGCTAACCTAACCTTTTCACGCTCTAAATCCAGCTCAGCATCAGTGGCTTTTGCAAACCACCCACTACTGTAGAGCTTTGCTGCTTCAAATTCCTTTTTTAAACTATCCCATAATTCTCTTGTGGCTTCCTTATTTTTTATGCCTGCAAAGATAGCGATAATAGTAGGTATACCAATTCCAGCAATGATCAGCTGCTTCTTATAGGATTTTACCCAAGCTACGAAACCTTCGTCATTTATGATCTGCTTTTCTTCACCCATAGATTATCCTCCTTACACTTCGTATAAATCATCTAGAGACTTAAAACCACCGAAGAATGCAATTGCCTTTGCAATAAACGCAGCACCCTCATATCCATATGCAGCGATATTTATTTCTCCCATATCGCTACCTTTCAAGAAGAATGGCGCTGTGTATTTTGCGAAAAAAACTGGCGTATACTTCTCCCCGATTTCCTTTGCTATATCACTTTCTGAAAGGAAACGATATAACTGTTCAACTACCATCTGTACTGATTCACTGCAAAAATCAAATGATTGCATCCTAGCTAATATTTGATAGTAAGCATTTATTGTACAGGTGCGTTGCATTTCCTGATAATCACCCATCAACTCTGCAAGAGCTTCTAACCGATCAATATCGTCTTCAGTAAGCCCACATTCTTTTGTTTCTTGTAACGATTCCATAGCCTTTAGATACGAAGCTGCTTTCGGTTCTACATAAAAATTCCAGTTCTCTCTTGAATATTCCATAAACTCAGAATATTTAATACTTCCTATTTCTTTTGTGGTTGGAACCCTGCCAGTAAGTTTAATCGTCTTTGCAAACTCAATAAATCTACTAATGTCATCCCGTTTTCTCTCAAGTTCGACAACTTTTTCGGAAATTGACTGATAAAAATCCGATTCTGGATTATCCATAAGCTCGCGAATTTCTGATAATGAGTAACCTACACCTTGAAGAATTTTTATACTCCATATTCTGTCAATGTCATCATCATCATATTCACGATAATTGTTGAATGGATTCCTAGAGGCCTCTGGTGACAATAAACCTTTAGCTTCATAATTCCTTATTGTTTTTCTCGTAATACCAAGATTATCTAAGAGCCACTTTACGGTATATTTCATCTAACCGCCTCCTTTCAAACCCATTCTAAAACATTGCCCCTAGGACAAGTCAATGGTTTTTTCAACTTGAATTTACAATCTAAGTGCAACAACTAAAAATGACTCATAGTTTCTGGTAAAATGGTGTTAGCAAAGACATTCATTAAACCATGAGGAGCTATGAGCCACTTTAAACATCTTACTATTTTACCAAAGTTTTTCCATTTCTAAAATTACCCTGCAAATAGGCAGAAGTAAATCTAAACCGTAATTCGGATAAATCTATGCATTCGCCCATAAAGGCACAGGAAAAATATCAGCTGCAAAGATGTGTCTGTAAGCCCTATAAAAGGCTGGAAAATAAAACCATTTATGATTATGTAAATGATAAATTTTTAAATCATCAATGGTCACCAGAGAGATTTTGGGCAGACTTCATTTGGAAAAAGCTGATTTTTATGTAAGTTATAGAGCAATCTATACAGGTATATTGATATGAAACAACAGAACAATTCTCGTGGCAATCGTGGCCAATCAAAAAACTACAAGGAAAACGCGGAAAATTACAAATAAGTCATTTGATGACAAAACGACCAAAAGATGCCAATCAACGCGCAAGAATTGGAGGTTTGGAAACAGATACAGTACTTGGGCAAAAAAGAAAAGAAAAAAAACTGCCTAGTCATGCTGGCCGATGGAAAAAGCAGATTTTTAATAGCAGGAAAAGCAAAAAGTTAGAAAGCTGCTTGCCTAGGTAAAGTAATGATCAAAACGTTGAAAAACCAACCATGTTATTCTATTACACCAGATAGAGGAAAAGAGTTTGCGCTGCATGCACAAGCATCTGATGCATTGGAAAAAGCACAATTATATTTCCCTTATCCACATCAACCTTGTCAAAAGGGAAGAAATGAAAACACAAATGGATTATTTCGAGGATATTTTTCAAAAGAGCAAGATGTTACAGTCATTAGTGAAGAATACATACAAAGCAACGTGGATGAAATAAACAAACGTCCCAGAAAATGTTTGGGGTATAAAACATCTTATGAGATTTATTATGCAGAAATGTTGCATTTGACTTGACTATTCAAGATCAAAAACCTGGAAAGTGGTGTTAATAAAATATATTGTCATAATCTGACATGCCATATATAATTACAGATATAACCATTGCTTTATAGGGAGGATTATTATGATATTAAAAAAAGCTGCATTTTCAATTGCATTTACAGCTTCATTACTTTTGAGTATACCTGTAATGGCACAAACTGACCCATATAAAGGAAAAACATATACCCATGATGAAATTTATTCTCATACACTTACTCTGCCTCAAGGGACAGAAATACAATATATGCGCTTAAATTTAAAAGACGGATTCATTCGGGTATTTGATTCTCAGTCACAAAAATATGGATACATTGATATAAACGGAAAATTAGTTATACCATGTCAGTATCAAGGTGCAGAAGACTTTTCAGATGGAATGGCATTGGTATATTATGGAGACCATAAAAAACTTCCTCAGTATCCTGGCGCTTTATTTTATCTTACTCCTGCTGGATATATAGACACAAAAGGTAATCAGGTTGTAGATTATGATTATCTTCTTTGGCAGGAAAGCGGCGGATTTAACTTTTCCCAAGGCTTTGCAGGTGTAATGGTGGACATCGACGGAGACACAATAGAAGACTACTTAAATGTAATTGATAAAAACGGCAACACCATAATTAATGGCAACACTGCCCTTTCGAATAAAAAAATTATTTCCATGGTACCATTTAACGAAGGCTACACAGTTGTAAACTATGATACAGTTATGGACAAAAACGGAAATATTGTTTTCCATACAGACAAAGGAAAGCTTTCTTCTGTAAGTGAAGGTCTTGTTGCTTACAGTGACAACAGCACTGGAAAAAGCGGCTTTATGGACTTAAATGGAAATTTAGTTATAGACTGCAAATATGAATTGGTTTCAGACTTTGTAAATGGTCTGGCACGCACTGCAAAAGACACAGGTAACGGCGTTAAATTATATGGCTATATAAATAAAAATGGTGAAGAAATAGCACCTCAAATATATTCCGACGGCAAAACACCCTCAGAGGGTCTAATAGCTGTAAGCAAAACTTCATCAGATGGCAGAAAATTATACGGATATATAGACTATAACGGCAAAGAAGTAATTGACTTTATATATGAAGATGCTGCCTCATTCCAAGACGGTCTTGCTGCTGTTAAAAAAGATGGAAAATACGGCTACATCAACATAAGCGGAGAAACAGTTGTACCTTTTATATATAACGAAATATTTGACAACATTGATAAAACTCTTTTCTTTACACCTGTTGATACGGGTACATTTACTGACGGAAAAGCCATTGCTTTAATGGGTGATGAATTTGTAGTAATAAATAAACCTGACCCAAATAAAAAGATTGAACAAAGCACTGCAACTCCTCAACTAAACGCAGCTTTGTCTGCCATTCCTACATCTTCAAATGTATTTGTTAATGGCAAAGAAATGAGCTTTGACGCTTATTTAATAGATGGAAATAACTATTTTAAACTTAGAGATATTGCCTACAGCTTAAAAGACAGTGAAAAGCCATTTAATGTATCATGGTCAAAGGAATCAAATGCAATTAATATTATTACAAATGAGCAATATGTTTCTGTTGGAGGAGAAATGAAAATAGGAAGTTCATCTGCAAAAAAAGCAGTGCTTTCAAATGCTGATATATATATGGATAATGTCTTAACATCATTTACATCATATAATATAGACGGTAACACCTATTTTAAGCTTAGAGATTTAGGTGATAAATTAGAGTTTTTGGTTTCATGGGATGAAAATACCAATAGCATTTTAATAAGCACAAAATAATAAATATAATCCTGCTGTGGATAATATATAGGGGGTATGAAAAAAATCTGTATATGGGATTCTTTTAGGATAAGATTTGGTGAGATGCTGAAAAAATGAACTGAACCCCAAAAGTTAGACAGTATTTTCAAATTAAAATTGTTCAAGAAGCCAGAAGGGGTTGTTGTCTGTAAATCGCAGGCAGCAAACCCTTTAGCTTTGCTTTGATTCGGTGGTTATTGTAATAATAATACAAATACTCTACCTGTTCCTGCTTGAAGTGTTCTATGGATTGAAACTTTTAGAGATAGAGAAATTCACGCTTGCGCAGCCCAAAGAAATTTTCCAAAACAGCATTATCCAGACAATTATCTTTTCGGCTCATACGCTGACGGATGCCTTTTTGTTTGAGCAGCTGGCGGTAATACTTGATTTATACTGGTTACCCTCCTTAAAACAGAACGCTCTGAGACAGTATAACTAATCAGATAACTGCTCTGTAAATCCAGAAGGGCAGATAGATACAGTTTTTGCCCAAACAGGCTGAATTCTGTAACATTGGTTACCCATTTCTGGTTTGGTTTTTCTGCATAGAACTCCTGTTGCAGAAGATTTGGCGCAAATTTGCCCACTTCCCCCCTTGCTTCTCTCATTGTTTCTACTACCAACTACTTAAATTCCGGTGAATATCGTTTATTTGCTGCTCCTTTTGGCATAAAAATCACCCCACTTGTTTTTCAGTATATCATACTGTCTAACAAATGGGGTGCAGTTCAATTTTTTCCCATTGAAACTCTAATTGTATACAATATCATAAAATCATCTGAATCTTACATGGATACCCTGACCGCATTTTCTCGGACCGTATTGATGGTATCCACCAGTTCTTTTCGAGTCTTTGCGTCAAAGAGTTTGAGAAAACTGATGGGCTTATCAAAAGGCGGTTTTGTCAGCTCCGCAGGATTTTCCATGTATCCGTTCAATTCAATATGCTGGATCACCTTATGAACAAAAGCGATCTGTTTCTGATTCAGAGATTGATCATTGATAAATGCGGAAAATGCCGCCATCGCCGCTTCATGATCCAGCTTGGCAATCTTTCGGATCAACAGACCAAAAGGCGTATCTCCAAATTCCCGTACATAGTCCTCTCTGCTGCCCAACTCACTTGTCAGTATCCGCTCCAATTCCTGATAATCCCCTTGAGACAGCGGTATATTGTGGGTCAGTTTATGGATGGCTAAGGTATCCCCATGGTCATTGACATATCTGTTCACCTTCGCCCGATAATCTTCAAAATCATAGGCTGCCTCCATTTGTACCCCTTCCTGCTGCTCTGTGACAGGGTCTGTCAGTTTTGTGATGATCTGGTGCTTTTTCTCTCCTTCGTCCAGAAATTGAATCAGATCACGCAGTTCCTTCCGCACCTTTTCAAACAAAAGCAAATCCTTAGCTTCCCAGAAAGCATCGGTACCGATTTCCCGAATCAGCGGCAGTTTTTCCTTGATTTGCGGAATGGTGACCTTCTTTTCCAGCAGTGCTGCCATATCACAAAGCTGTTTTTTCGCATACTTGAAGGACGGCATCTGCTCCAGATGTGCCAGCATCAGCCCATACATGAAATTATCAAACCGCTTGGCAAATTCATCGGGATCATCCAGAAAAACCAGCGGCGCAATCTCCCGTTCCAGTTCCCCTTTGTCCAGTTCGCTGATATGGGCAAAAGCATCCTCTTTTTGATATTTCTCCACATACCGCAATCGCATCTTGACGGCGATCAGTTCCCGTTTCAAATTCGCCACCTGTCCATGACAGGTTTCCGCTAATTCCTTCCGCCATACCTGATAATCCCCATCCGCAAAGGTGCTTTCCTGCAACGCCATCATGAGCCGTACCTGTTTTCCAAAGATATTCTCCGACAATGTCTTGGTTTCTCTGGTTTCATAGCCTTCCTTATGCTGACGGAAATATTCAAAATTGCCGCAGTAATCGAAAATCAAAAAACGTCGCTTATCCGTATATTCCCCGTCGATCTGGTCGATGCAGGACAATCCCTTGCATAACCGTGTGCCCCGTCCAATCATCTGCCAGAACTTGGCTTTAGAACGGACTTTCTTGAAAAACACCAGATTCACGCATTCCGGCACGTCGATGCCCGTATCCATCATATCCACCGATACAGCAATATGGGGTGCTTTTTCCGGTATCTTGAAATCCTCTATGACTGTCTGGGCATAGGAATCGTCACAGACTACCCACTGGGCAAAATTCCCATGATACTGGGGATACAGCGCGTTGAACCGATCCACGATAAACTGGGCGTGACGCTTATTCTGGGCAAAAATAATGGTTTTCCCCAATCTGTCGCCGCCTGCCACATGGATGCCCCGTTCCATCAAATCCTGCAGCACCTGATCTACTGTTTTTTCATTGAATACAAACTGGTTCAATGCCGCAGAAGGGATAAATTCCGGCATGACGCCGTCCTCTGTGAAATCATCTTCATAGCGTGCCTTATCTTCTTCGGATAAATCGTCGTAAGTAATGCCTTCCTCCAAAAACTTGGTTTTCACCTCATAATTATAATAAGGCACCAGCACTTTATCCTGATAAACCGCCGTTTCATAGTCATAGGCATAGGTAGGCACCCCATGCTCCATCTCAAAGAAATCGTATGTATTCCGGTCTACGTCTGTTTTTGGCGTTGCCGTCAGCCCCACCAAAATGGCGTCAAAGTACTGGAAAATGGCACGATACTTCTTGAAAATACTTCTATGGCTTTCATCAATGATGATGAGGTCAAAATGGGCAGGGGTAAAGAGCCGCTGTCCGTCTTTTGTTTTCGTATCATCAATGGCGTTGAGCATGGTGGGATAGGTGGAAAACACGATTCTGGCATTACGGTCGTCCTTATTGTTGCAGAGATTGCACAGGGACATATCCGGCAGATAGTTTTTGAAATCGTCTTTCGCCTGCTTCACCAATGCAGTACGGTCAGCCAGAAACAGGATATTCGTCACATATTTCCCACGACTCAATACATCCGTCAGGCTGGATGCCGTTCTGGTTTTGCCCGTACCTGTCGCCATTACCAGCAAATGCTTGCGAAAGCCCTTTTCGATCTGTCCGCAGACGGCACGAATGGCTTCTTTCTGGTAATAGCGGTCGGTGATTTTATCGCTGATAGGCACTGTTTCCAGTTTCAGCCGCTCTGTCCGGCGGTTCATGAGTTTTTGCAGGTCATTTTTGCTGAAAATGCCGCTGACCTGCCGTTTCGGGCTGGTCTGATCGTCCCAGTAATAAGTTTCAAAGCCGTTTGTAATGAAAATCATAGGGCGTCTGCCAAACTTCCGTTCCAGACAGTCCGCATATAAAACCGCCTGTTTCCATCCATTATTAGGGTCTTTGCTGGCACGTTTGGCTTCCACCACCGCCAAAGGCAGACCATCTTTGCCGAAAAGCACATAATCCGCAAAGCCTTTCTGCCCCGCTTTGCCTGCCATGCCGTCCACTTCGTATTCCACCTGCACATCGGCATCCACGCCTGTAAACTTCCAGCCCATTTCCCTAAGATCCACATCAATAAACCGCTTGCGGGTGGCAAATTCCGAAAGATCCTCTGATTGGAAGGTGCGCTCTTTCTTGTGCTGGTCTTTTTCCGCCGTGAAACGGGCAGACATTTCCTCGATCTGCTTGCGGAGTTTTTCAATCTCCGCTTGTTTTTCATCCAGCAGGCTTTCCTGTTCCTTGATCTTCTTCACATCCACAGCGATTTTCTCAGCAGGGATACGGGCAGGGTCAAACTTCCGTTCTTGGTAGGCGGTGCCATAGCAATAGTCGATCCACTGGACGAATTCAAAAAGGGATTGGAGGCACAAAAGGGCGTCACCCTTCTGGATGTTATGCCCCGTATGTACGGCTTCATTGCCCAGCTTGGCGATAAAGGGCAGCTTGCCCCAAGTATTCCGGTCTACGGCAAAACGGAAAGAAGGCTCATGGAGGAGGGACTGGAGGTTGTCCCGATAAGGCATCTCCATGGAAGTATCGGCGGCATAGACCCACTTCACCGCCAATTCCAAGGCTTTCCGACAGCCCACGGCACACATGGCAGGAGAAGCGGCAAAGATGCGCTCCGCTTCTACGCAGGCAGGGGCAAAAAGGGCGTAGGTGGTTTTTTCTTTTAGGAAAGAAAAGTTGGTCATGGGGTCACCTCCTATTCTTTTCGCACTGCAACTAGCTGTGTCATCATATATTCACCATAAGGAGTAAGCCTCCAATATGTTCCTGTACTTTTTGATTCTCGCTTTTTTTTACTTATACAAATTAACCCCAATGCTTTGAATTGAACTTTAATTAAATCAAAAGCACTCTGTGAAATTTGAAAGTTACTAAATTCTTTAAAATCGCTAAAATCTTTATCCATCAATAATATACCTTTATTCTCATCAATGAAATCACAAAGTTTTCTTTTCATTTCATATTCTGAACATTCATCTATCATGCTAGGTGATATATATGAAAATATTTCGTCCCATGTAAATGAAATAGAAGATTGACATTTATAATATCTCTGATAGATATCCGTACTTTCAAATTTAAAAGAAATTTCTACATCATCATCTCCCTGTGAAAGTTTTTCCGTGCCCTGTGGTGCTTGAGTAGTCATTGCTGCTAATCTCTCTTTCAATTCATTATTTTCCTTTTGTAATCTTGAAATCTCCTTAAGAGATTCTTCGTCAACAATACTACCACTTTTAACCCATCCTTCTGCAGGATAATCCTTTATTAGTCGCACCATACTACGAGAAACAACTGACCCTAGATTATCCCGTCCATCCCAAAATTTAACAAGTTTTTTCTTCGCTAATTCTTTAAATTTCTCTAACTTCTGTTGTTTATCGGCATTAGTTTCACATTTTCCAGATGGAATTGCCGCAGGATTTTTAGGAAGAAAAGAAATCATTGGCTTTCGCTGCTGTAATGCATACTCAAACTCCATTTGCGTATAGCTAATTCCTTCATCATTTTCACTTCCATATCGACCACCAATAACCAATAAATAATAGTCACAGTCGTCTATGACATTTTTAATTAACGTCCATTGATCATCATTAGATGCAGGAAATAATTCCATACCAGATGGTATACAATCTAGTTCTAATAATGCCTGCATAACCTCTTTGCGTTCTTCCTGTAAATCCTCAAAAGTTGAACTTACAAAAACTTGATACCGTTTATCCAAGTTAATCACCTCACCCAAAATACTCCTGCATCAAAGATTTTTTCAATGTTTCCAGTTTTGTAAGACATTCTTTAACGCTTGTTTTTGTTTTTTCAATTTGCTCAACAAAAGCAGAAAACCGAATTTGATCTTCTATTGGAGGCACAAAAATTGGCATTTTTCCCAATGCTTTTGCACCAAAATTTTGTTGTGCTACGCCAACTTTCATTTCTTCTACAAAGGTTTTTCCATAATCAGAATTAATATAACAGCACACAAATAAAGGAAGAATTTCAATTGATTCTTTTAATCTGACAATTAGAGTTGTAAATGTCTGACATCCAGCATATCTATTTGGCACTAAACAAGCAATGCCTGGATAGCCTGTTCTTGTAACTAATATGTCATCTTTTTTTAATGCTTTGGATTTGTATTTATTTGCAAAATCCGGAGTAATATATATTAAATCTGAATCATCTAAATAGTTTTCTCTGATATTTTGGTTACGAAGCAACACAACCCCTTTATCATCATAAGCATGTGTGGCAGAATTCGCAATTCCAACCGTTACCATTTCAGAAATTGCTTCTATAGTAGTAGTTGTATTCCGATTATTTTTCAAGTTCCCAAACATCTCCACAAACCTTGCCTTTACCAGCAAATCCAGCTTTTCCAGCTGCTGGCGGCGTTTGGCAATGAGGTCGCTGACCTTGTCCAGCACCGCCGCAATTTTTTGCTGTTCTTCTAAGCTAGGTACGTCAACAGATATTTCAGAAAGAGTTGCCTTATTCAAAGTAGAACCCATAACCGCACGATTTGTATCTTTAGACCAGTCACGACCAGAAAATACATAATAAAAATAATCTGGCAACACTTCAAATTTACCTGTTGGAATAAATGCCATTATAGCTTCATTTGTATAAACAGGTTCTTTTGTTATAGCTGTTTTTCCAAGAGAAAGTTTGAAACTCATAATCACCGTATTTTCTGGAACACATTTTATTCCACTTTCACACACAGCTATATCCGTGATTTTTTCTTTTGTATCAGATGTGAATTTTTGATAAGTGCCTAAATCTGCAATGGATACCCAACAATTTTTTCCATCAACCCAATATTCCAAGTTATTACGCGAAGGGGTTTTTCCCATTTGCAGATTGAATATCTCGTCTAATCTTGCCATCACAACATCCCCTCCAATTCCGCCAGTCCTTTGGTGATCTCCATTTCCAGCTCATTGAGGTCTGCCAGAATCTCCGTTGTGGAAGGGTATTCCACCGGCATATATTCCACCTTTTTGTACTTATTGATGGACAGGTCATAGTCGTTTTGGGCGATTTCCTCTTTTGGCACAAAGAAGCTCTGTTCTGTCCGCTCCCGTTCGCCTTCCTGCTCCAGATGACAGAAGCGGTGGACGATGTCGGGAATGTCGTTGTCAGCGATTTCGCTGCGTTTGTCATCCAGACTGAAGCCGTCGGCTTTCATATCGTAGAACCACACATTTTCTGTACCGCCTGCCCCTGTTTTGGTGAACACCAGCACCGCCGTAGACACGCCGGCGTAGGGCTTGAACACGCCGGAGGGCATGGAAATCACCGCTTTGAGCTGATGGTTTTCCACCAGTTCTTTCCGAATGCTTTTATGGGCTTTGGAAGAACCAAAAAGCACCCCGTCCGGAACGATGCAAGCGCATCTGCCACCTTTTTTCAGCATCCGCAAAAACAGCGCCAGAAAGAGCAGCTCTGTTTTCTTGGTGTTGGTCACGGCTTTCAGATCGTCGTTGATGCTTTCGGCGTCCACTGTCCCTTTGAAGGGAGGATTTGCCAGACAGACGGTAAATTTTTCTTTAATCTGGTTCTGTTTGGATACGCTGTCCTGATAGTCGATCTCCGGGTTGGTGATGGAATGGAGCATCAGGTTCATGGCGGAGATCCGCAGCATGGTTCTGTCCGTATCAAAGCCGGTGAAGGCTTCCCCTGCGAAATGTTCCCACTGCTCGCTGGTCATGGTATCCTCGTAATGCTTGCGGATATATTCCGAAGCGGATACCAGAAAGCCAGCAGTACCACAAGCAGGGTCACAAATGGTGTCGTCAGGTGTGGGCTGCATCAGCTCTACCATCATTTCCCGAATATGTTTCGGTGTACGGAACTGCCCATTCTGCCCAGCCGTTGCCAGCTTCCCCAGCATATACTCGTACAAGTCCCCCTGCATATCCAAGTCCGCAATATCATGCTCGTAAAGGTCTTCCAGTCCGGTGATGATCTTCTGCAATACTTGCGGCGTGGGAATCAGAAACATGGCATCCTCCATGTAACGGGCAAAGGCGGTATTGCTCTGGGTGCCTGTTCCATCTTCGTCAGGAATTTCCACCAGTTCCCCTCTCTCGTCAAAATCCGGCAGACGTCCCCGCCTCATATTTTTGATGGCAGGGAAAACACGCTGGCTCATGACATCGTAAATGTCACGGGGGTCATTGTTTTTAAACTTGCTCCAGCGCATGGACTGCCCCGCGGGAGATGCTGGGAAGATGTGTTCCATTTTTTCTCCCGTCAGGTTTTCAAATTCTTCGGTTTCCAGTTCTTTTTCATCCAGAGAACGAATGAACATCAGGTATGTCAGCTGTTCAATGACGGTCAGAGGGTTGGTGATGCCGCCTGCCCAGATGTCCGTCCAGATTTTATCCACTTTATTTTTAATGGCTCCTGTAATCATGCAAGGTTTCCTCCGTTATTCTTGTTTTTTATCATTCGACTTTTCGTTTCATGATTCTCTCTTTTTCAGTATAGTATATCCCGCATAAAATCTCA
>OGGQ01000366.1_pt1 | contig 65936 bp, 65 predicted proteins | sample 1571191 | NCBI WGS metagenome assembly OGGQ01 (sample SAMEA2582061, study PRJEB24529) | metagenome | biome: Human gut stool | place: China | collected 2011
CTGGTCACCGGCCAGCCGGTCTATACGGATGATGTGATCCCGCAGGACTGCCTGATCGTCAAGCTGCTGCGCTCGCCTCATGCAAACGCCATGGTCCGGACAATCAACACGACCGTGGCCAAGAAGGTGCCCGGCATTGAAGCCATCTTCACCTGGGAGGATGTCCCGCAGGATGCGCCCCGCTACACCCAGGCAGGCCAGACCTTCCCGGAGGCAAGCCCCCGTGACCGACTGGTCATCGACCGCCACGTCCGTTTTGTGGGTGATGTGGTGGCCATTGTGGCCGGTAAGGACGAAAAGTGCGTGGACAAGGCCCTCAAGCTCATCAAGGTGGAGTACCAGGTGCTGGAGCCGGTGATGGATTTCCACACCGCCAAGGACAACCCGGTTCTGGTGCACCCGGAGGACAACTGGGAGGCCCTGTGCCCGGTGGGAGCCGACAACAAGCGCAACCTGTGTGCCCACGATGAGTGCGGCTCCGGAGACATCGACGCAGTGCTGGCGGGGTGCGATGTGGTGATCGACCATGTTTACCACACCAAGGCCTGCCAGCAGGCCATGATGGAAACCTTCCGCACCTATTGTTCCATTGACACTTATGGGCGGCTGAACGTGCTCAGCTCCACCCAGATCGTGTTCCATGCGCGGCGCAACATTGCCAATGCCCTGCACATCCCCAAATCCATGGTGCGTGTTTCCAAGCCCCGCATCGGCGGCGGCTTTGGTGCCAAGCAGACAGCGGTCAGCGAGGTATACCCCGCCTTTGTGACCTGGAAAACCAAAAAGCCCTCCAAGATCATTTTCAGCCGGGTGGAAAGTCAGACGGCCTCCTCTCCGCGCCACGAAATGGAGATGCACGTCCGGCTGGGTGCCACGAAGGATGGCATCGTGAAGGGAATCGACCTGTACACGCTGTCCAACACCGGTGCCTATGGCGAGCACGGCCCCACGACCGTAGGCCTGTCCGGCCACAAATCCATCCCGCTGTACGGTAAGGCCGAAGCGTTCCGCTTTGTCAGCGATGTGGTGTATACCAACCACATGTCTGCCGGTGCCTACCGCGGCTACGGTGCGACTCAGGGCCTGTTTGCTGTGGAATCTGCCGTGAACGAGCTGGCCCACAAGCTGAACATGGACCCCTTTGCCCTGCGCCTGAAGAACACTGTGCAGGAGGGCGATGTGATGCCTGCCTACTACGGTGCCGTGAACACCAGCTGTGCGCTGGACCGCTGTCTTGTCAAGGTGCGGGAGATGATCGACTGGGAGCACAAATACCCGGCCCATGATCTGGGCAACGGCAAGGTGCGCGCCGTCGGCATGGGCATGGCCATGCAGGGCTCCGGTATTTCCGGCATGGACGTGGGCAGTGCGACCCTCAAGCTGAACGATGATGGATTCTACTCGCTGATCATCGGTGCAGCGGATATGGGCACCGGCTGTGACACCACGCTGGCGCAGATCGCCGCCGAAGTGCTGGACTGCCCGCTGGACAACATTGCGGTATTTGGTGCCGACACCGATACCTCTCCCTATGACTCCGGTTCCTATGCATCCAGTACCACCTACGTTACCGGCAAGGCCACTGAGAAGTGTGCCATGAAGCTGCGGGAACAGATCTGCAAGCTGGGTGCCGAGCTGCTGGGCTGCCCGGCAGATGCTGTGGAGTTTGACGGCAAAGAAGTGTTTGAAAGCGCCGCCCCGGAAACGAAAAAGACCTTGTCCGAGATCGCCTATGCGTCTCAGTTCGGCCATATGGTCCCGCTGGAAGCCACCGAGACCCACACCTCGCCCCTGTCGCCGCCGCCCTTTATGGTGGGTGCTGCCGAGGTGGAAGTGGATACCGAGACCGGCGAGGTGAAGGTGCTGGAATTTGATACCTGCGTGGACTGCGGTACGCCCATCAACCCCAACCTGACCCGAGTGCAGGCAGAGGGCGGCATCCTGCAGGGCATCGGTATGACGCTGACCGAGAATGTCACCTATGACCGGAAGGGCTGCCCGGAAGAGAACTCGCTGTTCCAGTACAAGATCCCCACCCGCATCGACATCGGAAAAATCAACGTGGAGTTTGAGAACAGCTATGAACCAAACGGCCCGTTTGGTGCAAAATCCATCGGTGAAGTGGTCATCAACACGCCGCTGCCGGCCATTTCAGACGCCATTTACAACGCAATCGGCACCCGTTTCTATGAGCTGCCCATTACTCCGGAGCAGATTGCCATGGCCGCCGCTGAAAACCACAAATGATCGGGGAACAGCAGTTTCCGTTTCTGGCGGAAAAAAGCCATGTGGTCTCACTGGTGGGCGGCGGCGGAAAAACAACGCTGCTGTATGCCATGGCCAGCCATTGCGCGCAGAAAGGTTGGCGGGTGCTGGTGTCCACTACCACCCACATCCTGCGCCCGGAAAACGGGCTCTGGGCAAAGACTGACGCCGAAATACAGGAACTCTGGGCCCGCGGCTCTTATGCCGTGGTGGGCTCTCCGGCTCCCAACGGTAAGTTGACCGCACCGCCGGAAGCAGACCTTGCCCACTGGATGGCACAGGCAGACGCCGTGTTTCTGGAAGCCGACGGTGCAAAGCATTTCCCGTGCAAAGCCCCGGCGGAGCAGGAACCTGTTCTGCTGCCGCAAAGCGACATCGTACTGGCGGTGGCCGGGCTTTCCGCACTGGGCCGCCCTTTGAAAGAATGCTGCTTCCGGTTGGAACAAGCCTGCATGCTGCTGGGCGTTCCGCCGGAGGCCTGCCTGACCCCGGAACTTCTGGCTCAACTGCTGGCAAGTGAGCAGGGCGGCCGGAAACGAGTGGGCAGCAGGGCTTTTTATGCGGTGCTCAATCAGGCAGACACGCCGCAGCGCCAACTGCTCGGGAAGCAGACGCTCTGTGTTCTGCAGGAACGTTATCGTGTGAACGGCGTTCTGACACAATTTGAAGAGGGAGAACGTGCATGAGCAAGGATGAAAAAATCGTATTCTGTACCGGGGGCGGCTGCACGGCAAAGCTGGGTGCCGGTGTACTGAGCCGCATTCTGGAAAAGCTGCCCCGCGGCGAAAAGGACCCGAATCTGCTGGTGGGGTATGACAGCCGGGACGATGCCGCCGTCTACCGCGTTACAGAAGATCTGGCCCTGGTGCAGACGGTGGACTTTTTCCCACCCATGGTGGATGACCCCTATACCTTCGGGCAGATCGCAGCGGCCAACGCCCTGAGCGACGTGTATGCCATGGGTGGCGAGGTGAAAACCGCCCTCAATCTGGTGTGTTTCCCGGAAAATATGGACCTGAACGTTTTGGGCGAGATCCTGCGCGGCGGAGCCGAAAAGGTAGCCGAAGCAGGGGGCATTCTGGCCGGGGGCCATTCCATTGCAGACACCGGCGTCAAATACGGCCTGTCGGTGACCGGCCTTGTGGACCCGCATCATCTGTACGCAAACGATGCCGGCCAGCCGGGAGACAAGCTGCTGCTGACCAAAGCGCTGGGTGTGGGGCTGCTGTGCACCGCAAACCGTGTGGGCGAGGCGGCCCCGGAACACATGGCAGCCGCCATTCATTCCATGACAACCCTGAACAAGACCGCTGCGGAGATCAGCCGCCGGTATACTGTGCACGCGGCCACCGATGTGACTGGCTTCAGTTTTCTGGGGCATCTGCACGAGATGATGGGCGGGAAACTTTCCTGCAAGATCAACGCCCGCGTCGTGCCGGTGCTGCCGGGCGCGGAAAAGGCGGCGGATGACTTCCTGTACACCGCCGCCGGGCAGCGCAACCGCAATCATACCGGGCCTTTTGTCCGGTTTGAGGGCGTTCCGTTTGCCATGGAGGAAGTCTTGTTCGACCCGCAGACATCCGGCGGTCTGCTGCTGGCAGTGGACCCGGCGGAGGCCAGCGCGCTGGAGAAGGAACTGCAATCCGCTGGCCTGCCCGCGAAGATCGTGGGCGAGATCGTTCCCCGAACCGAAACCGAGATCACAGTAACATACTGATCTACTGAAAGGAGAAACGATTATGACTCATGTTGATGCAAGAGGAGACGCCTGCCCGCTGCCGGTCGTCAAGGCCAAGCGCGCTATTTCGGAGCTGAAGGGTGCCGGTCAGGTGGAAATTCTGGTGGACAACGAGATCGCCGTGCAGAACCTGACCAAGATGGCCCAGCAAAAGGGTTATCAGTACAGCGCCGAAAAGCTGGCCGAACGGGAATACCGAGTGCTGTTCACCATCGGGGAGGCCCCGGCGGCTGAAGAGACCCCGGCCGTCTGCATGCCGGACGCCCGCACGGATACCGTGGTGGCCATTGGCGCAAACACTATGGGTGCCGGGGCCGAGGAGCTGGGCAAGACCCTGCTCAAGGCGTTCGTGTTTGCCCTGACGCAGCAGGACAAGCTGCCCAAGACGGTTCTGTTCTATAACGGCGGTGCATCCCTGACCTGTGAGGGCTCTCCCATGCTGGAGGACCTCAAGACGCTGGAATCGGAAGGTGTGGAGATCATGACCTGCGGCACCTGCCTGAACTATTACGGTCTGACCGAGAAGCTGGCTGTGGGCAGCGTGACGAACATGTATGCCATCGTGGAAAAGCTGACCCAGGCCGGGAGCGTAGTCAAGCCGTGATCTATCTGGACAATGCTGCCACCACGCTGTACAAACCGCAGGAAGTGGACGCCGCCATTCTGGACGCCCTGCACACCGCAGGCAATCCCGGCCGCGGTGCCCATGAGCCGACCCTGCATGCTTCCCGGCTGGTGTATGCCGCACGGGAAGCGCTGGCAGAGCTTTTCCACGCGCCGGACCCTGCCTGCATTGCCTTTACGGCCAACGCCACCGGCGCGTTGAACACCGCCCTGTGCGGGCTGCTGGGGCCGGGGGATCATGTCATCACCACCGTGTGTGAGCACAATTCGGTCCTGCGGCCGCTGTACCGGCTGCGGACACAGGGGGTCCAGCTCAGCTTTGCCGGGGTAGACGCCAAAGGCCGCCTGCAATATGAAAAATGGGAAGAGCTTGTGCGTCCAAACACCAGAGCGCTGGTCGTGACCGGAGCGTCCAATGTGACCGGCAACTGCACCGATCTTGCAAAGGCTGCGGCCTTTGCGCACCGGCACGGCTTGCTGCTGATCGTGGATGCCGCGCAGACGGCCGGAGCCCAGTCCATCGACGTACAGGCGCTGGGTGTGGATGTGCTGTGCTTCACCGGGCACAAGGCTTTACTGGGGCCGCAGGGCACCGGCGGGCTGTATGTGCGTCCGGGTGTGCAGATCGCGCCCCTTGTAGTGGGCGGCAGCGGCGTGCACAGCTATGACGAGCAGCATCCCGCCCAGATGCCCACCGCACTGGAGGCCGGCACCCTGAACGTGCACGGCCTTGCCGGGCTTTGCGCCGGAGTACAATGGCTTCTGACACAGGGCGTGGAAACGCTGGCCGCCCGCGAAGCTGCACTGGCTCGCTGTTTTTACGAAGAAGTATGCGGTATGCCGGGCGTGACTGTATACGGCGACATTGAGACCGCTCTGCGTGCGCCCATCGTCTCTCTGAATATCGGAGACGAGGACTCTGCCCGGGTGGCCGATATCCTGTGGGAGGACTACGGCATCTGTGTGCGGGCCGGAGCACATTGCGCCCCGCTGATGCACAAGGCGCTTGGCACGGTGGAACAGGGCGTGGTACGGTTCAGCTTTTCACACAGCAATACCATGGAAGAAGCTCTGCACGCTGCACAGGCCGTGCGGGAGCTGGCACAGGAGCTGTAAATGCGCACAAAAAAGACCTATATCGTGCTCTCCTTCCGCACAACGGTGGAAGCCATGGCCTGGGAGAAGCACTGCGCCACGGCACAGATCCCCGGGCGGCTGATCCCGCTCCCACGGGAGATCTCCGCCGGGTGCGGCCTTGCCTGGCGTATGACGCCGGAGGATTGGGAACACTGGAACAGTCTGCTGGACCCGGCGGCTTACGACGCGGTGTCGCAGGTGGAGCAATGACGAACAGGAGAACATTTTATGAGCGCATTGGTTGATGCCCTGCAGAAAGGGCAGGTCACCGGAGACGGTACCCTTGCGGCGGTTCTGGATGGACCGGAGGCCGGCAGCCGGATGCTGCTGCGCGGCGGGCGCCCGGTGTGGCAGACCCACAGCAGCGGCGTATTGCAGCGCAGCCTTTCCCGTTTGCAGGAATGCACAGCCACCGGGTTTCTGGAACTGGACGGCACGCGGGTGTTTGTGGAACGATTCGGTGCGGTGCCGCAGATCGTTGTCTGCGGCGGCGGCCATGTGGCGGTATCGGTGGTACGGCTGGCAAAACTGCTGGGCCTGCCGGTGCTTGCTATGGAGGACCGCACGGAGTATGCGCAGGACCTGCGGGATGCCGGAGCGGACACGGTCCTCTGCTTACCGTTTGCACAGGCACTGGAGCAGGTGCCCGGCGGGGCAGAGACCTACTTTGTGGTCGTGACCCGCGCCCATGCCTTTGATGTGGCCTGCCTGGAGCAGATCTTGCAGAAACCGGCGGCTTACGTTGGCATGATGGGCAGCCGGGGCCGGGCCGCACTGGTACGGCGACAGCTGCTGGAAGCCGGGGTGGATGCTGCACGGGTGGAAGCTGTTTTGGCCCCCATCGGACTTGCCATCGGGGCCAAAACAGCCGAAGAGATCGCGCTGTCCATTCTGGCGCAGATCGTGGAAGTGAAAAACGCCCGCCCTCAGACCGAGGGCTTTGCTCCGGCGCTTCTGGCGGCGATGGAGCAGGCCGCACAGGACGGCCAGCCTGCAGTGCTGGCGACGATCATTGCACGGCACGGCTCCACCCCGCGGGAGGTCGGCTCCAAAATGCTGCTCCTGCCCGATGGCACGACTGTGGGCAGTGTGGGCGGCGGCATCATGGAATACCGTACTCGGCAGGCCGCCGCTGAAATGCTGGCCGGGCATACAGCAGCAGTGCAGACGGTCACATTTTCGGCCGACGGCAAAAACGAAGATGCCGCGGTTGCGGCCTGCGGTGGTTCCATGGAGCTTCTGCTGGAAATCATTCCGGAAGGAGGATCCATCGAATGAAACAGGATGCTCTGATCCTGGTGCGCGGCGGCGGCGACCTTGCTACCGGCACCATCCATCGTCTGTGGTCCGCCGGGCTGCGGGTGCTTGTACTGGAAACCGCTCACCCGGCGGCTATCCGGCGGCAGGTGTCGCTCTGCGAAGCTGTGTACGAAGGTGAAACAACGGTAGAGGGCCTGCGGGCTGTTCGTATCGACACACTGGAACAGGCTCCGACCGTCTGGGCACAGAATGCGGTGCCCGTCCTCATCGACCCGGCAGGCAGCTGCGTGGCACAAGCAAAGCCGGATGTATTGGTGGATGCCATTCTGGCCAAGAAGAACCTTGGCACCACCCGTGATATGGCACCGCTGACCATCGCCCTTGGCCCCGGATTTACAGCCGGACAGGATGTGGATGTCGTGGTCGAGACGAAGCGCGGCCATCGGCTGGGCCGTATCATCCGGGAGGGCGCTGCCATCCCGAACACTGGTATTCCGGGTGTCATCGGCGGTTATGGCAAGGAGCGGGTCATCCATGCGCAGACGGAAGGCATCTTTCAGGATGTGCGAAAGATCGGTGACCTGGTGGAAGCAGGGGAGATCATCGCACAGATCCGGACGCCGGAAGGCAAATCCATCCCGGTCACCACACAGATCGGCGGCATCCTGCGCGGTCTGCTGCGCAGCGGCTACCCGGTCACTCCGGGGTTCAAGGTGGCTGATGTGGACCCCCGCCGGGAAGAGCTTTCCAACTGTTTCCTGATCTCGGATAAATCCCGCTGTATTGCGGGCAGTGTGCTGGAGCTTGTCTGCGCACAGCTGTGGAACTAACAACAAAAAACGCCTCTGCTCCGGATGGAGTGACCATCCATGGAACAGAGGCGCTTGCTTTTTTATGGAATCAGTTGCGGTAGCAGCGGTCCTGGCCGACCAGCCAGTCCTCACACAGATGCTGGGCTTCCTCCAGGCTGCGGCTCTCGCAGTCAAAAAAGGCACCGTGCAGGGAACGGTAGGAGTAGTGAACGCGCGGAACACCGTTTGCGTCCTTGAATCGTTCGCAGCGTTCCTGTCCGGGCATCAGATAGCATTGTTCCATCGTTCATTTCTCCTTCAATCTTTTTGCTGCGGCGGCAGGGCACGCAACGCTTGCTATTGTATCACGCAGGAGAAAAGTTTGCTATTGCTGTTTTACCCAAAGATACATTTTGTTTTTCTATGCGGTTGTGGCACAAAAAGGCTTGACAAGGTTTATTCGTGCAGGGCACGCTCTTCTTCAAGGGATGCTTTTATCCCATGGATGCGGCCCAGACCATAGGCCAGCAGAACGCTGCACAGCAGATTTACAATGGAAAACGTCTGCCCGTCTAGGATATTGACAACGCCGATGATCAGATTGGCAAGGCAGATCAGCCAGAGCGATTTACCGATGCGTGCAAGATGCGCAATGCGGGAATCTATGTCCGAAAACAGGTCAAACGACCCGAGCTCGGCTTTGCGGCGGAAATAGACCCAGTTCACACAGCCGCCGACATATTCTGCACCGGTTTCTTCTACAAAGCTGCGATAGTCCCGGTCTGCATTCATCTCCATGCGGATGACGTATTCGCCCGGCTCACAGCGCACGAAGGTGTACGAGCAAAACGCTGCATGCTCCAAAGCCCAGCCTTCCGCCGCCATCTCGTTGAGCCAGAGTTCTTCCTTCTTGAAATCCCATGCCAGATAGACTTTATGGATGGTTTTGCGCGTGTTCATGGTCATTCCTCCTTCAGGATGCTTTCGCCGTTTGCAACCAGCTGCTGCAGCCGGGCAAGCTCATGCTTCAGGACTGCTAGACCCTCTGTGGTCAGCTGATATTCTTTTTTACGGCTCCCACGTTCCACGGGCAGCTGTCGGATCCATCCTTTTTCGCACAGGGAGTTCAGCGCTCCATACAATGTCCCTGCGGCAAGGTGTACCCGCCCGCCGGAAAGCTGCTCGGTCTGCTGCATGATGCCGTATCCATGCTGCGGATGATAAAGAGAAAGCAGAATGTAATAGGTGGACTCGGTCAGGGCCATGGCTTCCATCGTTTCGATACCTCTCCGTTTCGATCGAAAGTCTTTATATCGCGTTCCGATATATCGTGATCATATTATATCGTGTGACGATATAGTTTGTCAAGTGCATTTTTGCAATATGGAAAAACGATGGAAGCAGGAAAAATATTTTGTGCAATTTTCATAGTTTTCTTCTAAGGATTTTGGTGGTACAATATAGCTATCGAAGCAGGCACATCAGGAGGAGCACATGGCAGAAAAGAACATTGAACTGGATAGTGTAGAGATCGCCGCGGCGGTCTTTGGCAACTGCGACCGGAACATCCGGCTGCTGGAAAACGAGTTCTCCGTTACGGCCGTCTGCCGGGGCACACAGCTCCGGCTCTCCGGTGAACCGGCCAACGTAGCGGCGGCCAGCCGCGCGGTGGAAGGCATGCTTCTTCTGATCGAGAACCATACCCCGCTGGAGGATCAGACTGTGCGCTACTGCATCAGCCTGGCCCATGACGGCGCTGAGAAACGGGTGCGGGAACTGACCGAGGATTTTGTAACGGTTACGGTCAAAGGGCGGCCCATCCGGCCCAAGACGCTGGGCCAGAAGGAATACCTGAATGCCATCCGGAACAATGCCATCACCTTTGGTGTCGGCCCGGCGGGCACCGGTAAGACCTACCTCGCCGTAGCTATGGCCGTAAAGGCCTTCAAGGCCAAGGAGGTGTCCCGCATCGTGCTGACCCGCCCGGCGGTAGAAGCAGGGGAGAAACTGGGTTTTCTGCCCGGTGATCTGCAGCAGAAGGTGGACCCGTATCTGCGCCCGCTGTATGACGGTCTGTTTGATATGCTGGGTGCTGAAACATATGAGCGTCTGGTGGAAAAACAGATCATTGAGGTGGCCCCGCTGGCCTATATGCGCGGCCGTACGCTGGACGACTCCTTCATCATTCTGGATGAGGCGCAGAACACCACGCCGGAGCAGATGAAAATGTTCCTGACCCGCATGGGCGTGGGTTCCAAGGTCGTTGTGACCGGCGATGTGACCCAGATCGACCTGCCGGAACGCACCCGCAGCGGCCTTGTGGATGCGCTGCATGTGCTGAAGCAGGTCAAGGGCATTGCCCAGTGCTATTTTACCGAAAAAGACGTTGTGCGCCATCGCCTTGTGCAGGAGATCATCAAGGCATACGATAGGGCTGCACATCCCGAAAAACAACCAAACCAGAAAGGAGAGGACTGATTCTATGTCCAATAAAGTTCTGATTACCAATTCCCAGAAGGCCGTCAAGGTTCCGTCCGGCCTCCGCATCCTGATCCGCCGCGCCTGCAACGCTGTGCTGGAGTTCGAGCACTTTGAGGCCCCGGCTGAGATCAGCGTGACCTTTGTGGACAACGCGGCCATTGCAGAGCTGAACAACCAGTACCGCAACAAGCCCATGCCCACCGACGTTTTGAGCTTCCCGCTGGGTGTGGATGGCAAATATGATGTGGACGAAAACAACGGCTGCAAAATGCTGGGCGATATCGTCATCAGCATGGAGCGCGCCCAGGAGCAGGCGACCCTCTACGGCCATCCGCTGCAGCGGGAAGTGGCATTTCTGACCGTGCATTCCATGCTGCATCTGCTGGGCTACGACCATGAGAACGGCGGCCTGGAAGCTATGCGGATGCGGGAAAAAGAAGAGGCCGTGCTGCTGCAGCTGGGCCTGCCCCGCACGGTGAGCTACACCGAATGATTTGCCTTTGATCCAACGTGCATTTCTGCACACAGCAAGACAGGAGTTTGATTTTGAGTAACACGACGCCCGTTCAGGGCCATTACGATACGTCGTCGGTTTTTGTGGCGGTCATCGGCCGCCCCAATGTGGGCAAATCCAGCCTGACCAACCTGCTGGTTGGCGAAAAGGTGGCCATTGTCACCTCCAAGCCGCAGACCACCCGTACCCGCATTACCGGTGTGATCACCCGCGGCCCGCTGCAGTATGTGCTGCTGGATACCCCCGGCGTGCACAAAGCCCGCAATAAGCTGGGCAAGCGCATGGACAAAACCGCCAGCGATTCCATTGCCGACGTGGATGTTTCCATGATGCTGTTTGAGCCCTATGGTGCCCTGAATGAATCCGAGATGGTTCTGGTGGATATGCTGCGCAGCAGCGGCGGCCCGGCCATTGCCGTCATCAATAAGACAGACCTTGTCAAGGATGCCGCTGACCTGGAAGCCCGCAAAGAAGAGCTGAAGGCGCTGGGTGTATTCGATGACATCTACACGGTCAGCGTCCGCAACGAGGACGGCTGTGAAACGCTGTTCGATGCCTTGAGCCGCTACGCCGTAGAAGGCCCCCATTACTTTGATGATGATGCCTACACCGATATGCCGGAGAAGGAACTGGTGGCAGAGGTCATCCGTGAAAAAGCCCTGCTGTTCATGCGCGACGAGATCCCGCACGGCATCGCAGTGGTCGTGGAGCGCTTCAAGGAGCGCCCCGGCACCGATCTCATCGACATTGATGTGAACATTTACTGTGAGCGGGAAAGCCACAAGGGCATGGTCATCGGCAAGGGCGGCGCCATGCTGAAAAAGATCGCCAGTGCGGCCCGTGCCGACTGCGAAGAGTTTCTGGGATGCCGTGTGAACCTGCAGTGCTGGGTCAAGGTGAAGTCGGACTGGCGGGATAACGAGTTCCTGCTGAACAATTTCGGTTTCAAGCAGAACAACGGCAACCGCTGAGCCTTTCCAATGCAGGGCGGGTTTTCCTCGGATAACGCCACCGCCGCCAGAGAACACTGACGGCAGTGGCGCTGCCCGGAAAGGAGACCCGGCCAATGGATGTGCAAACAAGCTGGCAGGCCTTTGCCTGCACGGGGAACATTCTCCGTTATCTGGAGTACAAACAGACACAGATGCCGGACGAGCATCCGGCAGGAGACACGGATCATGGAGACCTTTGTAACACCGGGTCTGGTGTTGAAAGAGACCCGCTATAAAGAATCGGACCGGATCCTCACGATCCTGACCCCGGGGCTGGGGGTAATCTCGGCTTCGGCACAGAGCAGCCTGCGGCTGAAAAGCAAATTGTTCAGCGCGTGCGGGCTGTTTTGCTATTCGGAATTCACGCTGGTGCCGGGGCGCAACATGTATACTGTGCGCGAAGCGGCCGTCAAGAATGTCTTTCACGGCATTTCTTCCTCCATCGAGGGGATGAGTCTGGCCATGTATCTGGCCGAAATGGCTGCTGCGTTGACCCCCACCGGACAGGAAGCTGAGCGGGAACTGCGTCTGCTGCTGAACTGCCTGTACATGATCAGTGAGCACAAGGCGGACCTGCGGGCTATCAAGGCCGTTTTTGAGCTTCGCACCATGAGTGAGTGTGGCTTTCTGCCGCAGTTGGTGTGCTGCCGCGACTGCGGCACCTACGATGCAGGCGATGCCTTTTATCTGGATGTGCAGGAGGGCTATCTGCTCTGTGCTGATTGTGCGGCCAAGGCTGGGAAACGCTGCAATCTGGATCGCAATGCACTGTTTGCACTGCGGCACATCTGCCTTGTGGAGGACAAAAAAATATTTTCGTTCAAGATTTCTGTGGGCAGCCTGGAAAAGCTGGCAGCCGTAGCGGAGCAGTATGCGCTAACGCATCTGGACAAGCCGCTGAAGAGCTACGACTTTTTAAAAACGGTGCTGCCCTGAGCAAAAGGATATTATGGAAACAAGCTACTTAAAAACATTAGAACTGGATAAGATCATCGCCCGTGCTGCGGAGGGCTGTGTATGTAAGGAAGCAAAGGCGAAGCTCCTGGCACTTGAGCCGCAGTGTGACCCGGACGAGGTGCGCTATGCGCTGGAGCAGACGGATGCCATCAATACGCTGCTGATTAAGAACGGTTCGCCCCGTTTCGGCGGAGTGGAGGGCGTCAGTGCGCTGGCCGCCCGTGCGGTCAAGGGCGGCGTGCTTTCCATGGGCGAGCTGCTGATGGTGGCCGGTGCTTTGCGCAACTTCCAGAACCTGACCAACTGGTACGGTTCTTCGGAGCACGATATGCTCCCGACCGATGATCTGTTCTATGCATTGTCCCCGGAGCCGGGCCTGGAACAGCAGATCTCCAGTGCGATCCTTGCCCCGGATGCGATGGCCGACACGGCCTCCCGCACCCTGAACGACCTGCGCAAGAAGATCCGTGCGACCGAAAACAGCATCCGCGACCGTCTGGAAAGCATGGTGCGCAACATGGACACCTCAAAATATCTGCAGGAGAGTGTGGTCTCCATGCGCAACGGCCGCTACGTTGTCCCGGTCAAGAGCGAATACCGCGGCGAAGTGAGCGGCATCATCCATGACGTTTCCTCTACCGGTGCAACGGTGTTTGTGGAACCGCAGGCTGTCGTGGAAGCCAATGCCCGCATCCTGCAGTATCGTGCCCAGGAAGCGCAGGAGATCGAGCGCATTCTGGTAGCCTTTACTGCACAGGTGGCAGCCATTGAGCCGCAGTTCCAGTACAGCTATCAGGCCATGCTGGACATTGATGTCCTGCTGGCAAAGGCGCGTCTGGCGCTGGAGCTCAAGGCATTCAAACCTGCAGTGCGCACCGACAATTCCTTCTCGCTGATCCGGGCACGCCACCCATTGATCGACCCACAGAAGTGCGTGCCGGTGGACATTGCACTGGGCAAAGAATATGATTCGCTCATCATCACCGGCCCGAACACCGGCGGCAAGACCGTCACCCTGAAAACGGCCGGTCTGCTGTGCGCGATGGCACAGTGTGGGTTCCTGATCCCGGCCGACGAGCGCAGCGAGGTCTGCGTGTTCGATGAGTTTCTCGTGGACATCGGCGATGAGCAGAGCATCGAACAGAGCCTTTCCACCTTCTCCGGCCATATGAAAAAGATCACCGGCATTCTGGAGCTGGCCATGCCGCACACCCTTGTGCTGCTGGACGAGCTGGGCGCCGGTACCGACCCTGCCGAGGGTGCCGCGCTGGCTGTGGCCATCATTGAAGAACTGCGCCGCCGCGGCGTGCTGCTGATGGCCACCACCCACTATGCAGAGCTCAAGGTGTTTGCACTGGAGACCAAGGGCGTCGTGAACGCCAGCTGCGAATTCGATCTGGAAACGCTGCGCCCGACCTATAAGCTGAGCGTCGGCGTGCCGGGCAAGTCCAACGCATTCCTCATCAGTGAGAAGCTTGGCATCCCGGAGCGGGTCATTGAGGCAGCGCAGCAGCATCTGTCGGCCGAGGATAAGCGGCTGGATGCCGTTCTGGGTCAGCTGGATGATCTGAAATTGCAGCTGAAGGAAAGCCAGCACGAGGTGGAAGAGCTGAAGAACGAGGCATCCCACCAGCTGGAGGCTGCCCAGAAAAAGCGGGATGAACTGATCCAGCAGGGCGAAAACGAGCTGGAAGCGGCCCGCGCCAAAGCCCGTGCGCTGGCCCAGCAGGTGGAAAGCCAGGCCTATGCGCTGACCGACGAACTGCGTCAGCTGCAGAAGGACGAGCGCCTGAGCACCCAGCAGAAAGCCCAGCGTGCCCGTGAGATTGCCAAAAAGGAATCCGAAAAGCTGTTTATGGGCACCGAGGTGGTGCACAATCCGGTCAAGGAATTTGTGCCGCTGAAAGAGGTCAAGGTAGGGCAGGAGGTCTGCATTGCAGAGCTCAACCAGCTGGCCACGGTGCTTTCGCTGCCGGACAAGAACGGGGATGTTCTGGTACGGGCCGGCATCATCAAGACCAAGGTCCCGCTCAAGGGGCTCAAACAGCCGGAAAAGCTGGTCAAGGACCCGAAACCGCAGACCAAGGCACAACAGCGGTATTCCCGCCTGACCGGCGACGCAAACCGTCCGAATGGCCGCGTGGAGCGGGTGCACCGCAGCGCCAAAATGGAGTGCAATCTGCTGGGATTGACCGTGGACGAGGCCTTGCCAGAGGTGGATTCCTTCATCGACCGCGCCATTCTGAACGGCCAGACCGTAGTCTACCTGATCCACGGCAATGGCACCGGCGCACTGCGCACTGCCATTCACAAGCATCTGCGCGGCAACCGCATGGTCAAGAGCTTCCGTCTGGGCCGTTACGGCGAAGGCGAAAGCGGCGTGACCGTCGTGGAGCTGAAATAAGGGGTCATTTCAAAGCCTGCCCACTGCTTATGGGCAGGCTTTTTGCTTGCACTGCAGAAAAAAGCCGAGTATACTCGTATTGTAAAGAGAAGTTTTCAATCTGGACAGGAAGTTATCTATCATGGCAGGACGTTATAAACCCACGCACCAGAAAAAGAAGCGACGAGCGAAACGGAAGGAGAGTTCTTTTCTCCGCACGGCCCTCACACTCTGTTTCTGTGTGCTTGCATTTGTTTTTTCGGCGTTTCTCTGGCGAGAAGCATTGCGGATTTCTTCACAAGAGCAGGGAAGTGTCTCTGCATCCGGAGAGGCGTTTCGGCCGCAGGTGGGCGACCCGCCGTATCGTGTAGCCATTGATGCCGGGCATGGCGGCAACGACCCGGGCGCAAGGGGAGTGGTGGAAGAAAAAGACATGACGGCCGCCACGGCCGCCGTGCTGCTTGCATGGCTGGAGCAGGACCCGAATTACATTCCGCTCCGGACGCGGGATGCCTTTGACCAGACCGCAACGCCTGCCGAGCGGGCAGCCGCCGCCAATGCGCAGGCCCCACAGTTGCTGCTTTCCATTCACGGAAACTCCGCCGCAAACGGTTCCAGTGCAGCCGGCTTTGAGTGCTATCCATCTGTGCCGGGGCGCACATGGCATGCGGAGAGTTATTACTTTGCTCAGAAATTGGCAGAGGGGATACAGAACGCCGGAGCGCACCTGCGTGGGCGCGGCGGCATCCGTTACATTTATTATCTGGAAAATGATCAGAAGCAGCTGGTGGAGAGTACCCATACCGAAGTGCGTGCAGAACGGAGCTTCACACTGCTGGAAGATGTAAACTGTCCGGCCGTGCTGGCGGAACAATGCTTTGTGACCAATACGGATGATGTGGAACGCTTTGGCAGCGAACAGGGCTGCAAACGAACTGCGCGTATTTACTACGAGGCCATCTGTGCATATTTTGGCACCACGCCGCTGCCGGATGCAAACCAATGATTCTCAAAACGGGGAAGAGACATTTCCTGTGCCAAAAATTAAAATGCCGCAACCCAAGTCATCAGGGCCTCCGGATCGCAGAAACCTGCGTGAAGGGAAGGTCCTGATTTTTAGGATATATATTTTCGTATAATGCACGTTATGTGAAACAGAGGGAAGCGAAAAAGCCCTCTTTTCCAGATTTTGGCTCTTTTGGCGTCCCGCCGGCGTTCCGACCGCCCAAACCGCGTTTTGCGGGTTTTGCTACAATTTATCTGTTTTTTATGATTTTATAGTTTGTTTTTTTCATTATAATTTGATTCTTCGGACTGCACAGTCTTTGCAATCTTTTTTCCGGCACTCGTTGTTTGCCAGTCATTATTTATATTTGCTTTTAAGACCGTTCCAATCTTTTTATTTTTCTATGCACGACCATTTGGTTGTGTCGAACCAAATCGTTGGCTGCATTCCGGTTGGCATTTTCGTGGATATCTTTTAAAGCACCGATTTCGCTCTGCATAGACTTTTTTTGATTGTGCCGACAATGCCCAGCTGCAGCCGTTTTACAAACGTGCCTTTATAGAATCTCTGCCAGCTGGAAAACCAACAGGCGCTGTGGTTGATTCCTGTTGTGTTCTGTAAACTTCGTTAATTCATTCACAGGGTAAACAAAAAAGCACCTTTTGATTCTGAGACCATAAGGTGCCTGACGAATCATATTCAATTACGCCTGATTCAGCCGATAATCTTGGGCTTGCCGTTTTCATCAATGATAAGGTTGCCATAAGTATATGCTTCCGCACAGGCCTTCAGAACGGCGTTTTTATTTGTGCCGTTAAGTTCTGTCTTAGCCGTAAAGGCTTCAAAAAATTCAGGCGTAACTCCTACACCGATAAGCTTCTTTTTATCCTTTTCGCGCTTGTATTCTTTGCTATAATTGCGCGTTGCCATCATTCCACCACCATTCGTTAATTTTATGCATCGTTATCTGCGTCCGAATTTGCTGCGAGCGTCTCGGTGTCCAGTCCGAACCCCTCTTTTGCAAAGCCATCAAAGGCTGCCATGGGTGCAGAAGAATCTTCCGCAGTTGCGCTGTTTTCTGTGGCTTCGGCAGTGCTGCCGGGCAATTCTTCCCTGCTCTCCCCTGTTTCAGCTTCTGTTGTATCCAAGTCTGCTTTGCCGGGCTTTTTGCGGGACGCTTTGCCCAGCGGGTTTTCCTCGATGGCGGCACGCACCTGAAATTCCTGCAGGTGCGTATAAATTTGCGTCGTACCAACGCTGCTGTGGCCCAGCAATTGTTTCAAGGTCAGGATGTCCACATTGCCGGTCTGGTACATCAGCGTTGCAGCCGTATGGCGCAGTTTGTGGGTGGAAAAACCTTTCAGTCCGGCTGCTTTCATGGCTCCGGTCACCAGCTGCTCCACCCGCCGGTTGGAAATGCGCTCCTTGCGCCGCCGGGTCACGAACACGGCACGTTCTTTTGGCGAAAGACCTTCCATCACATTGCGCTTGTTCAGGTAAAGCTGCAGCGCTTCCACGCAGGCATCGTTCAGATACACCATGCGCTCTTTGTGGCCCTTGCCGAACAGCCGGATCTGCCGCTGTTCCAGATCAATGTCATCCAGGTCCATGCCCACAAGCTCCGACAGACGCATGCCGCAGTTCAGGAACAGGACCACCATGCAGTAATCCCGCTCCGGGAAATCGCTCTGGGTCTGGGTGCTTTCCAGCAGATCCATAGACTGTTCTGCAGTCAGGTATTTGGGCAGGACTTTGTCCTGTTTGGGAGGTTTGATCGCAGCGGTCGGGTCGGAATCCAGCCGGTTGACCTGATTGACCAGATAATCATAAAAGCCGTGGAGACTGGCCAGCCGCCGGGCAGTCGAGGACTTTTTGTTGCCGCATTCCCGGTTGAGGAAATACAGGTATTCGTAGATATCCTCTTTGGTCACGCTGGCCCAGAATGCCGTGTCCAATCCTTTGGGGTCGATGTCCTGCATCTCGCTGTCCGCCGGGACAAGGCCGCGGCGGCGCTTCATAAAGCGGCTGAACCCGCGCAGGTCACAAAAATAGCTGAACGCCGTATTGGCGCTTTTGCCGGCGATCACTTCCAGATAGCGTACATATTCCACAATATCCGGCGAAGCATCCTCAAAGGGCTTGTGCTTGCCGGGGTTCTTTTCGTCCAGATAAATCGACATGGCATCCTCTTACAAACGATCTGTTTTCAGTGCGTTGACGGCATCGGAAATATACGCGGCACCAATCAGCTTCATGCCCGGATAATCCGCCGGGTTCAGGTGGTTCAGGCTGTGCTTGGGCACCACGGCGCGTTCAAACCCAATGCGTTCTGCCTCATGCAGACGCTGTTCCAAGTTGGGCACACTGCGCACTTCCCCACCCAGGCCGACCTCGCCAATGGCGATCAGCTTGTCGCTGACCGGGCGGTCCAGCAGCGAGGACACCATACTCAGACACACCGAAAGATCACAGGCCGTGTCCCGCAGGGCAATGCCGCCCACAATGTTGACATACACGTCCAGATTGCCGAAGAAATAGCCTGCACGCTTTTCCAACACGGCGATGAGCAGATTCATGCGGTTATAGTCGTAGCCGCTGCAGGCACGCCGTGGGGCCGGGAAATTCGTCTTGGTGGCAAGGGCCTGGATCTCGCTCAGAATGGGTCGGCTGCCCTCCATGGTACAGGCCACGCAGTTTCCGGAAACGCCCAGTGGACGGCCTTCCAGCAGCATCTGCGACGGGTTTTCAATCTCGGCCAGACCGGTACCGGTCATATCGAACATGCCAAGCTCATTCGTGGAGCCATAGCGGTTCTTTGCCGCCCGCAGGATGCGGTATGGCAGCATCTTGTCGCCCTCAAAGTAAAGCACGGTGTCCACGATATGCTCCATAACTTTGGGGCCGGCAATGGCACCGTCCTTGTTCACATGACCCACGATGAACATGGGGATCTCCTGTTTCTTGGCAACAGCCAGCAGACGCGCCGCGCTCTCCTTGACCTGGCTGACTGTACCGGACGACGACGAGATGTCCATACAGCGCATGGTCTGGATGGAGTCGATGACCACAAGGTCCGGTTTTTCCTTTTCGATCAGGCCACAGATCTCGTCCACATCGTTTTCGGCGGCCAGAAAAATATTGTCCTGCGGGACCTTCAGGCGGGCTGCACGCAACTTGACCTGCCGGACCGATTCTTCGCCCGTGATATACAGAACGCTATGCTGATTGGAAATGGCACCGCACAGTTGCAGCAGCATGGTGGATTTGCCCACGCCCGGCTCGCCGCTCAGCAACACAACGCCGCCCAGCACGATGCCGCCGCCCAGCACGCGGTCCAGCTCTGAAATGCCGGTCAGAATGCGGCTTTTCTCTTCTGTGGTGCTGATCTCGGACAGACGCCGGGCCGTCAGGCTGGTCACGCCCTCCGGACGGGCAGCAGCCGCCTGCCGTGCCGCAGCGGTGCCCGCTTTCGGAGCTTCGGCCACTACATCTTCATTCATGGTATTCCAGCTCCCGCAGCTCGGGCAGCGGCCCATCCAGCGGGGGCTTGTCTCCCCACAGTTGGAGCAGACATAAACAGTTTTCAGTTTCGGCTCTTTCATAAAAAGACTCCTGCGTTTCTCATCCATTTTCCTTATTGTAGCATACCCGGGGCGGCATCGCAAGAAAAGCTGACGTTAAAGGATTTTTCCGCCCAGATAGGCGAGCCCTGTCGCTGCGCCGCACAGCGGCAAAAATACCACGATCACCAGCAGATACTGCCCCATCAGTTCCCGCGCCCCGGAACAGGCTTGTCCGGCCGTTTTTCGGAAGGAGTAGGCCCGGATGCGCCCGCTCACCTGCAGTGCTGCTGCACCGAACATGCACAGGCCGCCGGCGGCACAGGCGGCCGGAATGCCCAGCAGCAACAAAGCGAGGATGCTTTTCCCGTCTGCCCCCGCCAGCAGCTGCGCGGATAAAAGGCCGTTGCCAAGGCCGTACAGCATCGTAAACAAAAAGATGCACACCGGCCCCACAGCGGACAGGCCCAGCAAAAGCAGCAGCGTTGCCGCAGCGGCAAGGGCCGCATACTCGGCGCAGAACAGCCCTGCTGCAGACGTTGGCGCAGAAACCGAAAAGAGCCCGCACCAGCATTGCAGAAAATAGCTCAGCATCTCCTGCTGCGAGGCATCGCAGACCGCCTGCAAAGCCCCTGCAGCCGCCGTGCCCAGCAAAAAGGCCGCCGCCAGCAGGCAGCAATCCCGGCTGGCATGCCGCATGCGGCGGTGCAGCCGTTCCGGTTGCTGTGCGACGCCATCCTGCATTGCTTCTCCGGCGTTCAGGGGCTCCGGAACCGGTTGCTTCGGGGTACCGGACTCTGCCGGGAGCTGCGGCAGAAGCGCCGTAGTCTCAGGCGATGTCCGGACTTCATCAGACGGATAGACCCACATCCTGCATCCTCCTTCAGATCCGACGTTTTTTCTCTCCGAGAGCCCGGCCCAGAACACCCCCGGCACAGCTGCAGAGAAGCACCGCTGCCATCCGGAGCAAAGCCGGGGTGTCAAACAGGCCGCCGGACATCAGCAGCAGACCGCTCAGCGCTGCCGCAAACAGTCCGCCCAACAGCAAGCCCGTCAAAAGACCCTGTTCTTTTTTCCAGAACGCCGCCAGTGCGCTGCCGCAGAAGCCCCCGACGCAAACCGACACCGTGGCCAGCGGCCACGCCATGGACGCCGAGCAGCCCTGCTTTGCCATCCAGGCCGCAGACCCCAAGATGCAGAGCGTCGCAGCCAACACTCCGGCCAGCGCTCCCAACAGCAGAGCCGCCGGGGTATGAGTTTTTTCCAACATAAAAACGCGCCTCCCTGCCATACACTATGCAGAGAGACGCGTCGGATATGCGGTGCTCGAAAAAATTACTTCTTGTCCGTCTTGCTTTCAGCCTTGTCCATGTTCAGCTTCTCGACAGAGCCGATGGCAGTCTTGGTAAAGCGGATCTTCACACGGTCTGCGCCGGTTTCCAGCACGAAGGTGTCATCCTTGATGGCAACAACGCGGCCGATCACACCACCGATGGTGGTGACCTGATCGCCGATCTCCAGGCTGTTGCGCATGGCGGCGTCCTTCTTCTCCTGCTTCTTCTGCGGACGGTAGATCATGAAGTACAGCAGGACCAGCATCAGTGCCAGCGTGAAGAACAGGCTGATGTAGCCCTCGGACGTGGTAGTCAGAAATTGCATTTGGCAAAATCTCCTCTCAAAATTCAGATAAGTTTATTATACCTTCTTGTTCGACTGGTTGCAAGGCTTATTCTCAAATTCTGGTGTCCAGCAGCTTAACGTACCTGTCGTGGAAGGCCGTGAAGGTGCCTGCGTCCAGTTCGTCGCGGATGCGCTCCATCAGATGGTTGTAGAACCACAGGTTGTGCATGACGGCCAGACGCATGCCCAAAATCTCCTCTGCTTTGAACAGATGACGGATATAGGCACGCGAGTAGTTGCGGCAGGCCGGGCAGCCGCAGGCGGGGTCGATGGGGCGCTCGTCGCGCTCGTACTTGGCGTTCTTGATGTTGATGATGCCGCCCCAGGTGTTCAGATGGCCATGACGGGCATTGCGGCTTGGCATCACGCAGTCGAACAGGTCCACACCGCGGGAGACAGCTTCAATGATGTTGCCGGGGGTGCCCACGCCCATCAGGTAGCGGATCTTGTCCTTGGGCATATAGGGCTCCACCTGGCTGATCATCTCGTACATCACCTCGGTGGGTTCGCCCACAGCCAGACCGCCGATGGCATAACCGTCCAGGTCCAGATCTGCGATCTGCTTCATGTGTTCCACACGCAGGTCTGCAAAGGTGCAGCCCTGATTGATGCCGAACAGCAGCTGATCCGGGTTGACCGAAATTCCCTCATGCTTCAGGCGGGCCATCTCGGCCTTGCAGCGCTTCAGCCAGCGGGTGGTGCGCTCGCAGCTGGCCTTGGAATAATCGTGCTGGGCCGGGTTCTCCACGCACTCGTCAAAGGCCATGGCAATGGTGGAACCCAGGTTTGCCTGGATCTGCATGCTCTCTTCCGGGCCCATGAAGATGCGGTGGCCGTCCAGATGAGAGGCAAAGGTCACACCTTCTTCGGTGATCTTGCGCAGCTTTGCCAGGCTGAACACCTGAAATCCGCCGCTGTCGGTCAGGATGGGGCCGTTCCAGCGGGTGAACTTGTGCAGGCCGCCCATGTCAGCCACCAGCTTATCACCGGGGCGCAGGTGCAGATGGTAGGTGTTGCACAGCATCACCTGTGCGCCGATGTCCTTCAGATCCTGTGCCGACAGGCCGCCCTTGATGGCGCCTGCCGTAGCAACGTTCTGGAAAGCGGGTGTCTGCACCGTGCCGTGCACGGTCTTGAACTCACCCCGCCGGGCATCGTGTTCCTGCTTGAGGAGCTTGTAAGTCGTCAGTGAAGGCATTGTCTCGTGTTTCCTTTCTGCGCACGGAAAACAGCCGTGCGATCCTGCCGCAGAAACCTGCGGTATTCAGAACAATCTCTTACAGGTTTCGATCATGCGCCTTCGCTCACAGAATGAGCATCGCATCACCGAAACTGAAGAAGCGGTATTTCTCTTCCACGGCCACCTTGTAGGCATGCATGGTCTTGTCGTAGCCATACAGTGCGGCAATGAGCATGATCAAGGTGCTCTCCGGCAGGTGGAAGTTGGTGACCAGGCCGTCGATGCAGTTGAACTTGACGCCCGGGTACAGGAAAATGGAGGTATTGCCGCTGCAGGCGCGGATCTCGCCGTACTTGGCCGCCACGGCTTCCAAGGTGCGGCAGCTGGTGGTGCCCACGGCGATCACGCGGTGACCGGCAGCCTTGGTGTCGCGGATGCGCTGAGCGGTCTCCTCGCTGATGGAATACCACTCACTGTGCATCTTGTGGTCGGTGATCTCATCCTCCTGCACGGGGCGGAAGGTGCCCAGACCAACGTGCAGTGTCACCTCGGCAATGCCGACACCCTTGGCGCGGATGGTGTCCATCAGCTCCGGGGTGAAGTGCAGGCCGGCCGTGGGTGCGGCCGCGCTGCCCAGCTCCTTGGCATACACGGTCTGATACTGGCTCTGATCCTCCAGCTGCTTGGTGATGTAGGGCGGCAGCGGCATCTTGCCGAACTCATCCAGCTTTTCATAAAGAGTCTCGGTGTCGTAATAGAATGTAACGTACTTGTTGCCGTCCTCCAGCGTCTCGTCCACCACAGCGGTCAAGCTGCCGTCACCGAAGCTGACCTTGGTGCCGACCTGCATCCGCTTGCCGGGCTTTGCCAGGCATTCCCACTGGTCGCCCTTGACCTGACGGAGCAGCAGCAGCTCGCAGACCGCACCGGTGGGCTGCTTGATGCCCACGATGCGGGCGGGCAGCACCTTGGAGTTGTTCACCACCAGCAGGTCGCCGGGCTCCAGAAAATCCGGCAGATCCCGGAAGATCTTGTGCTGGATGCTGTCATCCTTCTGGCTCAGGACCATCAGGCGTGCAGAGTCGCGGGGGCTTGCAGGTTCCTGCGCAATGAGCTCTTTGGGTAAATCGTACCAAAAATCTTTTTTTAACATATTGTGCATTTGCCTTTCCGATGATTGACACGGGTACCGCATCAATGATATTATAAAATTTGTATAGACAGTATCTATTATATTGCATAGAGTACCTGTTTTCAAGTCTCTGTGCAAACCAGAGAGCACATTGCTCGTCTTTTTGAAAGGAAAGGTGCTGGAAATGGAAAAACAGTATAAAGTGGGTATCGTAGGCGCAACCGGTATGGTGGGTCAGCGTTTTATTACGCTGCTGGAGAACCACCCCTGGTTCAAGCTGACCGTCCTGGCTGCTTCTGGCCGCAGCGCAGGCAAAACGTATGAAGAGGCTGTGGGCAGCCGCTGGGCTATGACCACCCCGATGCCCGAGAGCGTCAAGGGGATGATGGTGCAGGACGCTTCCAAGGTGGAAGAGGTCGCCGCACAGGTGGACTTCATTTTCTGCGCCGTCAACATGCCCAAAGATGAGATCAAGGCTCTGGAAGAGGCCTACGCCAAGGCAGAGTGCCCGGTGGTGTCCAACAACAGCGCCAACCGCTTCACCCCGGATGTACCCATGGTGGTGCCCGAGATCAACGCCGACCATATTGAGATCATCCCCGCACAGCGCAAGCGTCTGGGCACCAAGCGCGGCTTCATCGCCGTCAAGTCCAACTGCAGCCTGCAGAGCTATGTGCCCGCGCTGCACCCGCTGATGAAGGAATTTGGTGTGAACAAGGCTCTGGTGTGCACCTATCAGGCAATTTCCGGTGCCGGAAAGACCTTTGACCGTATGCCGGAGATCGTGGACAACGTGATCCCCTACATCGGCGGCGAAGAGGAAAAGAGTGAGCGCGAACCCCTGAAGCTGTGGGGCCACATCGAGGGTGACCACATCGTCAACGCCGAGAAGCCCATCATCACTGCGCAGTGCTTCCGTGTGCCGGTCTCTGACGGCCACACCGCTGCCGTGTTCGTGAGCTTTGACAAAAAGCCCACCAAGGAGCAGATGCTGGAGGCATGGGCAAACTTCCGCGGCCCCGCACAGGAGCTGAACCTGCCCAGCGCACCCAAGCAGTTCCTGCATTACTTCACCGAGCCGGATCGTCCGCAGCCCAAGCTGGACCGCAACACCGAAAATGGCATGGCCGTGTGCATCGGCCGCCTGCGGGAGGACACCCTGTTTGACTACAAGTTTGCCTGCATGAGCCACAACACCCTGCGCGGTGCTGCCGGCGGTGCCGTGCTGCTGGCTGAGCTGCTGGCGGCCAAGGGCTATTTTGACTGAGTATAATTTTTGCGTGAAAACGCAATCAAAGGAGTTTTTGCTATGAAGAATCCTGTCTTTACCGGTGCGGGTGTTGCCATCATCACCCCGATGTATGAGGACGGAAGCATCAATTTTGACGAGCTGGGCCGCATCATCGAGGACCAGATCGCCCGCAGCACGGATGCCATCGTCATCTGCGGCACCACCGGCGAGTGCTCCACCATGACCGATGAGGAGCAGCTGGCTGCGATCAAGTACACGGTGGATGTTGTGAATCACCGTGTTCCCGTCATCGCAGGTGCAGGCTCCAACGACACCGACCACGGCTGTGCACTGGCTGCCAAGTCGGCCGCCTGCGGCGCAGACGCCCTGCTGATGGTCACCCCCTACTACAACAAGACCTCGCAGGCCGGTCTGGTGGCACACTTCACCGCCATGGCAGAAGCCGGCGGCATCCCGGTGATCGTGTACAATGTTCCCTCCCGCACGGGCCTGAACATTGCCCCGGAAACGGCACTGGAGCTGAGCAAGCACCCGCTGATCAACGGCATCAAGGAGGCTTCCGGCAACATTTCGCAGGTGGCCAAGATCGCAGCCCTCTGCGGCGATGAGTTGAACATCTACTCCGGCAACGACGATCAGGTGGTTCCTCTGCTGGCTCTGGGCGGCAAGGGCGTGATCAGCGTGGTCTCCAATGTAGCACCGGAGCTGGTGCACAACTGCTGCCAGGCCTTCTTTGACGGAGATACCGCAAAGGCTCGCGACCTGCAGCTGGAGATGCTGCCGCTGTCCGATGCACTGTTCTGCGAAGTGAACCCCATCCCGGTCAAGTATGCAATGAATCTGCTGGGCTGGGAGGCCGGCGAGTGCCGCCTGCCGCTGGTGGAGCCCAGTGAGGCACATCAGGCACAGATCGAGAACACCCTGCGTGCAGCCGGTCTGATTCAGGAATAAGTTTCAGGTAAAATGCCCAGGGAGACGGTTCTCCGGGCATTTTGCCGTATTATTGCGTAAAAAGAAAGGAACTCAACTATGACGGAAATCGTGATCCAGGGCATTGGCGGCCGTATGGGCCATGTCCTGTGCGATATGATCGCACAGCGGGATGACTGCTGTGTTGTGGCAGGCATTGATGTGAAGGACGGCGAGCAGAACGGCATCCCCGTGTATGACAGCCCGGAAAAACTGAACGGCAAGGGCGATGTCATCATCGACTTCAGCTCCCCCGCTGCTGTGGGAAAGGCTCTGCCCTACTGCGAGGCCCACAAGCTGCCCATCGTGGTCTGCACCACCGGCCTGTCGGAAGAGCTGCAGCTCAAGGTCGTGCAGCTGTCACGCACGGTGCCCGTGTTCAAGAGCGCCAACATGTCCATGGGCATCAACGTGCTGTCGGAACTGTGCAAGCGTGCTTCTGCCATTCTGGGCGTGAACTATGACGTAGAGATCGTGGAGCAGCATCACCACAACAAGCTGGATGCCCCCAGCGGCACCGCTCTGATGCTGGCCGATGCCATCAACGAGCAGAACGATGGTGCTTACCACTATGTCTACGATCGCTCCTCTGTGCGCCAGAAGCGCGATCCGAAGGAGATCGGCATCAGCTCGGTACGCGGCGGCAGCATCGTGGGCGACCACGAGGTGCTGTTCTGCGGCCCGGACGAAGTGATCACCCTCAAGCACACTGCTTATTCCCGCAGCATCTTTGCCAACGGTGCCATCAACGCCGCCGTGTATCTGGCAAAGAAGGAGCCGGGGCTGTATAATATGGGCGATCTGATCGCTTCGATCTGATTCTTGCCCTGCAGATGCGGCACAGCGGTTTTTGGATAGCCCCTGTGCTGCAGGAGGTTCAACATGGCAAAGCATTCGACACCCCGGCGGCGCTCCGGGAAGCACTGGGTCGGCACGCTGCTCACAGCGGGTGCCGTCGTGGCATGCATGGGGCTTCTGCTCCGCTTTCTCCCGGTGGGCACCATCCCGACCGGCGGAGACGAACCGTCGGACAGTGCGGTGAGCAGCACGGAGCCTGCGGCGTCCTCGGTCCCGGAGCCCGAACCGGAACCGGTGGTGGAAACGCTCCGCTTTTCGGCTACGGGCGATGACCTGATTCATTCCCCCATCTACAAGCAGGCCGCCCGGCGGGCCGCCAATGGGCAGCAGTACGACTTTGATTACTGCTATGCACAGGTCGCACCCTTCTATGCGCAGCAGGACATCAACTGGATCAATCAGGAAACGCTCTGCAGCGATGAGCTGGAGCCCTCCTCCTATCCCTGCTTTTCTACCCCAGGAGACTGTGCCCGGGCACTTTACCGGGCCGGCATCCGGGTGTTCAGCCTGTCAAATAACCACACCTATGATAAGGGTGCAGCCGGTCTGGCTGCCACCCTGCGTTTCTGGGAGAGCATGCCGGAGGACGTAGTCACCACCGGCCTGTGGCGTGGTGCGGATGACTACAGCCGCATTCCGCTGCAGACCGTCAACGGGGTGACCATCGCCTACCTTTCCTACACGGAGCACACCAACGGCATCCCCACCAGCAGCTCCATGCCCGCCAACGTGATCTACACCAGCCAGACGGATGTGATCGAGCAGCAGGTTCGTGCAGCACACCAGCAGGCCGACTTTGTGATCGTGGGTGTGCACTGGGGCGTAGAGGACAGCCACACCATTGTGGACGGTCAGCGCACACTGGCACAGCAGCTTGCAGACTGGGGTGCCGATGTGATTGTGGGCACCCACCCGCATGTGCTGCAGGATGCTCAGTGGCTGAGTGCAGCAGACGGAAGGCAGACATTCGTTGCCTATTCTCTGGGCAATTTTCTGAGCACGCAGAACCGGCCGAATCAGCTGGTAGGTGCTATCCTGAACCTGCAGCTGCAAAAGACCACCGAGCCGGACGGAACGGTGCAGTGTGCCGTTCTGGAACCGAAGCTCCTGCCGACGGTCACCCATTATGACGCTGGAAAATCCAATGTGCGCACCTATCTTTTCCGCGATTACACGCAGGAATTGGCAAAGCAGCATGGTGTGCGCGCAAAACATTCCGATTTCAGTCTTGACACCGTTCAAAAAATCGCGCAAAATAATATCAGCAGCGACTTTCTGGAGCTTACATAAAACCGTGGGAATCAATTGGAACGCCCATGTGACGGGCAGAGTGGAGGGATTTTATGTACGGAGTATCGAAAATCAACATTGAGCCCAGCCTGATGATGATCAGTGTGCAGGACGTGGAATTCAAGGGCAACAGTCTGGCCCGTTATCTGCAGATTTTTGCAGACAACGGCGTTGTCGTGGACATGATCAGCCAGAGCGCACCCCATGGCACCACCATTGACTTCAGCTTTACCGCCGCCGGCAGCGATCTGCCGCTGGTAATGAAAGCCATTTCAGCCGCCAACCTGGACAAGGATGCCAAGGCTTCCCCGCTGATCAGTGTCGGCTATTCCAAACTGAACCTTTTTGGCGAGGACATGGTTACCAGCTGCGGTGTGGCCGCTCGTGCCCTGAATGCACTGGCCATGGCCGGCATTGAAGTGCTTCTGATCACCACCAGCGACCTGGATATCTCGCTGCTGGTCCATGCCGAGAACGAAGATGCCGCTTACGAGACACTGAAAAAGGCGTATGAGCTTTGAGTCAGCCGAAGCAGTGACAGCTGCGGCCGTTGGAATCGCAGCCGCCATTCTGGCATGGAACCGCTGGATCACGGCAGACAGCATGCTGTTCGGGCTTCTGCTGGCCGGGCTGATCGGTCTGGCTGTGGCAGGTGTTGTCTTTCTGGTCTGTAAGGTCTTTTCGTATTATCGAAAAAAAGGCACCCTGAAGCACCGGTCGTTTCCTTCTTCTCTTCGGAAGGTGGAATGCTCATTGCTTCTCCGCTGGAGGGAAAGCTTCTTCCGCTGGATGGAATCGAGGATCCGGTATTTTCGGCGGAGGTTCTTGGCAAAGGCTGTGCCATTGAACCGGATAAGGGAGAGATCTATGCTCCGGCAGACGGTGTGATCCTGAAAATTGCCGAAAGCAGTCATGCCGTCAGTCTGCGGTGTGATTCCGGCGTGGACCTTCTGATTCATGTTGGAATGGACACGGTGGAACGGCATGGAGCCGGATTTGCTCCGCAGGTCCGGGCAGGCGAATATGTCCACAGCGGACAGCTTCTGCTGAAATTCGACTTGCAGAAGATCCGTGCCGATGGTTATCCCCTGACCACTCCGATTGTGGTAACCAACAGTGATGCCTTCTCGGATATCACTGTGGTGGCTTCCGGCAACGTGACCGAGGGGCAGAACATCCTGCTTCTCCGCTGAATGCAAACAAAAAATACCGCTGTCCGGTTCAGAACCGGACAGCGGTATTTTTATTGTGGGATCTTGGGCAGATGCTTACAGGGTGACCTTGTGATAGACCTTCTTGCCCTTCTTAATCACAACGCCCTTCTTGAGCTGTTCTGCGGTAAAGCTGACGGTGGGAGCTGCAATCTTTTCGCCGTCGGCCAGAACACCGCCCTGCACGACCAGACGGCGTGCCTCACCGTTGGAAGCAGCCAGACCAGCCTTGACCATCAGGGTCAGGATGCCGATGGAGCCATCGGTCAGATCCGCCTCGGTCAGCTGGGTGCTGGGCATGTGCTCCGTGTCCATTGCAGCACCGCCAAACAGTGCACGGGCTGCTGCCTGTGCCTTTTCAGCTTCTTCCTTGCCGTGGACCATGCTGGTCAGCTCGTAGGCCAGGATCTCCTTGGCCTCGTTCAGGCGCTGATCCTTCCATGTGCTCATCTCGTCGATCTGCTCCAGCGGCAGGAAGGTGAGCATCCGGATGCACTTCATGACATCGGCATCACCCACATTGCGCCAGTACTGGTAGAACTCGAAGGGGCTGGTCTTGTTGGGGTCCAGCCAGACAGCATTGCCTGCGGTCTTGCCCATCTTCTTGCCCTGCGAGTCGGTCAGCAGGGTGATGGTCATGGCGTAGGCATCCTTGCCCAGCTTACGGCGGATCAGCTCGGTGCCGCCCAGCATGTTGCTCCACTGGTCATCGCCGCCAAACTGCATGTTGCAGCCGTAATGCTGGAACATGTAGTAGAAGTCGTAGCTTTGCATGATCATGTAGTTGAACTCGAGGAAGGACAGACCGCGCTCCATGCGCTGCTCATAGCACTTGGCACGCAGCATGTTGTTGACCGAGAAGCAGGCACCCACGTCACGCAGCAGCTCCACATAGTTCAGGTTCAGCAGCCAGTCGGCGTTGTTCAGCATCAAAGCCTTGTCATCCGAGAAGTCGATGAACTTTTCCATCTGCTTTTTAAAGCAGGCTGCATTGTGGGCGATGTCCTCTTTGGTCAGCATCTTGCGCATATCGGTGCGGCCGGAGGGATCGCCGATCATGGTAGTGCCTCCGCCGATCAGGGCGATCGGCTTGTTGCCTGCCATCTGCAGGCGCTTCATCAGGGTCAGGGCCATAAAATGGCCTGCGGTCAGGCTGTCGGCCGTGCAGTCAAAGCCGATATAAAAAGTAGCCTTGCCGTTGTTGATCAGATCAATGATCTCGTTGTCGGTGATCTGTGCCACCAGACCACGGGCCTGCAGCTCTTCGTACAAAGTCATAGAAACATCCTCCTGTTTTGTGGGGCAGAGGAAACAAAAACGCCCTCTGCCAAACATCAATTTGGCAGAGGGCGAGAAATCTTCGCGGTACCACCTCTGTTTGCCGCTTCCTCACAGAAACGACCTCACGAGTGCACACCCCAGAGTAGAGTGACACTCCTGCGTTTGTAACGCTCGCACGCGGCACAGCCTACTAGCTCAGACAGCATTCAGCCTGCAGCTCCGGGAGGTATTCGCCTGCTGTTCTGCGGCCCCTTGCACCAACCGGGGTTTCTCTGGGCAGAACACTTCAGGGTACTTATTCCCTTCATCGCCATTAACAAAACTTACTTTATCACAAGAACACGGGCTTGTCAAGCCCCGGATTCCGACGGGAACGCTCCCCTGTTACTGGCGGCCGGTACCCAGCATTTCCCGCGCATTTGCCCGTGAAAGCTCGGTCACATGATCGCCGGAGATCAACCGGGCCAGTGCTTCCACGCGGCCCTCCGTATCCAGCGGGTGGATCTCGGTATAAGTGCGGTCGTTCGTCACATTTTTCTGGATCAGCAGGTGGCAGTCAGCCAGTGCGGCGATCTGTGCCGTATGGGTGATGCACAGGATCTGATGTCCCTGTGCGCTCTGCCGCAGCACCTCACCGATCCGTCCGGCGGCCTTGCCGGAAACACCGCTGTCGATCTCATCGTAGATCACCGTGGGCACTGCATCCCGGTCTGCCAGCGCATTTTTGATGGCAAGGGTAATGCGGCTCAGCTCACCGCCGGAGGCAATGCGGGCCAGCGGTTTCGGGGCTTCACCGGCGTTCGTGGAGATGTAGAATTCCACGCTGTCCTGTCCGTGGCTTGCCAACGGCCCACGGGCGTGGTGCAGCGTCATGCGCACACCCGGCATATTCAGGAACTGCAAGGTATCGGTAATGCGTGAATTCAGCTCGTCAAAGGCTTTCAGACGGGTCTGGGTCAAGGCCTCCGCCTTTTCGCGCGCCAGACCATACAGGCGCAGCTTTTCTGCCTGCAGCTGATCGTGCCGCTGCTCCGAGAACTGGATCTGTTCCAGTTCCTCCCGTGCTTTCTGTCCAAAGGCAATGATGTCCTCCACCGTATCACCGTACTTGCGTTTGAGACGGTACAACAGATCCAGCCGCTGTTCGATCTCATCCAGCTCGGCGTCGTTCGTGTCGTAGGCATCCAGCCGGTCGATCAGCTCTGCCGCTGCGTCCTTGGCCGAATAGTACAGGTCCATCAGCGTGCCGGACACCCCGGAAAGTGACTCGTCCAGCTGGGCGGCCGTATCCATGGCGTTGGATGCCTCACCCAGCAGATCCACTGCGCCGGGGGTGTCATCGTCCCCGGACAGCAGCGCATGGGCCTTTGCCACCCGATCCCGGATGGTGGACGCGTTGGCCAGCACCTTGCGGCGGCTTTCCAGTGTCTGCTCCTCGCCGGCGGTCAGTCCGGCTTCTTCGATCTCCTGTACCTGATAGCTCAGCAGGTCGATCCGTCGCTGCTTTTCCGCTTCGTCGGTGATCATGGCGTCCAGTTCCTTCTTGACCTTGACCAGGCTCCGGTACAGCACATAATACTCCTGATAGAGTTTGGCGTTCTGCGCATAATCGTCCAGAATGCTCAGATGGTGTGCCGGATTCAGCAGTCCCACCGAGTCGTGCTGGCCGTTGATGTTGATCAGACCTCCGCACAGCTCCCGCAGCACAGCCGCCGTGGTGGGCATACCGTTGATCCGGCAGCTGCTCTTTCCTTCGGCGGTGATCTCACGGCTCAGAAGCAGCTCTGCCGAGCGCTCATAACCGGCCGCTTCCAGTTTGTCCAGCACCACATCCGGGATCTGCGCAAAAGACGCACGGATCACCGCTTTGGACGCACCCGTGCGCACAAGATCCTTGGAAGTCCGATTGCCCAGGATCGCATTGATGGAGTCGATCAGAATGGACTTGCCAGCACCAGTCTCACCGGTGAGGACGTTCAGCCCTGGCTGAAAATGAACTTCTGCCTTCTGGATGACCGCGACATTTTCAATTTGCAGGCAGCTTAACATGGTTTATCGTCTCTCCCGCGTTTGTTTTACCCGATGTGCCGGGTCAGTTCCGTGCAGATGGTCTTGGCGTCCCGCTCGGAGCGGGCAACGATCAGAAAAGTGTCATCACCCGAAAGGGTGCCGACCACATTTTTCCACTGCAATGCGTCAAATACCTCACAGGCTGCATTGGCCATGCCGGAATAGCACTTGACCAGCACCACATGGCCTGCATAGTCCACCCCCAGCACCGACTCATGAAAGATCGTCTCAAACCGGCCCTGGGTCTTGGGGTTAAAGCTCTCGTTCCGGCTGGAAACATAGCGGTAGCCCTCTGCAGTGGCAGCCTTGACCAGGCACAGCTCCCGGATATCCCGCGAGATCGTGGCCTGAGTCACATCAAACCCTTCCTTGCGCAGATAGTCCAACAGCACTTCCTGCCGACTGATCGGATGCTCCTGCACAAGACGGAGAATGGTCTGCAAGCGGTCTCCCTTGCTTTTTGCTTCTTCTTTGCGGACATGTGCCATAGTTCGTCGTATCTCCTTTTATCGTCTGCTGCGCAATTTCTGGTCGATGGCCTGGAATTGATCCGCCTTGCTGAAGGTGATCAGCTGCACCACCTGATCCGAAAGCCGGACTTCTGCCGTTGCACCCGCCTTGAGCGGGAATCCTGCTGCACCGTCACAGCTGATGAACACCTCGCCGTCGGCCACTTGACCGACGCAGATGTTCAGCTTGCGTTCCTGCGCAAACACCATGGCCGGACTGGCAAGACTGTGGGGACAGATCGGCGTGACGACCACGCCTTTGGTCTGCGAATCCAGAATGGGCCCGCCTGCGGCCATCGAATACGCAGTAGAGCCGGTCGGCGTCGCAACGATCACACCATCGCCCCGGTAATGCTCCACCAGAATGTCATCGCAGTAAATGCTGAAATCAATGGCCTGCTGCAGGCGGCCTTTTGTCACGACAACGTCGTTCAGTGCATGGCCTTCCCAGCCGTCATGGCCCAGAACATGGGCGTAGAGCAGCATCCGGTTGTCCAGCTGGAACTCGCCCCGCGCCACGGCAGGCAGCTTGCTTTCCATCTCGCTGACCTCGCAGGTAGCCAGAAAACCGCAGCGGCCCAGGTTGATGCCCAGGATCGGCTTTGCATGCTTGAGCGAAAGATTCGCCTCATGCAGGATCGTTCCGTCTCCGCCGATGGTCAGGATCACGTCCGTACGTTCCAGACACTGTTCCAGCGGCAGATATACAACGCCGGCCGCATTGCAGACCGTGCGCAGATCCTCGCACATCAGCACCGATGCGCCATGATTCTGCAGGATCTGCGCTGCACGCAGAGCGACCTCACTGGCCGAGATCTTTCCAGGGTTCGGAGAAATGTAAACGGTCATGCCGAAGCCTCCTGTTTTGGTTCTGTATCCGTATCGTTCAGCGGTCCAGCGTGGAATGGCTTGCAGCCACGACCTGTTCGGCGGCCGCATCGTCCAGCACGCAGGGCTCCTCGCTCTTCTGCACGAACATCAGATATTCGATGTTGCCTTCCGGACCTTTCACCGGGCTGAAATCCAGCCCGCGCACAGCAAACCCGTTGGCAGCCGCATAACCCATGGCATTGTGCAGCACTTCGCGGTGGGTGGCGGGGTCACGCACCACGCCGTTCTTGCCCACTTTTTCGCGCCCGGCTTCAAACTGCGGCTTGACCAGACAGACGCCCATGGCGTCCGGCGTGGTGATGGCCTGTGCCACCGGAAAAATATGATGCAGCGAGATAAAGGAAACGTCCACGCTGAAGAACTCGATCGGTTCATCCAGAGCCTCCGGCGTAACGCTGCGGATGTTGGTGCGCTCCATGTTGATCACGCGCTCATCGGTGCGCAGCTTCCAGGCCAGCTGGCCGTAGCCCACATCCACTGCGTAGACCTTGACCGCACCGTTCTGCAGCATGCAGTCGGTAAACCCGCCGGTCGATGCACCAATGTCCATGCACACCTTGCCCTTGGGCGTCAGCGGAAAACACTGCATGGCTTTTTCCAGCTTCAGGCCGCCGCGGCTGACATAACCGATGTCGTGCCCGCGCACCTCCACCTTGGCATCTTCCTTGATCATCTCACCGGCCTTGTCCACCTTCTGTTCGTTGACAAACACCACACCGGACATGATCATGGCCTTGGCGCGTTCACGGCTCTGGATCAGACCATGCTGAACCAGATATTGATCCAACCGAATTTTCACGATATGTTTTCTCCTTTCATCCAGGCATCCATCACCTGCTGTGCAAGGGTGTCGGCATCCAGCCCGGTGACCTGCTTGATCTGCGGGACAGTTGCATGGGGCAGGTTGGCCGTATGCACAGCAGCGTGCAGGAAGGTTCCATTCCAGCCCGCCTGCTGCAGGCAATAGGCCAGATGCTCCCCGATGCTGCCCCATTCCACACATTCTTCTGCAAATAGCACGATTTTATAATCCTTCACAGCTTCGATCATTTTTTCTGTAAAGGGGAACAGCTTTACAAGTTTAAGTGCATCGCAATTGATACGATGCTCCGTAAGTTTTTCACATGCAGTCAGAATATCATCCATTTCGTCCGCATAGCTGATCAACACCGTCTGGGCGCCCTCGGTTCTGTGCAGGAAATCATAGTCCTGCCCGCTGCAGCCATACTGCGCCAGACGGGCATTTTCCCCGCCCCGCGGATAACGGATCGCACGGGGGCCTCTGCAGCCGTCCTTCAGCAGCTCGTGCAGCCAATAGGTCAGCTCCGCATAATTGGAAGGTGCATAGAGCGGCATACCGACCTGGCTCAGGAAAGCCGGGTCGTAAACGCCCTGATGCGTTTCTCCGTCTGCCGGAACAAAACCCGCGCGGTCAATGGCGAACACGACGTTCTCCTGCAGCAGGTTCACATCGTGCAGGATCTGATCGTAAGAGCGCTGCAGGAAGGTGGAGTAAATGCACACCACCGGCAGCATGCCCTGACTGGCCAGACCCGCCGCAAAGGTCACGGCGTGCTGCTCTGCCATGCCCACGTCAAAGAACCGCTCCGGCGCACTGTGGGAAAAGAACTGCAGCCCGGTGCCATATTTCATGGCCGCGGTAATGGCGCAGATGCGGCTGTTCTGGGCCGCTTCCCGCGCAAGCGCCTGCCCGAAAGTCGTCGAAAACGATTCCTTGGGAGCCACCTCCGGGTCGGGCATCCCGTCCGGGTCAAAGGCCGATACCCCGTGGTAGTTGCCCGGGTTCATCTCGGCCGGCTGATATCCTTTGCCCTTTTTGGTCACAACATGCAGAAAGTGCGGGCCGGGCCGCTGACTGATGGTGCGCAGGGTCCGCTCCAGTTCTTCCTCATTGTGTCCATCCACCGGCCCAATGTACTGGAACCCCATGTCCTCAAACATGGTCGAGTGGTACATTGCCCGTCGGAGCAATGTTTTACCCTCAGTCAGGGCTTTTTTCAGCGGGGTACCCACCACCGGGACACTGTCGAGGAAGCTCCGCACATTGTTCTTGGCGTCAAAATATGCCGTCGTCGTGCGCAGGTGGGTCAGATACCGCGCCAGCGCGCCCACATTGTGGGAAATGGACATCTTGTTGTCATTCAGGATCACGAGCAGATTGTCCAGGGAGCCGATGTTGTTCATGCCCTCGTAGACCATGCCGCCTGTAAAGGCACCATCGCCGATGACCGCAACCACCCAGCCCGGCTCATGCCGGATCTTCTTGGCCCAGGCCATGCCGATGGACAGCGAAAGCGCTGTGTTGCCGTGCCCCGCAATAAAGGCATCGTGCTCGCTCTCGTTCGGGTTCGGAAAACCGGAAATGCCATCCAGCTGGCGCAGTTTTGCAAAGCCGCTGCGTCGGCCGGTGAGCAGTTTGTGCGTATAGCACTGATGCCCCACGTCAAAAACGATTTTGTCCATCGGCGTCGTCATCACCCGGTGCAGGGCTACCGTCAGCTCCACTGCGCCGAGGTTGGACGCCAAATGACCGCCTGTGCGGGAGATATTCTGCAGCAAAAACTGACGGATCTCCGCACAGAGCTTGTTTACCTGTTCTTTGTTCAGATTTTTCAGATCGCTGGGTTGATCAATGTTGTCCAGCAGCAACGATTCCATAACCAAATCACACGTCCTTCATGCAATGTTTCCTGCCCTGCTGGCACGTCTCACAGGCCCAGCGGGTACAGCAGGCCGACCACAAGGCCTACCAGAAAGCCTGCGACCACCTGCAGCGGAGTATGGCCTACCATTTCCTTCAGATGCATGTTCTGCAGGAACGGGGCGTTCTTTTCGCTGACCTCGATCCACTGGTCGATCATCTGATTCAGCACCTTTGCCTGCTCGCCGGTCTCATGGCGCACGCCCATGGCGTCGTGCATGGTGATGATGGCCACCACACAGGCCACTGCAAAAATGGCAGAGTCAATGCCCTCACACCGTGCCGTGGCAATGACCATTGCGCAGACGGTGGCGCTGTGGGCGCTGGGCATACCGCCGTCGCCCCACATGCGCTCCAGCTGGAATTTGCCCAGCAGGATGAAGTTGATCAGGGTCTTGAGCACCTGCGCCACGAACCATGCCAGGAGCGACACGGTCAGGATGCGGTTGAATGAAAGGATCTCATAAATGAACTGCATAGCGTTTCCTTTTGCTTTCCCGGACGATGATCCGTTTTAGTGTTTGCGTGTCAGGAGCTGCTGCGCAAGCTGCTCCAGAAAGGCCGATTTTTCGCCGAATGTTTCGCGCAGAGCGCTGCAGGTCTTTTCGTTTACGCGCTGTGCAAGAGCCATTGCGCCCTCCACGCCATACAGCGTTGCAAACGTTGTTTTTCCGTTTTCACTGTCGCTGCCAATGGGCTTGCCCAGCTGTTCCGGCGTGCTGGTCACATCCAGCACATCGTCCACGATCTGGAACACCAGACCAATGCCGTAGGCGTATGCTTCCAGTGCTCGGCACTGGTCGGCGTCGGCACCGGCGGCAGCTGCCCCCATCTGGACGGCTGCGTTGATCAGAGCACCGGTCTTATTGCGGTGGATCAGCCGCAGCTGTTCCTCGGTCGCTGCCAGTGCTTCGTATTTCAGGTCCAGCTCCTGCCCATACACCATGCCGCGGCTGCCGGCACCAAGGCCCAGCGCCTTTGCGGCCTGCACACATGCCTGCGGGCAAGCCGGTGCATTGGCGATTGCTTCAAAGGCTTCGGTCAGGAGCACATCTCCTGCCAGCATGGCCGTTGCCTCCCCGAATGCCTTGTGGCAGGAGGGGCGGCCGCGCCGTAGGTCATCGTTGTCCATGCAGGGCAGATCATCGTGGATCAGCGAGTAGCAGTGCAGCATTTCCACCGCAGCGCTGAAAGCTCTGGCCGTCTGCGGATCACCGCCCAGCATATCACAGACGCTGAGCACCAGAACGGCCCGGATGCGTTTTCCGCCGCCCAGCAGGCTGTACCGTGCCGCACGGCATACCTCCGATTCCTCCGGAAGAAACTTTGCACAGGCGTCTTCCAGCGCGGCAGAAGCCTGCGACAGATACATCTGATATTGTGTTTTGTAATCCATCAGTTTTCCTCCCGCTGTTCCTGTATGGTCTGCGTGATCTTCGCGTCGATCTCCTCGATCTGGAGCGATGTTTTTTCCAGCGCAGTATGGCAGTATTCCATCAGAGATGCTGCCTCCGCATACAACTTGACGGCTTCTGCAAGAGTCGTCTGCTCGTCCTGCATTTTGGCCAGAATGGCATTCAGGCGCTCCATGCCCTCTTCATAGCTTTTGGGTGCTTTCATCAATTTCCTCCACGGCCTCCACCCGGCACTTTGCCCGGCGGGAAGCGCTGCGAATGTAGATGGTCTTGTCCGGCTCCAGTTGGTCTGCCGGAAGGATCTGTCCTCTGCCCGTGGTGATCATTGCATAGCCTCGGGCAAGGACCCGGTACGGGCTCAGAGAGGCTGTCAGTGCTGCGGCATGTTCCAACTGCATATTTGCAGCCTGCATCCGGCGCTGTATCTGGATCTGAAGCGTCTGTCCGGCCTGTTCCAGCTGGTCAAAATCCCTCTTCCAGATGTGATGCACGGGCTTGCGTTCCAACGCTAAGTTGTATTGCTCCAGCTCATTATAGCACAACTTGAGCCGTTTTTGCATATTTTCAGAAATATTTTGTTGTAAATTTTGCAAAATATTCCATTGTTCTTCCCGGTCCGGCACCGCAAGCTCTGCCGCTGCCGAGGGCGTCGGGGCTCTCTGGTCTGCCACGAAGTCCAGGATCGTGTAGTCGATCTCGTGTCCAATGGCGCTGATCAGCGGTGTTTTGCAGGCAAAGGCTGCCCGCGCGATCACCTCAGCGTTGAACACCCACAGATCCTCCCGGCTGCCGCCGCCGCGGGCCACGATGATCACATCTGCCCTGCCGCTGCGGTCCAGCGTCCGGATGGCCGCCGCAATCTGCGGAGCCGCTTCAAACCCCTGCACCATGACCGGGCAGAGCAGCAGCCGGATACCCGGCCAGCGGCGGCTGATCACATTGCGGATGTCCTGTAAAGCCGCGCCGGTCTTGCTGGTCACCAGCCCAATGCACCGGGGATATTGCGGCAGCGGCTTTTTGTGTGCCGCATCAAACAGGCCCTCCTGTTCCAGCCGGGCCTTGAGCTGCTCCAATGCCAGCTGTGCTGCACCGATTCCGTCCGGGAACATCTCATTGACATACAACTGGAATGCGCCATCCCGCTCATAGAGCGTTGCACGGCAGCGCACGACCACACGCATCCCCTCTTCCGGACGGAACGCAAGCCGCCGCGCATCCGAGCGGAACATCACCGCTTTTACGCTGGCCTGCTCATCCCGCAGGGTGAAATAGCAATGCCCGCTGCGCGCGTTCTGCACAAAATTTGCCACCTCGCCGCGCAACGCCAGATCAAACAATCGGTCGTTTGCATCAAAAAGAGATTTGACATAGCGGTTCAGCGCCGAAACCGTGATCACTTCAGCCATAAACCGGCCTCCCGTGCCGCAAGAATGGACACGCCAATGGCATTGTCACTGGAATACTGTCCCGGCACAAAATACACCTGAGGCAGGCGTTTCTGCACCCATTGGCGGATCACATCGCTGCTCATCACGCCGCCGGCGCATACCACCGGCAGACCCGGGTATTCCTTCTGCGCAGCCTTTGTCATTTTGACCACTGTATCGGCCACACAGAGCAGGCAGTACTTGCACACATATTCCGGGCTTTTGCCCGCAGCAAGCAGGGCATTGCACTGGTTTTCCAGGCCGGAAAGGCTGCACTGCATGCCCCTCACGCTAGATTTCGGCCGGATCTCTTCCGGGCACGCTGCAGCAAGGCGAGACACCTCTGCACCCGCCGGGAAGGCAAACCCGAGCTTGACGCCCACGCGGTCCACAGCCTGTCCGGCGTAAAGGTCCGTGCTCGTGCCAAGTTGGGTGATCGTGCGTACCTCATCACACAGCAGCAGATCCGTCGTGCCGCCGGAAATATGAAACAGCAGGACTTTCTGCGTAAAAAGGTCTGCGCCGCGGGCTGCAAACAGCGCCGCAGCGGCATGGCCCTGCTGGTGGGTCGTATAAATCAGCGGGATGCTCCGCGCCGCTGCAAATGCCGTCGCCGCGTTCACACCGGCCAGAAAGCACGGCATATAACTGCCCTCTGCCGGGCGCGGCTTCTGGGAGACACCCACAGCGTCGATGCAGGTCAGATCAAACTCCTGCGCAAGCTCGTGCAGCATTTCCGGCAGTGCTGTGGTGTGGTGGAACAGTGCATCGCTCTGCCGCAGGCCCAGCTGCCCGGGTTTGACCGGAAGAAACCGCTTTTTTGCACAAACAACCTCTCCGGCTGTATCAAAAACTGCCAGAGAGGTTGCATAGTTGCTTGTATCGACCCCGAGCGTATAACGGCTCACTGTTCAGCCGGCTCCACAGCGGCTTCTTCATTCAGGCCGTGATCCCGTGCCACTGCGCCGAGCAGGCCGTTCACAAACTGATAGTCCTCATCGGCACCATACTTTTTGGTCAGCTCCACTGCCTCGTTGATGGCAACGCCGGGCTTGTTCTCGCCGCCGAACAGCATCTCTGCAATGGCCAGACGCAGCACGGTCAGGCTGACGCGCGGCAGACGCTCCATGGTCCAGTTGCGCAGATGAGCGCGGATCTCGTCATCCACCTCTGCGGAATGGTCGTAATAAGCATTCAGCAGCAGCTTGCTGAAGCCATCCACCGGGTGCTCTTCGTCGTTTTCTGCATGGTTGGTCAGAGCCTCTGCCAGCGGGACGTCGCCAAAGGTCTGCGAAAATGCCAGCAAAAATGCATTCTCGCGAGCTTCTCTACGGGGCAAAATGTTTTCCATAATATTCCTTTCATAACAGGAGCTCTCCCCGCCGGGAAACCCCGGCAGAGAGAACGCGTTCTATCCATTCTTTTGTACGGCTGCAAGTGCTCTTACTGCTCCGCAGCAAGACCTGCGATCACCAGATTCACACGGCTCACCGTGACACTGGTCATGTTCTGCACGGCCGACTTGACATTTTCCTGCACCTTTTCCGCCACTGCAGGGATGCGTGCGCCGGACGCCATGATCAGATGCAGCGTAAGCTCTGCCGTGCCGTCGCGCATTTCCACGGCCACCGGCGGCTGGATGCTGGCTTCCAGCAGATCCTTCAGCTTTTTGTTCTGGGTCCCGCAGGAAACTTCTGCCACGCCTTCCACTTCCAGCGCAGCGCACCGTGCGATCTTTGCAATGACTTCGGTCGAAATCTGAAGGCTGCCGCCCTGAAGATCCATATTCTGTAAATCCATTGTGCTGTCCTCCATTGAAAAGCAGCAGAACTGCCGCTTTTTTTCGGTTCAAAACGGCTTTGCAGCTGCCGCCGCCGAATGGCCGGGCAGCACACCGTTCCTGTTTTCTGATGGTGTTATTATACCATCAATGCGGGGTTGATTTCAATACTTGTTTGGAAAACTCTGTCGGACCACACAACGGGTTCTTTTTCCAGCCCGGTTCCTTCCGGTCGAAGGGAAGCACTTTTTATTTTACTTCCACCACCGTGATGTTCTGGGCCGTCACACTGCTCTTGCTGAGCACGACGTCCCGGATCTGCGCCACCTGCGCCGCCGTCAGCGGGTCACCGGATGTCATGACGGTCAGATCGGCGCGGCCGGACTGCAGAAAGCACAGGCAGTCCGCAAAGCCCTTGGCTTTGATGAGGGTCTCGATCTCATTTTCGGCGTGCAGATCTTCCAACCCGGCTGTCAGCTGGGCGGTGCAGTCCTTCTTTTCCTCCGCAGAGAGCGAAGAGGACTTCATGGTTTTTTGCAGGGTGTCCATGGCTTCATCGTGCGCCTTTTCCCGTTTCAGGCGTGCCTCTTCAAAGAACTTTGCGCCGCTGTCGCTTGCCACGCTGACCAGCTGTGCTTCCCCGTAGTTTTTGTTCGCGGCCGACACTGTTTCGGCTTCCGTGGGCAGGCCGTCCAGGACCGTGTCCGACTGCACAGGCTCGGCCGAAACGACCTGGGCTTCCTCGTCCGCTGCAATGCCGGTATCGGTGCGGGCATACTGCCAGTTCAGATAAACGGCAATGACAAGGGCAGCGGCCAGCGTAAGCGCGGTCACCCGCCGGGTATTTCTGGAAAGTGCTCTCATCTTGAATCCTCCTTGTTCTGGGTCAGATCATGGCTTGCGCTGTTCCACACAGATCCGGTTGGATGGCAGATCCAGCAGCGCTCCCACCATCTCCGTGATGCGTGCTGCCACGCGGACATCTCCCCCGCCGTCGCACAGCACGGCTACGCCGCGGATCTGCGGCTGATAGATCGTCTCTGCCAGGGCGGAGCCATCTTCCAGCAGAACATGCGTCTGCTGTTCCTGCATCTGCCCGGACTGCGTATCCAGTGCATAGATCGTTTCCTCCCCCGTTTCCAGTGTGAGCATCACCGTCGTCTTTCCCGCTCCGTCCATCTGAGCGATCAGTGTTTCAAGCCGGTTTTCCAGCTGGGTCTGATACGCGGCGGTCTCCTGTGGGGCTGTGCTGGCGGCAGCAGACTTCGTCCCGGTCGGCATCAACTCCGACAGCAGCAACAGCAGCATGGCCACCCCGCCAATGAGCACCGCAAGTCTTGTGCGCCCCTGCGGGCCTTTGCATCCCTGAAGAACAGTTGTGATCGTTGCTTTTTTCATGGTTCCGCCTCTTCCGCTGCGGTGACAGCGTCGGTGCTAAGTTCTTTTTGCAGAAACTGCACAAGCTGTGTCTGCACCTGTGCCGGGCTGTCCGGCGGCATCCACAGGATCGCGCGAGCTGCGCGGATGCCGTCCGGCGTCTGTTCCAATTCCGTTTCCACCCGGACCGGGATGCCTGTCTGTGCCTCGCATTCCGCTGCCAACATCTCATTCAAGCGCTTCGCCGCCTCCGTGAGGATCGTGGTTTCCACGCCCTCGATGGAGGCAGATGCCTGCACCGGCTGAAGCCACTGTGCGGTCCGTGCAGGCAGTGCAGAAATTGCACGGAGCAGAACTGTTAGAATATATAGCCCCGCAACCACTTTTATGCATCGGCGCGCCCAGCCCGCTTCCACCAGCTGCACTAGCAGCTCCGCGCAGACACATGCAAGGCAGAATGCCGTTACGACCCGCATTTCACCCTCCGTTCATCATTGTCATCAACGCGACACCGACCATTGTCAGCGAAAAGAACAGTGCCGTGACCGCCGCCATGCACCGGACCGCCTCCGTCAGACAGTCAAACAGCGCCCGGCACCGGTCGATACCGGCAAAGCTGCACAGAAGCCTGCACCCGGACAGAACTGCCAGGTGGAACAACAGTCCCAGATACAGCGGAACAAATTCCGCGCCAAGGATCACCAGTGCCGCGATTCCAAGAGAGCTTTTGAGCAGCTGCAGCCCGGCCAATACGGTATCGGCCGCACCGCTCAACGCCTGCCCGATCACCGGGACACTGCCCGTCAGCATCTGGCCCAGACGGGATGTCGTGTGGTCCAATTGCAGTGTGATCACTCGCTGTACGCCAAGCAGAAGCGCAAACAGTTTTCCGCCCGCCGAAATGCTTTTTCGCAGCAGCTGCCCGCTCATCCTGCAGGCTTCCGGGAGACCCGTCTGCGTGTGGATGCAGCAGGCCATGCTGATGGCCAGATAGCTTTGCAGCAGCGGCCGGATGCACAGCGCGATCCCCTGTGCCAGCAGAGCCAGCACGCTCAGCAGAAATCCGCTGGCCACAGCTCCGGCGTTTCCCTCTCCACCTGCCGTCAGGACTGCGCCGCACACCGGCAGAAATCCCGTGAGGAACAGCCGCCAGCTGTCCATGCGTTCACCGATAGACTGTGCCAGTGTCAGCAGATCACCCCAGATGAGCACCCCGCAGCCACCGGCTGCCGCAAGGTCCAGCAAGGTACCGTCCGCTGCATCGCCAACGAGAAATGACAAAGCTGTGAGCAGCAGCAGAAACAGCAAAAGATCTGCGTAGCTGTGCAGGGTATCGACCAGAAGCTGCACGGGTGAACCCGGCAGCAGGCTCAGCAATGCCGACACCGGGTCCCGGGCAAAATCCGCTGCACCCTGTGCACTTTGGGTCAGGTAGGACTGCCACAATTCCCGGCCGGGCAGGCTTTCCAGTGCGAAAGCCCGCACCGTTCCAAAAGGCATTGCGGCCAGAAACGCCAACCCTGCCAGAAGCCCCCGGTATTTTTTGCCGCTCATCCTGCCAGCCCCCAGATCCGTTGACACACTTCTTCCAGCAGTGGGAACACCGCCGCCAGCACCAGACAGCGGCCCGCAAGCCCTGCACACCAGCCAAGCGCCTCGGCTCCGCTCTCTTTGCAGAGGGTGCGGGTATAGTCGGCAAGCAACAGGATGCCCGTGCTGCGCAGCAGGCATTGGAACGCCTGCTTGTCCGTTTGCTGTCCCAGCAGCGCGACACCCTCCAAAACGCTGTGGAAGGTGCCGCCCAGCCGCACCAGCAGAAGGACGATCGCTCCCAGTGAGAGCAGGAGCGCATAGGCCGGAAGCTCCTTTTGCAAAAGTGCATGCATCGCTGCCAGCACTGCCACCAGCCCCAGCGTGACCCAGGCGGAACTCACAGCGAAAACAGCGCCTTGATGGTAACAAACAGGGTGCTGATCTGCTTGACCAGAATGGACAGGACCACCACAAGGCCGGCAAGGGTCGTCATCATGGCCTGATCCTCCCGCCCGGAGCGGATCAAGAGCTGATTGAGCACCGCCACAATGATGCCGATGGCTGCAATTTTGAACACCAGATCAATTTCCATCTGCGTTGTTTCCTCCAAGATTTCCGAATTCAGATGAGCAGCAGCGCCATTGCCATCCCGGCTGCAAGGCCCAGTTTGCGGGGCAGACCGGCCTGCCGCCGGGCAGCGTGTTCTGCCGTTTGCTGCAAAGCCTGCAGGCGGGCCCGGTAGTAGTCCAGCTGTTCGCACTCCTGCCGCGCTTCCGCACGGCCAAGGCCGGACATGCACGTCCGGAAGCACTGCTGTTCTTCCCGCGTCAGGCCCTCCGGCGGTGGGGCCTCCTGTAAGCAGCGGGCGCCGGATTCCAGTATGCCTTCCCGGCAGAGCTCTGCGTAAAGCTGCTGCAGGTCTGCCCGGCGGAACGCGACCTCCTGCCGGATGCGTTCCAGAAGCGCAAGGCATTTCTGCAATGCAGCAAGGTGCTGTACCGTACGGGCCTGTATGGCATCCCCGGCCAGCCAGCCGCACAACGGCAACAGCAGAGCACCCAGAATGTGCAGCATCATAGCAGCGGAAGCTGCCGGATCTCCCGGATCCGGCCCGGTGCACAGCGTCCTTCCAGCAGGACAAGAAACCGCAGTGCTCCCTGCTGCTGTAAAACCCGCACCTGCGGCCTTTGCAGAGCGTCCTCCAGCGTGGCGGCATGGACGCTGGCCACAAACTCCACCCCGCTGAAAAAGCCCTGTTCCAGTGCGGTGACCTCGGTCAGGTCCCCCAGCTCGTCCAGCAGGATCACCTGCGGGGCCAGCGTCCGCAGCGCCATCTGGACCGCACGGCCTTTGGGCAGGCCGCTGATGCAGTCAAGGGCATCGCCATTCTGCCGCTCCGGCGGAAAAAGTTCCCCTCGCTCGTCGATCACAGCCACGGCCCGTTTCTGTGTAGCCAGTTCCCGGGCGATCTGCCGCAGAAGGGTGGTCTTGCCGCTGTCCGGTTCTCCCACCAGCAGTGCCCCGATGAAATGTCCCTGCAAAAGGGTGCACAGCTCCGCCGGAAGTTCCGTACAAATTGGACGCGCAATGCGGAAATTCAGCGACAAAAGACGCTGCAGCACAACATCCTCCGGGCCGCGCAATACGAACCGACCGCCCACCCCCACACGGCAGCCGGATGCCGTGGTCAGGTAGCCCTGCGCCAGTTCGGCCTGATGGGTATGTACTGAACCGCCGCAGAGCACATAAAGGATCTCGTCCATCTGCAGGGCATCCAGCGTCCTGCCGCGCAGGGTCTGCGGGCATTCCGGCAGCTCGTCCAACGTCGTCTGCTGCCCGGCAATGGACAGGCAAATTCCACAGCCTGTCCGCAGCCGCAGTTCGTGCACTTTTTCGGCGGTATTCTGCGGCAGCCGGGCCAGCGGCTGTGCCAGCCATGCAGGCAACAGACGGATCGCGCGGTAATACTCGTCCACAATGGGCACTTCCTTTCAACGAAACTTGTGTTACCAGTGTATGCAGCCCCTGCCCGCTTAGAACCGCACACAAACAAAAAGCCCCTGCGGCCCGAAACGCCGCAGAGGCTATGCAAAATTGTAATTATTCTTCTTTGAGCAGATCAAGGAATTCGGCTTCGGTCAGCACCGGAACGCCCAACGCCTGCGCTTTGGTCAGCTTAGAACCGGCTGCTGTACCGGCGACCACATAGGAAGTCTTTTTGGAGACCGAGCCGCTGGCCTTGCCGCCGTTTTTGACGATGAGGGCTTCTGCCTCGTTGCGGGAGAGTGTTTCCAGCGTACCGGTAACCACCAGCGTTTTACCGGCCAGCTTGTCGCCCTTGGGCTCGCTCTTCCACTGCATGTTGACCCCGGCATCTGCCAGACGGTGCACAAGGTCTGTGGTGCCTTCCTTTGCAAAGAATTCCACTACGCTCTGGGCCATCACACCGCCAAAGCCGTCGATCTCGCTGATGGCAGCGGCATCTGCTTCCCGGATGGCCTGCAACGAACCGAAATGTTCTGCCAGCAATGCCGCCGCCTTGTCGCCGATGTTGCGAATGCCAAAGCCAAACAGCAGCTTGTCCAGATTGTTCTCTTTTGAGCGCTGGATGGCGTTCAGCAGATTGTCCGCGCTTTTCTCCTTGAATTTGTCCAGCGACAGCAGCTGTTCCCGGCTAAGCGCATAGATGTCTGCCGCCGAATGCACCATGCCTTTCTCCACCAGCTGCGTTGCCACAGCCGTGCCCAGACCGTCGATGTCCATGGCATCCCGGGACGCAAAATGAATGATGTTGCGCAAAGCCTGTGCCGGACACTCCGGGTTCACGCAGCGTAGCGCCGCCTCGTCCTCCAGATGCACCACCGGTGCGCCGCAGGACGGACAAACCGTCGGCATCTCGTAGGGCTGAGCGTCCTCGGCGCGGCGGGTGACCCCGATCACTTCCGGGATGATATCGCCGGCCTTGCGCACCTGAATCGTGTCACCGATGCACAGACCAAATTGCCGGATAAAGTCCTCATTATGGAGGGTGGCGCGCGCCACGGTCGTGCCGGCCAGAAAGACCGGATCAAAGCAGGCCGTGGGGGTCAGGACACCGGTGCGGCCAACGGCCACCTCGATGCTGCGCAGGGTGGTTTCCTTGACCTCCGGCGGGTACTTGAAGGCGATGGCCCAGCGCGGGAATTTGTTGGTGGAACCCATCTGTTCCCGCTGGGCAAAATCGTTTACCTTGATGACCGCACCGTCCATATCAAAATCCAGCTTGGAACGGTTCTGCCCGATCTGCTCGATCTCTGCAATGGCCTGCTCAATGTCGTGTACCACATGGTAGCGCGGCGAGACCGGCAGACCGAGGCTCTTGAGGTAATCCAGACTGTCCGAATGGCGGGTCAGTTCCTTCCCGCGGATCTGCTGGACGTTGAACACAAAAATGGACAGGCCGCGGCTTCCGGTGATCTTTGCATCCTTTTGCCGCAGGGAACCTGCCGCCGCATTGCGCGGGTTCTTGAAGGGAGCGGCCCCCTGCAGTTCCTGCTCCGCGCACAGCTTCTGGAAAGCCTCGTGCGGCATATAGACCTCGCCGCGCACCTCCAGAAACTCCGGCGCATTTTTCAGCGTCTTGGGGATGCGTTTGATTGCCCGGACGTTCTGGGTCACATCCTCGCCTACCACGCCGTCGCCGCGGGTGGACGCCCGGACGAGTTCTCCGTTCTCATACTCCAGACTGCAGGAAAGGCCGTCGATCTTGATCTCGACCACATATTCCGGTTCGATGCCTGCATCCTGCACGCGGCGGTCAAAGTCGCGCAGCTCATCATACGAAAATGCATCCAACAAACTTTCCATCTTGACCGCATGGGTCACCTTGGTAAAGCGCCCGCTGGGGGTCCCGCCCACTTTCTGGGTCGGCGAAGTCGGCGTGATCAGCTGCGGGAACTGCGCTTCCAACGCTTTCAGTTCCCGGGTCAATGCATCGTATTCAAAATCCTCCAGCTCCGGGGCATCCTGGTCATAATAGAGCCGGTTGTTCTTTTCAATGACAGCGCGCAGCTCCTCCACACGCTTCTGGGCCTGTTCCAGTTCCAAACAAATCACTCTCCTGCCGGGTGACCTGTGTCGGGAGACTGCTCCCACAGGACACCGTTTTTGTACGGTTCTAGTATACCACACCAAGCGGCACTCTGCAAAGCAAAGGGAAAAATACAAATCGTATTTTTCATGCATGAAATCGGTATCATATCACATTTGCAAGTTGATTTTAAATCAATTCTGAAAGATACTCTCTGTTTATGCCATTAAAATTTTATCGGTTTGACGTTAATATCCAGATTGATTCTTGCCGCATTCAAAGAAATTCCAATGCAGACGCTACGGTCCTCCCGGCAAAGCCAAAAGAAAAAGAGCCTGCACTTTCCGTGTGCAAGCTCTTCTCTCTATGCCGGTCCGGCTGTTCTGCGCTCGGCTTTTCCTTTAGCCGATCAGGGTCTGATAGCGCCGTTCCAGCACCTCAAACTGTGCATCGTCCACAGGCACAGTTACGAGAAACTCCATCTTTCCCTTCTCGTTTTTCGCGCTCAGATGCCAATGGTCTTTGCAACCGTCGAAACGACGTGTGCAACACCATTATAGCACAACAAAAAAGGAGCCGTCCTCTCAGCCTAGCCAAGAGAACAGCTCCAGAAATGCAATGCAGGAAATCAGATAGAAATGGTGTTGCAGACGTCGATCAGGACGGGGTCCAATGTCTTCGTCATTTCGAGCGCCTCATCCACCGGGTAGTCCACCAGCTTCTCACCCTTCATGCCGACGATACGGTTGTACTTGCCCTGCTCCAGCAGGCACACAGCCTGGTAGCCCATGGCGGATGCGTTCACGCGATCACGCAGAGTGGGAGAGCCGCCGCGCTGGACATGGCCCAGAATGGTGGCACGGGAGTCGATGCCGGTGCGGGCCTGGATCTCGTTTGCGATCTCCTGTGCATGGCCCACGCCCTCGGCAACGATGATGATGAAGTGACGCTTGCCGGTCTTCTGAGTCTCAGCGATCTTGTCCAGAATGTCGTGCTGCATGTCGAATTCCTTCTCCGGCAGCAGGACAGCCATAGCACCGGAGGCGATGGCAACGTTCAGGGCAATGTAACCGGCGTTGCGGCCCATGACCTCGACCACACTGCAGCGGTCGTGGCTCTGGGTGGTGTCGCGCAGCTTGTCGATCATTTCCAGAGCGGTGTTCATGGCTGTATCATAGCCGATGGTGTACTCTGTGCAGGCAATGTCGTTGTCGATGGTGCCGGGCAGACCGATCATCGGGATGCCACGGTGTGCCAGTTCGCGTGCGCCGCGGTAAGAACCATCGCCGCCAATGACGACCAGTGCGTCAATGCCCAGCTCACGACACTTGGCAGCACCGCGGTCCTGGCCTTCCTTGGTCTTGAACTCCAGGCAGCGGGCAGTGTACAGAATAGTACCGCCGGCCGAAATGATGTTCGAGACGCTGCGCAGGTTCATTTCAAAGCATTCGCCGTTCAGCAGGCCGTTGTAACCACGCTGAATGCCGATCATGCGGTAACCTTTGTGCAAGCCGGTACGGACCACAGCGCGCACGGCAGCATTCATGCCAGGAGCATCGCCGCCGCTTGTGAGCACGCCAATCGTTTTGATTTGCTTTTCCATACGAGAGATTCCCTCCAATTTGTTTCTTCATTCACCCATGAGCCAGCGCCCTTCTTCATTACGCCGCTCAGTGTTTGCATCGTAAAGAATTGTTAAGACTTGCCTTTCAACATTATAACACATTCTCAGCCATTTGAAAATATTTTGGGCCCATTTTGAGCCCTTCCGACCTATCGAGATTCGTGCACAGAAATGTCATTTTGTTGCAATGTTCTCTGTGCCCACCAGTCTTTCCAGTTCTTCAAAGAAGAGCGGATGCCCGGAAGTGTACAGCTGCCGGGGGGCCGCCAGCTTCTGTTTTGTGTCTTCCAGATACAGGATCACCGGCATATTGCCGTCAAAGATGCCCAGCAGATTGATCACCTTGGCATACTGCGGGCAGCTGCGGGACGGCAGACGGATATACAGCCGCTTTGCCGCCGCCTTGACCGGGTCCGGGCGGCCGTTCTGCGGGCGGGTAGGGTCGTAGCTGTCAATGGGCACGATGCTGTCTGCCAGCAGCTTGGAGGCTTCGTCCTCCCGCACCGACAGGCGTCCGTCGATGACCACGACCGCATTTTCGCGGATGGCATCGCGGAAGGTGTCCAGCACCTTGGGGAACACGATCACTTCCATGGTGCCCGTCAGATCTTCCACGCTGGTAAAGGCCATCATACTGTTGGACTTGGTGGTCATCATGCGGTTCTTGACCACCGCACAGACCACACGCACCCGCTCGCCGTCCGTCACATGGGCGTCCTCGCCGGTGAGGTCCTTGATGGTGTGGGAACCGATGCGGGCCGATTTTTCCCGGTAGGCATCCAGCGGATGACCGGACAGATACAGGCCGCTGACCTCTTTTTCCTGCTGGAGCAGCTCGGTGTGACTGTACTCCGGCAGCTGGCGGATCTCATAGCGGTCCTCCTGTGCGGCATCCTGCTCTCCCCCGCTCATCACCGAAAACAGGTCCAGCTGGCCGTCCAGATTGCGGCGGGTGTCGGTCTCGATGCTTTTCAGGATGCCCTCCACGGCTTCCATATGGCTGTGACGGTTGTTGCCCAACCGGTCAAAGGCACCGGCCTTGATCAGGCACTCCACCGCCCGGCGGTTCAATTCGTTGCCGTGCATCCGCTTGCAGAAGTCATACAGGCTGGTATAGGGCTTGTTCCGACGCTCCCGCACCACATTCTCGATCAGGTTACGGCCCACGTTCTTGACCGCGTTCAGGCCGAAGCGGATCTGACCGTTCTCGTCCGCCGTAAAGCCGCCGCCCGAAACATTCACATCCGGCGGCAGGACCTTGATGCCAAGGCGGGCACACTCGCCGGAATACTCAATGACCTTGTCCGTGTTGTCCAGCACACTGGTCAGCAGAGCGGCCATGAATTCGCTGGGGTAATGGCACTTGAGGTAAGCGGTCTGGAATGCCACATAGGCGTAGCAGGCCGCATGGCTTTTGTTGAATGCGTAAGAAGCAAAGCTGGACATCTCATCGTAGATCTCGTTGGCGACCTTTTCCGAAATGCCGTTGGCCACACAGCCGGGGCACTCGTGGCCCGGCTCGGTGCAGCCGTGCACGAAGTGCTCCCGCTCAGCCTCCATCACAGCGTGCTTCTTTTTGCTCATGGCACGGCGGACGTTGTCGGCCTGCCCGAAGGAGAAGCCCGCCAGCTCCCGGAAGATCTGCATGACCTGTTCCTGATAGACGATGCAGCCGTTGGTCACATCCAGGATATGGGCGAGCTGCGGGGTCTTGTAACTGATCTTGTCCGGCTCGTGGCGGTTGCGCAGATAGGTTGGGATGGAGTCCATGGGGCCGGGACGGTACAGGCTGATCAGAGCGATGACATCTTCCAGGTTCTGCGGCTGCAGGCCTACAAGCACCTGCTTCATGCCGGAAGATTCCAGCTGGAACACACCCTCGGTGTCGCCCTGTCCCAGCATTTTATAGGTCTCCGGGTCGTCATAATCCAGCTTCTGGATGGAGAACTCCGGGTGATGCTTCTGCACCGCTGTTTCCGCATCGCGGATAACGGTCAGGGTGCGCAGACCCAGAAAGTCCATCTTCAGCAGGCCCAGTTCCTCGATCTCGGTCATGTTGAACTGGGTCACCGGCAGGCCGTCGTTGGTGGCCAGCGGCAGATAGTAGTCGGTAGGTTCCGGCGTGATGACCACGCCCGCCGCATGGGTGGACGCATGCCGCGGCATGCCCTCCACCTTCAGGGCGGTGTCGATGAGCTCGGTGACCTGCGGGTCGGTGTCATAGAGCTTCTTCAGCTCGGTGGAAACTTCCAGTGCCCGTTTCAGGGTCATCTTGAGCTCCATGGGCACCAGTTTTGCCACCACGTCCACCTGCTGATACGGGATACCCATCACACGGCCCACATCGCGGATGGCGTTGCGGGCGGCCATGGTACCGAAGGTGACGATCTGCGCCACATGATCGGCCCCGTATTTCCGATTGACGTAATCAATGACCTCCTGCCGACGCTCGTAGCAGAAGTCCACGTCAAAATCGGGCATGCTGACGCGCTCCGGGTTCAGGAAGCGCTCGAAGATCAAATTATACCGGATGGGGTCGATATCCGTGATGCCTACGCTGTAGGCCGCAATGCTGCCTGCACCGGAACCACGGCCCGGGCCCACCGGGATGCCCTGACTTTTGGCGTAATTGATGTAGTCCCAGACGATAAGGTAGTAGTTGGTGTAGCCCATGGTTTTGACCACGCCGATCTCATAGCTCAGGCGGTCCTTGTTGGCCTGCGGGACATTGGGCCCGTACCGGCGTTCAAGGCCCTCCCAGCAGAGCTTTTCAAAGAATGCCTGATTATCCATGCCGTCCGGGGCTTTATAATAAGGAATCTTGGTGTGGCCAAACTCAAAGTCAAAGTTGCACTGTTCTGCAATTTTCGCCGTGTTTTCGCAGGCTTCCGGCACCATGGAGAACAGGTCATACATTTCATCTGTAGTCTTGACGTAAAATTCGTCGGTCTGGAACTCCATGCGGTCGGCATCCTGAATGGTCTTGCCGGTCTGGATGCACAGCAGGATGGCCTGCATCTTGGCATCTTCCTTGCGCAGATAGTGGGAGTCATTGGTGGCCGCCATAGGGATGCCGGTTTCCCGCGCCAGCTTGATGAGCTGCGGCAGAACGATGTTGTCCTCTTTCAGCCCATGGTCCTGCAATTCGATGTAATAATTGCCTTCTCCGAACAAATCCCGATACCACAAGGCCGTGGCCTTGGCCCGCTCGTAGTCCCCGGCCAGAATGGCCTGCGGCACCTCCCCGGCCAGACAGGCCGACAGGCAGATCAGGCCCTCGTGATACTGTTCCAACAGCTGCTTGTCCACGCGGGGCTTGGAATAAAAGCCCTCCACGAACGCTGCCGAGACCATCTTGATCAGGTTTTTGTAGCCGGTCTCATTCTTGCACAGCAGGATCAGATGGTTGTTGCCGTCGATCTTGTTCACCTTGTCAAAACGGGTGCGGGTAGCCACATAGACTTCACAGCCGATGATGGGCTTGATGCCTGCCTTTTTGGCTGCCTTATAGAACTGCACACAGCCGTACATGACGCCGTGGTCGGTGCAGGCAATGGCGGTCTGGCCGCATTCCTTGACGCGATCCATCAGCTGGTCGATGCGGCAGGCACCGTCCAACAGACTGTATTCCGTATGGATGTGCAGGTGGACAAAGTCTCTGCCCAAGTGGTTGTTTTCGCTGATTTCGCTCAAGGCTCTGCCTCCTGTCCTTTTTCCACGCGCTGCCGCAGGGCGTCTGCCAACGCTTCCAGTTTTTTCATCCGGTGCGAAAGGCCGGATTTGCTCACCGCCGGGTCAAAGCAGCCGCACAACGCGGTAAGCGATAAGTCGGGGTATTGCAGCCGTACTGCTGCCGCCTGCTGCAGCACCTCCGGCAGTGTTTCCAATGCATCGTTTTCCTGCAGATACCGGATGGCCCTGAGGGTCTGGGCGTTGGCCCGGGCCGTTTTGCCAAGGTTGGCCGTGTCGCAGTTGGTCTGTCGGTTGGTCTGGTTGCGCACCTGCTTGAAGGCTTTCTGTGCATGGATCTCCTCTGCCGCACCGGCTGCCCCCATAAAGCGGAGCAGTCGTTCCAGATTGGCGCTGTTCTTGACGTAGACTAGGTTCACGCCGTTGCGGCGGGTGCGGTGCGGGGCAAATTCATGCTCAGCCAGCAGGGCTTCAAAATCCCGGGCCAGATTGGTGCGCGCGGTCAGGAACTCCAGATTGTACTCCTTCTGCGGGTCGGTGACGGTGCCACTGCACAAAAAAGCTGCGCCAATGTATGCACTGACGCAGGTCTGACAGCGGATCAGGGCGGGGTCGATCTGCAGGCTCGTCTCGCTGCCGGTGGTGCCGAACAGTTCATGCATCCGCACCACCTGTTCCGGCTCCCGGATGTTGAACTCATACAGTACGCCGCTGGGGCGCTGCTTTTCCAGAACGTCCCCCTGCACACCGCAGCGGGCAAAAAGTTCCCGGGCCAGCTGCACTGTGTGGGGCTGCTCGGTCTGGAGCACCAGCCCCCCTTTATCAAAATATTTGGCAAAGCAGGCAAAGCCATACGCTGCCGCACGCACGCAGCAGTCCTTCTGCAGGCTGCGTTGTGCGATTTCCTCCCGTGCACGGGATGCAAAGCTCATAGTGGTTCCTCAATTCTGGTCAGCGCATGGCATCGCGGTGCTGGACACCCGGCTCGTAGCCGAGGGATGTGCAGTACTCCGCGATCTTGCGCGCAAAAGTAATAGAGCGGTGCTTGCCGCCGGTGCAGCCCACCGCGATGGTCAGCTGGCTCTTGCCTTCTTTGACATAGAGCGGCAGTGCCACCTGCAAAAACTGCTCATACCGGTCCAGCAGCTGCTTTGCCTCCGGGTGGTTCATGACGAAGTCCACCACTTCCTGATCCAGGCCGGTCTTGTGTTTGAGCTCCGGCACATAGAAGGGGTTCGGCAGGCAGCGTACATCCAGTACCAGATCCGCCTCCGGCGGCAGACCAAACTTGAACCCGAAGGACATGATGGTAAGCCGCATGGCGCTTTTTGCACCGCCATTTTTCAGGAAAAGGTCGCAGATGCGTTCCTTGTTCTGTGCAGTCGAGAGCAATGCCGTGTTGATGGTGTAATTGGCCCGCGACCGCAGCGGCTCCAGGATCTGACGTTCCTTCAGGAAAGCATCCCGGGTGGACAGTCCCTCTGCGATGCTGATGGGGTGACGGCGGCGGGTCTCGCTGTAGCGGCGCATGAGCACCTCGTCCGGCGCATCCAGGAACAGGATCTTGTAGGGTTTTTTCTGCTCATCCAGCTGCTGCAACGCCTGTTCGATCTCTTCCCGCGTGCGGCAGCCGCGCACATCCATACACAGCGCCACCCGTTCCAGCTGGTTATCGCCCGCCTTGGAAAAGGCCGTGATGCTGGGCAGAAGTGCCGCCGGGATGTTGTCAATGCAGAAATAACCGATATCTTCCAGCGCATTCATAGCAACCGACTTTCCTGCACCGGAAAGTCCGCTGACGATCAACAGTTCCATGGATCCGATCCCGCTCCTTTTTGAATCTATCTTATTTCACGACCCGGATCTCTTTTTCCAGATCGTAGCCGGTCTTTTCCTTTACAATGGCGCGCACTTCGTCGCACAAAGCCAGCACATCGGCACAGGTGGCACCGCCCAGGTTCACCACAAAGCCGCAGTGCTTGTCGCTTACGGCGGCACCGCCATGGCGGTAACCCCGCAGGCCGCACTGGTCGATGAGGGCCGCCGCAAAAGCGCCCGCCGGGCGCTTAAAGGTGCTGCCGGCGCTGGGCTTGTCCAGCGGCTGTTTGTCGATGCGCTTCTGCATCAGCTCGTTCATCCGGGCCTTGATGGCATCCGGGTCGCCTTTTTCCAGGTGGAACACTGCGCCAAGGATGCAGGCACCATTCTCTTCAAACGCGCTGTGCCGGTAGGAAAAATCCAGCTCGGACGCTTCACGGTCCACCCAGCGGCCGTCGGCGGTGAGATAGCTGACGGCATCCAGCACATCCTTCATTTCGCCGCCGTAAGCACCGGCGTTCATGTAGACAGCACCGCCCACCGTGCCGGGGATGCCATAGGCAAATTCCAGCCCGGTATAGCCGTGCTGGAGGGCAAATTTGCACAGCTCGGAAAGTTTCAGACCTGCCGGTGCCGAAATATAATCGCCGTCGGCATTCTGATAAATCGACAGTCCCATTCCCGCTGCTTCGGCAGAAACATCAATGACTGCTCCTCGAAAGCCCTCATCCGCAAACAGGATGTTGCTGCCATTGCCCAGCAGGTAATAGCGGATCTCCGCCTGTTTGCAGAACTGAACGGTCTGACAAAGCTGATCTTCATCCCGCGGCATCACAAACAGGTCGGCCGGGCCGCCAATGCGGAAAGTGCAGTGTGCCGAGAGCGGCTCGTTTTCTTTATAAAGGATTCCAGCCGCCTGCAGCTGCTGCTTGAGTTGTTCCATGGTGCGTGCTCCTTTAGTCCAGTTTATCGTCCAGACCCAGACGGATCAGCAGCTCCCTGGCCGCATTGTAACCCATCTTTTTCTGGCGGTTGTTGATGGCCGCGGTTTCCAGCACCACAGCAAGGTTGCGTCCGGGCGAGACCGGAATGCTGGTGCTGGGAATGCTGACGCCCAGAATGTCGTAATATTCGTTTTCCAGACCCGTACGCTGGTAATTCTTGGTGGGGTCCCAGGCTTCCAGCTGGACCACCAGGTCCAGGCTCTCGCTCAGCTTGACCGCACCCACACCGAACACCCGGGCCACATTGACGATGCCAATGCCGCGCAGCTCAATGAAGTGGCGGATATTCTCCGGAGCGGTGCCCATGATCTGCCGGTTGGACACCTTGCGTAGCTCTACCGCATCGTCGGCCACCAGACGGTGCCCGCGCTTGACCAGCTCAATGGCCAGCTCGCTCTTGCCGATGCCGCTGTCGCCCAGGATCAGGATGCCCTCGCCGTACACCTCCACCAGCACGCCGTGCCGGGTGATACGGGGAGCCAGCTCCAGGTTCAGCACGCTGATCAGGCTGCCCATCAGGGTGCAGGTCGTCTCGTTGGAGCGCAGCAGCGCCACGCTGTGCTTTTTGGCCAGCTCCAGCATCTCCGGGAACGGTTCCAACTCTTCGCTGCGGCCCACGATAACGGCCGGCGGCTGCTGGCGGAACAGCTGTTCCAGCGCCTCGTAGCGCTTTTCGGCCGAGAGCCCGGACAGAAAATTCATCTCTGCCAGACCCATGATCTGCAGACGGAGTTTATCAAAATAGTCATAGTATCCGGCCAGAAACAGACCCGGACGGTTGACCTCTGCGATCTCAACATTGATCTGGTCCAGTTCTTTGGGGGTATAGACCACCTCCAGGCTGACGCGCTCGGTCAGCGTTTTGAGCGAGACGTTGAACGTACCCATCCTTGTTCCTCCTGTGTTCTTGTGCCCGGCTGTGCGCCGGCATCCTTCTTTTTTTATTATAGTAAAAAATCCGGACGATTACAACGCCTGTTCCCATCTTTTTCTATCCTGCGGGCCAAGGCACGCTGCTGCGAAGAGGTCTGTCCGGGCTTCATGCAAAAAGATTTTACATTTACATGGATTTTACATTTGCTCGGTTTCGGATTTTACAATGCATCCACTATACTGAAACTCGGAAGAAAACACGTCAAATCAAAGTGAGGAAAATCCTTATGACTATTTTCAATGTCTTTTCTCTGCTGGGCGGCCTGGCCCTGTTCCTGTTCGGCATGGACATCATGGGCAAGGCGCTGGAAAAGCAGGCCGGCGGCCAGCTGCAGAAGATCCTGAGCAAGCTCACCGACAGCCCGCTCAAAGGTTTCTTTCTGGGTCTGTGCGTAACGGCCATCATCCAGAGCTCCAGCGCCACCACCGTCATGGTGGTCGGTTTTGTCAACAGCGGCATCATGGAACTGCATCAGGCCATCGGCGTGATCATGGGCAGCAACGTGGGCACCACCGTCACCAGCTGGATCCTGAGTCTTTCGGGTCTGCAGGGTGACAGTGTGCTGATCAAGATGCTCAAACCCACTTCTTTCAGTCCTTTGCTTGCATTTATCGGCATTTTGCTGTATATGTGTAAGAGTGAGAAGAAAAAAGGTGTGGGCACCATCCTCATCGGCTTTGCCGTGCTGATGACCGGCATGACCACCATGTCCAACGCAGTGCTGCCGCTGCAGGGAGAAGAGTGGTTCACCAGCCTGTTCGTCCGCTTCTCCAACCCCATCCTTGGTGTGCTGGTGGGCGCACTGGTCACCGGCATCATCCAGAGTTCCAGCGCCAGTGTAGGCATTCTGCAGGCACTGAGCGCCACCGGCGTGATCACCTACGGCAGTGCCATCCCAATCATCATGGGCCAGAACATCGGCACCTGTGTCACAGCGCTGATCTCCTCGGTGGGTGCCACCAAGAATGCCCGCCGGGCCGCCATGGTGCACCTGTACTTCAACATCATCGGCGTGACCATCTTCCTGTTTGGTTTCTACGGTCTGAACGCCGTGTGCCACTTTGCCTTTGTGGATTCCACCATTGAAGCCTGGGGCATCGCCGTGGTGCACTCCGCCTTCAACATCCTGGCCACCCTCATCCTGCTGCCTTTTGCCAACGGGCTGGAAAAGCTGGCCATCCTCACCATCCCGGACTCCCCGGAAAAAGAGAGCTTTTCCCTGCTGGATGAACGTCTGCTGAACACTCCGGCTGTGGCCGTGGAGCGCGCCCGCAGCGCCACCGCCGACATGGCAGAGCTGGCCCGCGTGGGCGTGGTGCAGGCCATGAGTCTGACCCACCAGTGGAACGACGAGCTGGCCCAGAAGGTGCGTGACGAGGAAAGCACCGTGGACCGTTATGAGGACGCTCTGGGCACCTACCTTGTCAAGCTGTCCGGCCGCGAGCTGAGCCACGCCGACAGCCAGAGCGTGAATACCCTGCTGCACACCATCAGCGATTTCGAGCGCATCAGTGACCACTCGGTCAACCTGCTGGAATCCGCGGAGGAAATGCACCAGAAGAACATTGAATTTTCCAAGGACGCACAAGAGGAGCTGCAGGTGCTGGAAGATGCCGTGCAGGATATCCTGAGCCGCACCACCGACGCCTTCCGCAAGGGAGACCTGCACCTGGCCAGCAAGGTAGAGCCGCTGGAAGCTGTGGTCAACGAGCTGGTGCGTGCCATCAAGGCACACCACATCGCCCGCCTGCAGACCGGCAGCTGCTCCATTGAGTACGGCTTTGTGCTGGACGATCTGCTGACCAACTACGAGCGTGTGTGCGACCACTGCAGCAATGTAGCTGTTGCCCAGATCGAGGTAGCACAGGACAGTTTTGACACCCACGCTTACCTCAACGATCTGCGTCACGGCAAAGATACCAAGGAGAGCGAAGAATTTCATCGTCGACTGGACAAATACCGGGAGCGGTATCTCTTCCCGGACAATCAATCTGCGGAGGAATTTGACAAATGATCTATATCGTAGAAGATGATGACGCCATCCGTGAGCTGGAGCAGTATGCCCTGCAGTCCAACGGTTATGAAGTGGCCAGCTTTGCCAGTTCCGAACCGTTCTGGCAGGCCATGCGCACCGAAGCCCCGGAGCTTGTGATCCTGGACGTGATGCTGCCCGGCGAGGATGGGTTCTCTATCCTGAAAAAGCTGCGCAACACCCCTTCCCTGCACCGGCTGCCCATCATCATGGTCACGGCCAAATCCAGCGAGCTGGACACCGTGCGCGGGCTGGACTGCGGTGCCGACGACTACATTTCCAAGCCGTTCGGCATCATGGAGTTCCTCAGCCGGGTGCGTGCTTCTCTGCGCCGGGCGGCTCCGGAGACACGGCCCAATGTGCTCAGCTTCCATGAGATCCTGCTGGACAATGCACGTCACAGCGTGACGGTGAACAACCAGCCTGTCGAACTGACCTACAAAGAATACAGCCTGCTGCGCCTTCTGCTGGAGAACACCAACCTTGTGGTGACCCGCGAGACGATTTTGCAGGTGGTGTGGGGCACCGACATTTCGGTGGAAAGCCGCACCGTGGACATGCACATTCGCACCCTGCGCAAAAAGCTGGGCGATGCCGGACGCTACATTGGCACCATCCGCAAGGTGGGCTACAAGCTGGCCGATGACGAGGAGGCTGGAGACGAATGAAGCCGCACAGCATGGAAGAAAAAATCAGCTACCGGCTGTTCCTCATGGGCTTTCTGGGGCTGCTGTTCACCGCAGCACTGTGCATCTTTGTCTTTCACCGGGCTTTTACCGCCCAGGCCTGGGATGACCTGGAAAAAGAGAGCGATCTCATCCGTGCCGGGTATGACCTGACCAGCGAGCCGCAGCAGCTTTCTTTCTTTGTGACCGGCGACCTGCGCATTACGCTGATCTCCCCGGACGGCGACGTGATCTTTGAGTCTGCCACCGATCAGCCCATGGAGAACCATCTTACCCGTCCGGAGATCGTGCAGGCGCTGCAGGGCAGCATCGGCAAGGACATCCGTGATTCCCAGACCATGGGATATGAGACCTATTATTATGCCGTGCAGCTGCCCGGCGGCAACATCCTGCGCGTGGCGCAGGACGCCGAAACGGTGTGGTCGGTCTACGACGGAGCCCTGCCGGCCATCGTGCTGAGCTGCGTTGCCCTGATGTTGGCTGCCGCGATCCTGTCCACCCTGCTCACCCGCGCCCTTGTGCAGCCGGTGCTGAACATGACCGAGGATCTGGACCACATTCAGGATAAGGTCCCGTACAAGGAACTGATCCCCTTTGCCGAGAGCATCCATGCCGACCGCATCCTGCGGGAAAACAACGAGAAGATGCGGCAGGATTTCACCGCCAATGTGAGCCACGAGCTCAAGACCCCGCTGACCAGCATTTCTGGGTATGCGGAACTGATCGAGACCGGCATCGCCAAGCCGGGGGATGTGCCCGGTTTTGCCCAGAAGATCCATGGCGAAGCCAGCCGGATGATCCAGCTGGTGAACGATATCCTACAGCTGTCCAGCCTGGACAACGCCTCCGAGACCTCCTCCATGCCGGAAATGGAGGTCGTGGACCTGCTGGACGTGGCCAAGGAGTGTGTGGAGCGTCAGAAGCTGAACGCCCGCCACGCCTACATCACCCTGACCTATCTGGGCGAGAGCGCACCGGTGCGGGGCAACCGCAATCTGTTGGATGAATTGTGCCAGAACCTGTGTGACAACGCCATCCGCTACAACCGCCCCGGCGGCAAGGTGCAGATCGTGACAGCATGCACCCGGGACGGCCATTGCAGCCTGACCGTGACCGACAACGGCATCGGCATCCCGCGCGAGTCGCAGAGCAGTGTGTTCGAGCGCTTCTACCGGGTGGACAAGAGCCGCAGCAAGGCCACCGGCGGCACCGGTCTGGGGCTGGCCATCGTCAAGCACATTGCCCTCATCCACGGGGCCCGCATCAAGCTGGAAAGTCAGGTGGACGTCGGCACGACCATCACGGTCACCTTCCCCACGGCATCCTGATTTTTCAAGCACCCAGAAATACAACGTCTGCCTGCAGCTGCGGGCAGGCGTTTTTTGTTGGCTCAAACCCGTCGGGAGAGCCTGTGCGCAGCAGACTGTGCTCCCGCAGATGCAGCAGGTCTGTCCCCTGCTGCCAGCAGGAACGTACCACCCCAAGGCAAAGCTCTTCCAACTGTTGACACTGTGCCGCATCCGGCTGCGGCGTGCCGTAGGCCGTCTGGCAGTCCAGACGCAGGGTGGCCGTCTGCTTCCGGAGAGCAACTGAGACGGTGCACCGCCGGATGGCTACACGCTTTCCTTGCAGCCAGAAGGTTCGTTTGCCCGGTGTGCCCGTCAGCAGAAGAAACGCCTCTGTCTCGTTTTCTGTCAGGCGCTGCACCGCACCGCTCCCGGTGCGGAAGGCCCCGCTGCCAGAAACCATCACGTTCCCTTCCTGTGCTTCGGGCAAGCAAAGCACAGGAAGCAGCATGCTTTCCTCGTGTGCATACAGCCGTGGCATTGCCGCTGATCTGGCCTTGAGTTTGTCCAGCAGTTTGTCGGGCAATGCCTCTGCTTTTTCACATGCCTGCAAGAGTATTTCCAGATCAAATTCCGTGCAGGAAAGTCGGGCCGCTGTGCGCCCGCAGCCGCGTTCCAGCACCAGATTCTCATAAGCTGCCAGCACGGCATCCTCCGTCTGCTCCGGGAACAGTACATAATCGCACAGACGATAATCTGCCGTCTGCGGCAAAGTTCCTTCGGCAGCGGCAAGGGCTGTTTCCAATGTCTGTCCTCGGCCACCGGCGATGCGCAGTGCGGCTGAGGCATCGGCTGCGTCGGCTGCCGCTTCCGGTGACTGATACAAAAGCCCCACCGACCAGGCCTGTTCCTTCTGCTCCAGATAAGCCACCCGTATCATACTTTTTTCGGTGGTCTCACAGCGCAGGAACAGCAGGCACCAACCGACAAGCACCGCATAAAGCAGAATTCGGACCCATCGCCGCTTCATTGCCGCACTTCCTTTCGCTTTTGTATGGCGTACTCCTGCCCCAGCATCCGGATGGCCGTGCACAGCACCCCGATGCGAAAAATCGCGCAGGTCAGCCAGACCAGCAGCAGCGCCGCGTCCAGCCGGGAAAATGTCCCGGTGCTCCATGCACGCAGCAATTCCCGCGCCGGGTATGTCCGACCGAACACCAGTGCCATGCCAAGCGTTGCCGCCGTTTGTACAAGGGCTGTGAGAATGGGCAGGCAGACACCACGCCGCTCCTCCCGGCCGCAGAGCAGCGGTACCGCAAAGTATTCCGCATAGACCGGAACGGTGAATGCCGTGCTCTGCGGCACAGCCTGCGCAAACAGCCCGGCCCAGTGCATCTGCCGGGCCAGCCCCAGCAGACACACCGCGCTTCCCACCGCCACAAACCACCACAACACCTGCGCCGGAGCACCCCATGCGCGGGCCGGCATCTGCCAGCCCGCCCAGAGCAGCAGCGGCAAAAACCCCAGCAATGCCAGCGAAGAAAACTCTTCCCGGCAGACTTGCAGAGCCTTCCAGAACATTCCTGCCAGTTCCACCGCCAGCCAGACCTGCAGGCAAAATGCAGCTGCCCAGGCGGCAGGCTTTGGCGGGCCGGACTGCCAAAACCGACTGGTCAAAGCAGAAAGTATCATCAGCAGTACTGCAGCCAGCACCTCCTGCCAGAGGAGTGCCCGGGGCGAACTGCATACCGGCAGACGCTCTGCCGCCGCCGCGGCAAAGATGCTGAGGGTCACTGCCGGCAATGAAAATTTGTCCTGCGTTTTATTCATGCGCGGGGCCTCCGTTTTTGCCAGATGTTGAACCCCTTGCGGGACAGGTGCCGATAGTTGCGCCGGATGACGCCGTCCTCGGCCAGCGGGCTTTGCGGGAACGGATGCTGTGCAAGATACGGCACCCCCAGCATCCCGGTGCCGGACAGGCTGAGCAGCAGCACAAAAAAAGCCCCGGCCAGTCCCACCGGCCCGGCAAGCCCCGCAGCCACCACCACCCCGATGCGCAGCAGGGTGGCTGGTTCGTACAAAGCGGGCGTGACGAACACCGCAATGGACGTAATGCTGGCCACAAAGATGACCGGGGTGCTCATCAGGCCGGTGGCAATGGCGGCATCGCCCAGAATGAGGGCGGCCACCAGACTGACCGAATGCCCCAGCGACTGCGGCATCCGCAGCCCGGCCTCCCGGATAACTTCCAGCAGCAGGATGACCAGCAGCATTTCTGCAAACAAGGGCAGCGGCGTAGCCTTTTCGGCGGCTTCGATCTTATACAGCAATTGGGGCGGGATCAGCTCCGGCAGATAGACCGCCAGACAAACGAACGCCCCCGGCAGAAAGACCGTGAGGTAAAAGGAAGCATAGTTCAGCACCCGCAAGAAGGAGGCGAACACAGCAGTGGACGCGTAGTCGTCCAAGCATTCAAAGTTTTCACAGAAGAGCGCCGGCAGCACCATGGCCGACGGGCTGCCGTTGACCAGCACTACAATGCGGCCCTCGCACAGTTTGGCCGAAGCCGCCGCCGGGCGCTGGGTGTAGCTGACCGGAGTGAACAGCCGTGCCCGGCTGGGCAGGAGCCACGGTACAAAATAGCTGCTGTCCAGCAGCAGCTCCGGCTTTGCAGCGGCAAGGGTCTGCCGTACCTGGCGCACCATGGCAGGGTCTGCTTTGCCCCTGCAGTAGCAAATAGCGTACTCTGTCCCTGCGGCGGTGTCGGCCTGCGCCACCTCCAACACCAGATCATCGGTACGGACCAGACGGCGCAGCAGGCTCAGGTTCACCCGCAGCAGGTCGGCAAAGCCCTCCCGCGAGCCGCGCAGGTTGCCCTCCCCTTCCGGCTCGTCCACCGAGCGGTACTTGAGGGCCTGCACCGAAAAAGCAATGCCTTTCGCGCAGCCATCCAGCAGCAGCACAGCCATGCCTGCCGTTAACCGCTTGACAAGATCCGGCAGATCCTCCACCGGGGTGCTCTCGGCCGGGGAAGCGGAACCATGCAGGATGCGCTCATACACTTCCTGCCCGGTGCATGGGCAGGGCCGCTGCAGCGCCTGCCGACTGGCCGCGTCCAACAGCAGCTCCCACAGTGAATCCAGACTGGCCATGCCGTCAAACAGCACAATGCAGCCCCGGCAATGATAAATCATGATTTCCTTGGCATAATAATCCGCAGAGGCACCGAACCGGGCGTCCAGCTCTGCCAGATTTTCGGCCAGATGCAACGACAACTGCTGCACACAACATCCACTCCTTTGCACAGCAGTATGCCCGCCCGGAGCCGGTTCCATACCGGCGGGTGCCGACAGGAGGTTTCCACGATGAAGTTGTTGATCTTCCGCACGATTTTGATCTACCTGTGCGTGCTGTTTGCCATGCGGCTGATGGGCAAGCGTCAGCTGGGGGAACTGCAGCCCGAAGAGCTGGTGTCCACCATCCTGATCTCCAATCTGGCGTCCATCTCCATAGAATCGGAGGATGTTCCGGTAACGGCCAGCCTGATCCCGCTGTTTCTCATTGCTGCGCTGGAGCTGCTGGGCTCCGCGCTGAGCTTCCGCAGCCAGAAGTTTTTCAACCTGCTGTCCGGGCGGCCCAAAACCGTGATTCTGAACGGAGAGATCGACCAGAACGCTCTGCGCACCCTGCGCCTGACGGTGGCCGACCTGATGGAAGCGCTGCGCGGCAAGGATGTCTTTGATCCGCGGGATGTGTCCTACGCGGTCATTGAGACGAACGGGACTCTTTCAGTGGCATTGCGGCCGGAAAAGGAACCTGCGCGGCTGGCTGACCTGCAGCTGCGGGTGGAGCACTGCCACGCAACCATCCCCTTTGTGCTGGATGGGCAGGTGCTGGAGGACAACCTGCACTGGTGCGGCAAAGACCGTGCCTGGCTGGAACGCACGGCACAGGCCAATACCCTGCTACCGCAGGAAATCCTACTTCTTGTCGGCAATGAGACCGAGGACTATTTTCTTTTGAAAAAGGAGCGCCGCGCTACGGCGCATGAGGGCCGGAAATGAAACGGATCTACGCCTGCTTTGCCATCGTGGCCGCTTTGCTGGCCACTGCCTTTTACAGCAGCTTTCAGGTACAGCGCTTTGCCGATGACATCTCCACCGACCTGGACTGTGCCATTGAGGCCATTCGCAACAGTGACCTACCCACCGCCCGGCAGGCACTGGCCCGCGGGGCCGACCGGTGTGACCGGATGCGGGAAAAGATGAACCATCTGCTGCGCACGGAGGATTTTACCGAGCTGGAAGCGGCCCTGCGCACCGCCGACGGGCACCTGGAGCAGAACGCCCCCGAAGAAGCCTTTGGGGAGCTGCGCCGGGCACAGGTACGGGTGGAAACACTGCAATGGCTGGCCCGGCGGTTTGTGTAAACACAAAAAGCACCGCTTCCCTGCTGAACTGTACCCCATTTGTTAGACAGTATGGTATACTGTTTAGGAAATGGGGTGT
>OGGQ01000369.1_pt1 | contig 65651 bp, 63 predicted proteins | sample 1571191 | NCBI WGS metagenome assembly OGGQ01 (sample SAMEA2582061, study PRJEB24529) | metagenome | biome: Human gut stool | place: China | collected 2011
ACGCTTGCGTTGCTGGGGGGATGATAATGCCCCCCAAGGGGAGTACCCAGAGGGGAACCCCCTCTGGGAGATTCTTTGGTGACTTTCTCATCTGGGAGAAAGTCACCCGGGGTGGAGGGGCGGAGCGCCCTCCTCATGGGGAGGAGTGCAGAGGATGGGGCGCAGCCCCTCCTCGCATCGTTCAGTACCGACCCGGGGCGCAGCCCCAAGAAAAAAAAGAACCGCCCTCAACCGCCCCGTTTGGGCAGTTGAAGGCGGCTTTACTCCGCGGTTCCACTTCAACATTTATCGCTCTTGCCCCTTAACGCGGGGGACGTGCCCCCATACTGATCCTGTACGTTCCGGGGGCCTGCTGACAGGTGCATTCAAAAAGGAATTACCCACAGCCGGCTCTCACCTTTGCCCGGCCTCTCTGTCGGGGGATTTTCCTTCTCTACTTTTCCTGTGTCAACGCATTTTTGCTGATTCGATTTTTAAAAGTTTACCACATTCAAAAATAAATTGCAAGCTCATTTTGCCTGCGCGATGAGCGCGCGGTTCTTCCACAGATAGTTTGCGCCCGAAAGCAGCGTCAGGCCCAGCGACAGCACCATCAGCGCGACGTGCAGCGCCCAGGCCGCCGGCACGCCGATCCAGAAATGCTGCATCAGCAGCGCGTAGGCAATCCAGACCATGGTGGTCGCGGTCTTATATTTGCCCCAGCGGTCGGCGGCGATGACGATGCCCTTGCCCGCTGCGATCAGACGCAGCGAGGTCACCAAAAACTCCCGCGCCAAGATCAGGATGACCACCCACGCCGGGGCCAGCCCCAGCGGGATGAAGTAGACCAGCGCCGCCGTCACCAGAATCTTGTCGGCCAGCGGGTCCATAAATTTGCCAAAGTCGGTGATGAGGTTATATTTTCTGGCAATCTTGCCGTCGATCATATCGGTCAGCGACGCCGCCACAAAGACAGCGAACGCCCACAGCATGTGTCCCGGCAGACTGTCCAGCTCGACAAAGACCATGAACACCGGGATCAGCAAAATCCGCAGCATGGTCAGTTTGTTCGGTAAATTCATCGAGAACCCTTCTTTTCATTTTTAGGATGATGGGGGAAACGCATCAATCAGGCCAGAATCTCCCGGGCAACCAGGTCGTAGCCGACCGAGTCGAGCACCTCGACCCAGATAAACTCGCCCGGCCTTACCTCCTCGCGTTCGGTGAGGAAGCTGACGCGGGTGTCGATGTCCGGCGCGTCCATGTAGCTTCTGCCGTAGTACATCTGCTGGTCCTCGTCGTAGCCCTCCACCAGCACCTCCATCTTCTGACCGATGAGCTCCCTGCCTTTTTCGAAGGCGATATCCATCTGCTCCTCCATAATCAGGTCGGCGCGGTGCATCCGCAGCTCAGGGTCGAGCTGATCCTCCCGCTCGCCGGCAGGGGTGTCCTCCTCCTGCGAATAGGCAAAGCAGCCCAGCCGCTCAAAGCGCACGGTGCGCACAAACTGACACAGCTGCTCAAAGTCCTCCTCGGTCTCGCCGGGGAAACCGGCAATCAGGGTGGTGCGCAGCACCACGCCCGGCACCCTGTCGCGGATTTTTTGCATCAACGCGCACAGCGAGTCAAAGTCTCCCTTGCGGTTCATATCCTTGAGCACCCTGCCGCTGGCGTGCTGCAGGGGCAAGTCGATGTATTTGACCACCTTCGGCTCCCGCGCCATGACCTCCAGCAGGCCGTCGGTCACCCGGTCCGGATAGCCGTACAGCACCCGGATCCAGTGGAAGCCGTCGATCTTGCACAGCTCGGTCAGCAGCTTATCCAGCGAGTACTCGCCGTACAGGTCCTGGCCGTATTTGGTGGTGTCCTGCGCCACCAGGTTCAGCTCCTTGACGCCGCTTTCCGCAAGACCTTTGGCCTCCTCCAGGATGTCCTCCATCCGGCGGGAGCGGTAGCCGCCGCGGATCAGCGGAATCGCGCAGAAGCTGCAGCGGTTGTCGCAGCCCTCCGCAATTTTAAGGTAGGCGGAATATTTCTCGGTGCTCAAAACGCGGTCGCCGTTGAGCGGCAGGTCGGCCTTGTCGCCGAACGCCGACACCCGGTGTCCGTCCAGCGCCTCCTTGACCGCCTTGGCGATCTCGGTGTTTTTGCCGATGCCCAGCACCACATCCGCCTCCGGAATCTCGCTGACCAGCTGGTCCTGATAGCGCTCGGCCAGACAGCCGGTGACCACCAGCACCTTGACCTGGCCCTCGTTTTTGAGCTGGGCAAACTCGAAGATGGTCTCAATCGACTCCTTCTTTGCGTCCTCGATAAAGCCGCAGGTGTTGATGATGACCACATCGCACTGCTGCGGGTCGGCGCAGATTTCATAGCCGTTTTCCAGCATCAGCGCCAGTAAAATCTCGGCGTCGACCTGGTTTTTGGAGCATCCCAGCGACACCATTCCTACTTTGATTGCCATAGTTTCTTCCTTCCTGTCCTGTCGGATCAACCTATTTTCCCGTCACTCTTCGGTCTCCCATTCCTGCTGCAGCGCCTCGATCTCCCGCCGGATCTCCCCATAAGGGTAGCCCCTGCGCATCAGCCCCCGGATGGCGCGCGCCTGCCCCTTGGGGTCGTCCAAAACCGAGCCGTATTTCTTTTCCAGCAGCTGCCGCAGCGGCGGGAGCTGCACCGGTTTCGCAGAGGGAGAATGTTCCTCCGGTTCCTCGTCGGAAAATTCGGCGCGCAGCTTTTCCATCTCCCCGCGGATCTCCCCGGGGTCGTACCCCAGACGCACCAGCGCCGAAAAGGCGCGGCGGCGGCCCTTCTCCTCGCGCAGGGAAGCGGCATACTTTTTTTCCAGCAGCTGCCGCAGCGCCTGCCGCTCGTCGTAGTCTGCAAACAGCTCCAGCGCATCCTCAATCTCATTTTGTCCAATGCCTCTGTGCGCAAGCTCCTGCCGCACGCGGCTGAGGCTGTAGTGTTTGAGGTGGACAAGGTCCCTGGCGGCGCGCTGGGCGTAGTCCAGGTCGTCGATCAGCCCCAGATCGGCGCAGCGCTCCATCACCCGGTCGATGCAGTCGGGAGGAAAATCCCCCTCCAGCTTTTGCCGCAGCTGTGCGCTGGCGTAGGCGCGGCGGGAGAGCAGCGAAAAGGCCTTCTCCTTGGCCTTCTGGTACTGGGTCTGCTCCCGCAGCTGCTCATAGGCCCGCTCGTCCAGCTGCTTGCCCACCTTCAGGTCGTGGCGCAGCAGCGTCTCGTCGTCGACCGAGAAATCAAACTCCCCGTCAAAAAAGACCGCCATACGCCCGCGCTTGGTCTCCTTGAGCGCGGTGATCCGGCGCACTCGCTGTGGATATTCCTCCATTATTTATCGTCCGCCTCGATGTCGATCAGGCTGGAGGAGGATTTCTGCGAGCCAAAGTCCTCGTCCAGGTCAGGGATGGAGCTGCTCTCCTCCCGCATCGGAACGACCGTTTCCTCCGGCTGGGAGGCTGCCGGTTTATCGGCCACGTCCTCCTTCTTCTTTGCCTTGGATGGAGCCAGCAGCTGGTCCTTCTGGTCCATCACCTGCTTGGCAATCTGCTCGCGGACATCCGGATTTTCCTTTAAGTACTGTTTTACCTTGTCGCGGCCCTGGCCGATGCGGTTGCCCTCATAGCTGTACCAGGAACCGGACTTTTTGATGATGTCCAGTTTGACGGCAAGGTCGATGATCTCGCCCTCGCGGGAGATGCCTTCGCCGTACATGATGTCAAATTCCGCCTCGCGGAACGGCGGGGCGACCTTGTTCTTGACCACCTTGACCCGGGTAAGGTTGCCGATGATCTCGCCGCCCTCCTTGATCGGGTCCTTTTTGCGCACGTCCAGACGGACAGAGGAGTAGAACTTGAGCGCGCGGCCGCCGGGGGTGGTCTCCGGATTGCCGTACATGACGCCGATCTTCTCACGCAGCTGGTTGATGAAGATGCAGACGGCGTTGGATTTGGAGATGGCGCCGGTCAGTTTGCGCAGCGCCTGGGACATCAGCCTTGCCTGCAGGCCGACAAACGAATCGCCCATCTCTCCCTCGATCTCAGCCTTAGTGGTCATCGCGGCGACCGAGTCGACAACGACCACGTCGATGGCGCCGGAGCGCACCAGCGCCTCGCAGATTTCCAGCGCCTGTTCGCCGGTGTCCGGCTGGGAAACCAAAAGCGAGTCGATATCGACGCCCAGCGCCTGCGCGTAGACCGGGTCCAGCGCGTGCTCGACGTCGATGAAGACCGCTTCGCCGCCCATCTTCTGGGCCTCGGCCACGATGTGCAGGGCGACGGTGGTTTTACCGGAACTTTCCGGGCCGTAGATCTCGACGATTCTTCCCCGCGGAACACCGCCGATACCCAGCGCGATGTCCAGCGAGAGGGAGCCGGTCGGGATGGCCTCGACGTTGAGCGAGGAGTTCTGTCCCAGCTTCATAACTGCGCCCTTGCCAAACTGCTTTTCGATCTGAGCCAGCGCCGTTTGCAGGGCCTTTTCTTTTTCGGATTCTGCCATATTTTCCTCCTTGTATCAAAACCTGAATGGATATTCTACATCACAACAAAAACAATACATCTGCTGTATCATTTTCTTCCTTTCATTATATTACATCGCCCCCAAAAAGGCAAGCAGTCCACGGCAGCTTCTTTGCAGGGGCAGGCACCTGGCTTGCAGCCCGGCTTTTCCCAAAATGCAGGAAGGCTCTCCCGCAGGGGGAGAGCCTTCCCTATCAAACAACAAAAACTAGTCCGGATACTGTGCCCGCGGGCCGCCGATCAGCTTTGGACGGCTGCGCACGCAGGTGACGTGCGCCCCGCCGATCTCGGTGATGCCCACCCGCACCGGAATCTGCACATGTTTGATGTGCTGGCCAATAAAGGTGTCGCCGATATCGATGCCGGCCTTGGCCACCACATGCTCGACCATGACCGGGTCGTCAAACCGTTCATAGGCCGCCACCGAGCAGGCGCCGCCGGCGTGAAGCGCGGGCTTGACGGTGACGATCTCAAAGCCGTACTTTTCCGCCGCCGTCCGCTCGATGACCAGCGCGCGGTTGATGTGCTCGCAGCCCTGCACGGCCAGATAGAGGCCCTTTTCCTTTAAGATGGGCAGCAGCGCTTCGATGACTGTCTGGCCGACCTCGGCGCTGGAGGCCTTGCCGATCTGCCCGCCGCAGATCTCGCTTGAGCTGCAGCCCAGCACAAAGACGTCGCCTTCGCGCAGGTTTGCCACCTCCAGCAGGCGGTTGGCCACCAGGGTTACCTGTTCCTTGATTGTTTGCAGTTCCACTTGCATGGTGATTCTCCTTTCTTTTTTGTTTCTTTCTCTATCGATACTTTCTGCGAAACGGCAGTTTTTTCCAGGGGCGCTGCCCCAAACCCCATGGCAGGTCTTCTATCCCCAAGCCCCTTCTTAACGATGCGAGGAGGGGCTGACGCCCCATCCTCTGCACTCCTCCCCGTGAGGGGGCGCTCCGCCCCTCCACCCCGGGTGACTTTCTCCCCGATGAGAAAGTCACCAAAGAATCTCCCAGAGGGGGATACCCCCTCTGGGCATTCCCCCCTGGGGGGCTATTATCATCCCCCCAGCAACGCAAGCGTTGCTCCCCCCAGAAAAGGGCGCCAACCTGTACAGCTAAAATTCCCCGAGGATGCCACAAACTCTTTACCCCCGCAACCAATACTGCTAGGGCAGAAAGCCGGGGGATCAAAGGGGGCTACGCCCCCTTTGCCGGAGGTCCAGGAACCAGGAGGTTCCTGGTGAGTCTTTGCCTACTTTCTTCTCATAAGAAAGTAGGCCGGGTGCAGGGCGGAGCGCCTGCTAGTGGGTGCAGGGACTACCGTCCCGCAAAAGCCCCCGGGGCGCGGGGCGGAGCGCCCGCTGGTGGGTGCAGGGGCCATCGTCCCGCAAAAGCCTCGGGAGAGGGAAAAAACGCCTATGGGCGAATCACATCCTTGCCGCCCATGTACATCCGCAGCGGCTCCGGGATGCGGACCGAACCGTCATCGTTGAGGTTGTTCTCCAAAAATGCAATCAGCATGCGCGGCGGCGCAACGACGGTGTTGTTGAGGGTGTGCGGCAGATAGGTCTGCTTGGTCTCTTTGTTCTTGACGCGGATGCCAAGGCGCCTTGCCTGCGCGTCGCCCAGGTTGGAGCAGCTGCCGACCTCAAAGTATTTCTGCTGGCGCGGGCTCCACGCCTCGACGTCCAGGCTCTTGACTTTTAAGTCCGCCAGGTCGCCCGAGCAGCACTCCAGGGTGCGCACCGGGATGTCCAGCGAGCGGAAGAAGTCGACGGTGTTCTGCCACAGCTTTTTAAACCAGTCCATGCTCTCCTCCGGCTTGCAGACGACAATCATCTCCTGCTTCTCAAACTGGTGGATGCGGTAGACGCCGCGCTCCTCGATGCCGTGCGCGCCGACTTCTTTTCTAAAGCATGGGGAATAGCTGGTCAGTGTCTGCGGCAGCTGGGACTCGTCGAGGATGGTGTCGATGAATTTGCCGATCATCGAGTGCTCGCTGGTGCCGATCAGGTACAGGTCCTCGCCCTCGATCTTGTACATCATGTTCTCCATCTCGGCAAAGCTCATGACGCCGTTGACGACGCTGGAGCGGATCATGAACGGCGGGATGTAATAGGTGAATCCCCGGTCGATCATAAAATCTCTGGCGTAGGACAGGATGGCCGACTGCAGTCTGGCGATGTCGCCGCACAGGTAGTAGAAGCCGGTGCCGCTGGTCTTTCTGGCGCTGTCCAGATCGATGCCGTGCAGCCGCTCCATGATGTCGACATGGTATGGAATCTCAAACGGCGGCACAACCGGCTCGCCAAAGCGCTCGATCTCCACGTTTTCGCTGTCGTCCTTGCCGATCGGGACCGATTCGTCGATGATGTTCGGGATGACCATCATCCGCTTTTTGATCTCCTCGGTCAGCTCGCCTTCCTTGACCTCCAGCTCCTCCAGCTCCTGGGCCATGGCGGTGACCTGCGCCTTTACCTGCTCGGCCTCCTCCTTCTGGCCCTTGGCCATCAGGCCGCCGATCTGCTTGGAGAGGGTGTTGCGCTGGCCGCGCAGATAGTCGCCGCGGGATTTTGCGTCGCGGAACTGTTTGTCCAGCTCCAGCACCTCGTCGACTAGGACAAGCTTTTCGTCCTGAAATTTTTTCTTGATGTTTTCCTTTACAAGGTCCGGGTTGGAGCGGACCAGTCTGATATCCAGCATGGTGATATCCTCCTTGACAAAATTGTTTTGATAGCCGTTCCACTCTGCCGGGCGGGATCAAACAAAAAAATCCCCCCGCCCAAAAACATGGGACGAAAGGAACCTTTCCGTGTTGCCACCCAAATTGCGCCCTCCCCAAAGGGAGAATGCCACTCGTTGCCGGCGCTTTATGGGGCGCCTCCCCCCGGCTTTCACCGGACGCTCTGGAAGTGGAAATCGGCTCTCTGCCTGCCGGCTCACACCTGCCGCCGGCTCTCTGAAAGGCTGTTTGGAGACGACCTTTTCCGTCATCGCGCGCTTTTTCTATTTCAAGGTTATTATATACCCTTCCCCGAGGATTTGTAAAGGGGATTTTGGGAGAAACTCTCCTCTTTTTTGTTTTCCCAAAAGCGCAAGGGGTAAAGACTTCTCCGTCACAAGTCTTTTCTTGCACATTAGATTCCTTTTTTAAGCCACAAAAAGGGAGGGGCCCCTTTGCCCCTCCCTCAAACATTATTTTACCAGAATCTGACTGTCGGCGGCAGCGCCGCTGTCGCTGCTGCGAATCCAACCGTCCTTGACAGTAAAGGTGGTCCTGCTGACCTCCTGCTCATAGGTAAAGTCGTTCTCGTCCTGCACCCGCATGACAAAGCTGACGACGTCCCCCTCTTTGAGCCCGCCCAGCGTGCCCTGCCAGGTGTTGGGGTACTCGGTGTTGTTTGAGCTGTAGACCTTGAGCACCGAGCCGTCGGCCTGCACCTCTTTCTGCACGGAGGTTTCCTGCTGCTCCGACTCTGTCTGTTCATCGCTCTGGCCAAGCTGCCGTGTCTCCACCTCGTCGCCGTTGAGGTAGAGACTAATGCTGGCTCCGGTCATCTCAGGGCCGTTTGATGCGCCGCCTGCGTCATAGCTGGTCATCAGGCTGACCTTGGCATAGGCGGTGTAATCGATGGAGGATTTGTCCGCTGAAGCGACCTCAAAGCTCTCAAAGCCGCCCTCCATCTGGGGGTGCAGCAGCTTTAATCCCCAGACCGCGCTCTGATCCTGCAGCTTTTCCTGGCGGATGGCGGTGCCGTCCTGCATCTCGACGGTCAGCGAGACATAGTCCACCAGCGGGATGGTCATCTGCGCCTCGTACACGCCGGACTCCACCCGCTCAGCGTCCACGCTGCGCTCCTCAAAGCCCTCGGTGTCGAACACCATGTCGTAGCCCTGATCTTTGGCCGAATGGCCGGTGCAGCGCAGCCGCACCTGGGTCTGATCGTCAAACTCTTTCGGCATGATGCGCACTGTCATCTCCATCGTCTGGTTCTGCTGGCTGCACTCGCCCCAGATCACCTTGTAGTCCGAGACGATGCTGGCGCTCTTTTCTGCGGTCTGGGTGATGGTGGTGATGGCGGAATTGAGGGTGGAGTTGATGTCGCTGTCGATGCTAGTGACCGAATGCTGCACCGCGCTCAGGTTGTCCTCCAGCTTTCTCACCCGCGCTAAAGTCACCGCGGAAAAGCTGACCGAGGAGACCGCGATCAGGCAGAGGAAAACGACCGCCGCTGTCTTCCATTTTTTATTCATGCATGGTTCCTCCTTCTATCGTAAAAGGCGGCGGCGCTGCGGCCGTCGGTCCTGTCTGTTTCAAAAAGGAAATTGTTCTTCCTACCAAAAGTATACCGGATTTTGACAGCGATTGCAAGTTCCATTTGCCTGTTATAAATTTCCATAGTATAATGGTTTTGTAAACTTTTTAAGCTCGTAAAAGGAGGTCTTTCGATGAGCGACACCCGCCAGGAATTTTTGCACAACAGCGGAGCCAACATTTTTTATTCCGAATACTTCCCCGCAGACCCGCAGACCCCCACCCTCATCCTGCTGCACGGCAACGGGGAGGACCACACCTATTTTGTCAAGCAGATCCCCGCCTTTTCCCCGTACTTCCGTCTGGTGTTGATGGACACCCGCGGACAGGGACAGTCCACCGGCGGGGACGGAGAGCTCAACTTCTCGGTCTTTGCCGCCGACCTGCTGGCCCTGATGGACCATTTGCAGATTGCAAAGGCGCACCTGCTGGGCTTTTCGGACGGGGGCAACCTGGCGCTGACCTTCGCCCTTGCCCATCCCGAGCGGGTGCAGTCGCTGATCCTCAACGGTGCAAACCTAAATCCCGGCGGCGTCAAGCTCTCCACCCAGCTGCCCATCGTTCTGGGATACAGCTGCTGCCGTCTGCTCTCCCCTTTCTCGCGCAAGGCCCGGCAAAACGGCGCGGTGCTGGGGCTGATGGTCAACCATCCGCACATCCCGCCGCAGGCGCTTGCTGTCCTGACCATGCCGGCACTGGTGATTGTCGGCGAGCGGGACATGATCCGCGACCGCCACAGCCAGCTCATTGCACGCTCGCTGCCAAATGCGCAGTTTGTGCGCATCCCCGGCGGCGACCATTTCTGCGCGGCCAAGTGTCCGGAAGCGTTTAACCGCGCGGTCCTCTCCTTTTTGCAAAATCTTCCCGCATAAAAGTTCCCTCCCTTTAGGGATAGCCCGCCTGTTTTCCGCATAAGATTGCGGAGAAAGGAGGCTTTTTTATGAAAATTTTCACCCTGCGCGCCAGGGCCCTTCTCCCGCTGACGGCTGTCGGGGGCGCGTTGCTGCTGGGGCTTGCGGCAGTTTTTCTTGTGCCGCCGGTGCAGTCCGCCTTCTCCTCCACCTCCGGGCAGCAGCTTCCCATCTATTCGGTGCAGACCGATGAAAAGAAGGCTGCGCTCGGCATCAACTGCGCCTGGGACAACGCCGACATCCTGCCCATGATCTCCACCCTGCAGGAGTACGATGTCAAAGCCACCTTCTTTCTGCTGGGGGAGTGGGCCGCCAAATACCCTGCCGCCGCCCGGACCATTGCGCTGGCCGGGCAGGAGATCGGCAGCCACGCCAACACTCACCGCGACCTGGACACCTTGAGCGAGGAGGAAATCCTGCAGGAGATCGCCTCCTCCTGCCAGAACATCGAGGAGTCCTGCGGGACCAGGCCGGTTCTGCTGCGCCCGCCGTCCGGCAGCTACAATGATACGGTCATCCAGTGCATCCACCGCTCCGGCTGCATCCCTATCCAGTGGAATCTGGACACACTGGACTGGCAGGGACTTTCCGCCGAAGAAATCGCCGCGCGGGTTTCGCGCCAGCTGCAGCCCGGCAGCATCCTGCTGCTGCACGCCGGCGCAGAATATTCCGCCGAAGCGCTGCCGCTGATTTTGCAGACCGCCCGGCAGATGGGCTACCAGCTTGTGCCGATCGGGGAGCTCATCGACCCGGACAGCGACACGGTCGACCACACCGGCATGCAGCTTGCCGCCCCCGCATCCTAGTATACTGATTTTGTATTTTATCAAACTAATTGCTGCAAAATTTAACTAAAAAGGCAATTCTATCCTATTTTATTCACCTAAAGGAATTTTAATATTTGTAAAACAATAAATTACGACATTATACACAGCCCATTCATCTTTCTGCTGTATGGTATAGGTACGGTGCGGGAGGGCCGTACCGTATCATACAGAAGGGAGTTTTTTCGATGAAAAATCTTTTTGCCGTATTGCTTGCATCGCTGATGCTGTTTTCTTTTGCCGCCTGTTCTTCCGAGACTGACAGCAGCTCCGATACAAACCAGAGCAATGTAGAGACGGTCACAACCGATGAGGAATCCGGCTCTGACTCCACCGAGGAGACAACCGACGAGACCGATTCTGAGACCGCTGCCGACGCGACCGATGAAACTGGCACCGACGCGACTGACGAGACTGGCAGCGATGAGACCGGCTCCGATGCAAGCGACGAGACCGGCAGCGATGAGACCGGCTCCGACCAAACCGATGAAACAGGCAGCAGCGAGACCGGCTCCGCAACCAATACCGGTGTCTATACCGGCACAGCTGATCCCGCCGAGGAGCAGACCATCACCGGCACCATCCTCGACGCGACAATGAGCACCGTGACCATCCAGACCGAGGATGGCGAGGAGCTTTCCTTCTCCATCCCGGACGATGCGGATGAGACGGAGGTGGACGGCATGACCGTCGGCGACACACTGGAGATTACTTACACCGGCACTGTCGACGGCGCCGATACTGCGGGCGCCACCGTCGTCAAGCTGGTCCAAATCAGCGCGGAGTAATTGATTCTGCAATCTTCCTTATCTTTTCGACATACACTCTTCCAAAAAAGGAAGGCAGGGCAAAAGCCCTGCCTTCCTTTTTTGCATAAAATTTCCCCGCTCTGCCCATCCTGACAGAAAACAAAAGGGGGCCTTTTGCCGATGTTTTCTTCCATGCGCCTGCGCGCTTTTCTGATGGCGTTCACCTCCGCCTTCCTCTGCTTCATCGTCTTTTGGATGGCGGTGCTGCTCACAAATCCCACCGCCGTTTCTTCCTCCCGCCAGCAGGAGGAGGTGCCTTTGGAGCAGCAGGGCGGCTCGCTCTATCTGCCCACCAAATCCGACTGCATGACCCTGCTGCTGTGTGAGGAGGGGGAGCATCCCTCCCTCTTTTTCCTGCTGCGCTTTGACCCGGTGGAGGGGTGCATCCCCATTTTTGCCTTCCCGCAGCAGCTGGTGCTCACCCACAAGCAGGTTGCCGAACCGGCCGAAAAAATCTTTGCCGCCCACGGCATCGAGGGCATCCGGCAGGCGCTGCAGGAGAGCTGGAAGCTCCCGGTCGACCGCTACCTGATGCTCTCCAAAGAGGCCGCTGTGGGGCTGCTGCAGCAGTTTGGCCCCACCGCCCTCACCCTGTCCGAGCAGGTCGAGCTGACCGTCGGCGGCATCGGCATCACGCTGGAAAAGGGGGTGCAGCTGCTGGACGGGCAGCGGCTGTGGGAGCTGCTGCGCAAGGAGGTTCCCGCCGACACCCTGCTTCAGTGCGAGCTGCTGCCCGAGCTGATGGCGCTGTGCATCAACCAGCACCTGGAATATCTGCAGCAGGATTACTCCTCCAGCCTTTTTTCCGCCGCCGTCAACGCCGGAACCAGCGACCTGATCTTCTCCGACTACGACGCCCGCAAGCAGGCCGCTGCCTTTCTCTCCCAGCTCTCCGAGGAGCCGGCGCAGCCGCTGACGGCGGAGTTTGTGCGCAATCCCGACGCCACCCTCTCCCTCTCCGACGACAGCCTGCAGGCAGTCTTGGCCGCCTTTGGCGCGCAGGCCGCCCCGACACAAAGCTCTTGACAAGCGGCGCAAATTGGGTATGATGAATAGTGGAAGGTTTTTACAAAGGAGGATTTTTCCATGAGTCAACTTCACCCGATCCCCGTTTCTGAATTGCAGCAAAACGTCTTCACCGCCATCGGCAAGGAGTGGATGCTGATCACCGCCGAGACCGAAAAGGACGGTAAACCGACAGCCAACACCATGACCGCCAGCTGGGGCGGACTGGGCCACCTTTGGAACAAGGACGTGGCCTTTGCCTTTATTCGCCCGCAGCGCTACACCAAGGAATTTGTCGACAACGCCGACACCTTCTCCCTGTGTTTTTTTGGCGGGGAAAAGATGCAGGAATTAAAGTACCTTGGCACCGTCTCCGGACGGGACGAAGACAAAATCGCCAAATCCGGCCTGACCCTCACCCACATCGACGGTGTTCCCTGCTTTGAGGAAGCCACCACCGTGCTGCTCTGCCGCAAGATGTATGTCCAGACACTGCGTGAGGACTGCTTTATCGACCGCGCGGTGATGGAGAGCAGCTATCCGCAGCGCGACTTCCACGACGTCTATGTCGCCGAGATTATGAAGGTGCTGATCAAGTAAATTTTCCCCATCAACACGCCAAAAAAAGCCGCCGGCACCCGACCGGCGGCGACCAACAAAAATGCTGAAAAGGCGATCGCTCCCCTTTTCAGCATTTTTGCCTTCTTGCCTTTTCTCTTTTTGCGCGCTTTCTTTTGAGCAGCCAGAGCGGCAGCACCACCACCGCCACTGAAAAGGCCGCCATCAGCAGCAGCGCGCTTTGATAGTCAACCTTTGCCGCCGCCAGCTGCCAGGAGCTGCCCGCCGCCGCGCCGATGCCGATCAGCACCGTGTCCCAAACCGCCGTCCCGATGGCGGTCAGCAGCAGAAACGGCAGCATCGGCATCCGGGCGGTGCCCGCCGGGATGGAGATCAGGCTGCGCACCATCGGCACACACCGGCAGAGCAGCACCGCAATCTTTCCCCGCTTGCAAAACCACCGCTCGGCGTCCTCAATCTCCTCGGGCTGAAAGCCGAGATGGGAGAGCTTTTCCACCGGCAGCGCCCGGCCCAGGCCATACAGCACCACCGCCCCCAACAGAGAACCGAGCGTCGCCGAGAGGATGGCCTGAAAGCGGGTCAGCTCGCTGCAGGTGGTCAAAAATCCCGCGCAGGTCAGCACCACCTCCGAGGGAATGGGCGGGAAGATATTCTCCGCCGCCATCAACAGCAGGATGATCAAAAATCCCCACTGCCCCGCCGACTGCATGACCTGTACAATCCACTGTTCCATAACGACCCTCCCCGCACCTTCGCTTTCTTCTGACCTGGCATCCATTCTTCTTCACAACACCTTATGCGATAGGAGTTCCTTTTATGAATCAACAACAGTATCGGGCACTCACTGGCTGGGCGCGGCAGAACCCCGCCCGCCAGCAGGTGATGACCGGCCTTTGCCGCCTGCTGCCCTACTCCCTGTTCTTTTTTTACGCCGCCGCTTCCCTTTGCCTCATCGCCCATTTTGCCCGCACCGGGACGATGAATCTGCTCCAGTTTTCGTTTTGGGTGGTGCCTGCCGCGGGACTCATTCTGGTCAGCCTGATCCGCAAGGCGCTCAATCTGCCACGCCCCAGCGAGCTGTTCGACTTCGACCCACTGCTCTCGCACGAAAACGGCTGCTCCTGCCCCAGCCGCCACACCGCTTCCTCCTTCCTGATTGCGTGTGCACTGTTCTGGCTGACCTATCTGGGGCTGTTCCCGCTCCCGCTGTCCATCCTGGCACTGTGCTGCGCTGTCCTCACCGCCATCTCCCGCGTGATTGCGGGGGTCCATTTTCCGCGCGATGTGCTGGCAGGGATGCTGTTTGGCATCCTGTTCTCGGCCGTTGGGTACGGGGCGGTTTTCGGGCTTTTTTCAATGCTGCTGCCTTTGGGCTAAGGGAAAGGAGCAGGCCTGTGACAGGCCTGCTCCTTTCTATCCCATTTTCTCAGCGTAATTTTATAAACTCATAAATCCCTGCACTGTACAGATAGCCGCAGCTACCGTCACCACGAAGAAGGAAAGTGTAAAGATCGACACGAACCACAGCGGGATGAGCGACAGCAGCATCTGTACCGGCGCAAATTTCCCCGGGGAGAGCATATAAACACCTGTCCTGTTGTCGCGGTAGAGGGTGTGCATTGTGCCCGGCGCATAGTGTCTGGGATTTCGAGACTGGCGGCAGAGCCAGTACACCGTTCCCTGCAGGGTTTCGCAGCAAAAGAGCGGGTAATCGTCATGGCTCTCGCTGTCCGAATACACAATGCAGCCCATGCACCGGGCAGGGATTTCTTCCAGCCGCCCAAGCATCTTCCGAGCCAGCCACCCAAGCGTCCTTACCAGCGGCTGCAGCCCCATCGGCATCAAAAAGAGGACGGAAACCAGGCTAAACAGGAAGCAGAAATAGGTCACCGCCAAAAAGGTCATGGTGCTGGCGAGGTTTTGCTGCTCCATGGTGAAACCGTTTAGCTGTGCCAGAAAATCCCATCCCTGCACCGCAACCATCGCACCTACCGTGACAAACACCGCCCCCGAGAGCAGCTGCAGCGTCCACCACGGCCGCACCTCCTGGCAAAAAATCCACTCATCCGTATCCTGACGGTAGAAAATCTTCAGCCACTCACCGGTGCGGGGCGCGTCCAGCGCCTTGTCAAAGGATTTTTTCACCGTATAGCTCGTTCCCCTGCTGGCAAAGGCCATCGTAACGGCCGCGCTGCTGTTTTGGCTTTCGATATCCCCCTGCTCATCCCGGACAATCCTGTAGTCTGCCCTACTCACCTGGGCGCGGCAGCGGCAGGCACCGATCCAGTAAAGTCTTTTCTTGATGCGGCGCGCCGCGAGGACAAAAAAGGCCACCCCCAGCGCCACCACCGCCAATCCGATCAAATGAATCAAAACCTGCGCCCCCTTTCTTTACCTTTATTCTAACACACCTTTTCCGCATTGGCTACTGCGCCATTTAAAAGGACTGGTAAAATTCTGGTAAGATCAATCCTCCTTTTGGGTCGCAGATTGATAATTTTTCGTCAAATTATAGTCTATTTGTTTGTTTTTTCACAATGAATTTGTGCAAAAACACTTGACAACTTGCCCCCGCTCGTATATAATGTGGGTGGAAAAAAGATTTGATAAAACGTTTTGCCATTCTTCATTCCAACCGAATATGATAAAAAAAGAAAGTCTGTTTCAGGGCGAGGTGAAATTCCTCACTGGCGGTGATGGGCGGTCAGCCACAGGTCCGCGACCCGGTTTTCCCCAACGGGAACCGGCAGACTGGGTGAGAATCCCAGACCAACGGTAAAGTCCGGTATAAAGAAACGGCGCGTATTCTGCACGTTCTCCTCCTGAAATTCCTTTCGGGAGGATTTTTTATACCTTTCCCCAAAACTGACAGACCTTCTCGATCAAACTTTCCGGCTGCTGCCGGCATTGAGAAAGGGATGTATTCTATGACAAACACCAACACACTTCCACAAAACAACCAGCTCCCGCGCCTGTCCAGGACCCGGATGGTCACACTGATCGGCGTCTTTGCGGCCATCTCCACCATCCTGATGTACATCGAGCTGCCCATTCCCTTCATGCCGCCGTTTTTAAAGATTGACCTGAGCGGCGTGCCGATCCTGATTATGGGCTTCATGTACGGGCCGCTGCCCGCCATCTATGTCACCTGCATCAAGGACATCATCCACATGTTCTCCAGTCAGACCGGCTGTGTGGGCGAGCTGGCGGACATCATCATCCTCTCCTGCTTTGCGGTTGTCTCCTCGGCGCTCTACCGCCGCAACCCCACCACCAAGGGCGTTGCGCTTTCGGTTGCCGCAGGCGCTGCCACCATCACCGTTGTCGGTGCGCTGGCAAACTACTTTATGCTGATTCCATTCTATTCGCAGATCATGCCCCTGCAGGCCATCATCGACGCCTGCCATGCGGTCAACCCGATGATCGACAGCATCATCGCCTACGTCATCTTCGGCGCGGCGCCCTTTAACCTGATCAAAGGCCTGATCCTCTCCGTCTTCACCCTTCTCCTCTACAAAAAGATGGCCGGTTTCATCCGTTCCCGCGTCGCTTAACCTACCTTTTCTTTACTAGAAAGAAAAGGTAGGACCAAAAGAAAAGATCATAGCTCGAACGGGAGAAAGAATGAAAAATCAGCTCTTATCTCCTTCCTGGTTTTCCACCTTTTCTTTGCTAAAAAGAAAAGATCATCGCCCAAACAGCAGAAGCTGCTAAACATATTTCCTACTGGCAAGGGGCCTGTTGGAATCTTCCAACAGGCCCCTTGCTTTTTCTATGACAAATCCAACTTATCCCTTCAGCCGTTCCCATTCTGCCTCTTTAAAGCCGACGAGGACAAAATCGTCGCCGACCACCAGCGGGCGTTTGACCAGCATGCCGTTGGTGGCAAGCAGGGCCAGCTGTTCCTCCTCGCTCATGGTGGGCAGCTTGTCCTTGAGCCCCTGCTCCTTATAGAGGTTGCCGCTGGTGTTAAAAAAACGCTTGAGCGGCAGGCCGCTTTTGTGGTACCACTCGGTCAGCTCCTGCTGGGTGGGGTTCTGCTCCACGATGTGGCGGTCCTCAAAGGCCACACCGTTGTCGCGCAGCCACTGCAGTGCCTTTTTGCAGGTGGAGCATCTGGGATATTCCAGTACCAGAATCATCTTCACTCATCTCCTTTTTCAAAAAGTTCTCTCAGAAAAACAAAGGGCAGGAGCCCCGGGGTTTCCGCGGTTCCCGCCCTGAATCGGTACGATTATTTGCCAAAGTATCTGTTGAGCAGGCCCTGGAAAGCGCAGCCATGGCGAGCCTCGTCCTTTGCCATCTCATGAACGGTGTCGTGGATAGCGTCCAGACCCAGCTGTTTTGCCTTGGTCGCGATGTCTTTCTTGCCAGCGCAGGCGCCAGCCTCAGCAGCTACGCGCAGCTCCAGATTCTTCTTGGTGGAGTTGGTGACAACCTCACCCAGCAGCTCTGCAAATTTTGCAGCATGCTCCGCTTCCTCAAAAGCAGCGGTCTTGTAGTACTCTGCAACTTCCGGATAGCCTTCTCTTGCAGCCTGACGGGACATTGCCAGGTACATGCCGACCTCGGTGCACTCGCCCTGGAAGTTCTGACGCAGACCCTCGAGGATCTCCGGATCAACACCTTCTGCTACACCGATTCTGTGCTCGTCAGCCCAGGTAACCTCTCCGCTTACCTGCTCCTCAAATTTGGAAGCCGGCGCTTTGCACTGTGGGCAGAATTCCGGTGGAGTCTCTCCTGTATAAACATAGCCACAAACTTTGCAAACCCATTTTTTCATGATACGTTTTCCTCCTTACATTTTATTGTCTCATCGGGTTCTCCCAGATGGAGCCCCAATGGATCTTCCTTCAATAGAAATTATACCACATTGGTATATCTCTTGCAAGGGTGTTTTATGAAATATTTGAGAAAAAAATTGGCGGTCTGTGTAAACCCTTTTCATTCCCTGCCCCGCATGAATATCTTTACCCGAATTTCTCATACTATGAGTGCGGAAAGGTTTTGAACAAAAAAAGCCGCAGATTTTTAGAAAACAAAGGATGGATGAACGATGGCTAAAAAGAACCAGAAAAACATGCCGAAAAACGCTCCCTCTAATACCACTGTCCAGACCGGTCGAAATGGTAAAAATGAAGCTCAGGAATGCAAGACCGAGCACCCTGGAAAACCGGACGTCAGAAATTACTAACAAACGATAAACCTCCCAAAGGCAAAGGCGGTGATGGACTTTTCCATCACCGCCTTTGCTGTTGCTGTAATTCCCTTTTTATTTATGCTTGCTGCTCCTCCAGCGCCGTCTCGATGGCCAGGAACAGCTCGTTGATGCGCTCCAGCCTGCCCTGCACATAGAGGTAGCCAAACAGGCTTTCCAGGCCGGTGGCGCGGCGGTAGTCGCGCACATTTCCGTTTTTGGGGGGCTTGACCGAATTTAAGTTCCGGCCGCGTTTGAGCGCCGCAGCCTCCTCCCCGGTGAGCAGCGGCTCGATCACCGCATAGGCCTGACTCTGGTAGGAGGCGCGCACCTGCTCTACTGCCTGCAGGTGCAGCTCGCTGACCGGGCGGTTTGCCTTGAGCACAATCCGCTCCCGCACCAGCAGCTCATACACCGCGTCGCCCAAAAAGGCCAGCGCCTGCGGGCTGTAGAGGCGCACATCCGCCTTCTGCCCCGCCTGCTGATTGTTCTGTTCCGTGATGTCCAGCCTCCTTTAGCGCAGGTAGTCAAACTCGAAGTTGAGGATGCTGACGGTATCCCCCTCGTTGATACCCATCTCCTCCAGCTTGTCGATGATGCCGCTCTGCCGCAGCACCCGCTGGAAGTAGCCCAACGACTCCTCGTCCTCGAGGTTGACCATGCCCAGCACCTTGACAAGCCAGTCCGCCTCGACGACATAGACCCCGTCCTCGTCGACATGGATCTCGAACTTCCACTTGTCCTCGCCGCTCTCCGGCATCACCGGAACGTAGTTGACCTCAAAGCGCTTGATCGGCGGCAGCTCGTCCAGCTTCTGGGAGATGGCGTAGACAAGCGGCTCAATCCCCTTGCGAGTAGCCGCGGAGATGCAGAAGAAGGGATAGCCCTGCTCCTCCACAAACTGCCGGAAGTCTTCGATCTGCTCCTCGGTGGCGATGTCGCTCTTGTTGGCCACCACAATCTGGTCGCGCTTGGAAAGCTCCTCGCTGAAATTGGCCAGCTCCCGGTTGATGGTCTTGAAATCCTCCTTCGGGTCGCGGTACTCGCTGCCGGAGACGTCCACCACATGCACAATCAGGCGGCACCGCTCCACATGGCGCAAAAACTCGTGCCCGAGGCCCACGCCGTCGCTGGCGCCCTCGATTAGTCCCGGAATGTCCGCCATGACAAAGGATTTTTCCTCCGCCACCTTCACCACGCCCAGCACCGGGGTCAGGGTGGTGAAATGGTAGTTGGCGATGACCGGTTTGGCCCCGCTGACCACCGAAATCAGGGTGGATTTCCCCACATTCGGATAGCCAACCAGGCCCACATCGGCCAGGAGTTTGAGCTCCAGAATCAGCTCAAAGCTCTCGCCCGGCAGGCCCGGCTTTGCATAGCGCGGGATCTGGCGGGTTGGGCTTGCAAAGTGGCTGTTGCCCCAGCCGCCCTTTCCGCCGTGCGCGATGATCACCGGCGTCTCGTCGGCAATGTCGGCCATGATCTGGCCGCTCTCGGCGTTTTTGACCACCGTTCCCACCGGCACCTTGATGATTAAGTCCGGCGCGCTCTTGCCGTAGCAGCGGTTGCCGCTGCCGTTCTGGCCGTTCTGCGCCACAAACTTGCGCTTATACTGGAAATCCACCAGCGTGTTGATGTGCTGGCAGCCCTGCAGCACGACGTTGCCGCCCCGGCCGCCGTCGCCGCCGTCCGGTCCGCCCGCCGCCACAAACTTTTCCCGGTGGAAGGACACCGCGCCGTTGCCGCCGGCGCCTGCCTGTACCCGGATGGTCGCTTTATCGATAAACATGAATCTTCGCCTCTTTTCCCCGCCGTCCGTTGTCCTGCCTCCCCGCCGCGCGGCGGATCGCCGGCGTGGAAGAATCCTATTCAAAAAAATCTATTTACGCTTTGTCGACAGCAGTCTGTCTGCCCGCCGCCTTCCAGAAGGCCAGTACGGTCAGCGCCAGCAGCACCGCCGTGACCAGAAACGGCGTCAGATCGCCGAACCGTTCCAGCAGAAGGCCGCTGACCAGCGAGGAGATCGTGCTGCCCAGGTTGATGCTGCAGGAATACAGTCCGCTGAGCTGCCCGACGAGCGGGCTGGAAGCATCCTCCTGCTTTTCGGTGATCGAGAAGGAGAACACCGCGTCGATCGACAGGCACAAGCCGGTGACCGCCACCTGATAGCCTGCCCAGCCAAGGCCAAAAGAAACCGGCTGACGGCTGTTTGCCAAAAAAGCAAGGAAGAACAGCGCCAGCACCCCACAGCATAAAAACGCTTTTCTCTCCCCGATGCGCTTGACCTGCGCCCCGATTTTGGGCATCAGCCAGGTCAGCAGGCAGGAGGGAAGCAGACAAGTGAGGCCGATCAGCATCATGTCCTCGCCGAAGCGCCCCATCATCACCAGCACAACCACCGCGCCCAGCATGTTGAGCGCCAGCGCCATCAGGGTGCGCACCGCAAGCAATCCGCCCACCCGGCTTGCCAGCAGGGCGCGCCAATCCATTTTGGGAGCAGAGGGCTGAACTGCTGTCCCCTGGTCTGCGGGCAGGTCCTTGTAGTTGTTTGCAGCGCCCAACAGGGTCAGCACTGCGCACAGCAGGAAGAATGCCTTCCAGCCCTGCCCAAAGCCCAGCCAGGTGAGCAGCATGAAGTAGAGAAAAACGCCGTACAGCGCGCCCCGATTGGAGGCCGCCGACTGCCTGCCGCGGTCGACCGCCATATTTTCCCCGCTGCGGTCGGCCAGCATGGCGTAGGCCGACACCGCCAGCAGCGCCGACGCCGCACCGTCCAGCACCTGCGAACTGTACAGCAGCGCCGCGCCCTGCGCAAAGGCCAGCAGCAGGTAGGCGCCGCTCATCAGCACCAGCCCCGCCAAAAAGACTACCCTGCGCCCCACGCGGTCGCACAGCCGGCCGGAGACCAGCTTGCCCAGCAGCAAAAAGAGGCTGTGCAGTGCGAACATCCGGGTCGTCTGCGCCGGAGAAAAACCGAGCCCGGTGCAGTAGATCGGCAGTAAAAAGGAGATCATCCAGTCTGGAAAACTGGACAGGGTCAGACTTTTGTTGATTGCTTTCATTGTTCTCTCCCCTTCGCTTTTTCCTTCATTGTACTACAGTGGGAGGAAAAAAGCAAGGTTTGCCTGCGCGCAGCCTGGCAGGCGGGCGCTGTCCTTTTAAGAAAGCTCAAAAAAATCCCGAGACAGTCATCTCGGGATTTTCTTCGCATAAAACTTGTTGTTCGATTACTGAACCGGGATAACGCTTACTTTCTTGCGGTCGCGGCCCATGCGCTCGAATTTTACTTTGCCATCTTTGAGAGCGAACAGGGTATCGTCGCTGCCGATGCCTACGTTCTCTCCTGGATGAATGTGGGTTCCTCTCTGACGGTAGAGGATGTTGCCAGCCAGTACAAACTGACCGTCAGCGCGTTTTGCGCCCAGACGCTTGGACTCAGAGTCACGGCCGTTCTTTGTGGAACCAACACCTTTTTTATGAGCAAAGAATTGCATGCTAAGTTTAAGCATTGTTGTACACCTCCGAAAGATTTACCTGGATCGTCCCCTCATAGTCCTGTGCCAGCAGTCTCAGATGCAGCAGCAGCGCCTGCAAAAACGGCTGCCCTTTTTCCCTTTGCCGGCTGGGGAGGGTGACACGGATTAAGTTTTCTTCTACATCTACCTTGGCCGGCAGCTTCAGCACCTCTGTGATGCCGTTTGCAGTCAGCTGAACCGCCGAGGTCACCGAAGCGCAGACAATGTCATGACCGTAGTCGTCATACCCTGCATGTCCGCTGACCGAAAAGGAGGTCAGCAGCTCTCCGGATTTTGTAAACTCCACACGGATCATTATGCGTTGATGGCAGTGATCTCAACCTTGGTATATGGCTGTCTGTGGCCCATTTTGCGTTTGCTGTCCTTTTTGGATCTGTAGGTGAAGACAGTAACCTTTTTGCTCTTGCCGTTTTTGATGACTTTACCGGCAACCTTTGCGCCCTCTACAACTGGGGTGCCTACTACCAGGCCATCTTCCTTGCCGACAGCAAGAACCTCGAACTCTACGTTCTCCTCTTCCTGAGCGTTCATCTTCTCAACGAAAACGACGTCGCCTACCGATACGCGATACTGTTTGCCGCCGGTTTTGATAATTGCGTACATAACTGATATACCTCTTTCTGTATAAACTCGCTGTCTTTCCAGGCGGCGGCCCCTCTTGAGCGCGCGCTTAAAAAGCCCGTAACATGCGGTACAACTTATCCTATCATATCTTTTTGGCTTTGTCAAGCCGTTTTTTCCCGATTTGGTGCGATTTTTCCGCTTTGCTGCGGGGGCATTTTGTCCCGGCGGCGCGCAGGGTGCGATTTCCCCATCGGGGAAGAAAACAAAACGAGGGGAAGCGCCGATTCTTCCCCTCGCAAAAACTTAGCTGTGATGTCTTTGGGCTGCCAGGATGGTGTTTTCCAGCAGCTCGGTGATGGTCATCGGGCCGACGCCGCCCGGCACCGGTGTGATGAACGAGGCCTTTTCCTTGACTTCGTCGAAGTCGACGTCGCCGCACAGCTTGCCCAGCTCGTTGCGGTTCATGCCGACGTCGATGACCACCGCGCCCTCCTTGACCATGTCGGCGGTCAGGGTGTGGCGATGTCCGGTGGCCACGATGACAATGTCCGCCTGGCGGGTCAGCTCGCCCAGATTTTGGGTCTTGGAGTGGCAGACGGTGACGGTGGCGTTGTGCCGGAGCAGCAGCGCCGCCATCGGCTTGCCGACGATGTTGCTGCGGCCGATGATGACGCAGTGCTTGCCGGCAATCTCGATGCCGTATTCTTTAAACATGGCGATGATGCCGCTCGGGGTGGCCGGGGCGTAGCAATCGTCGCCGATGCTGAGCAGGCCGACATTGACCGGGTGGAACCCGTCCACATCCTTCTCGGGCAGGATGGAGCGCAGGACAACCTTCTCGTTGATCTGACCGGGCAGCGGCAGCTGCACCAGGATGCCGTCCACCGTCTGGTCCTCGTTCAGGCCCTTGACCACATCCAGCAGCTCCTGCTGGGTGGTCTCCTCCGGCATTTTGATGACCTCAGACTCGATGCCCACTTCCCCACAGGCCTTGTGTTTGTTGCGCACATAAACCTCTGAGGCGCTGTTGTTGCCAACCAGAACCACCACCAGCTTTGGCACAATGCCCTGCTGCCGCATCTGGGCGACGCGGTCCTTCATCTGCTCCTTGAGCTTTTTGGAAAGCTCCTTTCCATCAATAATGGTCGCCATAACGTTCCTCCTTACCTCATCAATTGTCCTTTTATTTTTCAGGAGAGCTTAATTCTTTTTCTCCTGTTCTTCACTTTGTTCAGTGCCGTCGGGCTCCTGCTCCGGAGCGTCCTGTTCCAGGGCAGTCTGCAACGTCTGCTCTGCTGCTTGCTCTGCGCCGTCCTGTGTTAAGGCTTCCTGGCTTGCTGCAGGCTCCTCGGTCTGGCCGGCGTCCGCTTTCTTTTTATAAAACTCGCCGCGGGCGATCAGCTGGCCTTGCTCGCTGTCCACAAACAGCTGGCGGCCGCCCGCCTTTTTGACCTTGCTGGTCTTGACAATCCAGATAATGGCCGCCACAACCACCATCGCCGCCGCCAGCACCTGAGAGGCGCGCAGCGAGGTGCCGGGGATCATCAGGCTGTCGGTGCGCAGTCCCTCGATGACCGCCCTGCCCGCGCCGTACCACATCATATACAGCAGGGTCAGTTCGCCGTCAAACTTGCGGCGCCTGGTGTACCACGCGATGAAGGCAAAGCCCAGCAAACACCAGAGCGACTCGTACAGGAAGGTGGGGTGAACCGGCATGTTCGGGTCGATGTCCATGCCGATGGCTTCCAGCTCCGCCTCGTGCTGGGTGAGATAGTCGGTGATGACCGACGAGGACATGCCCCAGGGGAGGCTTGTGTTGGCGCCGAAGGCCTCAATGTTGACAAAGTTTCCCCAGCGGCCGATGCCCTGGCCAATCAAAAAGCCGCCGACCACCAGGTCCAGCGCTGGCATGAACTTCACCCTGCGGATCTTGCACATCAAAAGGCCGATCAGCACGCCGCCGATGAGTCCGCCATAGATGGCCATGCCGCCGCTGCGGGTGTTGAAGATCTGGCTGAGATTCTGTCCATAGTAGTCCCACTGCAAGATCACATAGTAGGCTCTGGCTCCCACAATGCCGCCGATGGCGCCGCCCAAAATGACGTCGAGCATCCGGTCGGCGTCCACGCCAAACTCCTTGGCGCGGCGGCTGACGTACAAAATCGCCAAAATAAAGCCCAGCGCGATCAGGATGCCGTACCAGTATACCGGCAGGTCCCCAATCGAAAAGGCCACTCTGTTTACCTCAAAATCCAGCCCCAATCCGGGGAAGGAAACGGTGTTTGCTGTCTGTTCCATGAAAAATTGCTCCTTATTCTTTTTTATGCCATCACGATCGAAAGGCAGCTGTTCCCGGTGGAGAAGTCCTCCCGCAGGCGCTGCTCCAGCTGCTGCTGGGTGCAGTTTGCCACCATCTCGACCAGATCATAGACGCTGATGCCCGCAAAATGACAGTTGGTCATCGCGCTTGCCAGCGAATCCGGGCGGCTGAACAGCCCCAGATAGCGGCCGTAGGTCGCCTTTTTGACCCGCTGGAAGGCTTCCGGGTCGATGCCGTTCTGCTGCACCTGCTCAAAGGCGCTGCAGACCCGCCTGTACACCTCGTCCGGGTCGCGCGACTCGCCCGAAACCATCGAGCACAGATAGTCCCTTCCCGCCATCGTCTCGCCGTAGATGCTGCCGTTGATCAGCCCGTCGTTGTAGAGCTGGCGGTACAGCTCGGTGGTCTCCCCGGTGACGATGTCCAAAAGCATCTCGTCGAAGATGACGTTGCAGAAGTTGTTTTTCTGCCCGGCGTCCGGGCTCTTAAAGCCGATATAGAACATCGGCAGCGCCACCGGCAGGTGCTGCACCACCCGCTTTCTGACGACGCTCTCCGGCTCCTGCTGCGGCCGGCGCACCGCCTCAAAGGGCGGCGCTTTTTTGAGCACCCGGTCCGCCACCTGCAGCGCCTCGTCAGGGTCAAAATTTCCCGAGACGGTCAGCACCATGTTGTGCAGGTTGTAGAAGGTGTTGTAGCAGCGGTAGAGCAGGTCGGCGTCGATCCTGGCAATCGACTCGATGGTGCCCGCGATGTCCACCTTGACGCTATTGTTGTGGTAAAGGCTGTCCAGCAGGTTAAAGGTCACCCGCCAGCTCGGGTCGTCCTCATACATGCGGATCTCCTGCCCGATGATGCCCTGCTCCTTCTCCACCGTCTCCTTGGTGAAGTAGGGGTGGGTCACGCAGTCCAGCAAAATCTCCAGCGACTCCTGAAATTTGCCCGAACAGGTGAACAGGTAGCAGGTCTTGTCGAAGCTGGTGAAGGCGTTGGCAGCGGCTCCGGTCTTGGCGTACCGGTCAAAGGCGTCGCCGTCCTCGCTCTCAAACATCTTGTGCTCCAGGTAGTGGGCGATGCCCTCCGGCACCCGAATCTGCTCTCCCCCCTCCTTCGCCTGGAAGCAGGTGTCGACCGAACCGTACTGGGTCGAGAACATGGCGTAGGTGGTGGAAAATCCCGGCATGGGGTAGAGCAGCATGGTCAGTCCCGACGGATGCTCCACCCGGATATACTGTTCGCCCAGGTGCTTGTCCTGAATGATCTGGCTGCTCATCTTATTCCCCCTCCTTTTCCTGTTCGTTTGGCATGAGCATATAGACGGTGTCCAGCTTGATGTTGTTTGCCACCTCGATGATCTCCTCGCGGGTCACCTGCTCGGAGAGCGCGATCTCCCCGTCAGGCGAAACCTGCGACTGGCCCAGATTCTGGGTCAGGTACCAGCTGTCCATCGCGCCCAGCGAATCGGTGGTCGCCTTGAGCGCGGTGCGGATATAGAGCTTGGTCTCCTCCAGCTCCTGGTCGGTAAACTGTCCCTGCTGCAGCAGTTCCAGCTGGTGCAGCACCTCGTCGCGGGCCTTTTCGGCGTTGGGGGCCTCCACGCCGCTGTCCACCATCATCATCCCGGAGATGCGGTCGTAGGCGGCGGAGCAGTAATAGCACAGGCTAAGCTTTTCGCGCACATTTTTAAACAGCAGCGAATTTGCCGTCCCGCCAAACAGCGCCACCGCGATGCGGGCGATGTTGGCCTTGCGGTAGCTGTCGATCTGCTCCACCCGGAAGCCCATCACCAGCTTGCCCTGCTTGACCTCCATCCGTTCGGTTTCCTGCTTGACCGGGCCCTGCTGATTGCGGGCGCAGTTGGGGCTGACTTCAATCGGCTCGCGGCGCATCCCCGCAAACTTCTCGCGGAAAATCTCCTTTGCCGCCGAAGGGTCGCCGCAGCCCTCGAACATGATCTCGATGCGCGCGGTGCGGATCAGCTCCTCGTAGGCGGCCGCCGCAGACTCTGGGGTAATCTTTTCGGCGTCCTCTTTGTAGCCGTACTTTTTGATGGCGCAGCCCTCGCCCTGGCACATCACATCCCTGCAGCGGATCAGCGCGTAGGTGCGCTTGTCGTTGATCTCCGCCTGGATGGTGTCGAGCAGGTTCTGTTTTTCCAATTCGGTATTTTTTTTGTCGAATTTACCATCTGTAATATTAGGCTCCAGCAAAATTTCCGCCAGCAGCCCCGCGCAGGCGCGCACCATGTCCTCACCCTGGAGGGTGAAGCGGCTGTCGACGCCGATCATCCCCAGCGCGATGATCTGATACTCGCCAAATTTATCCACGCCCGCCCCCAGCGACGCGCCGTACAGGTCGCACAGGCGCTTGTTGAGCTGGGTGAAGTCCGGACAGTTTTTGCTGCCCTGGCGCAGGATGAAGGGCACCACCGCGCGGCCGGTGACCTTCTGCCGGTCCAGCTTGGCAATCAGGTTGACCGACATCCTGTTATGCTTAAATTTTTTGTCCGTGATTGCGGAAAAGTACACGCCGGGGGCGATGCACTCCCTTACAAGCGGATAGCTCATCGGTTCATCTCCTACTTTTATCATTCACCATCGATCTGTTTTGGTAAAAAGCACATTCTGCTGTCTATTATAGCATATTCTTTTTGACGTTTCTACATACAGTCTGTGAACTTCGCTTTTTCTTTGCCAGCTCTTTTACCAGAAGAAGGCAAAGACGCCTTTGTTTTGTCCTCAAAAAAAGAGACCGCTTTTGGAGCGGTCTCTTTTTTATATCAGGTTGTTTATTATCTTACGATGGGTTCTTTTTCGGGTGATCTTGTCTTCCGTCTTGAAAATCAGATTCTTAGTACATTGGTAGTTCCCTCGTCTGCTTCATATTCTTTCAGATAACCTTCGATTAATGGCTTTTGTGGAAATGCTTTCATTTTTTATCACATTACCTTTATGGCTCAATCACGTTTTCATGTTATCTTGTCAGCTGTAGCATTGGCTTCTTTTGTTCGGAAATTACCTTGCCGCAAATCTGCTTATTTCATCGGTCTCACCTTTATCAATTCATTTGGTATCAATGTTAATTAGGTTTCTTTTCCAAAATCTATATTAACAATGAAAAGGTAATATTATTTATTTTGATTGTCCGACTCGACAAATCGGATCAATTTGAAATTTGCATTTTTTTGTGGGGTTGCTTTTTCCCCTTTTGCGATATTCAGTTTTCATGATTTTTTTAAAAGGTTTTTTCCTTTTCTTTCAGCAACTACATCCGCTGAAATCTTATTAAATATAAAACCCTGATAATCTTTTTCCATTTTTGCTTTGCTGATATTGTTTTCGATTTTGGTTATCCTGTTTTGAGATTTCTTTTGAAGTCTCTGTCTTCAGGTTTTCCAATCGCTTTGGAATGGATTTTGATTATCTTCTCTGGGTCTCCTCTGAGGAAGCTCTGGATTCCTCAGAAAGAAGTGTAACTGGTTCTATTTCCATTTTCATAAGGAATCACCCTTTCTGTTTTATATTTAATATTACCTTTGTTGTGATTTTATTATACCCTATTCTTTAGCGTTTTTCAATAGTTCTTTTCAACAAATTTTAAATCTTTTATTGAACAAATTATAAAATCTGAGATTGTCATTGACTTTGGCTGTCAAATTGCTATAATAGATAACGTAAGTTGCAGGAAAGGAAATGGTACCCGATGATCGACAGTGAATATGGAAACGACATCCTGACGCTCGAGGACGACGACGGCGTCGAGCACACCTTCGAGGTTCTGGATTCGATTGAAAACGCCGGCACCCGTTATCTTGCGCTCTCCCCCATCTATGACGATCCGCAGCAGACTCTGGCCGACAGCGGCGAGCTGGTCATTCTGCGGGTGGTGGAGGCTGACGGCGAAGAATTTCTGGAAACCATCGACGACGAGGACGAGATGGACGAAATCGCCGACATCTTCATGGAGCGTCTGGAGGAGGACTACGACGTCATCTCCGAGGACGAGGACGAAGAATAAATTCTGATTTTCAAGAAAAACTACTGCATGTACTCCTGCCGTGTTCGAGAATGTATGGTTTTTATAATCCAACACTTTTTAAAAGGGATGCCCCGCTCCGGCACTGGATTGCAGACCTCCCGCTTTTGCGGACGAAGGGAGCGTGAAGGTGCTGGGCAGCAACCCACCTGTCCATACGACGGGTTTTAATTTGCCATGGCGACGGCACGGTGGGGTATTTATAAAACAATCAAGGGTGCTCTTTTTGGGGGAGCGCCCTTTTTGTTGCCCTGTGCGCAAAATCTCCCCTTCACAGCGGCAAAAGTCCTTCCACCAATACCCCATTTTGCGCCCAAAGTTGCACGTCAGGATGCAACTTTGGGGAAAAAATTTTTATAAATTTTTCTATCTATTACACAGGAGGTCAACCCCATGAACAGAGACTGGTTAATCCGCACCGAGACACTGATCGGCGCCCAAAAGATGGACAAGCTGCAGCGCGCCACCGTGGCCATCCTGGGACTGGGCGGCGTGGGCGGCGCGGCGGCGGAGGCGATCTGCCGGATGGGCGTCGGCAGAATCATTCTGGTCGACAGCGACACGGTGGACCGCTCCAACCTCAATCGGCAGCTGTTTGCCACCGCCGACATGCTCGGGCAGAGCAAGTGCCTTGCCGCCCGCAGGCGGCTGCTCTCGATCAACCCGGAGGTGGAGCTGAGCTGCCACGAACAGTTTTTCCTGCCGGAAAACGCGGATTTTCTCTTTGACGAGCAGCCCGACCTGATTCTGGACGCCATCGACACCGTCACAGCAAAGCTCTACCTTGCCGAGCAGTGCCAGCAGCGCGGCATCCCGCTGGTCACCTGCCTTGGCACCGGCAACCGTCTGGACCCCTCCCAGCTGCGCTGGGGCGACATCTCCGAAACCGCCGGCTGCGGCTGCCCCTTAGCGCGGGTGATGCGCCGGGAGTTAAAGAAGCGCGGGGTGCAGAGGCAGACGGTGGTCTACTCGATCGAGCAGCCGGCCAAGGCCATCTGCCCCGGCGGGGAGGAGAAGGGCCGGCACAGCCCTGCCAGCTGCGCCTTTGTGCCGCCGGCGGCCGGCTATCTGCTGGCAAGCGTCGGGTATTCTCTTTTTATAAAGCGGGCGTAGGCTCCGGGAGTTTGTGCGGGGCTGGGAGCCCCAGCACCCACCGATGCGGGCGCTCCGCCCCGCGCCCCGGCCTACTTTCTCGCGTAGAGAAAGTAGGCAAAGATACGCCAGGGACCTCCTGGTCCCTGGACCCCCAGCACAAGGGGGAGAACCCCCTTGGATTCCCCCGACTTCTGCCCTAGCGGTATTGGTGGAGGGGGTACAGAGTTTGCGGCATCCTCGGGGGCGGCGCGGCAGAGCGGACTGCCGATAGCCTTTCCCTTATCCAGCAAAAAAACTGCTGCAAGCCCGGTGGGCTGTACAGGCCGTACATGGCAGCGCGGGCCGATTAGGGGGCAGGAGCTGTTCCCCGATGAGGGGGATGGGAACAGGGAATGGGAACAAGGGAACAAACATCTCTTTCTGCTATATATCCATTTCTATATATATCTTTTATAAATAATAGATATTTGTTCCCATCCAGATTTCTTTTACCTTCAAAAAACCGCACAACAAAGCCATTTGTTTGATTCTTGCGGTTTCGTAAAAATGGGAACAAACTAGGCAACAGGCATAGGAACCGGCATGGTAACAAGCTGGGAACCGGCTGCCGTTTCATGGGCCATTTATGAATAATTTGTTGCCAGAATAAGGCCGAATTGATTTTACAAAACCCGAAATTCCTCCGTTCCCACCCCTTTGTTACCATCAATCCTACCCCTCCCGCGCCACGGTTTGAAAGCAACCGGTGTTCCCCCCATGGAGCTCTAGGAGAAAGAAATGCCAATTGCTTCACTGTTTCAAAGTGGCAAATCCATCTAGGTTAGTGCCGCAGACCCCTTTCTGGGGGGAGCGACGCAAAGCGTCGCTGGGGGGATGGGACTGAAAAGTGTTCCACTTTTCAGTCGGCCCCCCAGCGGGGTCCAGGGGCAGCGCCCCTGGCACGCCTTTGGTGACTTTCGTCGTGAAACGAAAGTCACCCGGGTGCCGAGCATGGCTTTGCCATGCTCTCGCGGAGCGCCTGCATATCGGGGTACGCAGGGGCTCCCGGCCCCTGCAAAGCCCCCGAGGGGGGACCGCAGTCCCCCCTCTACCTATACCCCGAAACGAACAAAAAGTTGCATCCCAACGTGCAACCCCGGAAGGGAAAAATCAAAAAAAGGGAGCCCCCTCCCCTTGCTTTTCTGCCAGCCCTGTGCTATACTCTATTTAAGAATTTAAACAAATATTAAAATAGATTGAAAGGAGGACCCCTATGGCCCTACAGGAAACGATGAAGGCGCTCTCCGACCCGGTGCGGCGGCAGATTCTGGTGCTGCTGCGGGAGGGGGAGCTGCCCGCAGGCGAGATCGCCCAGCAGCTTGGCATGAGCCCGCCCGCCACCTCCCACCACCTGCAAAAGTTAAAAAACGCGGGCCTTGTCTTTGAGCGCAAGGAAAAAAATTTCATCTTCTACGAGCTCAACACCTCCTTCTTCGAGGAGCTGCTCTTGTGGATCAAACAATTCCAGTCCACCCAGGAGGAACGCCATGAAACTGCTGAACAGACTTTGCTCGATTCTCACCTTTCTTCCCCTGATCGCTAGCGCGCTGCTGCTGCCGCTGATGCCCCAGCAGATTCCCGCCCACTACAACCTGTCCGGGCAGATCGACCGCTGGGGCAGCCCGCTGGAACTGCTGCTGCTCCCGCTGCTGACCCTCGCCGCCGGTCTGCTGGCCCGCCATCTGCTCATCCCGCATCTGATGCGCAAAAACCCCAACAACTCCCCACAGGCGCTCACAGCCGCCCTGTGCTGCGTGCTGGCCGCCTTCAATCTGCTGACCGGCGCGATGCTCTTTTCTGCCCTCAGCAGCGGCAGCTTTGCCGAGCCGGGCGAAGCCTTTGTCCGCATCGTCAACGTGCTGATGGGGCTGATGCTGATTCCGCTGGGCAACATTATGCCCAAGGTCAAGCGCAACGGCGCCTTTGGCCTGCGCACCAAGTGGAGCATGGCCAACGACGCCTGCTGGAACCGCTGCCAGCGGATGGGCGGGCTGAGCCTGATGGTCACCGGCGCGCTCATCGTGCTGGGCGCGCTGCTGCTGCCGCCGTCCTACAGCACGGTGCTGATGCTGCTCCTCATCCTGCTCGACGCCGTCTTTTCCACCGTCTACTCCTACCAGGTCTATCAAAAATACGGCCGCAATTAAACAGATTTTTGCATAAAAAAGGCTCTGCTGGTTACAACACCAACAGAGCCTTTTTTCATTTTGCTGGCAAAATTCGGAAGGGGGATGCGCCTTGCTTTTCTGGTTGGGTCTTGGCATCGGGCTGCTCAACGGCTTTTTCGGCTCGGGGGGCGGCATTCTGGCGGTGGCGCTGCTGCAAAAACAGGGCCTGGAGCCCCGCCGGGCGCACGCCACCAGCATCGCCATCATCCTGCCGCTGTCACTGATTAGCCTTGCGGTCTACTGGCTCAACGGCAATCTGCCCCTTACGCAGAGCCTGCCCTTCTTTGTGCCCGCCCTGCTCGGCTCGGCGGCCGGGGCTGCCCTGTTAAAGAAGATTCCGGTGCAGCTGCTCAAGCTCATCTTTGCCGGGCTCATCCTCTATTCCGGGGTTCGCCTGCTGATGGGCTAGTCCTGATCCTTTACAAACTCCGGCCGCAGCACCTCCTTGGGCGGCTCGATCTCGTAGGCCAGGGTGTGCTCGGTCAGCTCGGAGAGCAGTTTTATTTTGGCGTTGAGGATCGGCCGCATACAGTTGGGGACGTGCTCCTGATGCGCCCGGTGAATCGCCACACACTCCTTGCAGTTGCCGTGATAGCGGCAGGCCTTCTGGCAGGGGCAGTGGTCTTTGTCCTTGTACTCCTCGCGGAACTGCGCCGCAAATTCCTCCTGCAGCCGCAGCCCCTCCGGGCGGTTGCCCTTGTGGAACTGCTCCATCGCCGCAAGCTGCTTTGGGTTCTTTTCAATCTGCATGATTTTTTCCTCCTTGTGGTTTCTGTGCCTATTATAGCACGTTGCTCTTTCTTTTTCCATCCTGATCGGGAGGTGATTTTTACGCAGCTTTCCCTTTTCTCGCTGCTGGCCGTCTTTGCTTCCTCCGCCGTCGCGGCGATGGGGCTGGGCGGCGGCACCGTCCTGCTGCTCTACCTCAGCTTTTTCTCCACCCTCTCCCAGCCGCAGATGCAGGCGGTCAACCTCTTGCTCTTTCTGCCCGCCGCCGCGCTCTCGCTCTTTTTCCACCGCAAAAACGGCCTGATCGTCCCGCGGGTGCTCCTCCCCTGCATTCTGGGCGGGGGCTTAGGGGGCATTGCGGGCAGCCTGCTCTCCAACCTTCTGGAGCCGGACCTTTTGCGCAAAGCCTTCGGGGGGTTCCTTCTTTTGATCGGCCTGCGGGAGCTTCTGTTGTGGCTAAAAAGTTTGCGCAAAAACTTTTCTCACCCCAAGGCATAAACGGCCGCTGCCGGTGCAAAATACAGTCAGAGGAAAACATCTTACCTATGAAAGGATTGATCGCTCACCATGAGTAATGGATTCCAGAAATTCATCTCCGGCAAGGGATTTTATCTTGCTTTAGCCGTCTGCCTGGCCGGCGCGGGCGCAGCCGCCTGGGTCGCCGTGGACAAGACCATCGAAAACATCGAAACCACCCCTTTATCCGAAACGCCGCAGGTGCAACAGCAGGCCGACTCCGCCCCTGCGGAGCAAAAGCTGGACAACATCGCCCAGGACGATTCGCTCTCGCTGCAGAAGGAGGAGCCCAAGGATTCCACCTCTGCCGCCGCGGATGGGGACTCTGCCCCCGCCGATCAGAGCATGAAGCAGCAGATCAACGCCGACGCGGGCGAGCAGAACGACTCCTCAACGCAGGTATTGCAGCCCTCTGTACAGCCCGAGTCCTCGTCCTCTGCGACCGAATCGGCCGAAGCGTCCGCACAGCCCGAGCAGCAGCAGTCCTCGGGGGATTTCTCGTTGACGCTGCCGGTCAGCGGCGCGGCCATCACCCCCTTCAGCGGGGACATGCTGGTCAAGAATGAGACGCTGGGTGACTGGCGCACCCACAACGGCATCGACATCAGCGCCGCCACCGGCACCGCTGTCACCGCCGCCAGCGACGGTATCGTCACCAGCGTCCACAGCGACCCGATGTGGGGCAACGTCGTCGAGGTGACCAGCGGCGAGGTCGTGATGACCTATGCGGGCCTTGGCGACGACATCGCCGTCTCGGTCGACCAGCAGGTCACCGCCGGTGAGATGCTCGGCTCGGTCGGCCAGATTCCCTGTGAACTCTCGTTGGAGCCGCATCTGCATTTCGACGTGCAAGTCAACGGCGACTATGTGGACCCGGCTTCCCTTGTAGAATAGACACCCCTCCTCTCAAACCAAAAGGCTCCTCCCGATTTGGGAGGAGCCTTTTGCCGTCTAAATGAATATTTTTATCGATTGGATGTGGAGCTCAGCTCCGGGTTTTTGATCCAGTTGCCCTGCGCGTCCCTGCGGTAAGGCAGCACCGCCGTCACCGCTTCGCGGTTGACAAGGCCATAGATGTGGGGATATTCTCTCCCACAGCCTTCCAGGTCCTCCCAGCGAACCGGCGCGTCCAGCCTGTCGGTGTCGATGCAGAGCAGCAGCCTTTCTTCGCTGTCCTTGGCAAAGTTTGGCGCGACCCGCCAAAAATACTCCACCGAGGAGCAGTGGATAAAGCCGGAGGCGTCCAGCATTGGCTGGCCGAACTGCTTTAGCTCCTTCATGCTGTCCCATTCCTTTTTGGGGATGCAGTGCAGAATGGTCATCTGAGCCTGACTTCCCCTTACTCTCTGCCAACCTTGTCGTTGTAGGCGACCGCGTTGGTGTGGGTGCTGATGGTGGTGGACGGTGTGCCGGCCGGAACCAGTTTTGCCATGACGACAAAGCGCTGGTTGTTTGTGTTGCCGTACATTCTGGTGCAGGTGGAGAGGGTGAGGATCTTGTCCTCGCTGGTAACCGAGACGTTGTAGTTCTGGCGGCTCTTTGCCTTGGCCTCGGCGATGACCTGCTGGGTCTGCTCCTGGGTCATGTTGGCAAAGTTATAGCCGAAGCTGAGGTCGGTGTAGAAGGCCGCAAAGACCTGGAACACATAGTCCTGCTCGGTGGTGGAGAAGTAGATGAACGGGTTCTGCTGGGCAAAGTCGGTGTAGTGGTAGGACATGACCAGCGAGAACATCAGGTCGTTGGACTGCATATTCTCCAGCGTTCTTGGGGTGTAGATGTTGTACCAGTTGTGGCCGTACAGGGTGGTGTTCTGCGAAAGCTCCGGGAAGGTGCACTCATAGTCGGCCCAGATTACGCCGTCCTTGCTGTACTGCTTGTCGTAGCCCAGGCTCTCATAGTAGGCGTAGTTTTCCACGCCCGCCTTGTAGACAACCGGATAATCGACGTTGGTGTTCGGAATCTGAATCCAGCCGATGGTGTCGTCGTTGGTGCTCGCCTGAAATTCCGCCGCCTGGGCCGACAGCGATTCCTCCGGCAGCGCCGCGACGATGTTGGCGTTGACGCCGTCGCCGTCCGATTCCAGGGTGCCGGTCAGCTCATTGATGGCGATCAGGTCGACCAGCTGGGTCATGGTCGGCGCCAGCTGCTCCTTGGCGCTCTGCAGAACCTGCTGCAGATCCTGTTCCTGCTGGCTTAAGCCTGCGGTGTTGGTCGGGTACTCCACCGACGGCTCCACATGGGCGGTGCCGCCGCCTGTGCCTGTGCCCCGGTTGCCCACCAGCAGCCAGACGGCAACCGCAATCACGATCACCAGCACAACCACCGCGCCGATGATCAGCGGCAGCTTGCTGTTTGGCTGTTTGCCGCCGCCGGAATACCCGGCAAAGCTGTCCGGCTTTGGCACGCCGGTCACGCTGGAGGCACCCTGCTCGGCAGGTTTTTTCTTTTTGCTGGACTGTCCGATTCGATCCTTCATAAAATTTTCATCCCTTACTTGATTTATTTTTTCTCAGCGGGCAATCCAAATTCTTGCGCACCCGCCCTGCATTTTTCCGAACAAGCTGCGGCCCGAAAGCGCCTTTCGAGCCTGTTCCCGATTATTATAGCATAAAAGAGTACGCCTGTGGAAGATTGCTGAAAAAATTTTAAAGATTCATTCATATAAATTTTGACGCCATTTCCTGTCAAAAATGACAAAAAAGGGGGCGCCGGTCAGGACGGCCCCCTTGATCTGCCCGATTTTGCCCCCAAAACCTAGTCCAGATCCAGCTTGCCGATGGTGTAGCGGTCAACCGCGTCCTGGTTGAGCACGAAGGAATCGTCCTGAGCAACCTGCAGCAGGTACTCCTCCATCGTCTCGTCGCGCAGCGCGTGGCGGATGGAGTCGGCCACATACTCAAAGTCGGTCGGGTCCTCGTTGATGTCGGTGGTGGCGCCAATTGCAATCATCGTGTCGGTCTCCACCATGATGACCTCTCCCTGCTCGGCTTCCTTGAGGGCGGTGATGATCTCCGAGTTCAGGGTGGTGGTGGCAGTATCCACCAGCCGGTAGTTGTCGGTGGTCATGTCGTACTCCTCGTCGGAGGACTGGTTCTGGGCGTTAAATTCGTTGAGGATTTCGTTCCAGCTCTTGCCGTTCTCGATGCCAATCTGCGCCTGCAGGTAGAGGGTGTTGGCGTTGGTGTAGACGTTGGAACGCTCGTTGTCGTTAAACTCCTGGTAGGCGGCCTTCTCCTCCTCGGTGGCGTCCTCCGGGACCTCCACATCCGAGAAGCTGAAGGTCTTCACCGCCATCTTGATGTAATTCTCGTTGTAGTAGTCGCGCAGCTCCTCCTCAGAGACCGGGTCCTCGCCCGCCTCCCCGTACAGGGCCTGGAACAGCTGGGTCTTCATGTAGGCGATCTGGTAGAGCAGCTCGATGGAATCCTGAGAGATGCCGTTCTTTTCCAGATTGTCCCCCGCCTGCTCATAGTAGGACGCTGCCTGTTCCTGGCAGCTGAGCAGCTGCTCCTGGGAGAAGGCGATGTTGCGGGCGTTAAACTCGCTGCAGATGGCCATTGCCTTTTTGGTCTCGTCGATCGCGTTCTGCTGAATCCAGTCCTCGGCGTCCTGGCCCTCGATCTGCTGGCTGAGCACATCCTGCTCCGCGTCCTCCACCAGCGTTGTCGCCTCATAGTAGCTCTGAATCAGGTTGTTGATATAGACGCCCACCGGCATTTCCAGCGGATCCTTGCGCATAATCCAGCTTGTATCCGAAGAGCAGGCCGCCATCGAAAGGGCCATAGCCCCCGCCGTCAGCACGGCCGCGCATTTTTTTCGCAGATTCATTGTTAAAAAATCCCCCTTGTTTTCTACTTTCCAAAACCTTAAGGCCCCGGGCTTTTACAAGATACCCTGCTATTATACACCGAATTTTGCAAAAAGTCCATTAAAAATCGCTGAATACTCCGCCCGATCAGGCTCTCGGCGCATCCGGGGACATGGCGTCCAGCGCAAGGCGCATGGTGTCCACCGGTTTTTCGCCCTTGAGCACCCGGACCGCAAGGTAGGGTTTTGCGCCCGCATTGAGCATCACGCGGCCCTTGAGGTTGGCTGCCAGCCGGCTTGCCGCCTCCATATCCACCACCTCGGGGTAGAACAGCAGGCTGTCGGTGCGCTGGGAAATTTCCTTGATGCCCAAAGACGCCGCCTTGTTGCGCAAAAGCGACACGTCGATCAGTCCCTTGACCGATTCCGGCGGGTCTCCAAAGCGGTCGATCAGCTCGTCGGTGATGTCCAGCGCGTCCTGGTCGTTCTCCACCGAGGCGATCTTCTTGTAGATGTCGATGCGCTGCGGCAGGCTTTCGATGTAGTCCTCCGGGATGTGCGCGCCGATGCGGATGTCCACCTGGCACTCGGTGGCCTGGGTGTCCGGCTTTTCGCCCTTGGCCACCGCTACCGCGTCGGAGAGCATCTTCAGGTACATCTCGTAGCCTACCGCCTCCATGTGGCCGTGCTGCTGCGCGCCCAGAATGTTGCCCGCGCCGCGGATTTCCAGGTCGCGCATGGCGATGCGGAAGCCCGAACCGAAGGTGGTGAACTCCCGGATAGCCTCCAGGCGCTTGGTGGCCACGTCGGTCAGCGCCTTGCCCTTGGTGACGGTCAGGTAGGCAAAGGCCCTGCGGCTGGAGCGCCCGACCCGTCCGCGGATCTGGTAGAGCTGGGAGAGGCCCAGCCGGTCCGCGTCCTCGATAATCAGGGTGTTGCAGTTGGAGACGTCCACGCCGGTCTCGATGATGGTGGTGCAGACCAGGATGTCGATCTCGTGGTCGAGCAGCCGCTTCCAGACCTTGGAGAGCTGCTCCTCGCTCATCTTGCCGTGGGCGACCACCACCGTCGCGTCGGGGATGAGCTTCTGGATGGTGGCCGCGCAGCTGTCGATGGTGTCCACCCGGTTGTGCAGATAGAACACCTGCCCGCCGCGGCGCAGCTCCTTGTTCATCGCCTGGGTCAAAATGCCCCAGTCATGCTCCATGACATAGGTCTGCACCGGCTGGCGGTCCTGCGGGGCCTCCTCGATGGTGGACATATCCCGGATGCCGGACATCGCCATATTTAAAGTGCGCGGGATCGGGGTGGCCGAGAGGGTCAGCACGTCGACGTTGTTGCGCATCTCCTTGAAGGTCTCCTTGTGCTTGACGCCAAACCGCTGCTCCTCATCGATGATGCACAGCCCCAGGTCCTTAAATTTGACGTCCTTCTGCACCAGCCGGTGGGTGCCGATGATGACGTCGATCTGGCCGCGGCGCAGCTCCTCCAGCACCTGCTCCTGCTCGCGCGGGGTGCGGAAGCGCGAGAGGATATCCACCTTGACCGGAAAGCCCTCCATCCGGTTGCGGAAGGTCTGATAGTGCTGCCAGGCCAGGATGGTGGTCGGCACCAGGACGGCGCACTGCTTGCCGTCCATCACGCACTTGAAGGCCGCGCGGATGGCCACCTCGGTCTTGCCGAAGCCGACGTCGCCGCACAGCAAACGGTCCATCGGCACCGGGCGCTCCATGTCGGCCTTGATCTCCTGGATGCAGCGCAGCTGGTCGTCGGTCTCGTCGTAGGGGAAGCGCCGTTCAAAGTCGTTCTGCCAGTCGGTGTCCTGCCCGAAGGCGTAGCCCTTGGAGGCCTCGCGCTTGGCGTAGAGCTTGATCAGCTCGTCGGCCATGTCCTTGACCGCCTTTTTGACCCGGGCGCGGGTCTTGGCCCACTCGGCGGAGTTTAATTTGTTGAGCTTGACAATGCCCTCCTCCTTGCCGCCGATGTACTTGGTGACCAAATCCATCTGGGTGACCGGCACAAAGAGCATGTCGGTGCCGGCATAGCGGATCTTGATGTAGTCCTTGACCACGCCGTGAATCTCCCGCTTGACGATGCCCTCAAAGATGCCGATGCCGTGGGAGACGTGAACGACGTAGTCGCCCACATTGAGGTCGGAGAGGTTTTTGATGTGCCCGCCCTTCTTCTGCTTTGGCGCGCGGGTGCGGCTGACGCCGGTCTTGGCATGGCTGATGATGGCCAATTTTAACTGCGGGTACTCCATGCCCGCCGACAGGGTGCCCTCCAGCACATAGATCTTGCCCGGCGTGATGGCCGAGACGTCCTGCACGAGATCCGCCGAAAAGTCCTGCCGCAGGTCGTCCGCCAGCGCCTGCGCGCCGCGGGGCGTGCCCGCAAAGACGACGCAGCAGAAGCCGGTCTTCATGTAGTCCTCCACGTCGTCCTTGAGGATGGCGTACTCGCCGCTCCAGGTGGAGAGCTGGGAAGCGGTGATCTGCACCAGCTCCTTGAGCGGCACCTCGTTTAGGGACCGGGTGAAGGTGTCCATCAGCACGCCCTGATGGCGGCAGAGCTTGCGGCACAGCTCGGTGAAGTCGTCGTAGTAGACGCTGCAGCCTTTAAAGAGGACGCCCTCCTCCAGCAGCATCTTGATGTCCTCATGGTGCTGGGCCATGGCGTTGGCAAAGTTTTCCCTGCAGGAAATCGGCTCGCACAAAAAGGTCATCGCCTGCTCATCAAAGTAGTCGAGGATGGTCTGCGGCTCATACAGAATCGGCAGATACCGGTCGATGCTCACCGGGCTCAGGCCCCCGTCCAGCCGCTCGATGTCCCTTTGCAGGTGCTCCTTGACCTGCACGCCCGCCTTGCCCTTCTGGGCGTCCATCTGCTTTTGCAGCAGGGCAATCAGCTTTTGCGGGCTGTCGTACAGCACCTCCCGCGCCGGCGGGATGGTCACCCGCTCCACCGGGTCCTGGCGGCGCTGGGTGTCCACCTGGAAGGTGGACATGGTGTCGATGCTGTCGTCCCAGAACTCGATGCGCACCGGCTGGGTGCGGTCGGGCGGGAAGATATCGAGAATGCCGCCGCGCCGCGCAAACTGGCAGATGCCCTCCACCTGGTCGCGGTGCTGGTAGCCCATCGCCACCAGCTTCTGGACAATCTCCTCCTCGTCGTAGCTGCCGTCCTGGTCGATCTCCAGGATGGAGGCGGAGAGCTTCTCCTTCGGGATGGTGCGCTCGCAGGCCGACTCGGCCGAGGCGACCACCACCCGCGCCTCCCCGCGCAATAGGGCGCTCAAGGTCCCCAGCCGCTGGTGTTCAAACTCGCCGGACGCCCCGTCGACGTCCAGCAGCACATAGTCCCTGGCCGGGAAGTGCAGCACCCGCTCCCCCAGCAGGGTGTTGAGGTCGGCCGCAAAGCGGATGGCGGTGCTCTCGTCCGGCACAATCACCAGCGCCGGGCGCTGCAGCTGGTAGACCAGCGAGGCGATGATGTGGGTCTTGTGCGCGGCGGCGGCTCCGGTCAGCGAGACCGGCACCCTGCCCTGCTCGATTGCCTCTTTGAGCTGGCGGTACTCCATCATGCCGTCCAGCAGACTAAAAAACTGTTTCATCGTGATTCACCCACCTTTCTGTATCGGTCAGTTTCTATTCTACTCTAATTAAACAGGTTCATCGCCCGGTCGATGTTGCCCTTGAGCATCTCGCACACCGCGTCGTAGCAGTGGTCGAACACCGGCTGCAGCGCCTTTAGGTCCTCGTCGGAGAAGTGCCCCAGCACCCAGGCGGCAAGGTCGTAGTCGGGGTGCGGCTTTTTGCCGACACCTACCTTGATGCGCGGGTACTGGTCGCTGCCGGTCAGATAGATGATGCTCTTGATGCCGTTGTGTCCGCCGTCGCTGCCCTTGCGGCGGATGCGCATTTTACCCACGTCGAGGCTGACGTCGTCGAAGATGACGATGATCTTCTCCGGCGGGATCTTATAAAACTGGCTTGCCTCCCGCACCGCCTCGCCCGAGCTGTTCATGTAGGTGGTGGGCTTCAGGAGCATCACCTTTTTGCCCTCCAGCTCGCACAGGCCGCACAGCGACTTAAATTTGAGCTGGTTTACCTTGCAGCCCGCCTTTGCGGCGATGTGGTCGATGGCCATAAAGCCGGCGTTGTGGCGGGTGGTGTCGTATTTTGGTTCCGGGTTGCCCAGCCCCACCACCAGATATTCCGGCGTGCCGGTGACGGTGGGCTTGGCGCTCAAAGATTTCAGCTTCTCAAAAAGATCGTACATGGCTTTTGTCCTTTCCTGTTTTTGTCTTGCCGCCCCGGTTTCGGCAGGGTCGGCAACAGGGCAGGACAACCACCGGCGCCCATCCTCCCGATGGGTGCCGGTGGTCAGCCTGCCCGCCTTATTCTCTTTTTTCACCGCTGTCCCGAGCGGCTTTTCTCTTACAAAAATCGCGCAAGGTTTTCCCGCACGACCCTCATAATGTCCGCCGAGCATCAGGTGCCCTTTGGGTTTTTATTGGCGCAGTCGCAGTGGCTCATGGCGCCGGTTACGGCTTTAATTTCCTTTAAAGAGCGCGCCCCGTTCTCCATGGCCCGGATGATGTCCTCCTCGGTGACCCTGTCGCAGTAGCAGATGTACTCCATCCTTTTTCCCTCCTCCATAATTCCTGAAAAAGGGCAGGTAAGACACCTGCCCTTTTTCGACAAAAACAGATTAAACAAACAGTGGGGAAACCGGCTTATCCTGATAGATGCGCTCGATCGCCTCCGCGAATACCGGCGCAACCGGCAGCTGGGTAATCTTGGTGCCGCTGTTTTCCGGCAGCGGGATGGTGTCGAGGATGACGACCTCTTTCAGGGCGCTCTTTTCGATGCGCTCGATGGCCGGGCCGGAGAGGACGCCGTGGGTGGCACAGGCGATAACTTCGGTGGCGCCGCCGATCTCAACCAGGGCGTTGGCGGCGTTGCACAGGGTGCCCGCGGTGTCGATCATGTCGTCGACGATGATGACCTTTCTGTCGCGGACGTCACCGATGATGTTCATGACCTCGCTGACGTTGGCCTTCGGTCTTCTCTTATCGATGATGGCCAGCGGCACGTCGCAGCGCTCGGCAAACTTTCTGGCTCTGGTGACCGAACCCAGGTCCGGGGAAACAACGGTGTAGTTGCCCTGCTCTGCGCCGATCTTGTCGATGAAATGCGGCAGCAGAATCGGCACGCCCAGCAGGTGGTCAACCGGAATATCAAAGAAGCCCTGGATCTGAGCGGCGTGCAGGTCCATGGTCAGCACGCGGTCTGCGCCAGCGGCGGTGATCAGGTCTGCTACCAGCTTTGCAGAGATCGGGTCTCTGGCCTTGGCCTTTCTGTCCTGGCGCGCATAGCCAAAGTACGGAATAACCGCAGTGATGCGTCCCGCAGAAGCGCGCTTGAAGGCGTCGATCATAATCAGCAGTTCCATGAGGTTATTGTTGACCGGTGTGCAGGTGGACTGTACCACAAACACATCCGAGCCGCGCACCGACTCCTGGATGGAGACCGCAATCTCGCCGTCCGAGAATGTCTTTACCTCGCTTTTTCCGACCGGAAGGCCCAGACAGGCCGCAATCTCCGCCGCTACCTTCGGATTGGAATTGGCGGTGAAGATCTTGATGTCCTTACCATGCAAATTCATTTCTTTTCTGACTCCCCTTACTTTTCTTCGGCAGATTTCTCCGCCCACCTTCTTTAAGGCGCGGCAGGTTGCGCTGCGCGCGCCCCTCTTTCCTCTTTAGACCCTCTAAAGAATATCCGGCTTTTGCCGTTAAACAGCCGTCCGCCCCTGGCGGAGCCTTCGGCTGTATGATACAACCTTTACTTCTTTTCGTTCTTTTCCTTTTCCTTGAGCGCAAGCTCCTTTGCCCGGTAGCCTTCCACCCAGCCTGCCTTTTCCACCTGGCGGGCCCGGGCGATGGCAAGGTCGCCTGCCGGCACGTCGTCGGTGATGGTGGAGCCCGCCGCGATGTAGGCGTTCTCCCCGACCTGAACCGGGGAAACCAGGTTTGTGTTGCAGCCGATGAAGGCGTTGTCGCCGACGGTGCTGCGGAACTTGCGGTAGCCGTTGTAGTTGACCGTCACCACGCCGCAGCCGACGTTGATATTTTCCCCAAAGTCGGAGTCGCCGATGTAGGTCAGGTGCGCCACGCTGGTCTTTTGTCCCAGGGTGGAATTTTTGATCTCGACAAAGTTGCCGATCTTGACCCGGTCGGCCAGCACGCTGTTCGGGCGCAGGTGGCTGTTGGGGCCGATGCGCACGCCGCTGCCCACCTGCGACTGCTCGATCAGGGAGGAATGGATCTGGCACCCGTCCCCGATGCGGCTGTTTTCGATGATGGTGTTCGGGCCGATCACGCAGTCCTCGCCGATGACCACATGGCCTCTCAGCTGGGTGCCGGGAGCGATGGTGGTGTCCCTGCCGACCACAGCGTCCGGAGAGATGACCACACCATCCGTACAATAGAAGTTTACACCATCTTCCAAAAGTCTGTCAACCACAATTTTGTTCGCGATTTCATTTAGTTTTAACAATCCGGCCCTGTCATTGGCGCCCAGCACCAGCTTCTCGTCCTCGCACAGGCAGGCTTCCACCTTTTTTCCCTGCTGGAAGGCCACCTGGACGGTGTCGGTCAGGTAGTATTCGCCCTGGCTGTTGCGGCAGGTCAGCTGCTCGAGGGCCTCCAGCAGAAAGCCGCTCTCAAAGCAGTAGGCGCCGGAGTTGACCTCGGCGATCTGCTTTTGCTCGCCGGCGGCGTCGCGGTCCTCCACAATGCCGGTGACGCGGCCGTTCTCCCGCAGGATTCTGCCGTAGCCGGACGGGTCATGCAGCCTGGCGGTGACGACGGTCACCTGCGCGCCGCTCTGGCGGTGGTGCTCCAGCGCGCTGCCAATTACCTGGTCGCTGACAAACGGCGCGTCGCCGTTTAGGACCACCACGTCGCCGGGGTGTTCCCGGATAAATTCTTTTGCCATCATCACCGCGTGGCCGGTGCCCAGGCGCTCGGTCTGCTCGACGGTGACGCACTGCTGCGGCAGCGCCGCGCGCACCTGGTCCGCCCCGCTGCCCACCACGACGCAGATCTTTTCGATCCCCGCCTTCAGGCACCAGTCGGTGACCCAGTTGATCATCGGCTTAAACAAGACCTCCGCCATTACCTTTGGATATTTGGACTTCATCCTGGTTCCCTGTCCGGCCGCCAGGATGATTGCGCTGGTTGCTCGCATGACTGATCACTCCCATTTCGGTTTGATGTGCGCTCTCCCCTTTTCCCTTATATTATAAAATTTACTACCACAAAATTCAAGGCGCTGGCGCATTTCCATCGGCTGAGATAAATTTGCGCAAAATTACATTTGACGGTTTGTACACTTTGACTGTGCTTTGGCTTCATTGATAATAAATTGTCAATTTTATTGTCCTTCAGCATCAAAAAGATAGAAAAAAGCCACTGCTGTTCATGAAAACCCATCACAAATTTTTATGGAAAATTTATAAAGCGGGGACTGGTATTGTCGGTTCGGTTTTGGTATAATATGTAAGAAGGTTGTATTGGTTTTTTTACAATTCCTTTTGTGCGGGGAAGAAATCGGGAAAAATCCCTTCCCTGCCAATCCACCTTTTCCAAATTTCATTCGGGAGGTTTTTACGTTGAGCAAGAAATTTGTTTATGCTTTCTCCGAGGGCAACGCCAAGATGCGTGAGCTGCTCGGCGGCAAGGGTGCCAACCTTGCTGAGATGACCGTTCTGGGCATGCCGGTTCCGCAGGGCTTCACCGTCACCACTGAGGCCTGCACCCAGTACTATGAGGACGGCAAGCAGATCAGCCCTGAAATCGAGGCGCAGATCTTTGAGTATCTGGCTAAGCTGGAGGAGCTGACCGGCAAAAAGTTTGGCGACGAGCACAACCCGCTGCTGGTTTCGGTTCGTTCCGGCGCCAGAGCTTCCATGCCGGGCATGATGGACACTATCCTGAACCTGGGCCTCAACGATCAGGTTGTCGAAGGCTTTGCCAAGATGACCAACAACGAGCGCTTTGCTTATGACTCCTACCGCCGCTTCATCCAGATGTACTCCGACGTTGTTATGGAAGTTCCAAAGCACAACTTCGAAATCATCATCGACCAGATGAAGGCCGCCAAGGGCGTCAAGCTCGACACCGAGCTGGATGCCAACGACCTCAAAGAGATGGTCAAGAAATTTAAAGCCTACTACAAAGAGCAGATCGGCTCCGACTTCCCACAGGATCCAAAAGAGCAGCTGATGGGCGCGGTCAAGGCCGTATTCCGCTCCTGGGATAACCCGCGCGCGATCTACTACAGAAGAATGAACGACATCCCGTCCTCCTGGGGCACTGCGGTCAACGTTCAGACCATGGTATTCGGCAACACCGGCAACACCTCCGGTACCGGCGTAGCCTTCACTCGCAACCCTGCCACCGGCGAGAACAAGCTGTTCGGCGAGTTCCTGGTCAACGCACAGGGCGAGGACGTTGTAGCTGGCGTTCGTACCCCACAGAAGATCGACGAGCTGAAAACCATTATGCCAGAGGTTTATGAGCAGTTCAACGACGTTGCTCACCGCCTGGAAAAACACTACAGAGACATGCAGGATATGGAGTTCACCATCGAGAACGGCAAGCTCTACATGCTGCAGACCAGAAACGGCAAGAGAACCGCTACCGCCGCCATCAAGATCGCCTGCGACCTGGTGGACGAGGGCATGATCTCCAAGGAAGATGCCGTCTGCATGGTCGATCCAAAACAGCTTGACGCGCTGCTGCACCCACAGTTTGACGCAGAGGCGCTCAAGAACGCAAAAGAGATCGGCACCGGCCTGGCTGCTTCCCCTGGCGCTGCCTGCGGCAAGGTTGTCTTCACCGCTGAGGAAGCCACCGAGGAAGGCAAGAAGGGCGAGAAGGTTGTTCTGGTCCGTCTGGAAACCTCCCCTGAAGATATCGAAGGCATGAACCACGCACAGGGCATCCTGACCGTTCGCGGCGGCATGACCTCCCACGCGGCGGTTGTTGCGCGCGGCATGGGCACCTGCTGCGTATCCGGCTGCGGCGACATCGTCATGCACGACGCAGAGGGCTACTTTGAGCTGGGCGGCAAGAAGATCTGCCGCGGCGACTACATCTCTCTGGACGGCTCCACCGGCAAGATTTACGGCGAAGCAATCCCGACCGTAGCCGCTTCCGTTTCCGGCGACTTTGGCCGTCTAATGGCCTGGGCCGACGAGGCAAGACAGCTGCAGGTACGCACCAACGCCGACACCCCAAGAGACGCCGCCCAGGCTCTGGCCTTTGGCGCGCAGGGCATTGGTCTGTGCCGCACCGAGCACATGTTCTTCGAGGGCACCAGAATCAAAGCGGTTCGCGAGATGATCCTCTCCAAGACCGAGGAACAGAGACGCGTTGCGCTGGATAAATTGTTGCCAATGCAGCAGGGCGACTTCGAGGCGATCTACGAGGCGATGCAGGGCCTGCCGGTCACCATCCGCTTCCTGGACCCACCGCTCCACGAGTTCGTTCCGCACACCGAGGAGGAAATCAAAGAGCTCTCCGAGGACATGAACATTTCCGTCGAGGAAATCCACAACGTCATCGACTCGCTGCATGAGTTTAACCCGATGATGGGTCACCGCGGCTGCCGTCTGGCTGTTTCCTATCCGGAGATCGCCGAGATGCAGACCACCGCTGTCATCCGTGCGGCCATCAATGTAAGCCGCAAGCATCCTGATTGGGACGTTGTTCCGGAAATCATGATCCCGCTGGTCGGCGAGGTCAAGGAGCTGGCTTACGTCAAATCCATCGTCACCAAGGTTGCCGACGAGATCATCGCCAAAGAGGGCGTTCAGATCCACTACAAAGTTGGTACCATGATCGAGATCCCGCGCGCGGCCGTCACCGCAGACGAGATTGCGCAGGAAGCGGAGTTCTTCTCCTTCGGCACCAACGACCTGACCCAGATGACCTTCGGCTTCAGCCGTGACGACGCCGGCAAGTTCCTCAACTACTACTACGACAAGAAGATCTACGAGTTCGACCCATTCGCAAAACTCGACCAGAACGGTGTAGGCAAGCTGGTCAAGATGGCTTGCGACCTGGGCAAGCAGACCCGTCCGGACATCAAGCTGGGCATCTGCGGCGAGCACGGCGGCGACCCGTCCACCATCGAGTTCTGCCACAAGACAGGCCTGACCTATGTCTCCTGCTCTCCGTTCCGCGTACCGATTGCCCGCCTTGCTGCTGCACAGGCTGCGATCAAATATCCTAGATAAACTTTGTTGTTCCGTTCGGATACAATAAGCCAAAAGCCCCGCTGCTAAAAAGCAGCGGGGCTTTTGATTTTCTTATCCAAAAAGTGTGGAATGAATCTGTCGGCGTTTACCAGTAAATGTTCATGTTCTTTCTGATGAGCTTGATCTTTTCTCTTACTTCGGGCGGATAGTCCCGGATATAAATTTCCTCGCAGTCGGCCAGTGTTTTTTGCAGCGTTTTCCGGGCGTCCTGCAGGAGATGTTTGAGCAGGATGTACGCCGCCCTGTACTGCGGCGGGTCCTCCTGGAGAAAAACCTCCTCACAGGTCGTGAGTATCAAGCCCAGGCGATCGTTCATCTTGATTGTCATCTTTGCCATTGTGGAGTACATCGTGCTGAAGCGCTCCAGCTCGAGCGCCAGCTCCTCTTCCCCCTCGGTGATGGGCGGCTCATCCTGCTGCCCTTTTTCTCTGGAGGGGGCTGGCTGTTCGGGGTGCTGCCCTTCCCTGCTTTGCTCCGAGGTGGGGTCTTGTTCTGCCTGTTTTGATTGCTCTAAGGTTTCGATTTTTTCTTCGTTGCCATTCATTTTTCCATCACCTCAAAAATATTTTAGGCAAAAAGTGCTTATTTGTCAATATGCGCAAATCGCATAATTTACAATATTTTTGAGGTGAGCGCATTGTATCAACGCATCAGAGATTTACGGGAAGACGCAGATTTAAATCAAACACAGATGGCCGAAATTTTAGGCGTTTCCCAGACCACCTATTCCCGATACGAACGGGGTGTTCTGGACATTCCTACGGACATCCTTATAAAATTAGCCGCTTTTCACAAGACTAGCGTTGATTACCTCCTTGGTTTGACCAATAATCCTCAACCTCCTGCTAAAGGTAAATAGCTATGCACCTGCGTATCCGAGACCTCCGGGAAGATTCCGATTTAAGTCAAGCGTATGTCGCTAATATATTGCACGTTACACAAGCCACCTACTCCCGCTACGAGCGCGGTGCACTGGAGGTTCCGCTGGACGTGCTGGTTCGTCTGGCGCAATTTTACCACACCAGCACCGACTACCTGCTGGGTCTGACCGACGAGAAGCGCCCCTACCCGCCCTCCAGGCGAAAATTTTAAGACAACACCAAAAAATAAAACCCGCACCCTGCAGACAGGGCGCGGGTTTTTGGCTGTTTTGAGGGAAGGGGCGGCAGCTCACCACTCCCTCCCCGACGAATGGACCAGCTTATACTCAATCGCGTCGATCAGGGCGTTCAGGCTGGCCTCGATGATGTCGACCGACACCCCCACCGTCGTCCAGCTCTCCTGCCCGTCGGTGGACTCAATCAGGACGCGGACCTTGGAAGCGGTGCGCTCCCGGCTGTCCAGGACCCTGACCTTATAGTCGGTCAGGTGCACGGTGCACAGAATGGGGAAAAAGCGTTCCAGCGCCTTGCGCAGCGCGCAGTCCAGCGCGTTGACCGGGCCGTCCCCTTCGGCGGCGTTGATCTCCTCCTGGCCGCCCACCTCCACCTTGACCAGCGCCGTGGCGGAGGCCTTTTCCTCCCCGGCCTGCTGCTCCCCGATGGTCTTAAATTTCCGCACGGCAAAGTGCGGGCGATAGCGGCCCAGCTGGCGGCGGATCAGCATTTCCAGCGTGGCCTCCGCCCCCTCGAACTGATAGCCCTGGTGCTCCAGCTGCTTGAGGTGCCAAATGATCTTCTCGGTGATCTCATCGTCGCGCTGCACCGTCGGGTCTATCTTCCGGATGCGCTCCAGCAGGGTGCTCCGCCCCGCCACCTCGGAGATCAAAAACCGGCGGCTGTTTCCCACGCTCTCCGGATTGATGTGTTCAAAGGAGGAGGAAGCCTTGTTCACCCCGTCGATGTGCATCCCGCCCTTGTGCGCAAAGGCGCTCTTGCCCACATAGGGCATGTTCTCGGCAAGGGCCACATTGGAAATTTCCGAGACAGCCCGGCAGGTGCGGGTCAGCTTTTCCAGATTCTCCGCCGGGATGCAGGTGTAGCCCCTCTTGAGCTGAAGGTTTGCAATGACGGTGGAGAGGTTGGCGTTGCCGCACCGCTCCCCAAAGCCGATCAGCGTCCCCTGCACCCAGCTTGCACCCGCCTGCACCGCCACGATGCTGTTGGCCACCGCCATCCCGCCGTCGTTGTGGGTGTGGATGCCCACCGGCGCCTTGAGCCGGCGCACCACCTCCGCCGTCACCTGGGCCACTTGATCGGGGAAGGCGCCGCCGTTTGTCTCGCACAGGCAGATGCAGTCCGCTCCTCCCCGCTGTGCCGCGTCCAGCGATGCCAGCGCGTACGAGGGGTTCCAGGCATAGCCGTCGAAAAAGTGCTCCGCGTCAAAGATGACCTCCCGGCCGTTTGCCTTGAGAAAGGCGACGCTCTGCTCGATCATCCGCAGGTTCTCCTCCAGCGTCGTGTGCAGGATGTGGGTGACGTGAAAGTCCCAGCTCTTGCCAAAGATGCAGACGGCGGGGGTGTTTGCCTGCAGCAGGGCGCGCAGGCCCTCGCTGTCCTCGGCGCGCTCGTCCTTGCGTCTGGTGCTGCCGAAGGCCGCCAGCCTTGCATGGCGGAGCGGCAGCGCCCTCACCCGCTCAAAAAATTCCAGGTCCTTTGGATTGGACGCCGGATTGCCCGCCTCGATATAATCGATGCCCAGCTGGTCCAGCGCCGACACAATCCGCAGCTTGTCCTGCACCGAAAAGGAAATGTTTTCTCCCTGCGCTCCGTCCCGCAGGGTGGAATCCAAAATCCACAGCTTGTTTGTCCGCTCCATATTCTTTCCCTCCTGTTTCCCCTCAGCCAAAAAGGGCTTTGCGGCTATCATAGCAGACCTTTCCCCCTTTTGTCAATCCGGTCCGGCTGTCCCCGCAAAGGTGCGCGGGACAACAAAAAAACGCACCCCACTTTGGTGAGGTGCGCGGATTGGATGGGAAGTGTTGACCAAAAAGATACCCACCATAAACGCGAGCGGCAAGACAAAAGAAAAAAGAGCCTGGAACGCGAATTGCGTCCAGGCTCAGCCTGGCGGAGACGGTGGGATTCGAACCCACGTGCCTATCTCTAGACAAAACGATTTCGAGTCGTTCTCGTTACGACCACTTCGATACGTCTCCAGATTTCAATGAATGCAATCAAGCTTAGTAATTATAACAGATTTTCCAGCAATTTTCAAGAGCTGCGGGACAATTATTTTTCCCGGATCGCATGTCGCGTTTGACGGAACATGCTGATGTGTCGTCAGACGCAACATGCAAAGAGGCTCTCCCCCAAACAGACGGGGAGGGCCTCCTGTTTTTTTTATTTTTCTTCCTGTTCGGTTGCACGGTGGGGTACAACTTTTGGGGCTTTTCGGGGTATAGGTAGAGGGGGACTGCGGCTCCCCGGGGGAGCTGGAGCAGGGGCAAGGCCCCTGCATACCCCGAATATGCGAGGGGCGTTGCCCCTCTGCTCTCCCCTTGAGCGGGCGCTCCGCCCCGCACCCCGGGTGACTTTCGTTTCACGACGAAAGTCACCAAAGGCGTGTCAGGGGGTATCCCCCTGAACCCCCGAGGGGGATGCTTCGCTCCCCCTGCGGCAAGCCGCACCCCCTCGAAAGGGGTAAACGGCACTAGCCTAGATGGATTTGCCACTTTGACACAGTGAAGCAATTGGCATTTCTTTCTCCTGGAGCTCCATCGGGGAAACACCCACTGCTTTCAAACCGTGGCGCGGGGATTACTGGCGCCGAATGTGTCAGCTGTGTCGGTTTTGTGTCAAGTTTGTGTCAGGAAATTTGGCTTTGTTAAGCCATTTGTTGGACCTTGACACAGTAAACACAGTATTTCTATCAAAAGATATTTTATAATAGCATATAGAGAGAGAGTTAGGAAATTACTGTGTCAACTGTGTCAGTGTGTCAAGAGGCCCTGCCCCCACATCGGCAACGTCCTGCCCCCTAATCGGCCCGCTCTGCCATGTACGGCCCGCACTCCCCACCGGGCTTGCAGCAGTTTTTTGCTGGATAAGGGAAAGGCTATCGGCAGCCCGCTCTGCCGCGCCGCCTCCGAGGATGCCGCAGGACTCTATACCCCCTCAACCAATACCGCTAGGGTAGAGGGCCGGGGGATCAAAGGGGGCTACGCCCCCTTCGCCGGGGGTCCAGGGACCAGGAGGTCCCTGGTGAGTCTTTGGTGACTTTCTTCTCATAAGAAAGTCACCCGGGTGCAGGGCGGAGCGCCTGCATCAGGGGACGCTGGGGCTCCCAGCCCCGCACAAACTCCCCCCTCCTACCGCAAAAACACCTCAATAACCGGAACCAGCGTATGCGGCTTAACATGCGGCAGATAGAAGAAGGTCGCGCTCTCGTCGTCCTCCTGCTTGTCGTCGCTGAGCAGCTCCACCTTGCCGTCGGTGAACTTGACCTCGCTGCCGTCGTGCAAGAACTGCGCGTAGGCTACCTTGCCCGCCAGGCCCTGCACCTTCATGTTGTCAAACGGGTAGGCAAACAGGTGGATGTACAGCCGCTTGCCGTCCTCGCTCTGGGTCAGGCGGCAGTCGGTCGGGGTCTTAAACTCCGGCTCGGCCTTGGTGCAGCCGTAGATCGAGCGGCTGTTGTACTTCATCCAGTCGGCATAGACCTTCAGCGCCTCCTCTGCGCGGTAATCCAGATAGCCGCGGGCGGTCGGGCCGACGTTCATAATCAGGTTGCCGCCGTTGGAGACGGTGTTGATCAGCATCCGGATGAGCATCTCCGGGGATTTCCAGGTGAACTCGTCGCGGTAGTAGCCCCAGGAGCCGGAAAGGGTCTGGCAGGCCTCCCAGGTGACCAGCTCCCCGGTCTTGGGGTGGCGGAACCAGTCGGTCGGCTGGAACTGCTCGGGGGTCCACAGGTCCTGCTCCAGCTCGGCGCGGTTGTCGATGATGATTTCCGGCTGGATGCTTCTGGCCAGCTTGATCAACTCCTCCGACTCCCAGTCGTCCTTGCCCTTGCCGCCCAGCCAGGCCTTGTCGCCCTCGCCGTGGCGCTGGCTGTAGGAGAAATCCAGCCACAGGATGTCGATCTTGCCGTAATTGGTCAGCAGCTCGCGAATCTGGTTGCGCATATACTCCGCATAGCGGTGCATGTCGCGGCCCTCATTCTGCTCCTTGGCGTCCGGGTCGTCGCGGCGCGGGTGGTTGACGTCGATGGTGAAGTCCGGGTGGTGCCAGTCGATCAGCGAATAGTAGAAGCCGATGTGGATGCCCTCGGCGCGGAAGGCGTCGACAAATTCGCGGGTCAAATCTCTCCCGGCCGGGGTGTTGGTGCACTTGTAGTCGGTGTACTGGCTGTCGAACATGCAGAAGCCCTCGTGGTGCTTGGTGGTAAAGACCGCATAGCGCATGCCCGCCGCCTTTGCCTGCCGCGCCCACTCCTTCGGGTCATAGAGGTCCGGGTCAAAGTACTGGAAATACCGGTCATAGACCTCCTCCGGGGTGCGCTCGCGGGTCTTGACCCACTCGTGGCGGGCCGGCATCGAATAAAGCCCCCAGTGGATGAACATGCCAAAGCGGTCATGGGTAAACCAGGCGGTGTTGCCCGGTGTTTTTTTGGTAACATAGCTGGACATAAACTGTATCCTCCCATTTTTTCATTTTCGTACACAGAAGTTATCTTCCCTTAAACTCTACGCCGCCGGATTAAAGGCCCCGCCGTTGCCCCAGGCAAAGCGGCACTGCGGGAACAGCTCGCGCATCCCAATCTCAAAGTGCAGCTTGCAGATTCCCAGATCCACCAGGTCAAACGGCGCGTCGTCCGGCACACCGGCGGTGATGCGGTCGCCAAAGAAGGAAAAGACCACCTTCTGGGTGTTGCGGGCGGTGGGGGCGTGCTGCACCAGCTCCATCGCCTGCTGCTCCTCCTGGGTCAGCGGGCGGTCGGTGCGGACCATCTCCTCAATTGGCTTTGTCTTGCGGTGCATGACCCCGCGGATCACCTTCTCCTTAAAGCTGCTCTGCGCCACATGGCCGACGGTGATAACGCAGACAATCTGCTCCCCCTTTTGCAGCGCAAAGACTTCGCTCTCCTTATCAAAGGTGCCGCCCACCCAGCAGGTGCCAAGACCCAGGGCGGTGGCGGCCAGCACCAGGCGCTCGCCGTAATAGCCCGCCTTTTCCCGCAGATGTTCGGTTTCCTCGAAGCCCTTGAGCACGATCAGCGAGCGCACGCCGCTGAACATGCCGTAGCTCTTGACCCCATCAAACGCTTCGCTGCCGTCCTCCAGCAGGGTGATGGTCAGGCCGCTCTCCCGATTGGCCTTCTCGATCTCCTCCTTTAAAACCGCCAACTTCTCCTCCTCGATGGGGGCGGGCAGATAGCTGCGGCGGGAAATGCGCTGATGGATGGCGCTGACATAATCGATCATCGATCCTTCCTCCTTTTGGGGCGTCAGGGTTCCTTTCTCCCAACGCCGTTATCCTCTCTTTTGGGGTCTACCCTTCCCTTTTTTATTCGACCGAAACCACCTTGGAAAACAGCGCGTAGTAGCGCGGGGGGATCACCTTATCCATGTGGTAACAGCCAAAGAACCACTTCTGAAAGCGGACCTGTTCGGTCAGCTCGTCAAAAAAGCGGGTCATCAGGTTGTGGTGCTCGCCGTCCATGTCGATGAAGTGGCGCACCGTCGAGCTGCACTCGTGGGTGACGATGAAGTCCACCTCGTTGTCATACTTTGCAAGCTCCCCTTTTGCCGCCGCAATTTCTTCTACGCTTGGCAGCTCCTGCGGCCACCAGGTGCCGTCGGCCTGGCGGATATCCATTTCCTGGCTTTCTCCGCCGCCAAAGACAAAGAAGCGCCTGCCCTCCAGGGTGAACACGCTCCCCCGCTCCAGCTTGTACAGCGAGCCGCTGATGTGGCGCGCCTTGCCGCCGTTCCAGTCCTCCAGCGGGTACTGGGCGACCAGGTCGAGGTTGTCGTGGGTGCCCTCGACAAACAGAATCTGGTACTTGCTCTTGCCCAGCTTTTTTAAAATCGATTGCTCCTTTTTTGAGCCGTCCCACAAAAAACCGAAGTCTCCGCAGACAATCAGGGTGTCCCCCTTTTTGAGCTTCTTCATCTCCTTGGATTTAAAGCGCTCGAGATCGCCGTGCAGGTCTCCCGTCAGATAAATCATCCTGGTCCCTCCTGTCATACCCTTTTATCTTACCGCACCGCCCTGTCTTTTGCAAGGGTGAATATGAACGTGGCGTAAAACTTGAGGATAAAAATTTTCTTTTCTCCCGCAAACGGTTTTACAAACGCCGCGCGATATATTATAATAAGGGTAAAAGTTGCCGCTGGCTGTGGGCGGCGCTGATTTTCCTTTACCAGATACAAAACCACATTTTCAGATAGAGACACCATGCAAGGAAAGGAACGTGTTGCAATGAAAAAATTCCTGGCGTTTTTGTTGAGCCTTTTGATGGCGGGCTCGATGCTCAGCCCCGGCCTGCCCGCCTTTGCGCAGACCACGACCGAAACCTCCACCGAGACGCAGGAGGAGGACACCGGCAGCGAGATTCAGGCCGCCGGTGAGCAGGACGCTGAGAGCGAAAGCTCCTCCAGCAGCAGCGACTATGCGGAGGGGTCCGAAAAGCTGGACATCTCGCAGGGCACCGTCCCCTTCATCGACGAGAGCGACCCGCTGATGGAAAACCTGGCGGTGTATATGGTGGAGCTGACCACCGACACCCTCATCCACTCCCGCAACGCCAACGAGCGCCGCTATCCCGCGTCGCTGACCAAGATCATGACCGCCATCCTGACGCTGGAAAATATCCCCGACCTGGACCGGGAGATCACCTTCACCGCCGAGCTGCAAAACTATGTCTATGAGATCAACCTCTCCTACGGCGGCGGCATCTCCACCGGCGGTATCGTCTTAAACGAGACGCTGACCGTCGAGCAGCTATTGTACGCCATCATGCTGCCCTCGGCAAACGAGGCCGCCGTCATGCTGGCCTATGAGATCGGCGACGGCTCGCTGGAACGCTTTGCCGAGATGATGAACGAGAAGGCCGCGGAGCTGGGCTGCCAGGGCACCCACTTTGTCAACTCCAACGGCCTGTTCGAGGAGGACCACTACACCACCGCCTACGACATGTACCTCATCACCAAATACGCGCTGCAGTTCGACCTGTTCCGCGAGATCGTCTCCACCCCCAGCTACGACACCGGCCCGACCAACCAGCAGGAAAACCTGCACTGGGACAACACCAACCAGATGATTGTGGAGGGCTCCGGCTTCTACCACCCGGAAATCACCGGCGTCAAGACCGGCACGCTGGAGGAGTCCGGACGGTGCCTGATCACCACCGCCGAAAAGGACGGCTATGAGTACCTGCTGGTGCTGATGGGTGCGCCGTATATGGACGAGGCGGGCAACTACATCACCCCCAACCAGGCCTTCGTGCTGACCGCGCAGTTCTATGACTGGGTGTTCGACACCTATAAAGCCAAGACCATCGTGGAAAAAGGGGACAAGGTCAGCAGCATCAACAACGTCCGGCTGGCCAAGGACGGCAAGGACTACCTGCAGCTGGTCAGTGCCGAAACCTTCACCGCGCTGATCCCCGACAACATCGACGTCTCCAACGTGCGGCGCATCGCCTACAACAATAACGGCGAGCGCATCGGCGAAAACGACTACGTCACCGCCCCGGTGGAACAGGGCGCCAAGATGGGCACCCTCAAGCTGATTCTGTATGGCAGCGTGCTGGGTGAGGTGGACCTCATCGCCGCCGAGGACATCGAGGTCAGCCCCCTGCTGCTGACGCTGGACGAGATCGGGCAGTTTTTCCAGAACTTCTGGTTCCGGTTTGTCTTTCTGTTCGTGGTGCTGATTATCGTGTTCTCGATTGTTGTCAACGCTGTCAAGCGCAAAAAACGCAAGCGCTATCGCCGCGTCACCCGCCGCCGGCACTTTTAAACTAAAATTGTAAAGGAAGCGTTTTACCATGCCGCAAATGACCTGCCCGGTCTGCAAAAACCACTGCCTGCTCACCGTGGAGGAGCAGGCGGGCGCCATCACCGTCTCCGGAAATAAATGCGCCCGCGGCGACCTGTATGGCCGCGAGGAGCTAAACGGCGAGCGCAAGATCGTCACCTACCGCGCCGCCACCACCTTTGTGGGCATCCCCTCGGTGCCGGTAAAGACCACCGCCACCGTCCCCAAGGAGCTGGTCTTTAAGCTGATCCGCCTGATTAAAAAGCAGAAGATCGACCGCCCAATGAAGCGCGGCGAGGTGCTGCTGCACCAGCCGCTGGGGATGGAGCTGGACGTGGTGATCGACACCGACGAGCTGGAAAATCAATAATAAAATTTTCGTCAACCTTTTTCAAAAGGTTGTGGTTTCCAAAGGCAAAGCCTTTGGTCGCACGCCGCAGCGGGCGAAACTCTTTTATCGTTCAAGCGCCTTTTGAAGGGAAAATCTGCAAGAGAAAATTCTCTTGCAGATTGGGGAACTTTTTGTAAGAGAAAAAGTTCCCCACAAACTTCTGTTTCGCACAATCTAGAAAAACCTCCCAGTGGGAGGTTTTTCTGCTTCAGAACCTCATGGTGAATGAAGTCTGTATCCGTGTTTCAGAAAAACTTTCTTTTACACTCGCGATACAGGGATTTTCTAAAACCAAGTCTTCGCTGACACAAAAAAACAGCTCCCAGAAAGGGAGCCGTTTTTTGCATCGTATCTAAATTTTTTATTTCGGTACTTCGGTGCTCAAAGAGAGAGTGCTAAAAATCGTTTCATCGCCTCTCCTCCCTTTCTCAATCACGCTGTTTCCTCCGTCTGGGTTTCTAGTCCCCAAGATGGATCGGGCGCAAAAAGGCAGCCTGTGCATGAAAAAACGATCAGCAACGAAGCGAGCATTACAGCCAATAATTTCCGCATCAGTTTTCCTCCTTTTTGACAAAACCGGTATGTTCGAACCACCTTCATATTATCATTTTATTCTTATAAAGGCAATCTCATTTTTCGATTTTTGTAAGATATGTGAAATCCCTGTCTTTTGATTGGTCACATTTGATAGATCCGGTTAGTCAATCGCGACGCTCTTTGCAATCGCCTCCAGCTCGTCCTGCGCAAGCGTCTCGGTGAAGTGGAAGCCGACATACACCCTGCGCTCCCGGTCATAGGAGAGGATGCCCTGCTCCTCGATGTAGGGAATCGCCGCCGCGGATTTTCCTTCCTCCATCTGCTCCGGGTCCTTGTAGCAGACGGTGGCCAGGGTGGTCTCTCCGTTGCCGGTCTGACAGAGCGGCTGATAAGGGTCGACATTCCAAAAGGCCACGCTTCCCAGCCGGATGGCGCTGTAAACCACCTGATAGTACTGCTCCGGCGGCACCCCTTCGGCCTCCTCATAGATGTTAAAGCCGACCGTGCCGACCTGCTCCCCCTCCCGGAAGATGCCCACTGGCGTATACAGCAGGCCATCCGGGCCCACAACACTTCCCTTCTCCTTTGCATCCCCGAGCGTCCAGCCCTCCGGCAGCTCGACCGAGAGGGTAAAGGGCTCGGTGTCGTAGATGGCGGCGTTGTACTCGTCCTTCCCCTCCTGGTTTGCCGGGAAGGAAACGGTCTGCGCGCCGCCCGCCTTACCCTGCGCAGCGGAACAGCCGCCCAGCAGCACCAGCACCGGCAGTAAAAAGAAAAGCAGCTTTTTAAGCATCTCGACTCCTCCTTATTTTATGCAAAGGCGTTTCGAGCTCTGCGGTGCTCGACCAGCAGGCGCTGCCCGCTGGACACCTGCCACCTTTTGAAAAAGGTGGACGAAAATTTCATTTTCTTTTCCGCAAACTGGGTGCCGCGAGGTAGAAACCAGGGCCACCCACCTAACCAATACGTGAATTGGCAGCGGCATCATGCCGCATGCCGCTTGAAAAAGGTGGACGAAAACTTTATTTTGATTTCCTTCCAATTCGGACGCGGTGCTCACTCCACGCGCTCGAACTCCTCGAAGATCAGCTCCATCCCCTCGTTGAACCGCTCGCCGTAGGGGGCAAGCTCCTTCTCAAAAAAGTCCCGGTGCACCCGCTGCCAATAGGCCAGCGACAGGTCGCCTTCCCCTTCCCTGGCGGCAAGGGCGGCATCCACCTGGCAAAAGGGGATCAACCGCAGGCAGGTGGTGCGGATGATGCAAACCGCCTCCTGTCTGGAATTGAGGATGACGCTGTACTCGCCCAGCGCCGGGATGGGCTCCCCGGTCAGCTCATAGACGCGCCCGAGGCTGCAGGTCGCGCGCTTTTTGCCCGCCAGCACCAGCTCCGCCAGCCCATCCGGGTCGCCGCCAAAGGCCCAGGCGGTGTAGTTGTCGTGGGCAACGCCGCTTTTTTCCCTGTAAGCGGCCCACAGTTGTTGTGCGTTCATAGAGGTTCCTCCTGTTTTTCGGTTTATGATTTTATTCTTCTGCCGCACTCATTTGCCAAGCGTCCAGCGGAAATGGATGGGGACGTGCCACAACCCTGCTAACCGCGCCAGTCCGCCGCCCAGTCGAAGATTCTTCCCGTGCGCGGGTCGACCTCAAACTCATACTTCATGCTATCGTGGTACAGCTCGCCCTCATAGCGGCCGCGGCCGTCGCCGCGGCTATTGCCGCCTTCTTCCCAGACCTGCACGTCCTGCGCCGAAGCGCCCGGGACTTTCGCCGCCACCAGCTGCCGAACACCGTCCTGGTCCACCGGACTGCCGCCAAGGGTGTCCAGCCATTCCTCGTCTACCTCATAGTCCGCCCCCACAATGCGGCCGTCCGCGATGGCAACTTCAAAATCATAGTCGCCGTAATCGGTCTCAAACTCGATGTCATAGATGGGGATGCCGTTGTCCCCGTCCTGCTCCACCTTGACATTGTAGATGTCCTGCTCATCCACCCCGGCGTTTTCCAGCGCGATGGCGAGCGCCCCGTCCCGGTCGGTGCCTGCCTGCTCCTGCTGTGTGGGCTGCTGCGCGCTTTCCTCCGGCTGCTGCGCTGTTTGCTCGCCCTCAGACGCTGAAGGCTCTGACGCCGGCTGCTGCGCCGTGGCCTGATCCAGCTGCTGCTGGAGCTGTTCGAGCTGCTGTTGGGTCTGCTCCAGCTGCCGCTGGGTTTCCCGCAGCTCTTCCTGCTGACCGCATCCGGCCAGCGCCGCCAACAGAATTGCTGTCATCAAAACGGTCATTACTCTCTGTTTCATCTGTCATTCCTCCCCTTTCGGTCTGCAAACCATTCTTCACGAACAGTATAGCACGAAGAGTAAAAAAAGTCGAGCTGGTCCTGACACACAGCTCGACTGTTTTTCTGTTTTATGGATTTACCACATTCTGCGGCTTGCCCTGCTGGAAGGCGCGGATGTTGTCCTCCACAATCTGCATGCAGCGGCGGCGAGCCTGCAGCGGCGCCCAGGCGATGTGTGGGGTGACCATACAGTGCGGCTGCTCGATCAGCGGCGAACCGTGCACCGGCGGCTCCTCGGCCAGCACGTCGATGGCGGCATAGCCCACCCTGCCGCTGGACAGGGCGTTTGCCAGATCGGTGTCGTTGATGATCTTGCCGCGGGCAGTGTTGATGATGATGACGCCCTTCTTCATCTTGGCGATGGTCTCGCGGCGGATCATATTCTCGGTCTCGGCAGTCAGCGGACAGTGCAGCGAAATAATGTCCGAATTTGCCAGCAGCTCGTCAAACGAGACAAAGCGGAGCTGCTCATCCTCCCATTCCGGATGCGGATTGTTTCCATTGTAGCACAGCACCTTCATGCCAAAAGCCTTGGCCACCCTGGCCACGCTCATGCCGATGCGTCCCGCGCCGATGATGCCCATTGTCTGCCCGGCAATCTCGTCCAGCGGGGTCTTGCGGTAGGAGAAGTCCGGCGCGTGCTGCCAATCCCCCGCGCGCACCGACTGCGCGTGCTCATAGACGCGGTTGGTGATGGCAAACAGCATCGCAAAGACATGCTGGGTCACCGCCTCGGTCGCATAGGTCGGCACGTTGCAGACCAGGATTCCCTTCTCCTTGGCCGCCTGCACGTCGACGGTGTTGTAGCCGGTCGCGGTGACGCAGATGAGCTTCAGGTTCGGGCAGGCCTCAATGGTCTCCCGCGTGATCGGGCACTTGTTGACCAGCACGATCTCGGCATCTCCGATGCGGTTGAGGATGCGCGCCTGCTCGGTGCGGTCATAGACAACCGTCGTCCCCAATTCCTTGATTCCCTTCCAGCTCAGGTCGCCCGGATTCAGCGCGAACCCGTCCAATACCAGAATTTTCATAAAAACACTCCTCCTCGCCCAAAAATGCTCTCGACCCGGAACGGATCGATTTCCTTTTATTGTAACACAGTTGGTAAAACTGCACAAGCATTTCTGTGTAAAACTTTTGCGCTAAACTTCCACCGTTTCCAACAAATCCACAATGACGCTGTTGGAGACCAAAAATCCCTGCGGGGTCAGCCGCAGCCGGTCGCCCTCCAGCCGCGTCAGCCCGTGCTGCTGCAGAAAGCGCGCCCGCTGCTCCAGCTTTTTTGTATCGACCGAAAAATGTTCCCGAATCCAATCAAGCGAAATCCCCTCGCTCAGGCGCAGGCGCAGCATCAGCTGCTCCTCCAGATCTCCGCCCGGGCCGTCGTCCACACACAGCGCCCAGGGGTCCTGCGCCGCCACAAAGCCCGCCAGGTCGCGCGGAAAATAAAACCGCCTGTCCTCCCAGAAGGAGTGCGCCGCCGGGCCCAGCCCTAAGTATTGCTCGCACCGCCAGTACTTCAGGTTGTGGCGGCTCTCAAAGCCCGGCCGCGCAAAGTTGGACACCTCGTACTGCAAAAAGCCGTGGCGGGCCATCTGCTCGACGGTGTGCAGGTAGAGCTCGGCGCTGCGCTCCTCGTCCGGGCAGTCCCGCTCGATGTGCTGCCGCGCAAAGGGGGTGCCCGGCTCGATCTTTAAAAGATAGCCGGAGATGTGCTGCACCCCCAGTGCGTCAAAGGTCTCGACAAAGCGGTCGATGGCCTGCGCGGTCTGCCCCGGTGTGCCGAGCATCAGGTCGACCGAGACGTTCCGAAAGCCCGCCGCCTGCGCCATCTGTACGCTTTCCTGCGCCTGCGCAAAGCTGTGCCGGCGGCCCAGCGTCTGCAGCTCGCGGTCCGAGGCGGACTGCACCCCCATCGAGATGCGGTTAAAGCCCCCTTCCCGCAGCGCCTGCAGCTGGGCAAAGGTCATGGCGGCGGGGTTTGCCTCCAGCGTGATCTCGCTTTCCGGCTGCACTACAAAGTGCCGCCGCACCGCGGACAAAATCTCCAGAAGTCTCTCTCCCAGCAGCACCGGCGTGCCGCCGCCAAAGTAGACGCTGTCCACCGCCTGCCCCGCTGCGGGGGCCGTTTCCACCGCCCGCACCGCCGCCTGCACATACTGCTGCGCCAGCTCCTTGCGGTAGGGCAGCGAGTAGAAGTCGCAGTAGGGGCACTTGGAAAGACAGAACGGGATATGGATATAGATTCCCAGCATCCCCAAATCCTCCTTTTTCCTTTTTGGTTATGCTTTTATTATAGCGCATTTTCGCCCGATTCTCCAGCCCCAGTCCGGGCAGCAAAAGAGGCGCGGCCCCGGCTGTCCATCCGCCAGGTCCGCGCCCTCTTTTCAAAAGGCTGTTTGAAAACTTAGTTCTGTGGGAAATAGTAGTACGAAATGCCGGTGACGTTTTCCAGCAGCAGCTGCGGCTGACTTTCTCCGTGCGGCAGATACATCAGGTCGGTGACTGTCTCTGCTTCCTCCACCTCACCCGACTCGCCGATTACCGGCTCCGGCTGATTTTCCGACTCCTGCAGGAAGTACAGCCCGTCGCTGGTGGACACCGCCGCCGTCACCTTGGAGGCGATGCGCTTTGGATTGCTGCGGCTCTCGACCGCTTTGGAGTAGAGGCTGTTGTCCTCCGAGATGAAGTAGACGTTCTCGCCGTCGTTGTCCATGCCGACCAGGGTGATGGTGCCGACATTGTCCAGGATGATGAAGGTGGAGTCGTCCTCAAAGTTTTTGAGCACCAGTCGGGAGTCGCTCTCCTCCAACACGTTGCCGCTGCCGGTGATGAGGTATCCGACCTGCATGGCGGTGGTGCTCTGCTCTGCCAGCGAGCTGTCCAGTGTCACCACCTGGGGCTGCTGCATGCTGCCCAGCTGATAGCGGTACATCTGGTCCTCGACGCCCCAGTAGATATAGGTGTTGTTGGCGGCGGTGAAATCGATGTCATAGTCGATCTCGTAGCCGTTGACACTGTAGAATTTTTCGTAGATGGTGAAGCCCTCCAGGCCGCTCTGACCCACCGTCGCGGTGTCCGGGGAGACCGCGCGGAGGCTGCCCTGCGCGTCGATGTAGTGCAGCTGTCCCGGATAGAGGGTCTGGCGCTCCTCGTTGGTGGACTGCATCTCGCTGGTGGCAAGCTGACGGACATTCTCGTTCCAGCCGTCCGACTGGGAGGTTGTCTCCAGAATGGCGACCGCGTTGTCCGCCCATTTCTCGGCGGTCTTGGTGGCCGGGTCGTACCGGTACAGGCTGCCGACCGGGTTGTATTCGTTGGCTTGCAGATCCGCGTCGGCGATGAAGGCCATGCTGCCGTCGCTGTACAGCAGCGCCTCGCTGACCGCAGAGCCCAGCTGCTCAAGCTCCCCGGTCTCCAGGTCGGAGACGCGGTAGAGGGTGACCAGACCGGTTTCCTCCTCGCTGGACACAACAAAGACGTCCTGATCGGAAATGTTGTAGACGTTGTACTGGGTGTCCAGCAGGTGCAACGTGCCGTTATAGATGTAGCCGCCCGCCACCGTGTTCTGGTCATCGTCCAGCTGTATCACCTGCAGCAGACTGTTGTCGGAGGATGCCTTGGTGACAACGATGTTGTCCTGACCGGCAATCTCCGAAACCGGCGTCAGCTCCCCGTCCATATAGCGGGTCTGCACCAGCTTGCTATCCTCCAGCTTGTTGTAGTAGACCGCACTGTCGCTGTATGCGTAGATGACGCTGGCGTTTTCGTCCAGCACCTTTTCTTCTCCGTCGGCGGTGCGCACATACAGCTTGCCGACCATCTCCGCGCTGGTCTCAAAGCTCATCGGCAGGTAGACAACCTCGCCGTTTGCAAGTTCCACATAGTTGCGGCTGCCGATATACGGGGTGGAGATGGAAAGGCCGTTGGCGATGTACTGCCGCTCGGTCTCATCCTCGGCGTCGTTGGTGTACATGGCAACCAGTTCGTCGCCGATGGCAAAGCGGATGGCGTCGTCGCTGAAGGCGGTCAGTACCGTCGGGTTGTTGTGCTGCTCGGCGGTGACCTGCTGGCCGCCGGTTCCCAGCACGGCCCACAGCACCGCTGCCAGCGCCAGGATGATCACCACCGCCCCCACAATCAGGGGCAGGCTGCTGCGCTTGTGCGGCGCGGCAGTTTCCGGCTTGTCAGGCTTTTCCTGCGGATCGCTTGTTGGCTCTTTGGTTTCTTCTGGCTGCGGGTCCGCCTCTATCTGCTGCGGCTGACCGCAATGTGGGCAGGCTCCCTGATTTTCCTGTAACTGGTCGGCGGTAAATTCTCCGCCGCAGTGGACGCACTTCATGAAATGTGACACACCTTTCTAATCAAAAAATCCTTCTGCGAGAAAAGGGGATTTCCCCGCACATGCACCTATTATATCGGATTTTCCCTCCCAAGACTAGGCGTGAACTATTAAATTTTTTCAAGGTTTCGCCACCTTTTGGCACAAAGGCGCTCTGCCCGCCGCTCAATCCGTCAAGAATTCTGTCGTGTTTTTGTTCATTTTCCCGAAAGAGCGCGCAGGTCATTTTCGCTGTCCGAAAGGTATGCTATAATAAATATAAATCAATCCCCCCAATCGTGCCTGCTTTTTTCTATTTGTACGGCGCAGGCAATCATACCATAAGAGGTGAACAAGACAACATGACTGCTTCCAAGGACGCTGTCAACGCAAGACAGCTTAAAATTTTAAAGATGGACACCCTGCATTTGAACCACTACCTCAACGAGATGATGCTGGAAAACCCGGTCATCGAGATCGAGGAAAACCTGACCGGCTACACCGACGAGGACATGCGCGCCCGCAAGGCGGAGTGGCTGGAGTCCAACGACTTTGAGGAGGGGTTGGGCTACTTTGACAAGGAGACCGAGCTGCCCGAGGCCGAGGACCCGGACTATGCCCTGCTCAACATGCACGAGGGCAAGACGCTGGAGCAGCACCTGCGCAGCCAGATCAGTGTGCAGCAGCTGGACGAGCGGGTCCGCGCCGCTGCAAACTACCTCGCCGGATGCCTGGACGAAAACGGCTACCTGCTGGCCCAGGCGCAGGACCTGGCCGAGGCGGGCTTCTGCAAGTCGGAATTTGACGAGGCGCTGGCGGTCATCCGCAACCTGGAGCCGCTGGGCGTGGGCGCTTCCAGCCTGAAGGAATGTTTGTGCCTGCAGCTGGACGAGGGCGACGAGATTGCCCGCCGGCTGCTGGACGAAATCGACCTGACCGGCAGCATCGACCCGGCAGAGCTTGCCGCCCGCTTTGGTGTCCCGGCGCAGGAAATCGAGCAGGCCATGCTGCGCATCCGCAGGCTAAACCCCAAGCCCGGCTCCCAGTACACCAGCCACAGCCGCTCGCCCTACATCCTGCCGGACGTCACCATGATTAAATTTGTGGACGAATACTATGTGGCGCTCAACGACTACTCCCTGCCGCGCATCCGCATCAACGAGGAATATCAGAACATGCTTCTGCGCGCCCGCGGGGAGGAGCACCGCGAGGAGCGGGAATATCTGGAAGAAAAGATCGCCGACGCCAAGCTGCTGCAGGAGCAGATCGCTTTCCGCGGCAGGACGCTATTGGAGGTCACCAAGGCGCTGATTAAGCTGCAGGAGCCCTTCTTCCGTTACGGTCCGCGCTACACCAAGCTCCTGCCCATCCAGGAGCTGGCGCAGGCGCTCTCGATGCCGGAGGAGCTGGTCTCGGCTACTCTCAAAAACAAGTACCTACAGTCGCCGTTCGGCGTCTACCCGATGAAATACTTCCTAGCGCGGGAGCACCACCCCCAGCAGGAGGGCATGGAGGCCATCCGCCAGCAGCTGGCGCAGCTTATCCGCGGTGAGCACCCGGACGAGCCCTACACCGACGAACAGCTTGCCCAGCTGATGGCCAAGGACGGCGTCTTTATGACCGAGGAGCTGGTGGAGCGTCTGCGGGAGGAGCTGAACATCCCCGACAGCGAGCACCGCATCTTTTATGATCCCCAGTCCGAGGAGGAGCACTGCTGCGACGATGACTGCGGTCATCATCACTAGTTTTTTTGAAGGGGGCGGCCCCGGGGACATACTGCTAGCCTTAGCTTCTGTGCCCATCTGCAGGCGCTCCGCCCTGCACCCGGGTGACTTTCCCGTCGCGGGGAAAGTCACCA
>OGGQ01000371.1_pt1 | contig 65508 bp, 54 predicted proteins | sample 1571191 | NCBI WGS metagenome assembly OGGQ01 (sample SAMEA2582061, study PRJEB24529) | metagenome | biome: Human gut stool | place: China | collected 2011
CTGCCCCTGAACCGGGGCACCTCCTCTTTTACCGCCGCGCATCGCGGCTCTTTTACCGATCGGCGCCCTTCTCGCCTTCCTCTCCTTTCTCTTCCGCGCCGCCCTGCTCCGCTTGCTTTTCCTCCGCCGCTTGTTCCGCCGCAGACGAATCCGAACCATTGCTCCTGGCAGAGGCGAGCGCCATTATGACAAACACCGCATAAACGGCGATGCGTGCGATCAGCAGGATCAAATTGAGCCATTCCAAAAAGGAATTGAAGCCTCCCGAATGAGCAATTCCTGAAATACTCAGCAAAATGCTGACGAGCGCTTCGGCCGCCAAAAACAGGAGCGTTACGACAAAACACAGCTTCGCCGTGCGCTTCAGCTCTTCGCTTTCGCCCTTGACGACGGTATACCCGCCGACGATCGCAAAAGCGATGATGCCCGCAAAACCGCTCACCCAAATGAGTACCTTTTTCCAAGCTTTTGACCAAACTTCTTTCATGATCGACCTCCCTGAAACGCGGCATGTTTGCCGCTTCTATATACATTATACAGGAAGCCGGCGGTTTTCGTCAATAGTTTTAAAAAATTTGCCGGAAAAAGGAGAGCGCGAACAGCCGGTTCGTCCGCTCGCTTTCGGAAACATTATAGCAAACGTTTTTAAGCAAATCTCAACTTTTATCCGCCCGGTAATTTTTACAAAATAAAGGCGCCGTTTGCATAAACAGCGCCCCGACCGATTTTTTATCGTTTTTTCCGCGATCGACTTATCTTTTATCTTTGACCGTGAATTTGTACAGCTCGCTTTTGGAAACGCCGCGGTCGCGCGCGGCGGCTTTCAGCGCCTCTTTTTCGCTCATGCCCTGCTCTACATAATGACGGATATGCTCCGTTTCGGTAAGGGAATTGAGGGGATTTTCACGCTTGGGGGCGCCCTGTACGAGCAAAACGTATTCGCCGCGCTTTTCGCCCGCCAAACCCGCGGCGAGGGAGAAGTATTCGGCGCTTTCGTGCACCTTGGTAATTTCGCGCACGGCGCACGCTTCGCGGTTGCCGAACGCCTCGGACAGGAGAGCTATATCCGAATCGACATCCTGCGGGGCGGAATAAAAGAGCAGCGTTCCGTCGAAATCGGCATAATTTTTTAAGAAGGCGCGCTTTTCGCTTGTTTTGCCGCGCAGAAAGCCCAAAAACGCGAATTTATCGGCGGGGAAGCCGGAGAGCACGAGCGCCGCAACAAACGCGCATGCGCCCGGCACGAGGGTATACGCGAGCCCCCTGCCGCGCAGAGTGCGGACGAGGATGTTGCCGGGGTCGGATATGACGGGCGTGCCCGCATCCGTTACCACCGCCACCGTTCTGCCTTCGGCCGCCAGATCGGCGAGCTTTTCCGCCGCGGAAAGCTCGTTGAATTTATGGCAGGAAACGAGCGGCTTTTTGATTTCGTAACGGTTGAGAAGTTTTAAGGAATGGCGGGTATCTTCGCAAAAAATAACGTCGGCGCTTTTCAGCGTTTCCAGCGCGCGCAGAGATATATCGCCGAGGTTCCCGATGGGGGTCGCCACAAAATAGACCATGTTCCCTCCCGCTTGCCGAACTGCCGCCCGTACAGGCGCGCGTTCGGCGCGAATCGAATAAAAATTTCCCTTTTTATAATAAATTTTCCGTGGGGAGCCCAGCGCGGCGCGCTTGCGCTTCCCCACGTCAAATTTATTATAAGCCGCCGCCGCGCGAAACGCAAGCGTATGCGACAATTTTTTTGCGCGCCTGCGGGCCGCAGCGGCCCATCCTGTTTTATTGTACCGCGGCTTTTGCGCCGATGCAAGCGTGAGCGACTGTTTTTAAAAGTTCTTCCTGTCGTTCACCGCGTCGGGCAGGATCGCCGTGCCCGGCCTGGCGCCCTTGGTTCCCTCCGCCAACAGCAGATAGGGCGGCGAATCCTTCGTGCCGCGCACGAACTGCACGCGCTTGGGTTCGACGCCGTATTCCTTCATCGTGTACAGAACTTCCGCAAGCCGATCGGCGCGGTTGCACAGGGCGAGCCTGCCGCCGAATCTGAGCTTTTGCGCGGCCGCCCGCACGACCTCGGCGAGGGTTACGGTGATCTCTTTGCGGCAGATCGCCTTTTTATAATCGCTGTTTTCGAAGCCGCCCCGCTCGTAGGGCGGGTTGCACAGGACGAGCGAGAATTTGCCGTCGTACTCTCTGCCGATATCCTGCACCCTGCAGCAGACCGCCGTGAAATTTTTAAGGCCGTTCAGCTCGATGGAACGGGCGCTCATTTCCGAAAGCTCTTCCTGCATTTCGAAGAGGGTTACGGAGGCGACGTGCGGATTGAGCGCGTAAAAATGCATGCCGACGACGCCGCTGCCGGCGCAGAAATCGGCGACGACGTCCCGCTTTTTGCCCGCCGCGAAGCGGGATAAAAGAACCGAATCGCTGGTAAAGCGGTACAGCGCGGCGTTCTGAATGATCTTGAACTTTCCTTCGAAGAGATCTTCGACGGATTCGCCTTCCCTCAAAAGCATTGGTTTTTGCCTCCCGCGCGCATTTGCATTTATCTTACCACACTTGCGGAGAAAATTCAATCGGTTTTCGATTTTGCGGCGGGGTGCGCGCGCTTTTTTTTGAGGAAAGTATTGCTTTTCAAACAAAACTGTGATACAATATTTGCGCGTCATAACTGAATCGCAACAATTCCGCGGGTTACATCGGCATGGATGTATCCTTTGTTTTCCCATGGAATTGTTACATATTCGGGAAGTTATGACGCAACGAACGAGGGATACGGTCTTTGCGGGCGCCCCTCTTTCGGGGCGCTCTTTTTTCGGCGCCGGGGAGCAGTGCGCGTTCTCCTCAAACAAATGAGATACGGCAAGGCGGGCATAGGGGCTCGCCTGCCTTTTTTTGCGGCATTGAAAAACGCCGCCGATTGACAAACCGCGCGAACGGTTGTACAATAGAAGAAAAAGGAGAAAAGGCGATGGAAGTTTTCGAAGCGATCCGCTCGCGGCGGAGCATACGCAAGTACAAGCAGGGAGCGGACATTCCGCGCAGGGGCGTGGAAACGCTGCTGGAAGCGGCGATGATGGCGCCGAGCGCCGTGAACAGCCGGCCCTGGGAATTTTACGCGACGGACAGGGAAGAGATCAAACGGGCGCTGATGCAGGCGCACCCCGCCTGTAAAATGCTGGAAACGGCGAGCTGGGCGATCGTCGTTTGCGGCAGGCCCGACCTGCAGCCCCGCCACGGCTTTTGGCCGCAGGACTGCGGCGCGGCGATCGAGAACATGCTGCTCGCCGCGCGCGCAATGGGGTACGGGACCTGCTGGTGCGGCTGTTACCCCAGCGAGCCGCGCACGGAAAACGTAAAGGCCGTGTTGGGATGCGCGTCCGTGCCCGTGGCGATCGTCGCCCTCGGGGTGCCGGACGAATGCCCCGACGCGCGGGGCTTTTACGACCCTGAACGGGTCCGGTTTATCTGACGGGCGGACAAATACGGCGATGAACACAGACGGCGTGCCGAACGGCACGCCCGCGCCCTTTTTGACGAGATCTTCCGATACAAACTCACCGCAAAAATTTAAAAGCGTTTTTGCGGTAATCGAGGACGCCCTCCCTCTTCATCTGCGAAAGAAGGGCGGAAAGCGCGCTGCGGTCGCACCCCAAATAATCGGCCATCCCCTGCCGATCGAAGGGAACGGAAAAAACCGAGCGGCCGCGCCCTTCCGAACGCAGATAGGAAAGCACCTTTTCGCGCAGGGTGTGTTTGGAAAGGTGCTCGACGCGCTCGGTCAGAAAGATGTTTTTGCGCGCGAACAGCGCGAGAGCCGCCGCGGCGAAACGGGCGTTTTGCAGGACGACGCCCGCTTTCAGCCAGACCACGCGCGTATTTTCTGCCGCGACCGCGCCGACCGTGAGAGGTTCGCCCGAAAAGGCGAACGCTTCGGCGAACATCTCTCCCCTGCCGATGCGCGCCACGGTTACGGGGTTCCCCGCGGCGTCCTGTTTTACGATGTGCGCGGCGCCGAACAGCACGGCGCCGATATCCGGGCAGCGGCCGCCCGCCGAAAGTATCCTTTCGCCGCGGACGTATTCCCTCTCGCGCGGGGAAAGGGCCGCAAGTTCCTGCATGGTTGCGCCGCCGAACAGCGGAAGCTGCGCGAGCGCCTGCAAATTTTTCATGAATTTCTCCGTTCCGTTGTAATTACAACGGATTTTTTGCCGTCATTATACTATAATCCTGCCGTAAAAAGCAAGAAACGGAGGCTTAAGATGAAAAGAAAAATCATAAAAATAGACGAAGAGAAGTGCAACGGCTGCGGACTGTGCGCGGCGGCGTGCCACGAAGGCGCAATCGGCATGGAGAACGGGAAGGCGAAACTTTTGCGCGAGGACTACTGCGACGGGCTGGGAGACTGCCTGCCCGCCTGCCCGACGGGAGCGATATCGTTCGAGGAGCGCGAAGCGCCCGCCTACGACGAAGCCGCCGTGCGCGCGGCAAAGGCGGCAAAGGCGAAGCCTCTGCCCTGCGGCTGCCCCGGCACGCAGTCCAAACGCATTGAACGGGCACAGACCGTGCGCGCGGACGCGGCGGAAGCGGAAAGCGAACTTTCGCAATGGCCGGTGCAGATCAAACTGGTGCCCGTCAAGGCGCCCTATTTCGACAAAGCCAACCTTCTCATCGCGGCGGACTGCACGGCGTACGCGTACGGAAATTTCCACGCGCGGTTTATCCGCAACCGCGTAACGTTGATCGGCTGCCCCAAACTGGACGAAGGGGACTATGCCGAAAAGCTGACCGCGATCATCCGCGAAAACGATATAAAGAGCGTTACCGCAGTGCGCATGGAAGTGCCCTGCTGCGGCGGGATCGAAAACGCGGTAAAGCGCGCATTGCAGGCGAGCGGAAAATTTTTGCCCTGGCAGGTGTATACCGTAGCCACGGACGGGAGACTTTTGGAAAATTAAAAACCGTATAAAAGCGGGGCCCCGCATTGCGGAGCCCCGTTTTTTCAAACTGCAGCAAAAGACAGCCAATAAGCACAGCCGACGATCATTATCGGCAGGAGGATCTCAACGATGATGCCGACGATAAAGCCTTTCAGGCAGGACTTTGCGCGGAGCGGATAGTTGCCGCAAAAAACGGCAAACAGAATGATGCCGACAAGCGGGATCAAAAACGAAAGCAACGCCCACCCGAAACTCGGCATGTCGTTGTATTGCCGCTCTTTTCGCGCAGGGGCGGACGGCCTGTATGCGGCCGACGATGAATACCGGCGCGCCGCGGCGGCGCGCTTTCGTTCGGCGTTGCACATATTGCAGAGAATACCCTGCGATGTGCGCACTTCGCTGCCCCGATAGACGGCGCAGCCGCAGCGCACGCAGTAGCCGACCAGTTTTTTGTTGTTCTCCTGCGGAAGGGAAAGCGCGGCTTTGTTATCCTCCTGCAGCGGGACAGGCGCGGCTATGCCGCGTTCCGCGGACGAAGCGGCAGCGGTTTCCTGCACGGATTCTTCGTCCGCGAGCAATTCGTCGACGGTGATATGATACACGGCCGCGAGCTGTTTGAGCGTTCGAAGATCGGGTTCGGCAAAATCGTTTTCCCATTTGGAGACGGCCTGCGGGCTGACGGACAGGTATTCGCCGAGCTGCGACTGCGTGAGGCCCTCCCGCTTGCGGAAATAGGCTAACCTTTTGCCCAAAGACATTTTTATATCCTCTCTTACAATATTTTCTTAAATTATAGCACAACTGCGGACAAATTCTTTCATTTTTCAATAAACCAACGGTAGAAAACGCTCTACTTTTCGTTGAGTCGCAACGCAACGAACGGTTGAGATGCGGCGCAACGGGCGGTTGAACCGAAACGCATGAAGGGGCACGCAACCGAAAATTTTGCATGCCCCTTCGCCCGTCGCTTATACGTTTTAAGGAATATTCTTTTCGCGCATCTTTTCCGGCGGGAAAAGCGCTTCGAACGCGGCGAACGTGCCCTTTTTCAGCAGGCAGCGCTCGCAGACGACTGCGTTGGAGATATCGTTGAAGACCACATAGTAGCAGTAGTCCGTCTTGATAACGCGCTTGACGCGGTCCAGCTTTTTTATTTTTTCCACCGTTTTGCCGGGAAGGTACTGCGTGAAGGTGAGTACGCCGTTCTCGACGACGACGCGGAATTTCCATACGTCTTTGAACGGCTTTTTGCTCATCGGGAGAAAGTACAGGCAGGCCGCAAGCGCAGCCAATACGAGCGTGCAGATCAAAAACACGACAAACCTTCCGCCCGTTGCGGCGGAGACGGCCGTAACGGCGCACGAGAGCAGGGCAAGCGCGCCCAGCCATAGGGCAAAATGCCTCTTTTTCAGTTTATCGGCGCGGCGTTTGGTGTAATCGGAGACTTCTCCGTAAAATTCTATCATACAGATACTTTACCATTTTGCGCCGAAAAAGTAAAGGAGTTGGGCGGCGCAAAGAAAATTTTCAGAACAGGCGGTAACCGAAGGAGCGCATGCCGCAATCGAGAAGAACGCACAGAAGGGCGCCGCCCGCCGCAGCGAGCGCGAGCACGAATGCGCAGAGGACCGCCGCCTCGCACGCGACCATGCGCGCGACGTCTTTGCCCGTCATGCCCGCGAGGCGGAAACTGTTCATCTCTTTCCGGCGGCGGGCGTAGCTGACCCCGACGAGGTTGAAAGCGCCGAGCGCCGTGATCGCGACGGTGCCGAAGGTGAACAGACCCATGACGCGCAGGAAAAGTTCGGCAAAGAGGTATTGGGAACGCAGGAGAGACAAACCGCTCTGTACGAGCGCGCCGGAAAGCGCGACCTGCTCGGTGATCGCGGCGAGGTATTCCTCCCCCGCATCCGGCTCGGCGCGCACGAGCAGGATATTTTCGGCAAGCCCGAAATGTTCGGCGTTGATGAAAGCTATATAGTCGAGCCCGCCGCTGTAACCGGACAGGACGAACTCACAGCGCACGCCCGCGATTTCCAGCGGAACGGGATCGCCCAACGCGAAACCGTACAGAGCCGCCACTTCCCGCGGGAGGACGATGCCGTCGCCTTCGGGACGGGGAGGCGCTTCGGAGACAAAAGACACGTCTTGCAGGGAGAGCGCGAGCATGCTCTTCCCGTCCGAAAACATCGCCTGCCCCAGGTACGCTTCCGCGCACGCCTGCGTGCCCTGTTCCGCCGCGATACGCGCGGCGGCGGATTCGTCCGCCTGCATCACCACATAGTCGCAGCGGAAAAAATTCAGGGACAGATCGATCTGCTTCTGACTGTAGCCGAAACAGGCCAGGAGCACGGCCACAACCGAAAGCAGAATGCTCAAAATGCGGCAGACGTTGAGAAGTTCCGGGACGCGGGAGACGTTTTTCGCCGCGTACGAGAAGAGCACGCCGCCGCGCGAGCCGCCGCGTTCGCCGAGCCTTGAAAGGAGGCGGGCGCATTTACCGACGAGGAGGGGCACGCCGAACAAGAGCAGGCTTAAAAACGCGACGAGGCCCAAAATCGAGGCGCAATACCGCAGGCGGACGGGCAGCGCGAACGCGCAGACGGCCGCGGCGGCGAGCGCTGCGGCTGCCGCCGCGGTTATAAGCGGGCGACGATCCGCACGCTCGGGGCGGAGTTTGCGCGCCGACGCCAGACGATAGGAGAGAACGGCGGCCGCGCCCGTCGCCAGTTCCGCCGCCGCGCAGATGAGCGCGCCCTTCCACGTGAGGCGGGGCGCCGCATAGGTAAAGACCCAGCCGCCGACGGCGCGGAGAACGGCGGACGATACCGCGAACCCGAGCAGAGTGCCGCATACGACGTATACCGCCGTTTCTATGCAGAAGGAAGCAAAGAGTTTGCCCGGCGGCGTGCCCGCCAGGGCGAAAGAGCGCGTTTCGGCCGCGCGGCGGGAAGCGATGATGTTGAGGGAAAAGAAGACCAGCACGCATGCGATGACGGACGCGAAGACCAATACTGCCGTCAGGAAGATATCCATGAGCATATCGTTGAAACGTTCGCGCGTTTCCGATACGGCGCAGAATTCGACCGCGTATCCCTGCAAAGACGGGAGAGCGCGGAGTTCTTCGACGGCGGCGGCGACATCTTCCCCTTCGCTCAGGCGGAGAAAGAGGCTGTTGTAGGGAAGATTCTGCGCGTCGAAGGCGGCAAAGGCGGGCGAGACGGACGCGAGCGCGCCCAACGCGCCCTCGGCGTGCACCAGAACGTCGAACTTTCCGCAGAGCGGATAGCGGTTGACGCCGCGGACGACGTATTCCTTTTCGACGCCGAGGAGGCGCAGCGAAAACGTACTGCCGAGCGAAAGCCCGCGCGAGGACGCGAAATCTTCGCTGACGAACGCCGCGGACTGTAGGGTAACGCTGTCGACCTGCGCGTACTGCGTGAAATAAAAGTCGAATATGCCCCCGACCGTATAGAGGTCGGCCGCCGCGCCGAGCACGGCGCCCTCTTCGTCGTACGACGGCAGGACGAAATACCCGCCGACGGCGGCAAAGCGGGCGGCGGTTTGGCCGAGCGCCGATTCGGTGAGAAATCTGGTTTCGCCTTCCCCTGCCGTTACGGCGATATCCGCGCTGCCGTAACTGCCGCGGTCGTAAAAGGCGCGCTCTTCGCGCACCGAATAGAACATTTCGAACACAAAGGAAAAGATGACGGCGGAAAGGAGCACGGTAAGGAGAAGGACGAGCGACTGCGCGGGCGAGCGCCGCACGCTGTTTTTGATGTGGCGGAACAGCAGTTTCACGGCCGGATCTCCCCGTCGCGAATGCGAAGAATGCGGCTGCCGTAGGCGGCCGCTTCGAGACTGTGCGTGATCTGCACGACGGTTACCCCCTCCGCGCGGTTGACGCGGGACAGGAGTTCGAGCACGTTTTGGGAATTCTCGCTGTCTAAACTGCCGGTCGGCTCGTCGAGAAAGAGCACGGGAGGACGGTAGGCGAGGGCGCGCGCCAACGCGACGCGCTGCTGCTGCCCGCCCGAAAGTTCGCCCGGGTATTTTTTGAGGGATGAGGAAACGCGGAGGAGTTCGGCCGTCTCTTCCACGCGGCGGCGCACTTCGGCGCGCGGCATCTTTTCCAACAGAAGGGGCAGGCGGATGTTGTCTTCGGCGGTGAGGGTAGAGATCAGGCGGAAATTTTGGTAAACGACGCCGATCTTCGTGCGCCTGAATTTTGCGAGCGCTTCGGAGGAAAGAGAGCCGATATCCTCCCCCGCCACGCGCACCTGCCCTGCATCGGGACGGCGCACGCCCGCGAGGATCTCCAAAAGCGTGCTCTTGCCGCTGCCGCTTTCGCCCATGACCGAGAGAAATTCGCCCGCGGCGACATGCAGGCTGACCCCGCGCAGACAGGGTTCGCCGTTGTAACTTTTAACGATGTTTTCCGCTTCAATCATAATCCGAATATCAAAAATGCCAGCTGCGGCGACTTTGCGTTGCAATACGCCTGCAACGCGGGGAGGAATTCTTGCTTCGAGGCCGCGCGGACCTGCTGCAGCGTGCCCGTCTGCATGCGGGACGCATAGGCTTGGTAATCGGCCGAAAGACCGCGCGCGGCAAAATACGCCGCGTACGTATCGCCGGAAACCGAAACGCCGAGAAAGTCATCGAGCGCCGACCACTGCGCGCCCGACCACGCGCCGAAAAGCTCGTACAGGACGCCGCCCGCATCCCCCTGCCGCACATGGGCGGCACAGGCGGACGACGCGCTTTGCAGGGCGCCGGCAAACGCCTGCGCGAGCGGCTGCAGGCACGGCGCGAAGTTTTGCAGTTCGCCGCTCTTTTGCAGGGCCGCCGCAAAGGAATTTTCAAAGAGCGCAGCATACGTCTCCGAAAGGACTTGCCACCCCGAAGCCGACAGCTCCGCGCGGGAGAGGAGGTCTCCTTCGGCGCGCAGGAACAGGGCGATCTCGCCGTCGGAAAGCGCGGACGCCGACGCGGCGGCGCCGACGCCGGCGGCGCTGAACGCCATGCGGACGATGCAGGAAAAATTATCTTCCCCTACCTCTTCGGCAAGGGACGCCCGCCGCGCGCGCCAATCTTCGGCGTAACCGAGATAATAGGAAAGGCCGGTATCGGCATACCGCTCCTCGTATTTCTGCGCGCTGTATTCGCAGAGAGACAGGGCGACGTCGTAGGTAAGGCGGCCGCTCACGTCGGCGCCGAACAGGCCGCAGAGGGAGCCGAAAAGCTCCGCAAGCGCGGAAAACGTCCGCTCGGTAAAGCCTTCCGAGACGAGAGCCGTAAAGAGAGCCCCCTGCCCGGCGACGATATCCGCCGCCGCCAGATAGTCGCGTTCGGGCACGCCGCGCGCCTCGCAGGAGGAGGCGAACGATAAAACCGCCGCGCGGATGCGCGCCCTGTGCGCGGCGGAGAGCACGCTCCCGTATTGGTTGGAAACGACCCGTTCGACCGCCGTGCAGATGACGGAGACGCCCAATTCCTTTTGCTCTTCCGCATAGGCGGCGGGCTGTGCGTCCGAAATTTGTATCTGCGTGCGCTCGACGCCGCCCGACGCGCAACCCGCGCCGAAAAACAAGGCCGCCGAACAGAGAAGGGCGAGCGCGGAAAGCGCGGCGCGGCGCAGGGCGGTATGAAGTTTATTTTTCATTTTTTTCTCCCCCGCCGAACCGCGGCGCTTTGCGGGGCTTGCCCCCGCGCATACAAAAAACAGGCGGAACGCCTGTTTTTTGTCGATTATCAGCAATGCGCTTTCCGCTTAAGCGGAGGCGCCCCACTGTTCAAAATCGGTAATCGTGATGCTGCATACGTATTCGCTGTTCAAAGGAACAAAGGAAACGCGCAGATCGTACCCGCTCAGGTCGGCGCTATCATACCCCATTCCCGCAAGCGTTTCCATCAACATCGCATAATCGATGCTGACGGTACCCGTCCAATAGCCGTAATCGTCGCCGGTGGGCTGATCCAAGACGGCGTCGGACGAAATGTCAATGTAGATGTCGCCGTCCGTATTTTCGTACGAGCCTTCGGGCGTCAGGTAGAGCATCACGTTGAACGAAGCCCGATACTGATCGAGATATCCGACCGTGAAGCCGTAGCCGCAGCCGTATATCGCGTCTTTGGTAAGGTCTTCCAGCACGATCGAGGCGTTCGCCCCGTCAAATTCGAGCCCGCAGTCGTTGCAGACGTACCTGCCGGTACTTTCATCATAAACCGTGTCGCGGTGCATGTGCGGTTCGATCGTCCTTTCCTCGCAGACGTAGTTGCAGGCACGGCAATACCCCTCGCTTCTGCCGAATTGGGTACAGGTAGGCTCCTGTACGGGTTTCTCTTCTATAAAGCGATATTCGGTATGCTTCTCCTGCTGACCCCGGTACTCCTCGGGATTCTTGCCTTCGGTATAATACACGTCGCACCAGCAGCTGTCGGGCGAAACATATTCATATTTGTAGCTGTAGGAATTGATACTCTCTCCGTCTTTATCCTTCTCGGTCCTGCTGCGGTACGTCATGCGGCCGGATTCATCGAAGCGCTCGACGCTCTTGTACTCGTAATTGCAGTTCCGGCAGTTTTCCGTTGTGCGGACTTCTTCGCAGATGCCGTTGTTATCCGCATCGACTTCTACAAAATTGTAATCGATATCGTGGGATTCCCAAGTATTCTTAATATCGATCTCTTTGCCCGCGATTTCGCCGGAGGCATCGTAGAAGCGGAAAACCGAGCGTTCGCTTCGGGCGCATTCGCCCGCGACGGGCTGTTCATCATATTCATCGACGACCATATAATGATCGCAACCGGACACCGCGCATTCGTAGGTGTATCTCCAGCCGATGATGATGCCCTCTTCCTCCGAGCCGCTGTAAATGGGCTCTTCATCCGACCAGTTCCCGCTGTGCGGCCCTTGATAATCGAACCAGCAGCCCTGCCGTTCGGCGCCGTCGGGAGACTCGAAACTCACGGACTGCGCGTATTTGCAGGCGCAGGAATAGACGTATATCTGCGTATCGCCGCCCTCGTGCGGGGAAGGCACGGTTACGATCTTTTCCAATCCCTCCCGGTGGCTCGTTGTTTTATAGGCAAAGCGCTTGTAATCGCAGCCATCGACAATGCACTTTTCGTATACATTGACGCCGTCTTCACAGGTTTCGGATCCGGCGGGCAGTTCGACGTACTGTACGAAACGATGGCTCTTATAGTGCCCTTCCGCATACTCGGCGCCGCAGACGGAGCATTTATAATAATCGTACCAATATTCGCCGCAGTCGACGTCCTCTTCCGATTCGACGGGTTTGGTTACGTCTATGACGAACTTGTGGAAGGAGCGGGAGGAGAATACGCCCGTCGCTTCGTTGTAATAGATGCCGATGCTCGAAATATAGCCCATCGGATAGTCTTTCGCGGAGACGGTAAAGGTGTAATAGCCGCTGTTCGAGCAATCCTGATAATAGGAAATATTGGGCATGGACGCCAGCGGGATCAGCACGTAATCGACGCCTTCGACGGGACCGTCCGCCAACAAGCCTGCGCCGAAGCCTTCGGGATCGGCCGGCTCGGGATCGTCGGGTCCATAGGTATCGTCGGGCATGTCGGGTTCATGGGGATCGTCGGGCATGTCGGGTTCATAGGGATCGTCGGGCAAAGGATCGTTCGGCTGACCGCCGCCGTAAGAAGGTGCGGGCGGAGCCACGAAATACACCTCGCCGTCCCTGAGCAGGAAGACGCTGCTTTCAAAGCCGAACATCCCTTCGGATTCTTCGCACTTCGTGCGGATGCCGTTTACGAATTTTGCCCAAGCGTTTTCGACCGAGCGCTTGACGTCGCTCGTTTCGATATCGGCGCTTTCGCCGACGAGGAGGCCGATCGAGCCGTCGATTTTGACGACGTTGCTGAATTCGGTAACCGTTCCGCTGCCTGCCGAGCCGCCGATCGGATCGCCGCTTGCTGCGCCGTACGCGTATGTATATTCGAATCCTTCGATCTTTAATTCGATATCTTCGACCGCGCCGGACACGTCCGTCGCAATCGTTACGGTGAGGAAATCGCCATCCAGAACTTCGGCGAGCATTGCATACAGCTGCGGAGCCGTTTCTCCGCCGAAGATCGTTTCATAGACGGAAACGTCCGATTTGAGCTTTTGCACGATCCCGTCGAGCTGTGCTTGGAATTGACCCGGCTCTAAGCCCGACTGCGCTTCGAAAAATTCCGCGAAAGTCATTTCGACGAATTCGGGAGTATCGAGGAAGGACTGCACGTCAAACGCTTCGCCCGTGATGCATTCGATGACCGCATCGACCGCGGAGAAGAGGTCTTGCGCGGAAACGCCGTAATCTTCGGCATAGCCGAGAAGGGTATCCGCCGCGTTTCGCACCGTCTGCTCCGTCAAAAGGTCGAAGACAAAATCTTCGATCTTATCGAAGACGCCGCCGCCGAAGAGATCGTCGACAAGCGCGGCAACGCCGAGGGAATTCAGCTTTTCGTTGAGTTCTTTCAGCTGAGACAGGTCGGCGGTAAATGCGTAGCCGCTTTCCGTCTGATCGACCGCAAAGCAGGCGGCGAACAGTTTTGCCGCGAGTTCGGCGACGAGCGAGCTGTTTTCGGACGAGAATTCTTCCAGCAGGGGCAGGACGTTTTCGGACAGGACGCCGAGAAGCGCGCTGAACTGCGAAGAACTGCCGCCCGTCATATTCTGCAACAGCTGTGCGGGGAGTTCTTCGTACGACATGCGCATATACTGCATGCCGTACATGCCGCCCGCATCCGCTTCCAAATAGAGATATTCGCCGTCTCCGTAGCCGCGGACAGAGACGATCTGCGCCGCGTTATCGCCGTTTGTGAAGGTGCCTTCGCCCGCCAGCGAGATGATCGTTTTGCCCTTTTCTTCGCTGAAATAAATGCGTCCGCGTTCGACGGAAAGCGTGCCTGCGTCGTAGGTCGTCGTTTCGCCGCCGACGGTCCGCTCTTCACTGACCGCAAACGTGAAATTTTCGACGGTGAGCGCATATTTCCCGCCCTGCAGGCTTTCGCGCATGGAGCCGAACAGCGCCTCCATCTGCGGATTCACATCGCCGCAGCGGTCGCATACGGCAAAATTATTCTGATAGACATGGCCGAGCGCGGAGGTGTAATCATCTATCTTTTCGCCGCCGCACTTGGAGCATTTGTAGACGGTGTATCCGCCTTCCGTACAAGTAGCGGCCACCGTGTTCTGCACTGCATAGGCATGGTTGCAGCCCTGCCCGCAGACGGTGCAGACGTCGTCTGCCATGTTGTGCGCGCCCGTTGCGGGGAGCCCCTTTTCGCCGCAGACGGTGCAGACCTGCCCTTCGCCGCAGGTGGGCGCGGCGATATTCCAAATATGGCCCGTTGCCGGCTTGTAATCGGCAACATAGCTGTCCTGGCAGCGGGTGCAGGTATACGTCGTATAGCCCTGCGCCACGCAGGTGGGCGCCGTTACCGTCTTTTTATAGAGGTGGGAAAGCGCGGGAAGATCTTCGCGATAGGTCTCGCTGCAGGTTTCGCACTTGTAATCGACATAGCCGGACTCGGTGCAGGTCGCTTCTTTGCGATCCTGCTCGGCCCATGTGTGGTTGAGTTTGGGAAGCGTTACGGTGTGCGTCTGATCGCAGCGCGAACAGGTATAGCTGACCGAGCCGTCTTTTTCGCAGGTGGGCTGCGTGGAGCCGGCATCCAATTCGAAGTCGTGGCCCAATGCGGGCGTTACGTCGTTCTGCAGGATCTTGCCGCAGCGCGCGCATACGTCGATGGTGTAGCCCGCTGTAACGCAGGTGGCTTCCGCCTCGGCAACGCTGTGGCTGTGGCCGTATTTCGCGCAGATCTGCTCTGTGGTATATTTCCCGACCGTGTAATAGGAGAAGTGTTCGGTCGTGAACGTTACGAAGCCGCCGTCATAAACCGCGTTTTCGATGAGCTCGACTTCGCCGCTGCCGTTTATGTACCAGATGGTGATCTCGCTTTCGTCTTCGCCGTCTTTCAGTTCATACGGGATACGGACGGTAACCGAGCCGCCGAACTGCGTGATGGATTCCTGCCCGCTGAGCGAAATATCGTAGACGGCCGAATCGCCGATCTGTTCTTTCAGCTCGTCGCTGATGTCCAGGTCGGCCGCGGCCTTGCTTTCGGCGGAGAGATTCAGAGACTCGCCGTCGGGAAGCTGTGCGACACTGTCTTTATCCATGGTAACGGTGATGTCGTTGACGCTGACCGAAGAGTTCGCCAGCCGGTCTTTATCGACCGTCGCCGTCGTTCCGGTATAGACGACCTTGGTGGCGGAACAGTCCGGGCAGGTATAGAGTACGGAACCGTCGCCCTGCTCTTCGCCCGCATCCCAGTTATGGTCTTTGGTGTACGTTACGGCCGGGGAGTCCGCCTGTTTTTCGCCGCAGACGGAGCACTTCATCTCTTTGGTGCCCGGCTGCGTACAGGTGGCCTCTTTCGTAACGGTGAGTTTATAGTCGTGGATGACTTTCGTACAGGACTCGGATACATCCTGCATGCAGCGGTTGCAATAGGCCGAGTGCGCGCCTTCGTAGGTGCAGGTATCCCCTATCTGCGTCCAATCGCTGCCGTCCGTCCAGGTGCTGCCCGTAAAGTCGTGGCCGAGCTTATAACTCGTTTCGGTATACGTTTTGCCGCAGGAAAGGCACTCGTACGTCTTGACGCCGTCTGCCGTACAGGTGGCAGTATCGGAAACGAGCGTATATTCGTGCGCCGCCGTGGCGGGCTGAACCGCATCGCAGCCGGCGTTCGTGCAGTACCTGTCTTCACAGGCGGCGCCGTCGCTCCATGCGTGGCCGCTCGCCGCGATCTGCACGGAATAACTGTCGTGGCAGAGGGTGCATTCGTACACCGTTTTCCCGCCGGAAAGGCAGGTTGCCGCCACCGATTCTTCTTCGTTGACCACATAATTGTGCGTGAGCTGCGGTTCCGTCTGCGAATAGGACGCGTCGCAGCGGGAACATTTGTACGTAACCGTACCCGACGCGGAGCAGGTAGCGCGGACGGAATCGCCGCTTACCTTGTAATCGTGCCCCAGAGCGGCCGCTTCTTCCGTTTTGAAAACCGTGCCGCAGTCGGAACAGGTGTACGTCGTTTCGCCCGCCTCTTCGCAGGTGGCCGTCGTCGCCGTGGTATAGTGTTCGTGCTTGCACTCTTCCGTGCCGCCGCTGCACGCGCCAAAGGCGAGCAGCGCCGCGCACAGGCCGAGGACCGCAAAGAGCAGAACGAACACTTTGCCGATACTTCTCTGCTTCATACTATCTCCTCACTTTTACTTTTTTTCCATAAAACGAACTTTCTTTTAGCGCGCTAAAAGAAAAAGGGATCCATTTTTTTCGAACGGGCGGCCGTTCCGGCAAAGACGCCGAAAAATCGCCCTTCGACATACTATATAATTACAGGTGTATTATAACACTGTGATAAAAATATGTCAAGAATATGCCGGTATTTGTTTTTATATGCGAAGCGGGAGAGAGGCATGCCTCTCTCCCGCATTTTTCCGCGTTTTCGGCGCAACGTTGCATTCTATGCCGAACAGAATTTTTTTGCGACGGCGGAAAATTTATTTATTTTTTGATTTTTTGCGGCGCATGCATACGGCCGCGGCCCCTGCAGCCACCGCCGCCGCGCCGACGCTGCCCGCGCCCAGCGCGGAATTGCAGCCGCCCGAAGGCTCTTCTTCCGAAGGATCGGAAGGCGAAGGATCCTGCGGGTCGGAAGGCGAAGGGTCGGGTTCATCCGTGCCCGGATCGGAAACGGGTTCGAGCGCGGCGATCGCGCCGTTGAGTTCTTCCAAAGCCGCATTGATCTCGGTAAGGGTGGCATCGGCATCCGCCGCGGTCTGTCTGGCCGCCGCGAGAGCGCTTTCGAACGCTTCGAACGACGCGGCGGTGTAGTCGGCTTTATCGTAAGCGCCCGCTTCCGCAATGCGGTCGTTCAGAGCAACGACGGGGTCGAACGCGACGATCGCGTCGTATAAGTTCCAATACACGGTATTCAGCGTGTCGGGCGGGGCCTCTTGCTCAAAGGCGCCGTAGGCCACGGCCAAAGCGTCTTCAAACTGCGATACGAGGGACGCGGGGCCGGTAAGAGCGATGCCGCCGGCATAGCCGACCAGCCTGCCGAGCTGCTCGAGATCGGGAAGCGGACGTTCGCCGTATGCGCGGATCTCGTAAATTTCGAGCACCGCGTCCGCCGAAATGCCGCTGATGCGGATGTAACGCGCATTCGCCCCGCCGAAAGAGACCACGGAGCCGATATCGCCCACCAGCGACGTGTACGTGCCGACGCGTTCCCACGACGTGCCGTTGACGCTGTAATGAACTTCGTACTCCTGCGGTTCGCCGCCGAAGACGACGGTAATGTTGGAGATCTGGAATTCGCCGATCAGATCCACTTCGATCTGCGGCGCTTTGGTGCCGCCGCGGACGGTAAAGCCGGTGGACGCGTCTCCGTCGACGGCGTCTTTCGCCGTGCCGGAAGCCGTTCCCGCATACCCCGCTTCGCGGCCGAGAGCGAGGTTGCCCGCGTTTACGTCGACCGTGTCGGTCAGAAGGCAATTTTCAAGAACGAGCTGCGCCGCCTCATAGACCTCTTCGGGGGAATCTTTCGCTTCGCGCAGATAATCCTGCTCGGAGAGGTTCCACTGCCAATACACGTCGAAGTATTCGTTGAGGCTCTTTTCGTCGATGGCGTTGCCGCTGCGGACATAATCCTCCACTTCGGCGAGGTAATCTTCCCAAACGGATGCGTACAGATCGAGGAACATCCCTTCGTAATTGCGCCAGCCGTAGTCTTTCAGGCTGCGGTTGGAACTGCGCGAACCCCAGGAGGTGATCAGCGCTTTTGCCTGCATTTCGAACACATCCGCCGAGAAATCGTCGTACGCGGCGGCCATATCCGTCGCCTTGCCGATCCATTCGCCCGCAAGCTGGTTCTGCTGGGTGGCCTGCACGGCGTTGAGGACTCGCAGCGAGTTGAGGAATTTTTCCTTCGCTTCGAGGAAGGAATCCAGGTCGCGGCTGTTTTTTGCGGCGAGGATGTCGTTATACGTGAGCGTGGAATAGTTGCTGACGACCTGCCGCATGATCTCGGAGAGGTCGTAGAGGTAGCATTCGGAATTTTTGAAGGTATCGAAATCTTCCAACAGCAGAAGCAGGGCGCGTTCGAGATTCTGCGCGCCGTACGGAATGCTCTGCGTGCCGTACCCCTGCGGGCCCTTGTTTTTCATTCCGTACACTTCGCTGGTGAAACGGACGCCGTAATTATAGTTCGCGTTCAGCATGACGTCCCACGCGGCGCGGACATTGGCGCCGGTGCCGCCGTACCTGCGCTCGACATATCCGTACATCCAGTCGGAAAGATCGAACGAATCGTCCGCCCAGACGAGATCGAACAGCAGGTCGTACACGACGGGGTTATCGTACATCGCCTCGGAAATCATGCCGATGCCGACCATGTGCGTATAGTTCTTTTTGGCGTTCATGATGTCGTTGACCATCGTCTGCAGTTCGCCGTGCATGGACGGGTTGCCGCCGAAGTTTGCCAACAGCCCCCAGACCCAGTTGGTGCCGTTGAATTCTTTGCCCGACAGATGGGTGGAACCATACGAGGTGCCGTCGTATTTTGTGCCCGTGGAGATGGGATATTTGATCAGGTCGACGACGATCACGTTCGTGTTGCGATAGCCGCCCATGCCTTCCAGAAGGCCGCTCGTGGGATTGCTCTGCCAGCCCTGCACCACCCAGGTCGCCTCGTCGTCGTAGCCGAGGAGGGATTCCAGCACGTTTTCCGCGATGGTGGAATCGCTGAGACCGGAGGGGCGCTTGCCCCCTTCATGGAAAGGATCGGCCGCATAATAATGGTTGTTTTTGCCGTATACGTATTCCTGGCATTCGTAGAATTTCGCCGCAAGTTCGTCGTACAGCGCCGAATCGGTAGCGATCATGCTCGGGCGGGACACGCCGTTCCAAGTGCCCTGATCGACGAGCGTCGCTTCCGGGTAAAACTCTTTGAAATTGGTGGGGACCATTCCCGCATACCCCTGCAGGATCGTCTGCATGCCCAGCGAGTTTTTCCAGCGCTGGGCGGAGCGGGCGAGCTCGACGCGGTCGACGACGTATTGGTCGGACACGGGGCCGCCGAACGTCTCCATATTGCTCATGAACTGCCACGCCGAATAGGCGGGGCCGCAGATCCAGTCTTTCGCGTCGTCGAAGGAATAGCCGTAATTCATGAGGAAGAGGATCCACGTCGCTTCCTGCCCGGCAAGGTCGAGCACGACGTTTACGCCGTTCAGGGCGAGCCAGTCGTTTTCGCGCTGCCAGTCCTCTTCGTCGAAGAAGGCGAACGTATAGCTGAGCGTGCAATAGTTGTAGGCGTAACGGACCGAAAATTCCGTCTCTTTGCGGATCTTGTTTCCGACGGGAACGAGCTGCGCGGGCATTTTTACCTGCATCGTCTGTTCGGAAATGTGCACGTTCAGATAATTTTTGTAGTAATAATTGAGCCCGGTCGTGAGCGAGAGGCCCTCGTTGCCGCTGATATGAATCTTTCCGCCCTTATCTTCGATGGTGAAGAAATCGACGGCGCTGCCGCGGTCGGTCAGTTCAAAGGAGAACCAGCTGCGGTATTGGCTGCCGACCGTGCGGTCGATGATGCCGTACACGTTTTTGATGGTTTCGGCATCGGTGATGGGTTCGGCATACTCGGTTTCGGAATAGGCCTCGATTCCCAGGATCTCCTGCAGGGAGCCCTGCCGCAGGGCACCGCTGTTGCCGCCGACGAATGTACCGTACGCTTTTACCTCCGCCAAATACGCGGCGTCGTCGTTCTGCGTATATTCCATATACACGCGCACGATGCGGGCGCGGACGGGGGAAGCGAACTGTACCTCGCTCGTGCCGCTCGCCCATTCTCGGATGCGGGCGACCCTGTCGAAAGTAGCGCCGTCGGTGCTGACATACAGGGAGTACTGCACCTTTTTGTTGTTGGGAATGACGACGGAAATTTTGCCGACGTCGTAGCTGTCGCCCAGATCGACGTCGACGTACGAGGGGTAAAAGATGCCGTTCCAATAGGTGGAATCGTCTCCGTCGGTTACCCGTTCCGCAGAGCCCTTGTTGAGGTTGGAACGGGCGGTTTTGCCGTAGGCGATATTTTCGTTTTCGCGCGTTACAAGCGATTCGTATGCGTTATAAAGCGTTCGGAACGCGCCGATCACCGCGGAACTTTCGGGCGCGGGCTGCGCCGCGACCGCCTTCGCCGCGGCGAGCGCTTCTTCCAGCGCAGCAAACGACTGCGCCGTATACAGCGATTCGTCCGCCGCTTCCGCCTGCGCGATCATCGCGTTGAGGTCGGAAATACCGACGTTTTCTTTGACACCGATAATGCGGGCGCGCTTGGCCGCGTCCGACGTCTCTTTCGCGTGGATGAGTATGGAGGTTTCGAGATCGTTTTTCGCGTATGCGAAGACGGTGATCTGCTCTTCTCCCTGCGCGGCGAGCGCCTTTACCGTATCGGTGATATCCAACCGGATCGTCTTTTCTTCGTCCGTTTTCGTTTCGTATTCGTAGCCCTTTTCCACGGAAAACACCGCCAGTTGATTTTGGGAATCCCTCGCCACCGAGGAGGGTTTATTGTTCCAGGTTACCGCGCTTTCCGTCCAGGAATCATCGGTCGTATAGCAGAAGACGTAATCCTGATCTCCCCTGTTATAGTCCGCGTTCTTGAATATGGAAAACTGCAGGTAGAAAGTATCGGCGCCGAGGCTTTCGATCTCCGCCTGCGCGGGGAGATCGAACTTCATGAGAGCCATGATCTCGTTGCCCGTTTTGTACTTTACGTTGATGACGCGAAAACCCTTGCCGACGTACTGCGAGCCGTGCGCCTTCCCGATCTCTTCGGAGCTGTAATTTTTGTTCGCGTTCGACCCGGCGCGGATATACGCGTCTTCCGAAACGACGCTTTCGTACACCTTTACGGGGTCATAGCCCACTTCTGCGGAGACTTTTTTGCCGAACAGCGCGAAGAGCGCCGCACCGACGAACGCACAAAATGCCAATGCCAGCGCGGGTATGGCTATGCGCCGTACAGTTTTTGTTCTCATCTCGTATCCTCCCTTCCTTTTTATTCGGTTTTGTTTTTATTCGATGCCGCGCGCGGATAACATTTCGCGCGGAGATTTCCCGTATCGGCGGCGAAACGCCCGGTAAAACGTGTTCATGCTGTCGAATCCGCAGTCCATCGCCACCTGCAGGACCGTCTTTTCGCAATCGGGTTCCGCCATCTGCTTCCAGGCCGCGGCGGCGCGGAGATCGTTGAGGTAAGAGCGAAAGTCCGTCCCCATCACCTTGCCGAACAGCTGCGAACAATATGCCCTGTTGTAACCCATATGGTCGGCCAGATTGCCCAGCGTTATGTTCCTTACGTAATTTTCATTGAGAAATTCCAGCATGCGGTAGGCGCGGTCGCGCTCGGCCGTTTTTTTGGCGGGTACGGGCGGATAGATATCGGCAAGTTCGGCCAGCAACAAATCGGCATACCCGGCGTTGCGGAGATAATTTTCGTACTCGTAACGGGAGTGCCACTCTTCGAGGATGCGGCGGACGCGCAAATTTTCCGCCTCCCGTTCCATGCGGTTGGGAAACGCCTTGTTCCCGAACGCGGCACGGTAATCGGCGAGGTATTCCTGCCCCAAAAGCACGACATACAGCCGATTGTCGTAACGGTAATTATAATAGTGGATATCGTAAGGGTTGAAAAAAAAGATCTTGTCCCGCGTAAGTTCGACCGCGCGGCCGTTTACGTAGCCGACATGCCGACCTTCAAGCACGTAGACAAGTTCGACGCTGGTATGGAAATGCCCGTAACTCTGCCTGCCGGAAAGCGCTTTGTTGCATTCGAACATGAATCGGGTATAGTTTTTGATATCGGCTTCCTTTTCGTAATAGGATATTTTGCCCATCGCTCGTTCCCCCTGCGGCGGTTCCGCCGAGAACAGTATACCACGTTTTGCGCGCTTTTGCGACAATTTTTAAAAAATAATCTCTTTTTATTATAAATCCGAAGGCCCGTGCTTTCGCCCCACGCCGTTGGAAAAGTATGTCAAAAATTTATATTTTTATAAAAGAAAAAGGCCGCCCGACGAAGGACCGCCTTTGAACGCCGCGCGCGGCGCATTATAAAATTCCCAGCGCGGACTGCACGCCGAGGCTGACGCCGGCAATGCATACCCAGCAGACAAAACCGAGGAGGATGGGCTTGCCGCCGCTTTTGACGAGCTTGATCACGTTTGTGTTCAGGCCGATGGCCGCCATGGCGACGGCGATCATGAATTTGCCCGCTTCCGACAGGAAAGAGGAGACGCCCGAGGGCACGCCCATCGCGGGAAACGCCCACGTGTTGACGATCGCCGCGGCGAGGAAAAAGAGCACGAACCAGGGGAATATTTTGACGAAACTGAAGCCTGCGCCCGACGCTTCTCCGCCGTTTGCCGTGCGCTTGGCGCGGACGCCGACGAAAATCGCCAAGACGAGCGTGATGGGGATAATGGCGAGCGTGCGCGTAAGTTTTACGATCGTCGCATAGTTCAAAGCGACGTCGCTGCCGTGCATGCTTGCCCAGCTGTTGCCTGCTGCGACGACGGACGAAGTATCGTTGACGGCGGTGCCCGCCCACATGCCGAAGCCCGTATCGCTCAGGCCGAGCGCCGTGCCGAGCGCGGGGAACGTGAACGCCGCAATGACGTTGAACAGAAAGATGACGGAGATCGCCGTGGCGACGTCGCCGTCTTTGGCGCGGATCACGGGAGCCGTGGCGGCGATGGCCGAACCGCCGCAGACGGAAGAGCCGACGCCGACCAGCGTGCCGACGGCGGACGGGATCTTCATCAGTTTTGAAAGGACAAAGGAAACGATCAGGGCGGTGGCGATCGTGGAGAGGATGATGAGCAGGGAATCCTTTCCTACCTGCACGACCGTATAGAAGTTCATATTGAACCCCAAAAACACGATGCTCGCCTGCAAAATTTTTTTACTGCTGAATTTGATGCCCCGCTCCAGCCACTGCGGGCGGCGGAAAAAGGCGATGACCATGCCGATCACGATGGCAAAAACCGCCGAACCGATGACCGGGACGAGCTTTCCCAAAAACCAGGAAGGCACCGCTATGGCGACGCACAGCGCCAGCCCCGGGACGACCGCGCGCAGCCATGCCCATACGGCAGAAACAAAGCGGGGGCCCTTTTGCTCTCCGCCGAGCTCCCGGCCGCCTGTCGGCGGGACCGGGGCGGGCGACTCCCCCGCTTCCGCGGATGCAAGCCCCGCAGTCTCTTCTTTTATAGGTTCGATTTCTGACTCTTTCAGTTCTTCTTTTTCGTTCATGAAACACCTCGCGTTTGCAGTCGGGCAAGGAGTATACCATAAATCAGAAAGAAATTCAACAAAAAAAGGCAGGTTTCGCGCAAAATCGTGCGAAACCTGCCCGCATATGTTCCGTTTTGTTTCTATTTTATATTTATATTAAATGGAGACGAGATCGCTCTTTTGAAGCGTATAACTCTGCAAAAGCTGCGAACTTCCGTTCCGTTCGACGCGGAAAGACACGGCGTTTCCGGGGCGAAGGGTCAGGGCCAGTTCGGAAATATTGAACGAACGATCCAACTCGTGCTCCGCGCCGTCGACGACGAGAGCGGTGATGATATCCCCCTCTGCAAGGCCGATCTGTTCGGCAATGGACCCGGCGGTGATCTCGCTGACCACGACCTCTTCGCTGATCTTGCCGTAACCGACGGAGGAATCGTACGTGTATTTGGAGTTCTGCGTAGTAACCGTTACGCCGAAGGTGATTTTATACGCGCCGGTCGTTTCCGCATCGCCGTCCCCGTAGTAGTACAGAATGTTTTCGACGGTGCCGCGGACGATCTCCAGCGGAATGGCATAGTTGATGTTCTGATCTTCCGTGTTGCCGGCATTGGTGATGCCGATGAGCTTGCCGTCCTTGTTGAACAGGCCGCCGCCCGAATTGCCGCCGTAGATGGCCGTATCGATGCGCAAAACGCGGCAGCTGCGCGCCGTGCCGTCGATATCGCTGAGCGTGATGTATTCGCTGTCGACACTGACGACGCCCTGCGTTACGCTGATGCCTTCGCCTTCGGTGTTGCCGACCGCGATCGCGGTTTCGCCGACATAATAGTCGTCCGCAAGTTCGACCTCGCAAATATCCTCGTTCACTTCCTTGACTTCATCCGTCGGGGCGCGGAGCACCGCGATATCCGACTCGATCGACCCGCCGACGTATTCGCACTCGATCGCGTATTGGCCGTAATCGTAGGCGGTATAGCCGTCGCTGCCCGTTCCCGATTGTACCGGCGCGCCCTCGCTGCCATAGAGGTAGCAGACGATCTTGCGGGCAATGTTCGCGCCGTTGGAATTGCCGGTCGCGTTGTCTTCCGCGGCGGCGCTGTCGTAGACGACGTGATAGTTGGTTACGAAATAGGTATATCCGTCGTCCGCAATGTCGTAGATGACGCCGGAACCGGTGTAGACCGCCGTCTGTGCAGAAGGGCGCACGGGGGACCACCAGCCGCCCGACGAAGAGGACTGCGTTTCGATAAATTCCGCATAGACCTTGATGGCGGAGCGCAGGCTTTCGTTGACCGCCGTGCCGTTATCTGCCGTAACATCCATATATTTCTGCAAAAATTCGGCATAGGTGAGCTCTTCGCCCGTTTCCGCCTTATATTGCTCATACACGTCCTGCGCGGTGAGATCCTGCCCGTCTTCGCCGTCTTTTCCGCTCGCGACCGTGAACGTGGACGTCGAACCGTCCGAATACTCAATCAGAAACGAACTCCCGGATTCGTCGGTTGCCGTCTGTTCGATGGAAACCACATACTTTTCGGACCCCTCCTGCGAGGAACAGCCCGCAAGGACGAGCGAAAGGGAAAGAACGAAGGCCAAACAGGCGCAGGCCGCGACTTTGTAAAGCTTTTTCATTGCATTTTCCTCCATACGGACGCACCGCATTCAATAAACAATATTATCTTAAATCTTCGTTTTGTTTATTCCGTTAAACGGTTGTGATAACTTTATAAAAACTTGCCCGAAGGAAAAATTTGTGCGTTTTGGTTTACTTTTGGGCGGCGGCGCGCTATAATAGCCGTACGATTCGCAATTACGGAGGAAGAAGCTATGAAGATCGCCGGACTGCAAAAAACGACGCTTTTGGATTTCCCCGGCCGCGTGGCCTGCACGGTTTTTTTGAGCGGGTGCAACTTCCGCTGCCCCTATTGCCAAAACAGCGAAATTTTGGACGGAACGGCGGAAAATTATTCTTCCGACGAGATTTTTTCTTTTTTGAAGAAGAGGCGGGGCGTGTTGGACGGCGTGTGCGTTTCGGGCGGAGAGCCGCTGATCCACGCGGACATCGCCGACTTTTTGCGGGAGATCAAGCGGCTCGGCTATGCCGTGAAGCTGGATACGAACGGGGCGTTTCCGCAGCGGCTGAAGGAGCTGTATGCCTCGAAACTGATCGACTTTGTCGCCATGGATATTAAAAGTTCGCCGCAGTTTTACGAATTTGCCGCGGGCGTACCCGTCGATACCGACAGCATCCGCGAGAGCGCGGCGTTTTTGATGGAGTGCGGACTTCCGTACGAATTCCGGACGACGGTCGTAAAACAACTGCACCGTGAGGAAGATTTTGAAAACATAGGGCAATGGCTGCGCGGCGCAGAGCGGTACTTTTTACAGACCTTCCGCGACAGCGACGCCGTGCCTTTTCAGGGACTGACCGCCTGCCCGGACGAGGAAATGCAGCGTTTCAAAAAAATCCTGCAAAAGTATATCCCGAACGCCTTAATCCGCGGAGAATGATCGGACGTTTTCCGTTTATAAGCCCCCTTTCCTTAAAATTTCGCCCGTGCCGAAATCGGCACGGGCTTTTTTGTGCGCCTCTTTCCGCTCCCTTCCTGCGCTGTTTTATGAAATGACGGCTCTCTGTTCGCGCTGATCGGCAAAAGCCAGATCTTCCAATGCGACCGACTGCACGCGGGACATGCGCACGCGCGTGAACAGTTTGTATTTGTTTGCTTTGGATTCGAACAGGATGTACAGCCGCCCTCCCCGCACGGCGATCTCTTCGCTCATGCACGGCGCGGTGAGCTTGCCGCGCATGTTTTCGGAATCAAGAAAATACAGCGGCACTTCCGCTCCGTTGAAAGCAAACGTGCCCTGCGCCGCGCCCGACAGCGCGTTTTCGTATACCCATATGCCCGAATCGGCCAACCCGTACGAGCAGGAGAGCGCGACCCCGCCCTCGTATACCGCGACCCCCTGCACCTGTTCGCGCACCGAGATCGCCTGTACGGGCGCGGACGAATCGATCTCCCCGACGCCCTCGCCCGCCGCGTAAACGAAAATGAGCGCGGGATTGGTTTCGCCCGAAGGCGTTTTTAAATGATGAGACGCATCCGTTTCGTAATTGCCCGAACGGTAAAACTCGCCCACATACAGCCTGTTTTCGAAATATTGCAGAAAGGCTGCGTTCAGGCCCGCTTCGAAATACGCAGCCTCGACACCCTTCCCGTTTTCCGCCGCAAGCGCCTGAGAAAGGGGCAGGCAGGCGACGCGGCTGCCGCAGGCGACGTACAGGTATTCTTCCGAACAGGCTACGCCGCCGAAATGGGAGGCGTCTTCGGCGCCGTTTTCCAAAACGGCGATATACTTCGTTTCCGCTTCCCCCTCTCCGTCGATGAAATAGACGCGCGACGCGCCCTTCGAGAGGTAGCCGCTCACGGCAAAATCGTACCCCTCTTCGTTTTCGGGAAGGGTGCACAGCCCCTGCGGGCAGACGCCTTCGGAAAGGCCCGGGATCGCGAATTCCGCGCGCGCAACCGCGTCGAACTGCGGATACGACGCCCCGCAATACCATACGATGAGAAATATGCCCAACGCCAGCAGGACCGCCGCGATCGGGCAGAAAATAAGCAACAACTTTTTCTTCTTTTGCATACCGCTCTCCTTTGCGGGCATTATACCATTTTTTCGGGCGCGGCGCAAGCGTATGCGCGCGATTCCGCCGTTTTGCGGACCGGGAAGGGCCGCATTTCAACAAAATACAATATCTTGTATATTATTAATTTTTTTATACCAAGATATTGACATTGCCGAAAAGGCGTGCTATAATAGAAGCCTACCGATGAAAGAGCCTGCGCCGAAGGGGGCGGGGGAAAGGAGAGAAACATGTACCGAGTTATTAAAAGAGACGGACAGATCGCGGAGTTCGACATCAAAAAGATCGCGACGGCAATCACGAAGGCGTTCGAAGCCGTTGACAAACAGTACCATCCGAGCGTGATCGACATGCTCGCGCTGAAGGTTACGGCGGACTTCGAGCCGAAGATCAAAGACGGAAAGATCGCCGTGGAAGACATTCAGGACAGCGTGGAGGCGGTGCTTTCGGAAGCGGGATATGCGGACGTTGCAAAGTGCTACATCCTCTACCGCAAACAGCGCGAAAAGATCCGCAACATGAAGTCGACCATGCTCGACTACAAGTCGCTGGTGGACAGCTATGTGAAAGCGACGGACTGGAGGGTCAAGGAAAATTCGACCGTTACCTATTCGGTGGGCGGCCTGATCCTTTCCAACAGCGGGGCGATCACCGCAAACTACTGGCTTTCGGAGATCTACGACGAGGAGATCGCCAAGGCGCACCGCAACGCGGATATCCATATCCACGACCTTTCGATGCTGACGGGCTACTGCGCGGGCTGGTCTTTGAAACAGCTGATCCAGGAAGGGCTGGGCGGCATTTCCGGCAAGATCACTTCCGCTCCCGCAAAGCATTTGGCGACGCTGTGCAACCAGATGGTGAACTTTTTGGGGATCATGCAGAACGAATGGGCGGGCGCACAGGCGTTTTCTTCCTTCGATACTTACCTCGCACCCTTCGTAAAGACGGATAATCTCTCGTACGATCAGGTGAAAAAGTGCATCGAGAGCTTTATTTACGGCGTAAACACCCCCAGCCGCTGGGGAACGCAGGCGCCGTTCTCCAACATCACGCTGGACTGGACGGTACCCAACGACCTGGCGGAGCTGAACGCGATCGTGGGGGGCAAGGAACAGGACTTTAAATATAAAGACTGCCAGAAAGAGATGGATATGGTGAACAAGGCGTTCATCGAGATCATGATCGAAGGGGACGCGAACGGCCGCGGCTTCCAGTACCCCATCCCCACCTATTCCATCACCAAAGACTTTAACTGGGCGGACAGCGAAAACAACCGCCTGCTGTTCGAGATGACCTCGAAATACGGGACCCCCTACTTTTCCAACTACGTCAATTCGGATATGGAGCCGAGCGACATCCGCAGCATGTGCTGCCGCCTGCGCCTGGATCTGCGCGAACTGCGCAAGAAGTCGGGCGGGTTCTTCGGCAGCGGCGAGAGCACGGGGTCTGTGGGCGTCGTAACCATCAACATGCCGCGCATCGCCTACCTTTCCAAGGACGAAGCGGAGTTTATGCGCCGCCTCGACAAGCTGATGGACGTTTCGGCGCGGTCGCTCAAGACAAAGCGCACCGTCATCACGAAACTTCTGGACGAAGGGCTGTACCCGTACACCAAGCGCTACCTCGGCACCTTTGCCAATCACTTCTCGACCATCGGCCTGGTCGGCATGAACGAAGCGGCGCTGAACGCGAAATGGATCGGCAAAGACATGACGCACGCCGAAGCGCAGGAATTTACCAAGCGCGTTCTGAACCATATGCGCGAACGCCTTTCCGACTACCAGGAACAGTACGGAGACCTGTATAACCTCGAGGCGACGCCCGCCGAATCTACCTCCTACCGCTTTGCAAAGCACGACAAGGAGCAATTCCCCGACATCGTTACCGCGAACGAAAACGGCACGCCGTACTACACGAACAGCTCGCACCTGCCCGTGGGCTATACCGAGGACGTGTTCGACGCATTGGACATTCAGGACGACCTGCAGACCCTTTACACGTCCGGCACGGTGTTCCACGCCTTCCTCGGCGAAAAGCTGCCCGACTGGAAAGCGGCCGCCGCTCTCGTGAAAAAGATCGCGGACAACTATAAACTTCCCTATTACACCCTCTCGCCGACCTATTCCATCTGCAAGGACCACGGATACCTCGCCGGAGAACAGTACGTCTGCCCGCACTGCGGGAACAAGACGGAGGTGTACAGCCGCATCACCGGGTATTACCGCCCCGTACAGAACTGGAACGACGGAAAGGCGCAGGAATTTAAGGACAGAAAGGTATACGATATCAGCCATTCCACGCTGAAAGCGCACAAGCCGCAGGCGGAAAAGGCGGAAGCTTCCCGCACGGCGGCCCTGTTGGACGGGCCCGTGCTGTTTACCCGAAACGGCTGCCCCAACTGCAAGACCAGCAAAATGATGCTGGACAAAGCGGGCGTAAAATACCGGGTGGTCAACGCCGAACAGGACGCGGATACCACGCGCAAATACGGCGTGAAAAAGGCGCCTTCTCTGCTGGTGCCCGACGGGGACGGATTCAAGACGTACGACAACGCCAGCGAAATACGCAAATACATCGAGAGCATCTGCTGATATGTACGACATCATCGTGATAGGAGCGGGCGCGGCAGGGATGACCTCCGCGCTCTACGCTTTGCGGAACGGAAAAAAAGTGCTCGTTCTGGAAGGAGAGAGCCTGGGCGGACAGATCGCGACTTCCCCGCGCCTGGAAAACTTCCCCTCCATCAAGGAGATCAGCGGCGAGGCGTTTGCGGACAATCTGTTCGAACAGATCTCCGCGCTCGGCGCCGAAGTGGAGATCGAACGGGCCGTACGCATCGAAAAACTTGCGGAAAAGAACTTTTCCGTCAAGACGGAATACAGCGAATATGCGGCGAAGAGCGTGATCATCGCCGCGGGCGTGAAGCACAAGCACCTCAAAACCAAGCACGACCGCGAAGATCTGGTGGGCAAAGGCGTTTACTACTGCGCCGTGTGCGACGGGCCTTTTTATAAGGGAAAAGAGGTCGCCGTGATCGGCGACGCGAACACTGCCCTGCAATACGCGCTGCTGCTTTCCGGCTACTGCAAAAAGGTGTATGTTTACACCCTGTTCGACAAATTTTTCGGGGACGCGAGCCTCGTGCAGGCGCTGCGCGCCAAGGAAAACATCGAGGTACGCCCCAACACGAACGTAGTCGATTTTATCGGCGAAGAGGAGCTGACGGGCATCGAATACACCGACAAGGACGGCAACCTCTGCCGCCAGGAGATCCCCGCGGTGTTCGTGGCGATCGGGCAGGAACCGGACAACGCGGCGTTCGCCAACGTTGCGGATCTGGACGAAAACGGCTATATTCTGGCGGACGAGAGCTGCAAGACAAAGACGGCAGGCGTTTTTGTGGCGGGCGACTGCCGCACGAAGGCGGTGCGGCAGGTTTCTACCGCCGTTTCCGACGGGGCGATCGCGGCGACGAACGCTTCGCTGTATCTGGAAAGTTAAAACTGAAATTTCGCCGATCATTCGGCAATGCACTGCCCCGCGGCACGCCGCGGGGCCTTTTTTACAAATGAAGCCGCGGAAGAATTCTCTTCCGCGGCTTCGTTTATCTGTATTCGGTTTTGCCCAACAAATAATCGGTGGATACGTCGAAAAAATATGCTACTGCCAAAATGTTGTCCGCTGTGGGCTGTCTCTTTCCGTTTATCCAATAAAAAACTGTTGTCGGCGTAGATTTTATTCCGTCGGCAACATTTTTTAAGGTATATTCCCTTTCTTCCATTAAAGCTTTCAGACGCTCGCCAAATTTATTTTCCATACCTAAATTATAAACTATTGTTAAAAAAATTGCTTGACTTTTAACAATAGTTAATATATAATAAATTTAACGATAGTTAAAAAGCATATGTTTTATATCGCTATTCAATTTTTCCTAATAAATAATCGGCGGATACGTCGAAAAAATATGCTACTGCCAAAATGTTGTCCGCTGTGGGCTGTTTGACGCCCCGCGCCCAAGCAGACACCGTAGACGCCGCTACCCCGATTTGTTTCGCCAATGTGCGTGCCGATATTTTATTATCCGTCAATAATTCCGTTAATCTTTCAGGAAATTTATTTTGCATAGTAACATACACTTATGTTATTTATCTTCTCTCCTGCCTAACAAAAAATCGGTAGACACATCAAAAAAGTCCGCTAACTCTATAATTTTTTCTGCCGTAGGCTGTTTAATACCTCTCGCCCAATACGAAACCGCCATAGGAGTAGCATGAACCCCATCGGCAACTTCTTTCAACGTGAATCCTCTTTCTTCTATTAATTCTTTTAATCTTTCCGCAAACTTATTTTTCATACAAATATTATAAACTATTGTTTATAAAAACGCTTGACAATAAACTAAAGTTTATTTACAATGCCTTTATAAACCATAGTTTATAAAGGAGAAACCATGCAACAAATTTTTGAGCAACTTATGCAAGGATTTGCGCCCAAAACGACCGAAATTTACCGAAAAAAAGCCGCGCAAAGGCGGAAAGAAAGCCTTCGGCTGCTGCGCGCGCTGAAAAGCGAATGCTCGGAAAAGCACTTTACTGAAATTTGCGAAATGAAGCGGCTGAACCGCGAGTATTGCCGCGAAGATCTGAAAAACATGTTTTCCGAAGGCGTGCTGTACGGCATTTTGGCAGGGCTCGAAACGGCCTGCGGCTTCCCGGAGGGGCAATCTTTGCTCGCTTCCCTGCTGTACGGGAACTTCGCCGACGAACGGCACCGCATCTCTTCCGAAAAATCGCGCGCGCTCTTACAGAAATTCGACGCGCAGTACAACAAAGCGGAAAAAGATCTGAATACGGAACAGTTTTTGAGGGTCAACGATATCATCGATAACGAGGCCGCCGACATTTATTCGTACACGGAGGCATATTATGCCGAAGGCATGCGCAAAGGGATACTGCTGGGCGTCGCCGCGGGCGAGCTTGCAAAAACACTGCCGTTGGTCTGAAATCTTTCAGCCGCACGCGAAAAAGAGGACTGCGCCTTTTGCGGCGACAGCCCTCTTTTTTACTGCTTATTTTCTGTTCAAAAAAGCCGCGGCGCCGCCCTGCCGTTCAGCGGCGTTCGGGCGGATAAAATTCGATGCGGAAGGTCGTGCCCTTGCCGAGTTCGCTTTCTACCGAAAGTTTCCAACCCGCGCGGCGGCAGAGCTTTTTGACGATCGCAAGCCCCAGCCCGAAACCGCCGCCCGCGCCGTTATGCGATTTATCGACGGTATAAAAGCGGTCGAAAATGCGGTCTTTATCCTCTTCCGAAAGGCCGACACCGGTATCGCAGACGGTGAGCACGGGGACCTCGCCGCCGCTCAGGCGGACGCTGAGCGAGCCCCCTTCTTTGTTGTAGCGGATACCGTTGCTGACAAGATTGTTGACGATCTCCAGCAGGCGTTCGCGGCGGGACATGACTTTGACGCCCTCGGCGATCTCCTGCGAGAAGGCAATATTTTTTTGGCCGAACTTGGGCTCGAACGTCGATATTACTTCGTGCGTGAGTTCGGTAAGGTCGACCTCGTAATCGGGGAGTTCGTCCGAATCGATCGCCGAAAAGTTGATGATGCTGCGGATGAGGTTGGAGAGGCGGTCGCTCTGTTTGATGATGGTTTTCGCCGCGTGCGCGATCCGTTCGGGCGGAACGCCGCCCTCGGCGATGAGTTCGGCAAAACCGCGGATGCTGGTGAGCGGCGTGTTCATTTCGTGCGTTACGTTGGCGATAAAATCGTTTTTCGAGCGCGCCGCCGTCATCGATTCGGTAACGTCCGTGATGAGCAGAACGCTCGACTTTTCGTTAAAGGTGAAGCGGAAGTTATAATCGCGCCCGTCGATTTTACGGTAAACGGAGGACGATTCGCCCGCCTGAATGATCTGCGCGATCTCTCCGTCGGACATAAAGCAAGGGATCGGCTCGTTCGTTTCGTAATCCAAGAGCCTTGCGGCCGTCTTGTTGATGAGGATCACGTCGGAAGGGTCGCGGAAAATGACGATGCCGTGCTCCATGCTGTTGAGGATCAGCTTTTCCAGCCGCCGGTCCTCCTTCATCTTCGCGACCTTTTCGCTGATATCGGCATTCATGTCGTTCATCATCTTGGCGATGGGCTGCAGTTCCGCGTAATTCGTGGAGACTTCTTTCCCCGCGCCGGTCGCGGCCTCCTGCGTGAGTTTTTCCACGGGGCGGAGCACAAACGCCGTTGCCGCCCAAGCAACGAGAAGGCAGATGAGGACATCGGCGAGCAAAAACCATAACAGCGTGGGGAGCGCGTCGGCAAACACGGAAAACTGCGACGGCGAGGCGACGGACAAGCGGACCAAAAAGCCCTCCGCGGGGCCGGATTCGGTCAAAATCGTCCCGTCGTACGCTTTGCAATAGTAGATGAGCTGTTCGTTGACCGAATCGCTGCGGCGGGAGGCGAACCCTTCGCCCGATTCGAGCGCTTCCCGCACCTCTTCGCGGTCGGCATGGTTTTCGGCGGCGGAGGCGTCGATGTCGCTGTCGCAAATCAAAGAGCCGTCGCGCAGCAGCACGGTAACGCGCGCCCCGCCCAATTCGGACGAGAGCGTTTGGGCAAACTGCGAATCGACGGCTTCGGAGGGGGAATATTCCTCCTCAAAAACATTCATATAAACTTTGAGCTGCTGTTCGGTGAGAGATACCGTATTGCGGTAAAACATGTCTGTAAACAGAACCGCCAGCAATACGATGGCCACGACCGATACGAGCAGCGATACGAGCAAAATTCTCTTTCTCACTTACCTGTTCCCGATCATTCCCTGTATACGAATTTGTAGCCGACGCCGAATACCGTTTCGATATAATCGATGCCGAGCTTGCGCAGGCGCGCCACATGGTTATCGACCGTGCGCGTTTCGCCCTCGTCGTATCCCCAAACGGCATTGAGGATATTTTCGCGCGTGAGGGCCTTGCCCTCCTTTTGCATGAGATATTTGAGGAGATTGAACTCTTTATTGTTCAGTTCGAGCTTGACGCCGCGCAGCGTCGCCGTCATCGTCTCTTCGTCGAGCGACAGATTGCCGCGGACGAGCGACGCGTTCCCGCCCGAACGGCGGAGAAGCGCGTTGACCCGCGCCGTAAGTTCCAATACGCCGAACGGCTTTGCTATGTAATCGTCGGCGCCGAGGTTGAGGCCCTTGACTTTATCCGTCTCCTGCCCCAGAGCGGAGAGCATGATGACGCCCATCGACGGATATTTCTGTTTGATTTTTGCCAAAACGTCCAGCCCGTTGCCGTCGGGAAGCATGATGTCGAGCAAGGCGGCGGCAGGCGGCTGCTTTTCGACCGCGGCCATGAAATCGGCCACCGTTTCGAAACACTCGATGGTGATGTTCGACATTTCCAGCGCGCACCGAACGAGCTCGCCGATGTTTTTGTCGTCTTCCAACAGATATACGTTTTTATTCAAAATATTCTCCCTCCCCCGAACGGATCTGCTTGCTTTTCGGGGGATTCCTGTTCCAGTATACTACTTTCGGCGCGATTTGTAAAGGACGCGGAGCCGCTCAATCGAAAGCGTGCGCGACATACGTGAGATGGTCGGCCGCGCGCTCTAAATTGCCCACGAGGTTGATGAACACGCCGCTGGATGCGGGCTTGCACTTGCCCTCGTTGAGGCGGCGGATATGGTCTTTGACCATCGCTTTGCGGTCGGCGTCGATCTCGTCTTCCACCGCGTCGACCGCGCGGATCGCCGTGATGTCCTTTTTATCGAATACGTCCAGGGTTTTTTGATACAGACGATCGATCTTTTCATACATATCCTGCAATGATTTGAGGACTCCGGATGAAAAATCGATGCCGTCGCGCTTGCAGTTGCGCGTGTATTTCGTAATATTATCCGCCAGCTCGCTGATGCGGATGATGTCGCTCGTGGCGTGATGGATCGCGGAAATGAGGCGCTCGTCGGAAAGGGATACATCCTGTGCGGAAATTTTAATCAGATACGCGACGATGGCGCGCTCCATTTCGGCCACGCGGCCGTTGATCTTTTCCACCTCTTCCTTGGCGTCCTCGTTGCCGGCGACAAACCCGTCGAACGCGGTCTTCAAAGATTCCATGGCGCGTTCCGCCATGCGCGAAGCGGCTTTGTTCGCCTGCTCGACGGCTACCGACGGCGTGGAGAGGAACCTTTCGTCCAGCAATACGACGTCGCTTTCTGCCCCGTCGCCGTCCTTTTTGCCGCGGATCAGCTTTGTGGCAACTTTGACGAATACGTTTACGAACGGAAGGAACAAACAGGTACAGACGCAGTTGAAGAAGGTATGGAAGAGCGCTATTTGCAGCCCCGGATTGTTGGCAAACCACTTGCCGAGCGTGGCGTTCAGGAATCCCGGCCAGCAGAGCAGGAAGATCGAAAAGATCACCGTGCCGAATACGTTGAACATCAGGTGGATGAGCGCGGCGCGCTTGGCGTTGGTGTTCGCGCCGATCGACGAGAGAAGCGCCGTAACGCAGGTACCGATGTTCGTGCCGAGCACGAGGAACAGGACCCCGCTGTTGGAGGGATCGCCGATGACGAGCCCCGCCGCCACCATCTGGACGATGAGCGTCGTTACCGCGGAGGAGGACTGCACGATACCCGTGATGATCACGCCGGCAAGGAGAAGGACAAAACGGTTATCGACGCTGACGAGAAAATCTTTGACGACCTGCTGCTGCGCGAAATCGTCCATCGCCATGCCCATATATTCAAGGCCGAGGAATACGAGCCCCAGCCCCGCGAGCATCATGCCGACGGTTTTGGTTTTGTCTTTCTTGCCCATCATATCCATAAAAATGCCCACGCAGGTGAACACCGTTATGAATTCAATGAAGGGAATATCCGCAATGACCGAAAAATAAGCGGTAACCGTCGTGCCGATATTCGCGCCCATGATGACCGTCGTGGCCTGAAAGAGGGACATGAGCCCGACATTTACAAAGCCGACGACCATGACCGTCGTTGCGGACGAACTTTGAATGATGGCGGTAACGCCCGCGCCGATGCCGACGCCCGCAAGGCGGCTTTTGCCCGTTTTATCGAACCAGCGGCGAAGTTTGTTCGTCGCGAGCTTTTCGATGTTATCGGACAAGATCTTGAACCCGAACAGAAACGCACCCAGCCCGGCCAAAAGCGCTATGACTGCCAAAAAATAGTCCATTGCGCCCATCTGTGCCGCCAAAACCGCAGCGGCATTGGAAAAATTCATACAACTCTCTCCTTACGAAACACTTTTTCTTACGTTGGTTGATCACACGGATTTCACCCGATGATACCATTGTAGGCGAAAGTTGTATAATACACTTGTAAAATTTGTAATAAATTTGTAATAAATTTGCCGAAACGGCGATTTTTGCGAAAAAACTGCCGCAAATGTTCCGCCGCGCGAAAATTCCCGAAGGAAAAGCGCACCCGGACGGCGCGCTTTTATTGTTTTCGACGGGCGGGCAAAACTCCGCAGCTCCGCGTTCCCCTCGCGGGACATCGGCGCCGCGGGCGCCTGCCCTGCTTTGCCTCTCGGGGTTCGGAAAATTCACCGCTGCCGTATGCCCGCACGTTTGAACGCCGAGCGTCGCCGAGAAAAAGCCGCCGCGGGGGAGAATTTTTGCCTATCCCCTTTCAGTTGAGTTTTTTATGTTCGCCGGTGATCATGAAAAGGACCCATTCGGCAATATTGGACGCGTGGTCGCCGATCTTTTCGAGATATTTTGCCACCATCAGCATATCCAGAGCCTGTTCTCCGTTATCGTCTTCGTCGATGTCTTTGTGCACGATCTTGGTGAGTTTTCCCTTGATCACGTCGAACAGGTCGTCGACGGCGTCGTCGGCACGGCAGACCGCCTTCGCGAGATCGCCGTCCCGTTCCACAAAAGATTTTGCCGCGTTGCGGACCATATCCTGCACTTTTTCCGCCATTTCCGGAATTTCTTTGACGGCGTCTGCATACGGAAGGGAACTCATTTTAATGACGAGCTCGGAAATATCCACCGCCTGATCGGCGATGCGCTCCATGTCGGTGATCATCTTCATCGCGCTCGTGATGAACAGGAGGTCGCTTGCGACCGGCTGCTGTTTTAAGATAAGCTTTAAGCACAGGCGCTCGATCTGCTGTTCCTTTTCGTCGACCAGACTTTCGACGCCTTTCGTCTTTTTGGCCAGATCCACGTTCTGCGTTTCCAGCGCGGTAACGGCGTCGGAGATCGCCTCGCAATTGAGTTCACCCATTTTTACGAGCAGATCTTTCAGCTGGGCGAGCTGCTCGTCGAATTGTCTTCTTACCATATCAACCGAACCTCCCTGTGATATACTCTTCCGTCTTTTTGTCTTTCGGCCGATCGAAAATCTGATCCGTCTCGCCGTATTCGATGAGGTCTCCCAAAAGGAAGAACGCCGTTTTGTCGGATATGCGCGCGGCCTGCTGCATATTGTGCGTAACGATGACGACGGTAACGTCGTTTTTCAGCTCCATGCAAAGGTCTTCAATCTTACCCGTGGAAATAGGGTCGAGCGCGGAAGTCGGCTCGTCCATGAGGATGATCTTGGGATCGACGGCGAGCGCGCGCGCGATGCACAGGCGCTGCTGCTGCCCGCCCGAAAGCCCGAGCGCGGACTTGTTGAGGCGGTCTTTCAGTTCATCCCACATCGCCGCCTGTTTCAGCGACCGCTCGACAATCTCGTCGAGGGCGGCGCGCTTTTTGATGCCGAACGTGCGCGGGCCATACACGATATTATCGTACACGCTCATGGGAAAGGGATTGGGTTTCTGGAACACCATGCCCACGTTTTTGCGCAGCTCGTTCACGTCGATGTTGCCGTAGATGTTGACGTTTCCGATGGTGAATTCGCCCTCGACCTTGCAGCCCGCCACGAGGTCGTTCATGCGGTTGAAACACTTTAAAAAAGTGGATTTGCCGCAGCCCGAAGGGCCGATGAACGCCGTGATGCGGTGCTCGGGGATCTCGATGCTGATATTTTTCAGGGCGTGGAAATCGCCGTAATGCAGGTTGGCTTCTTTGACGGTGATGCCGCCGTCGTACGAAAGCTCTTCCGCGGCGGTCTCCGCCACCACGCCTTCGGCCGTTTCCTGCGGCTCAGTCTTCGGAAGACTGCTTGCTTTGTTTTTTCGTTTTCCGAACAGCATTGTTTTCTCCTTGGAATTTTTTCCCTAAACGTTTGCCGATAAACCCGGCGAAGAAATTCAGGATCAGCACCAAAACCATCAGCACGCAGGCCGTGGCATAGGCTTCGTCCATGTACTTGTATTCGCCCGCAAGCGCGTACAGTGCGACGGCGAGGGTCGCGCCGCTGCCCAAAAAACCGTCCGGCATGGGCTGCAAGACCGAACCCATCGTATACATGAGAGGCGCCGTTTCGCTGACCACCCTGCCGATGGCGAGAATGACCGCCGAAAGAATGCCCGGCAGCGCCGACGGCAGCACGATCTTGAAAATGGTGCGTACCTTGCCCGCGCCGAGGGCGAACGAACCTTCGCGGAAGGAATCGGGTACGGCTTTTAAGCTCTCCTCCGTCGAACGTATGACGGTGGGCAGAAGCATGATGCTGATCGTAAAGCCGCCCGCGAGGATAGACGAACTGCCGCCGAACCAAACGACGAAGGTCAACATGCCGAACAGGCCGTACACGATGGACGGGATGCCGCTGAGCACGTCGATGGAACTGCGGATGATGCGCACGAACTTGCTTCCCTTTTTGGTGTATTCGTTGAGGAAGATGGCCGTGGCGATGCCCAGCGGCACCGCAATGACGATGCTGACGACGATGAGCAGCAGCGTGGATACGATGGCGGGCAGCAATGCCGGTTCGCCGCCGTAATGGTAATTTTTGAACAGCAAATCGCCCGTGATGTGCGGCAGCCCGCGGATAACGATGTAGCCGATGATCAGCACCAAAAAGACAGCCACGAACACCGCGCACACCCAGCTGACGACTTTGCCGATCGCCGAAAAGTTCAGCCATTTGGGCATCGTGACGCCGAGGGAGAGCTTTTTGCCGCCCTTGTTCTTTTTGCCGCCCGATATGACCAGCCCGAACAACAGGTTGATGATGGCGATGAAGACGAGCAGGATAACGCCCGTTGCCAGCAACGCCCCCATCTGCACCTCGCCCGCGTAGCCCATTTCAAGAACGATGTTGGCCGTCATGGTGCGGAAAGAGCCGAACAGGCCGCCCGGGATCTCGGGGCTGTTGCCCGCGATCATGATGACGGCCATCGTTTCGCCGATGGCGCGGCCGACGCCGAGGATGAGCGCGGCGACGATGGACGATTTGGCGGCGGGAACGACCGTTTTGAACACTGCCTGCTCGTGCGTGGCGCCCAGGGCGCGCGCGCCTTCGTACAATTCCTGCGGGACCGCTTCCAATCCGTTTTTGGTGAGCGCCACCACGGTGGGCAGAATCATGATGCCGAGCACGAGGGAAGTGACCAACAGCCCTGCGCCGTCGCCGGTGGGCGAGATGTTGGCAAACAGCGGGATGATGACCGCCATGCCGAAAAAGCCGTAGATGACGGAAGGGATGCCCGCCAAAAGGTTGATGACCGCGCCGAACACGCGCTTGACGCGCGGGCCGCAGAAGCGGGCGAGGAACACCGCCGTGAAAAAGCCGAGAATGCCGCCGATGATCAGCGCCCCCACCGTCGAAAAGATGGAGCCGACGATCATCGTGAGGATGCCGTAGCGCCCCGCCAGCGGATCGGTGACATACTCGTCGTAGCGGTCGGGGTTCCACACGTCGCCGAAGACGAAGTTGAAGAAGCCGATCTTGCTCAGCGCGGGGATGCTGCGGATAACGATGAATACGAATATCGCGACAACGGCGACGATACAAACGATCGCCGCCGCCGCGAATAACGCCTTACTGGCGTATTCTTTTGCTTTTACTCTGTCCATGTTGGTTTAATTATTTGATTTCAGACCATTTCGTAATCGCACCGGTATAAATATCATACAGCTGCGCCAGCGTGATGTTAGAAATTTCGTTAGCGGGGTTGACGACGACCGCGACCGCATCGAGCGCGACGTTGAAGTAGTTGCGGGGAGTGTCTTCCGCTTCGGCGGAGCTCGCCATGCCGATCACGTTGCCCGTCGTGTCCTTATCGACGGCTTCACGGCCGGTGGAGGAACCTTGCAGGCTCATGTCGAAATCGCTTTCCTTGACCCAGGAAGAGTTCAGTTCGCAGTACTTGCCGATGAGCGCGTCCATGAGGTCGTTCATCGAAGTGGATCCGCGCACGACGATCTTCTTATCGCCAGCGGGAGCCGCCGTAGGAGCGGTGTAATCGATGGCGCCCTCGTCGTTGCGGGCTTCGCCTTCCGTCAGGGAAACGCCGCCCTCTTCTTTCACGACATCCTGCGCGGTCTTGCTCTTCAAGAAATTGAGGAAGTCCTGCGCGACGGGGGTCAACGCCACCGTTTTGTTCCACATGAATACGAAAGGACGCTGGATCTTGTACGTGCCGTCGAGAACGGTCGCCTCGGAAGGAGCAACGCCTTCGACGCTGAGCGCCTTGACGGATTCGTCGACGGAGCTGAGGGAAATATAGCCGATCGCGCCTTCGGTCTGCGCGACTTTGGTCGCGAGCGTACCCGTGCTGCTGAAATACTGCGCGCCGCTCACATAACCGGCTTCGGCAGCTTCGTCCGGGTTCTGTTCGCTGCTGTAATCGTCCAGCGTGTCGCCCGCTGCGTTGGCCGCAACCTTGTCGAACGCTTCGCGCGTTCCGGAAGACGCTTCGCGTCCGCAGACGACGATCGCATCACTGCCGCCGCAGCCGACTGCTGCAACGCCGATGCCGCAAGCCAAAGCCAGGCTTAAGATTGCCATAAGGATCTTCTTCATTTCTTACTTTCTCCTTGTGAATTTGTACCCCCATTATACCCCCCTCTTGTATAAAAATGTCGCGAATTTTGTAACAAAGTTGTAATAAACGGGCGGGATTTTCAGCTTTTCGGCGCAAAAAAAGAAGCCGCCGGCACTTTTTTGCGCCGGCGGCACTTCCGCTTCTATACAATATTATAAAATATTTTCCGGAACATAAAAATTTTCGGGCACCGCCGTACCGACGGCCGCGCGGGAAAAATTTTTTATTTGAGGGAAACGCCCTTTTTGCGCTCGTAGCGGACAAACAGATAGGCGACCGCCAGCCCGAGCGCGAACAGGATGAAACCGAGCGCGAGATCGAGCGCGAACGGTTCGCCCGCCGCCCAGCCGCGATAGACCGCATAGATATCGGGATTGAAAAACATGGTTACGATCGAACCGAGCGAAAGACCCGCGATGGCAAAGAAAGAGGGCGCCCTGCGCTTTGCAAACAGCTTTGTGAGGAGTTTGGAAAAGGTAACCAGCCCCGCGACGAAGCCGACGACGAGGCAGGCATAGACCGCAAAGACCTGCGGGTTCGACTGCCAGTAGGTAAGGCTGACCGAATTCATCAGGGAAGAAAAGTAGCCGCACATCATCAGCAGCGCCGAGGCGCTGAGGCCGGGTACGATCTGGGTTACCGCGACGACATACCCCAAAACGAGGAACAGCACATAATGATACCAATGCAGCCCCTCGAGCGCATTGCCGCCCGAAGAGGCAAAGGTCGAAACCGCGCCGATCGCAACGGGCACGGCCAGCCCCGCCAAAAACAAAAGAATGCGCAGGGGCGACTTCTTCTGCCCGCGGATCTCGTCGGTTACCGCGGGGAACGCGCCGAGCATCAGGCCCGCAAACAGCCCCACGACGGCAAACGGAAGGAGGTTGAGGAGTTCGCGCACGGCGAAAAAGCCGAGAACAAAGCCCAAAACGAGGCCGACGGCAATGGGCAGAAGGAAGCACAGGCAGCGCTTGAATCGGCGCAGAAGGTTGCCCAGCGCATACAACAGCTTTTCGTACAGCTTGAATATGATGGCGACCGTCGAGCCGCTGACGCCCGGGACGATGACGGCGAGGCCGATAAAGAAGCCCAAAACGCCGCTTTTTGCCACTTGCGCGCCGTTTTCATACCTGAGCGAAGGGGCCGCTTCGCCGCTGCCCGCATCCTTGATCTCGGCGGCCTCCGCGGACGGCGCTTTCTGCGCGGGTTCCTCTGCCGAAGGCACGCTTTGCTGCGATACGTCCGCAGTATTTTCGCTCCTTTGTTCCTGTTCTTCCTTCATGAGGCATATTCCTCCTTTGACGGCGTTCAATTAATTCTGTTCGGAAAAAGCCGCGATCTTTAACGCGAGATCTTTGGCGGTAAGGCGGAGAGACGCCGCCTGTTCTTCCGCCGACGCATGCGCCACGGGCACGTTTTCGGCGCCCATGATCTTGAGGCGGACGGGCACGGCTCGGCCCGCATAATATTCGGCGACGGCGGAACCGAAGCCGCCGGCGGCGTATCCCTCTTCAAAAGTGATGATCTTGCGCCCGGCGATCTCTTCGAGCATACGCTCGTCGAGCGGTTTTACGCTGCGGCAGTTTACGATTCGTACGTCTTCCCTGCCGCAAAGCTTTTTTGCTTCCAGCGCCCGCACTGCCGCGCGCGCGCCCGACGCGAGGACGACCGTGCCGTCCCCTTCCGACAGCGTTTCCCACAGGGAAATATCGGAAATTCTGCGCCTGACGCCGAGGTTGGGCGCATAGCCGTTGGGATAGCGGATCGCCGCGGGACAGCCGAGGGAACGGACATAGTCGAAAATATCGGAAAGCTCGGCGCAGTCTTTGGGGGCAAACACGCGCAGGTTCGGGATCGCGCGCAGCGCGGAAAGTTCCAACAGCCCCTGGTGCGTCTTTCCGTCCGCGCCGACGAGCCCGGCGCGGTCTACGCAGAAAACGACGGGCAGATTTTGCAGGCATACGTCGTGTACTATCTGATCGTACGCCCTCTGCAAAAAGGTGGAATAGATGCACACGACGGGGCGCAGCCCGCCCTTGGCCATGCCCGCCGCCATGGTAACGGCGTACTCTTCGCAGATGCCCGCATCGAACAGGCGGGCGGGAAACCGTTCCGCAAATTCCGTGAGGCCAACGCCGTCCGTCATGGCGGCCGTAACCGCTACGAGGGAAGGATCATCCTGCGCGCGTTGGCACAGAAGTTTGCCCAGCGCGCGGGAAAAGGAGTTTTCGCTTTCGCCGAAATTGCGCGCAACGCCGTGAAAGCGGCTGGGCTCCTGTTCGGCGGGTTCGTACCCCTTCCCCTTCTGCGTGAGGACGTGCAGGAGCACGGGTTCTTCGATCTTTTTGATGTCGGAAAGAACGGCGACGAGTTCGTGCAGGTCGTGCCCGTTGACGGGGCCGACGTACTTGAAGCCGCAGCGCTCAAAAAAGTAGTTTTGATTGAGCCAGCCCTTGATGCTGTACTTCATGCGGCGCAGCCTGCGGCCGAGCGCGCTCGTTTCTTTAAAAGTCCTGCTTAAAAAGGAATTGAAGGAACGGTATCGCTTTTTCGCCGTCATTTTCGAAATCGAACGGTACAGCGCGGAATGGTTTTTGTTGATGGACATCCCGTTGTCGTTCAATATGACGAGAAAATTTTTCGGCTTTTCTTCGGAGGAAAAGACGGCTTCCAGCGCGAGCCCGTTGCCGAGCGAGGCGTCGCCGATGACGCTGACGACTTTATAGTTCTCTCCGCGCAGATCGCGCGCGTTGCACAGGCCGATCCCCGCCGCCACGGACGTGCCGCTGTGGCCGGCAATAAAGGCGTCGTGCGCGCTCTCCTCCGGGTCGGGAAAGCCGCTCGTGCCCCCTTTCTGCCGAAGGGAGCCAAGATCTCTCCCCGTAAGGAGCTTTTGCACGTAGCTTTGATGCCCGACGTCGAAAATCAGCTTATCGACGGGAAAATCGAACACTTTATACAGGGCGACGGTCAACTCGACCGCGCCGAGATTGGACGCGAGATGGCCGCCCGTTTCCTTGACTTTTTCCACGAGTTCTTCGCGGATCGCTTCGGCCAGCGCCTTCGTCTGTTTTTTATCCAATTGCTTCAACTCGTCCGCAAGCACCCCGATCACTCCTTTTCCCTACATCAAAAGATACGAACCTTTCCGCAAAGGCGAAAGCCGCGCGCCCCTTCTCCCGATCGGAAACGAAAAGCTCTGCGCGCGGATACGCCGCCGAAAATACGGTCCGTACCGTCCCTTTATGGTATCTTACTCGGCCGAGGCCGAAATTATGTTTTTCTTTCGTTCATTGTAATCAAAAAAAAGCATTTTGTCAAGGCAATTGCCCGCCTGTGCGAGAACGGTTGCCTTTGCCGCGAAATTTTGCTATACTCTTTGCAGAAATTACAGCGGGGACAGGACCATGCCTTATACGGTTTATTTGAAAAAGGGAGAAGAGAAACGCATCCTTTCCGGGCACAGCTGGGTTTACGCCAACGAGGCCGCGCGCATCGAGGGAAAGGATAAAAACGGCTCGCTCGCCGAAGTCCGCTCGCACGACGGACAGTTTATCGGGAAGGGATACATCAACCATCTTTCCAAGATCCTCGTGCGCATTTTTATCCGCGGCGGCGAGGAGGACGGCACGGCGCTGTACCGGGACAGGCTCGCCGCGGCCGCCAAACTGCGCGAAACGCTGTTTGACGGACAAGACACCGACTGCTATCGGCTGGCGTTCGGTGAAGCGGACGACCTCCCGGCGCTGATCGTCGACCGTTACGGCGATTATTTTGCCGTTGAATGCCTCTCGTTGGGCGTGGATATGCGCAAAGAGATGATCGCGGAGGCGCTCGTTTCGCTGTTTTCGCCCAAAGGCATCTACCTGCGCGGCGACGCTGCCGTGCGGCGCAAGGAGGGACTTCCGCTGGAGAACGGGACGCTGTACGGGGAAGTCCCCGACGAGATCCGCGTGCGCGAAAACGGGCTGCAGCTGATCGTGGACGTGAAGAACGGGCAGAAAACGGGGTACTTCCTCGACCAAAAGGAAAACCGCTTTGCCGCGCGCCGCTATTGCAGAGGAAGGCGCGTACTCGACTGCTTTTGCAACAGCGGCGGCTTTTCGCTGAACGCCGCAACGGCCGCCGAAAAAGTCGTCGCACTCGATATTTCGCGCTTTGCGCTCGATACCGTGGAAAAAAACGCCGCGCTCAACGGATTTACGAACATCGAGACGATGTGTGCGGACGCGTTCGACGCGCTGCGTTCGCTGCGCGCCGCCAAAGAAAAGTTCGGCTGCGTGATCCTCGACCCGCCCGCCTTCTGCAAGAGCGCGGCCGAAGTGAAGGACGCATACCGCGGGTATAAAGACGTAAACATCGCGGCCATGAAGCTGGTAGAGAGGGGCGGTTTTCTCATCACCTGTTCCTGCTCGCACTATATGACGGCGACCCTGTTCGAAAAAATGCTGAAAGAGAGCGCGCAAAACTGCGGCAGGCGCGCGAAGATCCTCGAAATGCGCGTACAGGCGCCCGATCACCCCGCCCTGCTCGCCGCGGACGAGACGAGCTACCTGAAGGCCTTTGTATTGCAGATCTTATAACGGCGGCGCTTTTTCGCCCGCGGACATTAAAAACATGACAAAAGGGGCAAAACGCGATGCGTTTTGCCCCTTTTGTTCTATTTGGAGATTACAGTGGTATAAACTTGTTTTTCGGGCGGGCGCGCCCGCAAGACGGAAAGTCTTACTTGTTTTTTTCTTCCTTCTTCTTCGCGGAGCCGCACGCGGTGCAGCCGGCGCAGCCCGAACAGCCGCAGTCGCAGCCGCTCTTGCCCTGCTTTTTGCGCACCGCATGGTACACGATCGCAAACACGACGAGACCTGCGGCGACGACGCCGACCGCGACGGAGACGATCGTCCCCGCGGCCGACAGTATGGATGCTGTCATAAAGCCCTCCCTTTCCCGCCGTTACGGCGGGGCTGTTTCGCTTATTCTTTGGCAGCGTTCGAACGCTTGCGGAACTTGAGATTGATCTTGCCCTTATTGCGCAAAATGAAGTATGCCACGACGAGGGCGATGACCGCCGCCAGAATGAACACCGTCCACCACCAGCTCAGCACCACGAATACGGCCGTTGCCGTGAGATACGAGGTGATCATCCAGAACGCGACAGTAAATTTGAATTTGCCCTTCGGCGTTTCGCCCTTTACGGTCGCTGCGGCGGCAAAACAAGGGATCGTGAGCATGTTGAATACCGTGAAGGCGATGAGGCCCTGCCAGGTAATGCCCGTTTCGGTTACGAGGAAGCTGACCGCTTCCCAGCCTTCCATCGTCTCTTCGTTCAGGGCGCCGCCCAGGCAGTTGCCGAGCACGAAGAAGGTGGAAATGACGTTTTCTTTGGCGATGAGGCCGGTTACCGCCGCGACGACGAACACCCAGCCCGTCTCGCGCATGACCGCGGTGTTGTAGCCGAAGCCCATCGGCGTGCAGATCCAGGAGACAAACGCGCCGATATCGTGCAGTATGCTCTCGTTCATCCGTTCGTCGGGCAAATAATGCCATTCCCAGGACATATGGGAGAGGAACCAGATGACGATCGCGGAAGCGACGATGATCGTAAACGCCTTTTTGATGTAGTGTTTGAGTTTATCCCACAGATGCACCATCAGGTTGTGGAACTGCGGCGCATGGTAGGCGGGAAGTTCCATGATGAACGGAGGCACTTCGCCGCGCATCGTGGTCTGGCGCATCAGCGCGACGGTGATGACCGCCATCGCCATGCCGAATACGTACAGCAGGAACACGATCAGGCCCTGGTCGATGCCGGGGTTCCAGATGTGGACGATCGCGCCGCAGACGGCGGCCAGAATCGGAGCTTTCGCCCCGCAGGTAAAGAAGGGGATGACGCGGTTGGTCATGATCCGCTCCTTTTCGTCGGCGAGGGTGCGGGTGTTGATCGCCGCGGGCACGGAACAGCCGAAGCCCATGATCATGGGGATAAAGGCCCTGCCCGACAGACCGAATTTGCGGAAAGCGCGGTCCAAAATGAAGGCGACGCGCGCCATATAACCGGAATCTTCCAAAATGGAGATCAAAAGGAACAGGAACAGGATCTGCGGAATGAACGAGAGAACGCCCGAAAGCCCGCCCCAAATACCGTCGTTGACGAGACCCTGCGCCCACTCGGCCGCGCCCACGTTTTCGAGGCCCGTGGCGATGCCGCCGCCGATCTGATCGCAGATAAAGCCCATCAGATTAAACAGGATGGCGCCCGGCGTCGATACGCCCGCGGAACTGTAGAACACGGCGACGAAAGCGTTGAGAACTTCGTTCCCGGTATCGACGTCCGTCGCAAAACCGAAGATCGCGTTGAGATAGAGAAGGTCTTCGCCGAAGGTAAAGTGGAAAATCGCGAACAAGATCACCAGAAAGATGGGGATACCCCAAATGCGGTGGGTGAGCACGCGGTCCGCTTTGTCCGACTTGGTAAGTTTTTCGCTCTTCTTCGCGCGGACGAACGCCGTGGAAAAATTCGCGGATATGTACTTATAACGGGCGTCGGCGACCATTGCCTCGAAATCGCCCTCGAACACGTCGTCGGCAAATTGTTTTTTGAACTCTTCGACCATCTGCATCTCGTCGGGATGCGCCTTTACTTCCAGTTCGTCGCCTTCGGTAAGTTTTATGGCGTGGAAGAGCGGGTTTTCGACCCCTTTCCCTTTCAGCGCGATCCGCACGTCGCTTATCACGTGGGCGAGCGCAGAACTTTCGAGTACGGTGGTGCCGGCGCGCTTTTTCTGCGCCGCCTCGTACGCGCGGTCCATCAGTTCTTTGATCCCCTCGTCCTTTAATGCGGAGATCTCGACGACGGGGACGCCGATCTTCTGTTCCAGCGTCTTCGCGTCGATCTTATCGCCGCTCTTTTTGACCACGTCGATCATGTTCAGCGCGACGACGATGGGAACGTCGATCTCCATGATCTGCGTTGTGAGGTATAAGTTTCGCTCGAGATTGGTCGCGTCGACGATATTGATGACGCAGTCCGGCTTTTCGTCGAGGATGAAGTTGCGCGAGATGACCTCTTCCGGCGTATACGGCGAAAGCGAATAAATGCCGGGAAGATCGACGATGGCGACGGGAGACGCCGCTTTTTTATACACGCCTTCCCGCTTATCGACCGTAACGCCCGGCCAGTTGCCTACGTGCGCCGTGCTGCCCGTCAAAGAGTTGAACAGCGTCGTCTTGCCGCAATTCGGGTTGCCCGCCAAAGCGAATTTAAGCATTGGGCACCTCCATCAATACGCATTCCGCTTCGCTCTTGCGAAGGGTAAGTTCGTACCCGCGCAGCGTTACTTCGACGGGGTCGCCGAGCGGCGCGAGCTTGCGAAGCACGATGTCCGCGCCCGGGGTTACGCCCATGTCGAACAGCCTTCTGCGGATCTTGCCCTCGCCTTCGATGCGCTTTACCACGCCCTTTTCGCCGGGGACGAACTCATTGAGTTTCTTTTCCATAAACCGTCCTCTATATTAATATTGTTTTTAAACTCTTTCAATGCCCGCCCGATGCGGCGGCAAAACAGTTTTCTGCCCTTATACCAAAATTTTCATCGCCAGCGACTTGTTCAGGGCGAGGCGGCCGTCTTTCACTTTGACGATGACGTTTCCGCCCGCTTCGGACAGGACCGAGACCTTTGTGCCGATGGTGATCCCGAGGCTTTCGAAATGCCTCTTGTTCTTCTCGTCCGCGAGAATTTTTTTGACCGTGAGTTCCTCCCCCGCGGGGGCTATAGGCAGCGGCATGTTTTCCTCCTTCCGAGCGCCCCATGCCGGGCGTTCGTCCGATGCTGTAATCTTCCTTTTTTGTGTTAACCTATGTTAACGAATGTAATTTTATACCTTTTTCTTTCCGTTGTCAAGCAAATTTCGCCAAAATTTTTATTTTCCGCACAAAAAATCCCGCCGGTGCGGGCGGGATTTACTTTTCTTTGATTTCTCCGAAAAAGGTGAGCTGTTCGGGCTCTCCGTAAAACAAAACGGGTTTGCCCTTCCTCTTCGCGTAATTTACCGTGTACGCGGTGCCGCCCTTTTTCCGTGCGAGGTAAGCGAATACGAAATCGGCGCGGTCGACCATATAACGGTTGCGCTCAAACATACAGCCGTTTAAGTATGATTCGTGCAAAATAACCGTTTCGTCGCAGGCGTTCAGCAGATTTTCGTATTTTTTTTTGTTTTCGGCGGAAAATCCCTTCGCCTGATCCGCACAGGGAACGCACGCGACGAGGCGCAGCGGATATTCTCGCTTCAGCGCCAGCAAAACTTCCGCCGCGGCAAAATCGAAGCCGCGCGCCATGCCGCAGAGAAAGGTATCCGTTCCTTTGCCGATCAGCCGCAGAAGCTGTTCGCGCAGGCGCTCGGCGCTGAAATCGGCACCGAGCGCGCGATGCCCCGTCAGGGCGCACGTCTTATCCATACTCTCTCCGTCCGCGCCTGCGGCAGGCGCGTTATTTCTGTTCCTTCGTACTCTTCTGCTCGCCGCCTTTTTCCTCTTCGGCGGCTTTCTGCGGCGCTACGATCTTGGGAAGGGAGAGCCCCGCCATGCCGTACATCTCTTCCAGGGGAGGCAGACTCTTTAACAGTCCGCTCAAAAAGCCGGCGGTAGCCGTTTTTCCGTCTTTATTTTCGCCGCCGTCCCAAACGGTTACCTTGTCGATCTTGATGTTCTTGATCGCCTCGACCTGTTCGGCAACGAGCTGTTCGATCTTATCCGCGATCATCAGGCGCACCGCGTCGTTCGCTTCGCCGCCGGCCGCCTTGACGAGAGCGTCGAGACCTTCCGCCTGTTTGGAGAGTTTTTCGCGGATACCGCGCGCTTCCGCTTCCATTTTCGCGTAAATCGCGTCCGCTTCGCCGCCCGCTTTGCGGCGCATCTGTTCCGCTTCGGCGTCCGCCTCGATCTCTTTCTGTCTCTTTTCGATTTCCGATTTGACGATGACGTCCGCTTCCTGCGTGGCCTTTTCACGCGCCGCGCGGGAAATTTCCGCCTGCTGTTCGGCGGCGTAGCTCTCCTCGAGCGCTTTGGCAGCCTGCACCTTTTCCGCCGTTACGGCGAGTTTGAGGGCTTCGGCCTCCTTTTCGCGCAGTTCCGCCTGCGTGCGGGCGATCTCCGCTTTCGCCTTGTTTTCGCCCTTGATCGCCTCGCTTTCCGCTTCCGCCACGCGCACGCGCTCTTCCATCTTTGCGTTCGCTTCGCCGATGGAACCGATTTTGTTCGCCTCCGCGACGGAGATCTTCGCGTCGTTGATGGCCTTTGCGGCCGCCTCTTTGCCCAAAGCGATGATGTAGCCGGATTCATCGGAAATATCAGTTACGTTCACGTTGATGAGTCGAAGCCCGATCTTTTTGAGCTCCCCTTCCACGTTGCGGGAAATCGCCTCGAGGAATTTATCGCGGTCGGTATTGATCTCTTCGATATTCATCGTCGCGATGACAAGGCGCAGCTGACCGAAAATGATATCCTTTGCGAGTTCCTGTATCTCCTGCATTTTCAGGTTGCGCAGGCGTTCCGCCGCGTTTTCCATGACGGTCGGCTCGGTCGAAATGCCGACGGTGAAGATGGAGGGAACGTCGATGCGGATGTTTTGGCGCGACAGCGCGCTCTTGAGGTCGACGCTGATGGACAGCGGCGTAAGGTCGAGGTATGTAAACGCCTGCACAAGGGGCCAGATGAACGCCGCGCCGCCGTGTATGCATTTGGCGCTGCGCGCATTCCCCTCTTTATCCGCGCCCACTTTACCGTAAATGACCATGATCTTATCGGGCGGGCATTTTTTGTAACGGGTGAGAACCATTAAGAACAGCATCACCAAAACGAGCACCGCCACGACGATCAATACGATGATCCAAGCTTCCATAATCTCTCCTTTTATTCTTTATTTTCCGATTCCGCCTTTTTGCGGACGACGAAAAAGTCGCCGCTCGACGAAAGAATTTCTACCGTTTCGTCTACGCAGATGCGTTCTTCCCCGTCGGTTACGGCATCCGCTTCGGTAAACCTGCCCTGCAGCGTGAGCGTGATCTTTCCCCTTCCCTCGCGTTTGGGCGGAATGCTCACGTATACCGTGGCGGTTTTTCCGACGGCGCTGCCAAAATTGACGGTCCCGTCTTCCTGCAGACGGAGGATCAGACGGATCAGCCCCCATACGATGAAATATGCCGCCAGACCCGCCGCGACGGATATGCCCACGCTGGCGCCGACGTTTACGTCGTACGACAGGAGCAGGAGCCCCGTCCATCCGCCGATGGCGAAAAACGCGGTGAGCCCCTTCATCGTAAACAGGGAAATGCCCGTATCCGTATGCGAATCGAGCGCCCCGTCGCCGTCGGTATCCGTATCGAAGTCCGCGTCTCCGTCCGCCGCGCCGATGATCATCAGAATGATCTGCACGAGCAGAAAGAGCGTGCCCACGCAGGCGATCACGAAATACGCGATCTCCAGGCCGCTGAGCGATTGAAACCATTCTTTCATTGACGATTTTCCTCCTTGATTGCGGTCATTTCCGAAAAAATTTTTTTAAAGAGGCCTGCTGCGCTCTTTTCCTCTTCCCCTCGGATATGCCGAAGGGGTGCTTTTTACCTTGTCGCACACGGCGAGAGTCCTCTTCCCGCTCTGTGCCGGCAATTCGAACCGTTCGGCGCAGCGCAGCCGCAGACCTAAGAGAGAGAAAGCGCGCCCCGCCTCTTCGATCTCCTCCGCCGCTTCCCCTTTATAGGCGACGAAACAGCCTCCCACGCGCACGAGCGGTGCGCAGTATTCGGCAAGGGTGTTCATGCGGGCCACCGCCCGCGCGCAGCAGACGTCGAATTTTTCGCGGAACGCCGCATCCCGCGCGGCCTCTTCGGCGCGCATATTGCACACGCGCGCGTTCAGCCCGAGTGCGCGCACCGCTTCCTCCAAAAAGGCGCACTTTTTCCCCACCGATTCGAACAGAACGAAGGACAGATCGGGGCGAAAGATCATGAGCGGAACGGAAGGAAATCCTCCTCCGCTGCCAACCTCGCAGCAAGCCGCGCCCTGCGGAAAATATTTTTCGCCGGCAAGGCTGTCTATAAAATGCTTGACGCGGCAGTCTTCTTCGTCTATAATGCGGGTCAGGTTGATCCTTTTGTTGCATTCCGCGAGCATACGGTAAAATTCGGCAAATTTTTTTCCCGTTTCTCCGCCGGAAACCGCCTCTTCGTATTCCTTCATGTATTTATTATATCATACGTTCGCGCGAAAACCAACCTTTTCCGCAAAAAAAATATCTTTCCTTCTGCGGAAAACTCTGTCAATTGCGTGCATTTGTGTGTATAACTTCTGTGCATTTGAGGATAACTTTCCTTTTTCAGGCGGTTCCTCCTCTTTTCTCCCTTACCGCCTTTTGCCGATCCGGACACATATGCACTATTTCCGCACATCTCTTTCAACAAAAAAGTTCTTCTTTTCCACATCGTTTCGGCTTGCTTTTTGCCTCTTTTTTATATATAATAGTGTGGAATCGCGGAAAATTTTGCAGTTGTCAACATTTCTACAGAGCTTATTATTATTATTTCTACGATTTAAAAATAAAAGATTTATATAAAATCATTCCGCACGGCGGATTGCGAAAAAAGGAGAAGTGCCATGAAATTGAATTGCGAAGGGATCGAGCTTTCCGACGCCGTTATGAAAGTTGCCAAAGCGTGCAGCACGAAGACGACGAACCCGATATTGGAAGCGATCAAGCTTTCGGCGGAAAACGACCGCCTCGTTTTATTGGCGACGGACGGAGAGATCGCCATCCGCAAGACCATCCGCGCGGATGTTTTGGAAGAGGGGGATATCTGCGTTCCCGGGAAATATTTCGCCGATTTTATCAAAAAGCTGGAAAACGAGCAGATCACGCTGGCAACGGAAGGCGATACCGTGATCATCACGTACGGGGATTCGGAAAGTTCGCTGCAGCTGCTGAACGCGGACGATTTTCCCAAAATCGATACGGAGATCCGCGAAAACCGCGTCGAACTGCTGGCAAAAGATTTAAAAGAACTCATTTCGAAGACCACTTTCTGCTGTGCGCAGGACGATTCGCGGCCGGTTTTGAAGGGATGCCTGATCAAGACGGAAGAGGGTCGCGTATCCTTTACCGCGCTCGACGGGTACCGCATGGCTACCTGCAAAAAGAATATCGTGGCCATGAGCGGAGACATCCGCATCATCTGCCCCGGAAGGACGCTCAACGAGATCGGGCGCATGCTCGGCGGAGACGACGAGACGATCGAAATATTTGTACAGAAAAATATGCTGATGGTCAGCATAGACGATACCGTTTTGACCAGCCGCCTGTACGAAGGGGAGTTCGTGAACGTTTCCAACATCGTGCCGCGCGAATTCGCGAGCGAAGTCGTCGTGGAGAAAAACCTGTTGGGAGAGAGCGTAGAGCGCGCCGCCGTGCTTGCAAGGACGGATAAAAACAGTATTATAATGTTTGATATCCGCGAAGACGCGATGAACGTTACTTCCAATACGACCATCGGCCGGGTGGATGAAAGCGTGAAGATCATGCTGGAGGGAAAGGACGTGCAGATCGCCCTCAACTGCAAGTACGTGAGCGAATGCCTCAACGCGGTATCGGACGAAAAGGTGCGCATCGGGTTCAACGGACCCGTTTCTCCCTGCGTGGTAACGCCTGTAGAGGGAGATTCTTACCTGTATTTGATACTTCCCGTGCGAACAACGGCATAAAAACGGTTGACAGCCGCGCGGATTTTTATGTATAATGAAAAAAGACAATTAAAATAGGAGCAGAATCGATAAAATGAAGAGAACATATCAGCCGAAGAAAAGGCAGAGAAGCAAAGTACACGGATTCAGACAGAGAATGAAGACGCAGGGCGGAAGAAAGACGCTCAAGAGAAGGAGAGACAAGGGCAGAAAGAAAATTTCCGCTTAAAAGCGCCGGAGCGTGAAGCGTGTTGTACGCCAGACTGAAAAAGCAGAATGATTTTAAAAGGATGTTTGCAAGGGGAAAAAAATGTTTTTCCCCTGCTTTAATTGTTTTGTATTTACCGGCCGAAAACATGCGCCTGGGCGTATGCGTCAGTAAAAAGCACGGCAAGAGCGTGAAGAGAAACCGGATCAAGAGGCTGTTGCGCGAGGCGTTCCGGAAAGTCTGCCCGCAGATGAAGCGCGAGTATTCGGTGATCCTGATACCGAAACAGGCGGAAGCATATTCGCTGGAGGCATTCGAAAAGAGCCTTCGCATCGCGCTGCGCAGAGAGGGAATTTTACAATGAACGCGCAAAAACTGCGAAGCGCGTACAGGTATCTGCGAAGGACGATATTTAAACCGTACCTGAAGATGCTGTGCATGCATCTGATCGTGTTTTACCAAAAGTATTTTTCGAAAAAGACCTGCCTGTACGACCCTACCTGTTCGCAGTATATGCTGGAAGCAATCAACAATTTAGGCGTGATCGCGGGGATCTTGCTGGGAACATGGAGAATATTGCGCTGCAATCCCTTTTCCAAGGGCGGGTACGACCCGGTTCCGGAAAATCCGTTCAAAGTGCGCTGGCTCTATTAAAAAATTCGGAAATTAAAAGAATGTTGAATTTATTGAGTACCATACAAATGATCCCTACCGATTTCGGCGACAGCCTGAATTGGATCGGTGTGGTTATACAATGGATCATCGGCGTCGCAGGCAACGTGGGCCTGGGAATTATTTTGTTTACGCTGATTCTGAAGGTGATCACCCTGCCGCTGGATATCTATTCGAAGGCTTCCATGCGAAAAAACAGCCTGAAAATGGAAAAGATGCGGCCGCAGCTGGAAAAACTGCAAAAGCAGTACCAGAACGATCAGCAGACGTATAACGCCAAGATGATGGAAATGTATAAAAAGAACGGCTACTCCTTTTTGGGAGCTTGCCTGCCGATGATCGTAACGCTGGTTATATTCATCGTCGTTCTGAATGCATTTTCAAGCTATTCGCAATATACGAACCTCGAAGTGTACAGGCAGATGGCGCGCTCTTATAACGACGCCATCCTCGTTTATGCGCCCGACAGCTATCAGACGGACGAAAACGGCGTGCGCGGCGAAGGCGTCGTAGAATATACCTGTACCTTAAACCAGGAAGGAAAGTACGACTGCGTGCGGACGGAAGTGTTCGACGACGCGGAGAGCCTGATTTCGGTAACGGTGCGCCGGTTGGTCGTAACGGATACCGAGCAGACCGCGGAGCAGATGGCTGCCGATACCTTCGACTGGAGCGCGGCGTCCTCCTCCTCTATCTATACCGTAAAGACGGAGAACGTTCTCAACAGCACGGACGAAACGGTGGCGGAAGCGAGGCGGCTTGCGCAGGAAGAGGGCGGAGAAATGTCCGGCGAAAACCTTGCCGACCAGACGATGAAGACGCTCGGAAGGCAGGCGGCCGCGCAGCAGTACAGGGAGAGCAATTCGCGCTTCCTTTGGGTAAAGAATATCTGGCTGCCCGATACTTCGTACAGGCACCCCGTGCAGAAGGAAAACGAGATCAGCGAAGAAAATTATACAGAGCTTACCCATTACCTTACGGAAGAGAAATCCGCCGCAAACGGATACTATATACTCATCGTGATTTCCATAGGGACGATGTTCCTTTCGCAATTTATCATTTCCAAGAGTCAGAAGGCGCAGAACGAGCTGCAGACGGCGGACGGGCGCGGCAAAAAGACGCAGAAGGTTATGCTGATCGTAATGCCGATCATCTTCGGTATATTCTCCTTTTTCTACAGTGCGTCGTTCAGTATTTACATGATCACGAGCAATATATTCAGCATCATCAGCACGCTGGCGATCAACTTCGTGATCGATAAGAAATTTGCGAAAATCGAGGAACAGGAGATCCAGGAAAAATACAATAAACGAATTCCGCAATCGGCGAGAAGACCGGATAACGGGAGGAACGGAGGAAAGAAAAAATGACGGAGTATGAATTCACCGGAAAGACGGTGGAAGAGGCGATCGAAGAGGGGCTGAAAACGCTGGGCCTCACGCTTGAACAGGCGAGCGTAACCGTGCTGGAAGAGGGCAAGAAAGGAGGCCTGTTTTCCAAAGGGGTAAAGGCGCGCGTCAAAGTAGGAAAGAAGCGTACGGACGGCGAACGCGCACAGGATTTTTTGGACGGCATTTTCGGCTATTTGGGCGTTACGGCAACCACGGAATTGGATGAAAGCGGCGAAAATACGAAAATCAACGTGATCACGCCGAATACGTATGCAGTGATCGGCCACAGGGGCGAAGTGCTCGATGCCCTGCAGGTGCTTGCGGGCGCGGTGGCGAATATCGGCAAAGAAGAATACGAACGCGTCGTCGTCGACTGCGAAAATTACCGCGAAAAGAGAGAACAGACGCTGAAGAAGCTGGCGCAGAAGCTCGCGGAAAAGGCGGTGCGCTTCGGCAGGAAAGTTTGTTTGGAACCGATGAGCCCTTATGAGAGAAGGATCATTCATTCGACCCTTGCCGACAGCACCGAAGTAAAGACGATGAGCGAAGGGAAGGAGCCCAACCGCTATATCGTCGTAATCCCCAACAATCTGAAGTCGAACAGCGACCGTTACGGCCGCGGAACGAGACCGCCGCGTGCGGACGGCAGAAAAGGCGGATTTAACCGCGACAAGCGGTATGACCGCGGCGAAAACGGCGAGCGGAAGGAATACGACGACCGCCGCAGGGGCGGTTACGACCGCGACAGGCGCTCCGGCGGACGTGAGCGGGAGAGAGCGAGCGGACTTCCCCGTTCGAAGAGGCAGCCCTATTTCGGAACGTTTTTGGGCAACAGCAACGATTTGGCGAACAAACCGAGCGAAGAAAAGAAAGACGAAGAATAAAAAGAGGCGCGCCCTGCGGCGCGCCTTGTTTTTTGCCATACATTTTTGCGGCGGGAAGGAAAAAACGGAAAACGTCCCCTTTTCTTCTCTCCCCTACAGCAGGCCGGAAACGCATTTTTTTAAGAAATGTCTGTTTTCGGCCCTTTTGTATAGTACCCCGCATAATATCCGCAATAAACGCACTTATTATTTTTCGTTTCCGTTTCTTTTTCCATTTGGTTACCTCCATAAAAACAATTAAAACAAAGACCATATTGGTCTATAATATTATATGACCATTTCGGTCCAATGTCAAGTTTTTTTGTCCATTTTGGTCTATAATATTTTCAGAGGTATAAAAATGCATATACGTTTGAAAGAATTACGGAAAGAGCGGGGAATGAAACTGAAAGATGTTGCCGAAGCAATGGGGGTTACCGTTCGTGCAATCAGCCGATATGAAGAGGGAACAAGAGAACCTTCTGTTGAAATGATTATAAAATTTTGTAAGTTATACGAAGTAAGTGCGGATTATCTGCTCGGTTTGGAGGACGAAACGGGGACGAAATTGTAAGGACAAAACGGACGGCCGAAAAAATGCGGCGGCCGGCATAAAAAATACACAAAAATTGAAAGGAGGAAAGAACATGGCAAAAGAACCCGAAGAGAAAAAGAAGGAGACAGCAAAAAATTACCACGTGGCGAAGCGTGCGGACGGCAAATGGCAGGTAAAGTTTGCGGGCGGAGAGAAGGCCATCAAACTGTTTGCGACGCAGGCGGAAGCGATCGCGTATGCGAAAAAATTGGCGGAAAACCAGGACGGGAGCATCTCAATACACAAAAAAGACGGCAAGCTGCGTAAACAAAAATATTGAGGCAAAACTGCGGCCGGATACGACTTTTCGGTTTGCGGTAAAAAAAGAGAAACAGAGCGGAAGCGGACGAAGGCTATTGCCTTCGTCCGCTTCCGTTTTTGCGCATGTTTTAAAGTTTACTCAGCTCTTCCAAAAGAGAAAAAAGTGCCGGATAATATTTTTCGTCTACGGAAAGGACCTTTTTTTGCAGGGACAGCCGCCGTTCGTCTGCGGGAGATGCGGAAAGCCCTTTCGGAATGGTTTTTCGCCTAAAAAAATTTTTTAAGTTCTTCCATAAAAACAATTTGAACTCAAATTACATGTCAGAGAGGAATCATTTTTCCGTAAAACCTGAAAGAGGCGCGCCCTGCGGCGCGCCTCTTTATCCGTTCAAAACAGAGTTTATAAATTGCGGCAGGGATAAACATTTCTGCGTATCCGTCCGCGTGAACCGCCGATATGATTCAGCGGTCTTCTTCGTCTTGCTTGTTCTTTTCCTCTTCGGCCTTGCGCTGATAATAGTTTTTGTAGCCGGCCTTGTGATTGTCTCCTTCGTCCCACTTTTTGCCGCCCGTTATGAGCAAGCCGATGACGAGCATAGCCGCCAGAATTACGAGAATGATGGGAAGGACGAGGTTTTCGGGAATGGCCAGTGCCGAAATCAGGCAAACGGCCGCCACGACGAGCAGTACCGCGCTCAACAGGATCTGCATCTTTTTCAAAGCGGTGGAATTTTTGGTGCCGATGGCGGAAAAAAGCAGGGCCAGGCCGCTTATGCCCGCAAAGATGACCCCTGCCCAGGCGAGGTTGAACCCGCCGAACGTTTCGGGCATCAGTTCAGACAGCAGAAAAAATACTGCGGCGACTAAAAACGAAAGGGCGATCAACACCCGCGTAAACATTTTTTTGCTCATAATAATTCTCCTTATGCGCGGTCAGCGCAGAATTACGTTACAGGATACTGCGCAGATCGTTTCCCCTTCCGCGAGCACGACGGTGTCGCCGTGGGAATATTCGCGCACATAACGGCCGATGCGCAGTTTGAAGGTTTTGGCCGCTTCAGACGCCGCCAGAACGGTATAATTCCCCGGCATCGGCGAGCCGTTTTTGACTGCCGTATACGTCTTTCCCTGCAAGAGGACGATATCCCCCTCGCGGTGCGTGATCCCTTCCGCATCTTTCTTCGAATAGCGGACTCCGTCGATGACATTTGCCGAAGAGAAGCGCTTTCCGCGGAAATAGAGAGAGGCGAATAAAACGGTGAGGATCAAAAGGAGCGCCGCCGCGACGGCAAGAACGACGATAATGATCTGTTCGGTGGTCATAGCGATGCCTCCCCTTTATCAGCGGATCTTCGTTCCGCATTCGGGGCAGAACTTGCCTTTTGCGGGCAGTTTTGCTCCGCATTTGGGGCAAACGTCTGCTTCGACCGGCTTGCCGCATTCGGGGCAGAATTTTGCCTTGGCGGTGAGCGCCGCGCCGCAGTGAACGCAGTGCCTGCTCCCCTGCGATTCCTGCGCGGGAGCGGCCTGCGCGCCGCCCTGCATTCCGCGCTGCATGTTCGCGAACATCTGACCCATGCCCATCCCCATGCCCATGCCGATGCCTGCGCCCATGGTGCTGCCGGCGGCGCCGGGATTTTTGGCCGCTTCCTTCAAAGCGTCGGCCTGCGCGAGCTGGGTATACACGTCGATGTTTTTGCGCATCATTCCCAAACGGGTGCTCTCGTCGAGCGCCTTTTCCAGTTCGGGCGGCAGAGAAAAACTTTCGAAGTTAAAACCGGAAAGTTCCAGCCCCATTACTTCGAAACGCTGCGAAAGAGACTTTTTGACGGCCGCGCTCATTTCCATCAGATTCGCGGCCATATCGAGAACGGGAATGCCGCTTTCGCCGATCGCGTCGGAGATGCCCATAACGAGCATGCTGCGGATGTAACTCGTGATGTCCTGCGTGGTATAGGAGGAATGCGTGCCCGAAAGTTCCTGCATGAAGACGAAAGCGTCTTTTACGCGGAAAGCGTATGTTCCGAAAGCGCGCACGCGAACGGCGCCGTAATCCGCGTCGCGGATCATGATCGGGTTCGCCGTGCCCCATTTTTGGTTGGTGAACTGTTTGGTGTTTACGAAATAGACGTCCGATTTATACGGCGTTTCAAACCCGTACTTCCAGGAAAGAAGTTTGGTTACCACGGGCAGACTGTCGGTATCCAACTTGTAATACCCGGGCAGAAATACGTCCGCCATCCGCCCCTTATCGCAGAAGATCGCGACCTGGCTGTCGCGAACGGTGAGTGCGGAGCCGCGGTTGATCTGGTTGCCCTTCATATCCACCTTATGTACGATGGTATCGGAAGTGTTGTCCGTCCATTCGATGACCTTTAAAAGTCCCATAAATAAACCGTCCTTATCAGCGAATTTGCATGCGGCAAAAGCCGCTTTCTGTTTCTACTATAACACAAACGCAAAAAAATGTCAACAGTGCTGCGGAAAAAGCGGCGCGAAGAGGAAAAGTTTGCAAAACGATTGACAGTGCGACCTTTTTTGCATATACTTATTCCGTAAACATGTTATGATTCGGGTGCGGAACAGAGGCGGAAAGCCGACGTTTCGAACGGAAACGAGCGGAGGTTCGGAAGGTGAATGCGATCAACAAAGCGTTGCGCGGCAGTTTTGCGCTGTCGATGATCCTGACGGTGATGCTGGCGGCAGGCATACCCCTTATTCCCGTAGGGTTTGCCGTGGTCGGCGGCGGATTCGGGACTGCCTTGGGCGTTATAGGGATCGCCTTTGCGGCGGTCGGCTTTTACGGCTGCCCCATTGCCTGGGTGGCGTACGGCGGGAAAAAGTCGCTGCAAAGGGTGGTGAGCGCCGTCGTCGAGGAACATATCTACGAAGTGAGCGAAATAGCGGCGCAGCTCGGCCTTTCGGAAAAGGAAGTGCGCAACCGCATCGACACCTGCTTCAAGAAAAAATACTTTATCGGGTATAAGCGCGAAGGGGACCGCTTGGTGCTCAATGAAAACAAGGCGCTGGAAGACGCCGAGCATGTGGCCGAATGTCCGCACTGCGGCGCGCGGTTTACGTATAAAGGTACGGATATCCGCTGCCCGTACTGCGGCTCGGCGCAGGAACGTAAATAAACGGAACAGAGCCAAAACAAAACGGTCGGATAGAATAAAGAACGCAAAACGGCGCACACGTATGCGCCGTTTTGCGTTCTTTTGCTTAAAACCGGGAAACCGAAAATAAAAATTTACGGTTCGCGGTACCGTAAAAATACCGCGGAAGAAGAAAAGAAGGAGGGGCAAAGCACGGCCGCGCGGAGACGGACGGGGGAACAATTTGCCCGTGCGTTCAGCCGATAAGGGAGCTTGCGGCAACCAAGCCGTAAAATAAGCGGAAAGGCCCCGGAGGGGAGCTCGCTCGCGGCTTATTTTAAAAAGCGGCGGAGCGAGGAGACTTTTTTGTCCGCATACGGCCCGAACCGCATGGAAAGATCGGCTTTCCCCTTTTGCAGGATGCTTTTTTGATGCGAAAAGGCGGCAAAGCCGCATTCGCCGTGGTAGGAGCCCGTGCCGCTGTTTCCAACGCCGCCAAAGCCCATGTGCGGCGAAGCGAGATGCATGACGGTATCGTTGACGCATCCTCCGCCGAAGGAAATTTCGCGGAGGGCGCGGCGGGCGTTTTTCTTTCCGAACCAATACAGAGCGAGCGGCTGGGGATGCTGCGCGATGAGCTGTTTTGCGTTTTCATAGGCTTCGAACGTGAGGACGGGAAGGATCGGCCCGAAGATCTCTTCCTGCATGACGGGATCCGACGGGGAGACGCCGCCGAGGATCGTCGGTTCTATTTTACAGGTCTCTGCATCGGCGCTGCCGCCGAATACGACGTGTTCGGGCGAGATGAGACGGGTGAGGCGTTGGAAGTGGCGCGCATTGACAATGCGCGGCCACGCCGGATTGAGCAGCGGTTCTTTGCCGAACATGGTTACGAATTCCTCTTGCAGAGCGTCCAAAAAGGCGGCTTTTACGGAAGAAGAGACCAAAACGTAGTCGGGAGCCACGCAGGTTTGCCCGGCGTTGAGCCCCTTTCCGTAAGCGATGCGCTTGGCCGCAAGGCGGATATCCGCGTCGGCGTCGACTATGCAGGGACATTTGCCGCCCAATTCGAGAATGACGGGCGTAAGGGTGTGCGCGGCCGCCTCCGCATAAATTTTCCCTACCCGGGGACTTCCGGTAAAGAAAATGAGGTCAAATTTTTGCTTTAAAAGGGAAGACGCGACCTCCGCGTCCCCCGTCAGGGCACAGGCTTGCTCCAAAGGGAGGGCGGAAGAGAGAAGTTCTTTTATGACTTGCGCCGAAGCGGGGGCAAGTTCGCTCGGCTTCAGGACCGCGCAATTTCCCGCGGCAATACTTTCGATGAGCGGGCACAGCGAGAGCTGAAAGGGATAATTCCAAGGCGCCGCGATCAGCGAAAGGCCGTACGGAACGGATATTGTAAAGCACTTTGCAGGAAACTGTGCGACGGAAGTGCGGACGCGTTTCGGGCGGGTAAGCCCCTTTAACCGCCGCAGAAAATAGGATATTTCCGAAAGGACCAGGCCTGTTTCGGTCATGTAGGATTCGTACGGAGACTTGCCCAAGTCGCTTTGCAGGGCCTCTTCGATTTGATTTTGTTTTTGCCGAATTGCGTTTTGCAGGGACCGAAGCGCAGACAGGCGAAAGTTTACGTCCAGAGTCTTTCCGCTGTCAAAAAAAGTTCTTTGCCGCTGTACGAGCTGATCGATTTCCATGGCCGAGTCCTCCAAAATTGTATCGCTGCCGCTGTATGTACTGTAGAATCCGCTTTCTCTTTGCCTTATTATAGCGCATGACATCGAAAAAGTCAAAGCGCAAAGCAAGGCTCTTTTCGGCGTAAGCCCGTTGCAAACGGCTATTAAAAGAACTGTAAGCAGTTGCGGATGGATTGCTTGCCGCAGAACGGCCCTTCGCCCGTGCGTGAGAAGTAGAAGCTCGTTTATCGGCTTCAGAAGCGGCGGATTCTGCCGATCGGTTGCCGGAATATGCAGAACGCCTGAAGGCAGACTTTGCGGCGTTGCCGCCTTGATGCAGAGCAGCCATAGGCTGTAACGAGAACGGCGGTCGGCCTGTTTGTATTTTGCGGCTGAAACGATGTGCCGGACACGCCGGAAAGGGATTTTTGGATCATTGCGGAAGAAAGGACGAACTTTTCCCGTGAGAGGAATTTTTATGCGAAAGCATCCGACGGAAATCGAAGTAATGCGCTTTTTCGGCAAATCAATACCACCGTTGAACCGGCGTTTTGCACAGACCTTAAAAGGGTAAACCGGCAGCCAACCCGTTAATGGGGAGTGCTTTTGCTATAGCGTATTATAGCACGGCACTCTTGTAAAACGGATCCTTATGCTATATTCAAATTATATATTATCATTATCGATAAAATTTACTTCGATAATTGTTAAAAACTGCTGAAGTATATTTTATCTTCCCCCGGTAAAACCGGGGGTCTTTTAAACTAATGCGCAAAAAAATCGGATGGCGCAAAAAAATTTGCTTTGCGCCATCTCATGATTACGATCAAAAATGCGGGACGAGAAAAAGCCGAGATCGGTGAAGATCGGAAGACAAGCGGTATCGGTCGATGCGGCGATGCTGAGAAGAGGCGGAGCCGAAAAAATACAGAAAAAGACACGCCTTCGAACAAACTTTGCGATAGCATCCGCTCCCGCTCTCGCTTCCGCATCCGCTCCCGCATCCGCTCTCACTCCCGCTCTCGCTCCCGCATCCGCTCTCACTCCCGCTCTCGCTCCCGCTCCATGTACGAGTTGCTCTGCAAGAACGTTCACAGACAGGTGTCCGCCGAAGCAGGTGAGAATTCCAGGACTTGGCGCGGCTGAAAAGGCGCAAGATGCGGCATAAAAGCGGGTTCTGCGAAGAAGCTGGGCGATGATTTTGTTATGGCGGCGGATCGGGGCTGCGGGCGTAAAACAGCCGCAACGGAAAAATATCAAGAGCAAAACCAAAGCGGCCGTTTGGCCGTTTTTTGAGACGCCGACGAGCGATCGACCCTGAAGTATCAAACGGCGAGTTGTGTCTCTGCGGCTTTTGCCGTATAGGACGCGAGGGCGTCGGAGATGATATCCGCCATTTTATAGACCAAATTCAGGCGCGTCAAGTTCAGAAGTGAGTAATTGAAAACGGATTTTTCGGCAACGATTCCCAAAATCCCTACATCCCCTACCCTCGCCAGCTTTTTATTGGCGCCTGCGCCGGGTTTTAGACCGTTGGAAGTAATCTTGATCAATCCGATATCGCCGGCATCTCCGACCGCGGCATCCACGGCGATGACGGGGCTTTGCGGATGCGTTTCCTGCAGAAAAGCATTGATATATTTGACTTCTTTTGCGGTGATCGTGCGCTTCAGAGTGCCGTAAACAAAGACGCCGGGCGCTTTTTTTTCGCAAAGCATTGTGCCGCAGATCGGGCCCAGACTGTCGCCGATCGCCAGATCGCTGCCGATGCACAGAATGACGGGCGGTTTTTGTTTCTGTTTTAAAACATGGTCGATTGCAATGACAATGCCGGAAGGCGCCATCTTGTTGAAAACATTGAAACTGTAGTCCATAAATACCTTTTTCCTGTTTTTTTGAAAAAAGTATTGCCCGAACCTATGAATTTTAAACCGCCAACAGAAAATCGAAGCGCTGTTCGTTTTTAAAAGACAGGAAATTTTGTAAAAATGTGAATTGATTGTGGATAAGATATAAAAATGTGGATAAACTGACTTTAAGCGCATAAAAAAATTAGGGTGCGCCGATGTTTTTAGATTAGTTATCCACTTTTTTACAGATAATTGTGCACAAATTGGCATAAATAATGGCTGAAAGAAATTTGGCGGGCGCATTTTACAATTGTTTTGCGTCTGAAAATGATTATTGCGCTGCAAGTTATACACAATGATATAAAAGGATGTGCATAACCTCGAACCAGACGCCTGTTTTGCTGAGAGACGGTCTGCTTTAGTGCTGCAATGCGCCATAGCTATGTGCATATTCTTAGCGCCATAATAATATTGTTGCGCTCAGAGCAAGGAACTTTTTGGCGCATTGTTATCTAATCAGCGCTTAATTATATTGCCGGTTTATGCGTTTAATAAATTATTAAGCGCAATATATTTCAGCGTTTATAAATAAATTTGCGCTTGAAAGATTTCGCCGGATTTCCACTGCTTTTATTCCGATAATCTTTATAAGAAAATGCGAATATATTTGCGTACTTATTCCAATATTGCGCCAATTAATTTAGTGCATAAAAAGTTTGTTGCGTACGTATCCATTTATGAGCTTACGGCGAATTATTTGCCTGATTTTATGGCAGTTTTTCGGAACTGTTTTGGCGCACAAAAATTTTAAACAAAAATAGTTCGGGCGAGCGGCAATTTTCTTAAAAAATAGGCTGAAATTGCCCTTTTTAAGTAAAAATGAGAGTGTTTTTAAAGCCGTATTTTATGACTGAAAACAGCTAAAAAACGGCTGGCGCATGGCCATTTTTCGGCCTTTTTTGCCGATTTTTATGATTTTTGACGTTTTAAAAAAGCCTCTCAGACGGTCTGAGACAGAATAATTTTTAAAAACAGCAAAAAACCTGGCTTTAAAACACGTGATTTTGGATAAAATTCAGAGCTTTTCCGGTGAAAAGCGATCCAATTTGAAGAATATGGCAGTTTTATTTGTTTGCTTTTGTGATTTGGCTGTCCAAAGCTGTGGTTTTTATAAAGAATATATATACGCAAGCTGTTTTTTATAGTATGTTCATCTGCGTACCAAAAGCAGTCAATGTTTCATATGAAACATTGACTGCTTTTGGTACGC